>ENA-ORXB01000186-ORXB01000186.1-sediment-metagenome-genome-assembly--contig:-NODE-186-length-151577-cov-8.279518_pt1 | contig 151577 bp, 154 predicted proteins | sample MGYA00237863_ERZ511475 | MGnify/ENA primary metagenome ERZ511475 (study PRJEB26305, sample SAMN06343858) | sediment metagenome | isolation source: hot spring sediment | place: Canada: British...
ACGAGCAGGGCCGCCGCCATGGTCGCGCCCGTGTGGCCGGCGGACACCGCCGCGTCGGCCAGCCCCTCCTTGACCAGGCTGACGGCGCGCACGATGGAAGATTGTTTTTTACGCCGCACCGCCCCCGCCGGCGCCTCGTGCATGGCCACGACCTCGGGCGCGTGCACGATTTCCACCCGCCGGCGCCGCGAGTAGCGCACGTGCTTCTTGATGGCCTCTTCCTGCCCCACCAGAATCACGGTGAGCCCCAGCTCTTCCGCGGCGGCCAGAGCTCCGGCCACGACCTCGCCGGGGGCGTAATCGCCGCCCATGGCGTCCACCGCCACCCGCATGGCGTCATGCCTCCCCTCCCATGGCAACCACCAGAAAGCGCCCCTCCATTACCACGTCCCCGCCCCGGGCGAGCTGCCTTTGCTTTTCCGTGAGAATGGCCCTGACCCCGGACACCTCTGAAACAGGAGATACCAGCGCATCTACCTCGGGGCTTAGAAGCATATCTGTTACGTCTATCCCGTCCATGATTACTCGCTGCTGTTCGTTCTCCCCGGCAAACTCAATGGCTGTACGTCGCGCAAGCTCAGTGAGGGCTTCGCCATCAGTGATATCTATCCCTTCCCGTATTGCCTTAAGGGTGATGGCCCGGTACATGAATCCTGTATTGATGTACCTGTAGCCGAGCCGCGCGGCGACCTTCCTGGCGATGGTGCTCTTCCCCACGCCTCCGGGGCCGTCTATCGCGATGAGCCGCCCGGTCGCTGATGAATGGAGATGCGGGGCCGGCCTTGCCCTGTTGGCCATCCCGCTGGGATAAAGATGGTTGTTGGCCATCCTATCGGGGTAAACTTGGTTGAGGACAGACGCTAAGGAGGATATGAACCTTGAGTTCTGCTCTTGCGTTCCGATAGTAACCCTGATGAACTCCGGGAGGCCGAAAATATCTGATGTCCTCACAATAACGCCCCGCTTCAACAAAGCTGTAAAGACATCCCTCGCCCTGTCCCCCACTCGTACCAGGATGAAATTGGCCTCGCTGGGGATGTACTCCAGGCCCAGCCTCTCAAATTCGGAATAAAGGTATCGTTTGCCCTCGCTATTTACCTTCTTTGTCCGGGCAAGATGTTCCTTATCTTCGAGGGCGGCAACGCCTGCCACCTGGGCCAGAAGGTTAACGTTGAAGGGAAGCCGGACCCTCTCGATAGCAGATATCAGATCCTCCCGCGCAAGGCAGTAACCTACCCGGAGCCCGGCAAGGCCATATGCCTTCGAAAATGTCCGCATGACGATGACATTTTTGCCATCGCGGACATATTTTAACCCTTCCGGGTAGCTCTGGCTTTCCACGTAATCGCTGTATGCCTCGTCCAGCACGATAATGGACTTATCCCCCACAAAGGATATAAAATCTTCCAGTTCCTCGCGGGTGACTATGGTGCCCGTCGGGTTATTGGGGTTGGCGATGAAGATGAGCTTGGTCTCGGGCTGAAGGCGTGCCGCCATGGCACGGAGGTCTATCCGGAACCCGTTTAGAGGGACGGTGACGTAGGCGTTCCCCATCAGCTGCGCTGCGAACCCGTACTGGGAGAAGGTAGCATCAGAGGAGAGCACCACGTCCCCTTTCTCAAGAAAGGCCATGGCAATCATCTTTATTATCTCGTCGGCGCCGCTGCCCAACGCTATGTTCTCGCGTTTCAAACCATATTCCCGCCCGAGGGCGCCCTTGAGAAGATACCCCGAGCCATCAGGGTATAGATTTATATTTTCCAGCGCACTCCTGATAGCATTTAAGGCTTTCGGGGATGGACCAAGGGGGTTTTCGTTGGACGCGAGCTTGATAACGTGCTGCAGTCCTAACTCGCGCTGTACTTCTTCTATTGGTTTGCCGGGTTTGTAAACGGCAAGGCCGGCTACGTTTTGCCGGATCGGCCAACTTCTATCCATGTGCGCCATCTCCTCTCGTTCTCTGGCTCTTGTATGGTTGCTAAGAATCTTAACACAGGTGGCCGGGTGCTGCAACACCGTTTCGTTCAGGCCAAGGCCTGCTTGATGCTGCGGCAGAACTTCTTCACCTCGCGGAAAAGTGCGGTCCCCTGGTGGTTGGCGACCAGGTTGACGAGGGCGCTTCCCACTACCAGGGCGTCGGCCAGGGGACCGAGAGACCGCGCGGCCTCCGGGCCCGCAATGCCAAAACCAAGAGCCACCGGCAGGGACGAACACCGGCGAATACAGGCGACAACAGGCGCAAGATCGGTTTCAATGCGGTTGCGCGCCCCGGTTACCCCGGTTACGGTAACGCAGTAGATAAAACCGCGCGCCTGCGACGCGATTGCCGTGATGCGGGCCGGCGTACTGGTTGGTGCCACCAGTGGAATCAGCGCCAGGTTATGGGCGTCGCAGGCGGTCCGCAGGACGGATGCCTCTTCCACCGGGAGGTCGGGGACGATCAGACCATCGATTCCGGCGGCGGCCGCGGCTGCGACGAAGGCGGCGGGGCCGTATCTGTATACCGGGTTATAGTAGGTCATGAGAATGAGAGGTATTGGAGTTTCGCACCTGAGACTTTGGGCAAGGGCAAGCACAGCGGCCGGGGTGGTACCGGCAGCCAGGGCCCGTTGCGAAGCCTGCTGAATGGTCGGGCCGTCGGCTATCGGGTCACTGAAGGGAACCCCTATTTCCACCATATCGGCGCCGGCTTCCGCCATGGCCAGTACCAGTTCGCGCGTGGTGGCCAGGTCCGGGTCCCCGGCGGTTATGTAAGTGATAAGCCCTTTTTCTTGCCGCCGTTTCAAACCGGCAAAAGTCACTTCTATGCGGTTGGTCATGCTTTTACCCCCAAAATTCCGGCCACCGTTTCCACGTCCTTGTCGCCGCGTCCGGAAAGGTTGACCACGATGATGGTTTCCGGTCCTGTTGTTTTGGCCAGCCGGATGGCTTCGGCCAGGGCGTGGGCGCTCTCCAGCGCCGGCAGGATGCCTTCCGTCCTGCTCAGAACAAGAAAAGCGTCCAGGGCCTCGTCGTCGGTGGCGCTAGTGTACCGCACGCGGCCGCTGTCTTTCCAGAAGCTGTGTTCCGGCCCCACGCCTGGGTAGTCCAGGCCCGCGGCGAGCGAATGTACGGGACTTATCTGGCCGTGCTCGTCCTGCAGTACATAACTCAACGAACCATGCAATACGCCCGGGGCGCCGCGGTTAAGGGTCGCTGCGTGCAGACCTGTATCCAGGCCGCAGCCGGCGGCCTCCACGCCGACGAGACGCACGCCGTCCTCCAAAAAAGGATAAAAGATACCGGCGGCGTTTGAACCCCCGCCCACGCACGCAATAACGTAATCCGGCAGGCGACCGCAGACCTCCAGGACCTGCTCCCTGGCCTCCCGGCCGATAACCGTTTGGAAGTCGCGCACCATGCGCGGGTAGGGGTGCGGGCCGGCCACTGACCCAATCAGGTAATGCGTTGAGCCTACGTTAGTCACCCAGTCGCGGAGGGCTTCGTTCATGGCGTCCTTTAATGTGCCGCTGCCGGTGCGGACCGGTACAATTTCAGCCCCCAGGAGACGCATACGGACAACGTTCAGTGCCTGCCGACCCATGTCTTCGACACCCATGTAAATGGTGCAGGCGAACCCGAAGCGGGCGGCGACGGTAGCCGTGGCTACCCCGTGCTGTCCGGCGCCGGTTTCCGCAATCAACCGGGTTTTCCCCATGCGGCGCGCCAGCAAGGCCTGGCCGAGGGCGTTGTTTATCTTGTGGGCGCCGGTATGGCTCAGGTCTTCACGTTTCAGGTAGATGCGGGCGCCGCCGCAATACGCCGTCAGACGGGCTGCGAAGTAAAGCGGCGTGGGGCGCCCGGCGTAGAGGCGCAGGTGGTATGCCAGCTCCTCCTGGAACGACTTATCCTGGCCGATGGTATTGTAGGCTTCCGTTAACTCCTCCAGGGCCGCCATAAGCGTCTCGGGCACAAAGCGGCCGCCAAAGCCTCCAAAGTATCCGCGTGCGTCAGGTAACGCGTGCATTAGACAACGCCTCCTTTTGCCTGGCGAATGAACGCCCTTATTTTGGCAAGGTCCTTTCGCCCGCCTGTTTCGACCCCGCTTGAGACATCGACGCCGTAAGGTTGCACCCGGGCTATTGCCTGAGCCACGTTTGCGGGATGCAACCCGCCGGCCAGGATCACGGGACGGGGAAAAGAAATCCCGCCGACAATCTCCCAGTCGAAAGTTACACCTGCACCGCCAAGGGCGGCAGGTGTGTACGTATCCAGGAGGATGGCCGCCACGTCCGGGTAGTCCTCTACCCTGCTCAGGCTTGCCCGATCGCGGACGCGGAAAGCCTTAATTACAGGTCGCCCTACTCGGCGGCAGTAGTCGGGCGATTCCCGACCGTGCAATTGGACAAATTCGAGGGCACAGTAAGCGGCGATTTCTCTTACCTCTTCCAGTGGCTGATCGACGAAGACCCCTACCCTGGCTACGAAAGGGGGCAGGGCGCGGATGATGTCTCTCGCCACTTCGGGCAGAACCTTTCTCCTGCTCGGGGCAAAAACGAAACCGAGCGCGTCGGCCCCGGCCTCCGCTGCGCCAAGAGCTGTTCTGAGGTCGGTGATACCGCAGATCTTGACCCTAACCATTCACCCAATCACCCCGCCCCGCCAGTTCGGCAAGTTTTTGCCGGGGGTCGGAAGCGGCCATCAGTACCTCGCCCACCAGAGCGGCGTCCACGCCTAAGGACGCGAGCCACACCACGTGCGCGCGGGACCTGATGCCGCTTTCGCTCACGGTAAGCACACCCGGCGGGATGAATGGGACCAGTTTGGCAGTTGTCGCCAGGTCTGTCTTCAGGGTACGGAGGTCGCGATTATTGATCCCGATAATTCTGGCCCCGAGCCTCAGTGCCCGGTCAAGCTCAGCCTTTGTATGCACTTCTACCAGGCATGCCAGTCCGAGTTCTCCGGCCAGGGTGTACAGCTGGTAAAGCGCCTCGTCTTCGAGAGCCGCAACGATCAGCAATACCGCCGCTGCTCCGGCCGCCTGTGCCTCGTAGAGCTGGTAGGGATCGATGATGAAATCCTTTCGCAGCACCGGTAGGTTAACCGTCTTGGCCACCACGGTGAGATCCTCCAGGGAACCGCCGAAAAACCGCTCGTCGGTTAATACCGAAATGGCAACTGCGCCGCCACTAGCGTAAATACTGGCTATCTCCGCCGCGTCCGCGTTGTCCCTGATGATCCCTCTGGAAGGTGAGGCCCGCTTTATTTCACATATCAGGGCCACGCCGTTCTCTTGCTGGAGGGCGGCGGCAAAGGAAGGGGCTGCGGGGGCGCGGGCGGCACGCCGCTGGATCTCACCCAGGCTAATCCGGCCCTTGCGGTACGTAACTTCCTCGCGCTTGCACCGCACGATCTCCTCAAGCACCTGCGCACCCTGCCTCTCTGGTAAAGGCCACAAAGTCATCCAGCTTTTTGGCCGCCTGGCCGCCATCGATAACTTCCCCTGCCCACCTTACGCCTTCAAACATGCTGCTTACGCTGCCGGCTGCGACGAGCGCCAGGGCGGCGTTTATAATGACGGCATCGCGGAGTGCACCGGTGCCGCCGTTCAACACGTTTCTGAGAAGAGCGGCGTTCTCTTCCGGGCTGCCCCCGGCCAGGGCTTCATTCGGCGTGTACGGGAAGCCCAGGGTGGCGGGATCGAGGGTGAACTTTTGCACCGTACCATCCTCCACTTGCCAGATCAACGCGGGGCCGGCGAGGGAGATCTCGTCTAGGCCCCCGGCGCCGTGGACGACAAAGGCGCGCTTGTTCTCACCTTTAGCCAGCGCATGGGCTACTAGTTCGCCGGCGGCGCGACTGAACACGCCCACCACCTGGGCCGCCGGATTGGCCGGGTTGACAAGCGGTCCCAGGAGGTTGAAAACGGTCCGGATACCGATTTCGCGCCGTGGTCCGGCAGCGTGGCGCATGGCGGGATTAAGGCGTGGCGCGTAAAGGAAGGCAATGCCCACCGTATCCAGGCACCGGGAGACCTGCGCGGCATCCAGGTCGATCACGGCGCCGAGGGCCTTAAGGACGTCCGCGCTGCCGCAGCGGCTGGACACGGCGTTGTTGCCGTGTTTGGCTACGGGGACACCGGCGGCGGCAACCACGAACGCCGCTGCCGTGGAGATGTTGAAGGTATTGGCGCCGTCCCCGCCCGTACCACAGGTGTCGGCAAGCAAGGTGTGTCGCGACCGCACGGGCGTCGCCTTTTCCCTTATGGCGCGGGCAAAACCGCTGACCTCATCTGGCGTTTCGCCCTTGGCGCGCAGAGCTACAAGGAGGGCGGCAATTTGGGCCGGAGTTGCCTCCCCGTTCATTATCCCTGCCATCACCCCGTAGGCCGTAGACTCATCAAGGTGTCCGCCGTTAATTACCCGTTCGATTACTTGCCTGAACACGTTCTCCTCTCCTCTCGTCTTAGATGCAGGAAATTGGTCAGGAGCAACTTCCCGAACTCCGATAGGATCGATTCCGGGTGAAATTGGACTCCCTCCAGGGGATACTTTTTATGCCTGAGGCCCATAATCTCACCGTCTTCCGTCCACGCGCTCACCTCCAGGCAGGACGGCAGACTACTAGGTGCTACTACAAGAGAGTGATAGCGGGTCGCGGTAAAGGGTGAAGGGAGGCCGGCAAAAATGGTCTGCCCATCGTGCCAGATCGCAGAGGTTTTCCCGTGCATGAGGTTACGTGCCCGGGAAATGGTTGCTCCAAAAGCGCGGGCGATCGCCTGGTGACCAAGGCACACCCCGAGGATAGGCGTTTTAACAAATTGCCTGATCACCTCCAGGGTGATGCCCGCCGTTTCCGGTCGCCCGGGACCCGGCGAAATTACAATGCGCTCGGGTGCCAGGGATTGAACGGTGGCCAGATCAATGGCATCATTACGCACCACCTGGACGTCTGCACCTAGTTCCTGCAGGTACTGTACTAGGTTGTAAGTGAAAGAATCGTAATTATCGATCACCAGTATCAAGCGGACCCCCTCCCCCCAGTACGCTGAACAGTGCCCTCGCTTTGTGACAGACCTCGAGGTATTCTCTTTCGGGCACCGAATCGGCCACGATACCGGCGCCTGCCTGGATGTAAGCCTTCCCCTGGTGCAAGATCAGGCAGCGGATGGCGATACAGGTGTCCATGTTGCCGGTAAAACTGAAATACCCCACGGCGCCGGCATAGAGGCCGCGGCGCCGTGGTTCCAGTTCCTCGATGATCTCCATGGCCCGCACCTTGGGTGCACCTGTCACGGTACCAGCCGGAAAGCAAGCTGCAAGTGCATCGAGGGGCGACCGTTCCGGAGGCAGGCGGCCCCTTACCTCGGATACGAGGTGCATCACGTGCGAGTATTTCTCGCAGATCATAAAGCGAGTTACCTGAACCGAACCCGGTGAACAAACACGCCCTAAATCGTTCCTGGCCAAATCCACAAGCATTACGTGTTCTGCCCGCTCCTTCGCGTCGGCCAGCAACTCCCTGGCCAGCGCTTCGTCTTCTTCCGGCGTCGCTCCGCGGGGCCGGGTGCCGGCAATGGGGTGGGTGATAACCTCGCTGTCCTCTACCCGGACCAGCATTTCGGGCGACGACCCAATTACCGCCAGGTTGCCAAAATGAAGATAGAACATATATGGTGACGGATTCAGGGCGCGCAGGCGCGCGTAAGTTGTAGCAGGATGGCCAGTAAAAGGAAGCTCCCACCGGATGGAAAGCACCACCTGCAGGATGTCCCCGGCGGCAATATATTCCTTAGCCCGCCGGACGCAGTTGAGGAACTCTTCCATCGATAAAGTTGGTACCGGGCCGTCGACAGCTGCGCGTCGAACCATTTCTTCGCTCTCTTGGGGCGCGTCTTCTGCCAACTGCGCTAAGAGTTCTTCAATAAGTGCGCATCCGGTTGCGTAAGCGCCCGCCGGATCATTGCCGGGGTGCGTAAGGGTAAGAACCAGAAGTGTTTGTTTTAAGTGGTCGAACACCAGGGTATTCCGGGTGATGACTAGCGCGACGTCGGGATACATTATATCCCTGGTAGCTATAGCGGGGAGCCTTTCGAGATACCGTACTGCATCGTACCCGAGGTATCCTACCGGTCCACCATAGAAGCGCGGCAAACCATCAAGTTGTGGGGCGCGGTAGCGCCGCAAAACATCCTGCAGGGCGGCAAGAGGCGGGTTGTGTAGGCTGAAGCTTTGTCCGTTTTTCAAAAGCTGGCCAGTGGTCCGATCGAAGGTTAGCACTGCCCACGGATCGCACCCGATAAAGGAGTACCGGCCGACGGTCGTCCGTCCCTCGGCGCTCTCAAGTAGGTAAACGGCACGCCGGCCAAGTTTGCGTAGCACGTCAAGGGGAGATATTTCGCCGCAAGGCAATTTCACCCAAACGGGTACGACCGCGAAGTTGCGGGCCAGTGCGAGGTACTCCTCGTAAGAAGGTTGCACGGCTAACACATCCCTCTCGTAAAAATAAAGCCAGCGCTCAGAATGAGCGCTGGCACGCGTTCTCACCAGCCTCACCTCAGCTCAGCTAAGCTTCCGTACTCGCCTTGCTCGGCTCAACTCGTCGTCATTATTGAATTTGCCTACTAACATACCATCCTGTGTGCCCGCTGTCAATACAACAACTTCCTTTTTCATTCTTCATTAAGCAAGGAGGGTACGTGAACCGCTTTCGCTCAGAGTCTTTTTGCTTATTCCGGTCAAAGTTCTTAAAATTTTACGTACGTGTGCAAATGTCCGGGCGTAAGCCGGCCGCGTCCTTGAGGTAGACGTGTTTTAGCTCTTCCTGTTTTTTGGTGGTATTGACGTGCATGAGCACACGGATACATCTGGGCGTGCTTCCCGGCACATCAATTTCGGTGGCACACAGAAGCGGGATTTGCGTCCAGCCAAGTTCTCGCGCTGCAAGCGCCGGAAACTCGGCGTTAAGATCGGGTGTAGTGGTAAAAAAGATACTTGCTATGTCTTCTAAAGCGATATTGTTTTCCTCTACCAGGGCCAGCAACAACTCCTTCGTAGCCTCAAGGATGCTCGTGCGCGTGTTGGCGTCGGCGGTTATTGCCCCACGTAAGCCGCGGACAAAAGGCAATAATTAGCCCTCCCAGGCTTTTCATTTGTTGTTGTATTTCCGTTCCAACCATTCACGGAGACGCTTGACTTCTTCACCAATTCGAAAGAGAAGGCGCTCCACATCCAGCTTGCCGAGGGTAACGTTCGCCGGTTCCAGAATCTCAATCTTACGGAATTCGTCCCGGGCCACGAACTTTACCAGGCTGTCTAGACTCTCGGCCGCTACCAGAATTTCAACCGGCGCGTAGGCAACCTGGCCGTTTGTCGTGTCGTCGTACACCGTATAAACTTCGGCGCTGATGTCGATGTCCTCGATATGCACACCTTGTATAGGGACGTTGCGCAAAAGCGCTACCTGCTGTTCACGGATTTCTTCGGCGACCTTCTCCGTGGGTTTTGCTCCTAAAAAGAACCGCCCGGGCCGGCCGACCCCTTTGAAGTCCAGCCTTATCTTTGCGCGGACAGATCCTTCGGCTACCTGGTCCCCCGCCAGATATCTTACCAAGAAAATTCCCTCCTGAGTGGACTGTTTCCTTGATTAGTATTCTTTCCCGATGCAAGAAAATCCTGCACTCTTTTTACTATCCTGCGACGCCTTTTTTAATTTTTCGACCTCTTCCGGGGTGAGGTGCCGGAACTCGCCTGGCTGGAGTTCACCGAGGCTTAGGGGCCCTATGGCGATCCTTTTCAGTTCGAGAACCGGATGACCGATAGCCGCGAACATGCGGCGGATCTGGCGCTTACGCCCCTCGTGGATCGCGACCCTTAAAACGGTCGTGTTGGCTTCTTTCTTGACAACGGCGATGCGCGCGGGGGCCGTGGGGCCGTCGCTAAGCATTATACCCCGTCGCAAATGGTAGAGGTCCCGGTTGCGGGGCCGACCGCTTACCCGGGCCAGGTAAGTCTTGGTAATCTCGTGCTTGGGATGAGTTAGCGCGTAGGCGAAAGCGCCGTCATTGGTAAGGAGAAGCAAGCCTTCCGTATCGACATCGAGACGTCCTACCGGGTAGATGCGTTGCGGAATGCCGCTGACCAGATCCGTTACCTTCGGTCGGCCCTGGGGATCATAAACGGTACATATGTAACCGCGTGGCTTATTGAGCATGACGTAAACCGGCGCTTCTATTTGCACCGGGCGACCATCAACTTCGATTTTGTCCCTGGCCAGGTCCACCTTAAAGCCAAGCTCGCGAACGCGTTGGCCGTTAACCTTTACCCTACCCGACCGGATCAGGTTTTCGCACTTGCGCCTGGAACTAATTCCTGCCTTGGCCAGAACCTTTTGGAGCCTTTCGAGCAAGTTTATCCCTCCGCTAACCGGCGCCGAACATACGGCGGACAATATAGACCGATGCTAGGAGCGTTGTAAAGTCGGCGGCAAGCCCGGAGATCACGGCATAGCGGTGCTTCTTGATCCCGACGGAACCGAAGTACAGGGTTAATACGTAAAAAGTTGTATCGGTGGATCCCTGCATGGTGGCAGCCATTAAACCGATCAAACTATCCGGCCCGTATTCTTTGATGAGTTCGGTGGCAATCCCTAGAGACCCGCCTCCGGAAAGGGGACGCATGATGGCGTGGGGCAAGACCTGCGGTGGCATACCCAACAGGTTACAAACCGGTGCTAGCACCGCGGCCAGGATATCCATGGCACCCGAGGCTTTGAAGATACTGATCGCCGTGATCATGGCTACCAGGTAAGGGATAATTGTTACGGCCACGCCAAATCCCTGCTCGGCGCCCTCGACAAAGGTTTCGAATACGGGCACCCTCTTTATCGCGCCTGCCAGCAGGATGGTCAAGATGAGAGCCGGTATGGCCCATTTGGAGATTTGACTAATCAGTTCAAACACTATAATCGCCCCTGGGTGGCGTACAGGTGCCGGAGGCAGCGGTCAACCGCAATCGCTACTACCATGCCACAAGTGGTCGCAAACAATGTAGTGCCGACAATAGCCGCCGGCTCTGCGGAGCCGTAGATGGCCCGGATCCCGATCATGGTTGTTGGAATGGTTACGCAAGAGGTATTTAGCGCCAGGAAGGTACACATTGCTTCCGAAGCCGCGTCGGGCCGCCGGTTTAGCGCTTGCATCTCGCGCATGGCCAGCAAGCCCATGGGCGTTGCAGCGTTTCCAAGACCGAGGAAATTAGCGCTTAAATTCATCATAATAGCGCCAACGGCAGGATGACCGGGCGGTAGACTGGGGAAGAGTATTCTAATTAACGGACGTGCCAGTCGGGCCAGAAACTCGATGAACCCTGCCGCTTCCGCAACCTTCATAATGCCTAACCAGAAGGCCATGATGGCTATCAGGCTCAGGGCGGTGTTAACTGCTGTTGCGGCCCCGTCGAGCGCGGCCTTTGTAACGATATCGATATTACCCTGGCAGGCGGCTGCCAGGATGCCGAAAAGAATGAGTCCCAACCAGATATAGTTGACCATTAGGCCCCTCCTCCACACCGGTTACGTTAACTTTTATGAGGAGGGGACGATCCCTAGAACAGATCTCAGCATTTCCGCGCCGGCCGTTGGTTACTTAATGGCGGGTTTTGTTCTGCAGGTAGGAATCGATTTTTTCCATTATTTGTGGCGCCAGGTCGATCAGCCGGTCGACGGCAAAATTCGTTTCGACGGGAAGCAGGCGAATTTGCTCCTTGCCCACAACGAGGAATCCTACCGGTTGCACCGAAACGCCTGCTCCGCTGCCGCCACCAAAGGGTAAAGTGGTCTTCTCTCGCGTCTCGTCCGTTTCGAACTCCCCGCCCCCGGCAGCAAAACCTACCGCCACGCGTGAAATGGGGATAATAATGGTGCCGTCGGGTGTTTCCACGGGATCACCGACGACCGTGTTCACATCTACCATTTCTCTGATACTTTCCATGGCCGTTTTCATCAAGCCTTCAATGGGATGCTCCAAAGCGCTCACCTCGCCCGGAAGCCGTATTTTGCGGATCTGCTATAGAAAAATATGGCCCGTCCAGATGTTAAATATACAAGCCAAAAGTAATTACCATCTTTGCGGCCGTAGCACTTTCAAGCCGGCAAGAACAACGTGACCGAGCCGGATATCGAAGGTACACCTGAGTTTAGTGGCGGTGCCCGGCGTCCGGAAGTCGGGTTGCACCTTGAAAGAGGGTGGCCGGGAAAAACGGACGTACCTTGTCGCTGTAGCAAAGAGGAACGCTTTAGCGCTCCAGATGAGGCCTGACAGGAACCCGGTCTTGTCGGCCTCCCGGGCACCTATCATGGTATACCAGACCAGCTCGTGGATCCGCGTCCGGCGGATCGCGTAAAGCAGTGCTTTGCGGTAGCGGGTTAGGAGGTGCAGGATCCGTCTCAGCAACAACAAAATTGGGAGAACAAGCTGCTTTTCTTCCGCTGCCCGTGGGGTTTTTAACGTCACCTGCAAGATTGTCTGCCGGCCGGAAAAAAGTACCTGCAGCCTTACGGATCGCATGGTAAATTTTAGTTTTAGAATCTTTAGCCAGGATATGGTGATAGCAAAACGGTCATCCTCACCGCAACGGCGGTAATCAACGCTTACCCGTAGCGAACTGGCAAGAATGGTAGCCACAAGTGCAAGTGCCATAATAGCAGCAAAAAGCCACCACATCGTCCCCACGGCTTAACTAATTATATGCCCATCGCCTCGCGTACCAGAGCCATGGTCGCGCGGGCTTCTTTCCTTGCCCGGGCATCCCCGGCAGCAATTACCTCTTCTACGTATCCTGGCCGGGCCATAATCTCGGCGCGTTTCATCCTGATGGGTGCCAGGATCTGCTCCAGCGTCTCAGAAAGGAGCGCTTTGCAAGCAACACAGCCGATCTTTCCTCCCCTGCATTGGCTCTCGACTTCCGGTACGGCGGTAGGACTGTAAATTTTGTGGTAAGTGTACACCGTACAAACTTCAGGGTGACCGGGATCTGTTTTGTGTATGCGCGCCGGGTCGGTGATCATTAGACGCACCAAGCGGCCCAGCTCGTCGGGGGCAACGTCAAGGGAAATAACGTTACCGTAGCTCTTGCTCATTTTTCTCCCGTCGATTCCGGGCACGAAGGCAGTTTCGGCCAGGAGGGCCTGCGGCTCTGGAAAAACGACGTCGTATAGATAGTTAAACCGGCGCGCAATTTCCCGGCATAGCTCGATGTGCGGCAGTTGATCCTCACCGACCGGCACGGCCTCTGCCCGGTAAATCAAGATATCGGCGGCCTGCAACAGCGGGTATCCGAGAAATCCGTATGTTCGTACGTCCTTTCCCTGTTCTCCGAGTTGGCGCACCTGGTCCTTATAGGTCGGCACGCGTTCAAGCCACGATAGGGGCGTGAACATGGAAAACAGCAGGTGCAGTTCCGCGTGTTCCAGGATATGGGATTGCACAAAAATGGTACTCCGCTCCGGGTCAACGCCCACGGCCAGCCAGTCGGCCACCATTTCACGGACGTTTTGCCGGAGTTCATGTGTTTCGTCATAGGCGGTCGTTAGGGCGTGCCAGTCGGCGACAAAGAAAAAGCATTGGTTATCCGCTTGCAGGCGCTCCCAGTTTTCCAAAACGCTTAAATGACCGATATGCAGTCTGCCTGTGGGGCGCATACCACTTAGAATACGCATTCTTTCACCCTTATTTTACTAATAATTGCGCTCCTATAATTGCGCTCCTATGCGCGCGGCAAGGTCAATCAAGAAACCTGCTACGGGTAGAACGAACCACCGCAGGAATTTACCGATCACCCCGGTGATCATCAACAGGAGAAGCAGCAGTACGCCATACTCTTCCAGGTAAATGAGCCACTCCTGCCTGCCGGGCAAAAGCCCCGCTAGGATTTTGGAGCCGTCGAGCGGCGGGATAGGTATCAGGTTGAATACGGCCAGCACGATGTTAATGTAGATGATGGTTTTAAGCAAGGTGCTTAAGACCAGGTTATGCGAAAAGACAGCCAGCAGACCGGCCGCCGCACAGGCTACCAGAAAATTACTAACCGGTCCCGCCAGAGAGACCAGAAGCATGCCTTCTTTCATATTACCACGGAAGTTGTAAGGATTAACGGGCACCGGCCTGGCCCAGCCGAAACCGGCGATGAACAGGAGTATAAGTCCGAGGATGTCGATGTGCACCAGCGGGTTTAACGTGAGCCGCCCGGCGGCGCGGGCGGTACGGTCTCCCAGGCGGTCGGCCACATAAGCGTGGGCAAACTCGTGCAAAGTCAGTCCGATGAGGATGGCCGGCACTAAAAACAGGATTTCATCCAGTCCGGGTAGGCGGAGCAATTTTGTCCCCTTCCTTGTACCTGGCCAGGTACTGCTTGACAAAGGCCAGCTCTTCTTCGCGGCTGCGCACCACGTTATCAACCCGTGCCTGCCAGACAGCTTCCAGGACTTGCTTGAACACAGGACCCGGCAAAAATCCCAGGTTCTTAATATCCTTACCGGTTATAGCCGGTTTATGTTCGTTCATTACGTGGAAGACATTCTCGAGGCGCCCAAGCCATTTCTCCTCCTCCAGAACGGCCGTAACCAGCGGGTATGCCTCGCGCGGCAAGGACAGGATAGCCCGGACTACCACACTTGTACGCGGCGCCGGATTAAGGGTAAGCAGGTTTACGGCCGTTCGCCAGCCGGCCAAGGCCGTGCGCACCTTCTCCACTTGCTTCTTGTTCAAACGGTACCGGTGACAAATGGCCTCTGCAGTGGCCGCATCGCTCCAGTGCAACACGCCGATCAGGTAACACAGCCACAGTTCCGCGGGTCTTGCGACCCCCCAGCGATCCAGCGTTCTCAAGGCTCCGGGGATGGCGGCGATTAACGGTTCTACTTCCCAGTAGGTTATCCCGGGGAAAAGTTGCGGCCAGATATTCAACTGCGCGAGTTTCGCCAGCATCTGCGGGGTGCGTTCTTCGCCGAGCAACCGCTTGAGTTCTGCCCATATCCGTTCCACGGGGAGGGTGGCGAGGAGATTGTCGTTTACGGCCTCGCGCAGAAGTGCCAGCGTTTCTCTTTGAATGTTAAAACCATAACGGCACGCGTAACGTATCGCCCGCAGCACCCGCACGGGATCCTCAAGGAAGCTCAGGTTATGCAAAACGCGGATCAGACCGTACTGCAAATCTTCCCGGCCCCCGAAATAATCGACCACTTCGCCGAACCGCGCTTCGTTGAGGGCCACCGCCATCGCGTTAATGGTAAAGTCTCGCCGGTAGAGTTCGTGCTTTAAGGAATTATCATTGAGCGAGGTAATGGCCGGGTATTCGAAAAATTCAACGCGGGCCGTGGCAACGGAAATCTGCTGGCCGCTGGGCAGGATCACCACCGCTCGCCTTTGTTTTTCCAGGAATTTGCTGCGTCCCTGAAACTGCCGGGCCAGCGCCTCGGCCAGGGTGTTGCCGTCGCCCACCGTAACCAGGTCGAGGTTGGTGCTTGAATGTCCCAGCATAGCATCCCGGACGCTTCCGCCAACGAGATACACCTCTATTCCGTGCCGGTCGCCGGCGTACCCCGCCGCCTGAATAAGCTCGTAAGCACGAGCAGGGAGATAGCGGGCCAGTATGGCAGCTGCGTTCCGGTAATAGGTCTGGTTGCTGCTCGGGAGGTACAGGGTAGAAAAGCGCGGCTGAAACTTCCGGTGCAGGGTTTTCAGGATGTTGGTGCGGGATACAATGCCGACCAGTTTACCATCGTCGAGGACCGGCAGCCGCCCGATATTGTTCTCAATCATGATGTCTTGGAGTTCCGTGACCGGTGTGCGCACGTCAACCGTCTTCACGTCGCGAGTCATATAAGCCTTTACCGGGGCGTGGCCCAGACCGTGACGGAGGGCCTTTTCCAGGTCACGGCGTGAAATAATCCCGACCAGGTGGCCGCCTTCCACTACCGGCAGGCCACTGTGCCCGTAGCGGAGGATAACCTGGTTGGCCTCGTCCACTTTGGTTTCGGGAGTGATAGCCTTGACCGGGCTCGTCATTATGTCCGCGGCTGTGAGGGGCGGTCGCACATTTTTCTTGATGGCGTCCAGCAATCTGGTTGCCAAATGGTCCACATCAGTGTCTTTAACGGTGGCCGAAGCCGCGGCACGGTGTCCGCCCCCGTCGAAGCAGGCCAGGATGTCCCGGACGTTTATGTCGGCCGCGGAACTCCGCCCCACGATGTGCGTGCGATCTTCCATCAGCACAATGCAGAATACGGCGTCAAGCCGCTCAATCTCAGCCAGCTTGTGCGTGAGCAGGGCCAGACCGCCGACAAAGTCATCAACGGTCGCCCGGGCCACCAGGATTTTGAAACCATTAATCAGGTACCGCTGCGCAGAAAGAAGAAGCTCTTTCAGGAGCCCCTTTTGCTCTTCTGTGAGGGGACGGCCCAGGAACTCAGACACCACTGCCAGGTTGGCGCCGCGGGCCAGGAGATGCGCTGCTGCCTGTACGTCCCGCGGGGCCGTACTGGCAAAGGTAAGACATCCGGTATCTTCGTAAATCCCCAGAGCCATCACGGTGGCCTCAAAGGGACTGATGGAGATGTTGCGCATTTGCAGTTTTTCCACCAGGAGCGTGGTCGCCGCCCCCAGTGGTTCAACAACTTCGAGCGACCCGCGAACGTCGTCCTCCGCGGCGGGGTGATGGTCGTAAACGTGGATCTCCAGGTCCGGCTTTTCCAGGAGCGTCCCCAGACGCCCCAGGCGCGCCGGGTTTCGCGTATCGACAAGCACTAGCTGTTTGACGGCTTTCAGGTTAATCTCGCCGGGGTTTCGTATCCCGAGGACGTCGCGGTGCAGGGCAAGAAATTCCTGTACATTCTGGGCCAATTTTCCCGGAAGAACCAGCACCGCATCGGGGTAGAGTTTTTGTGCGGCGACCATCGCCGCCAGGCCGTCGAAATCGGTGTTCGTATGGGTTGTTATTATGCGCATTTGGCTCTTTCACCGTAGAACCGTAGATAAGCGGAAAGAATCCTTGTTAAACGTGAACCGGACGTGAACACGTTTCGTTACGCTGTAGACGTGCGGGGATAATGTCGTTTCTGATTAAATCTTCATACGACTCGCGCATGACGATCTCGTCCGCATGCCTGCGGTAAACCGTAATGGCGGCCGGCCGCGGAAACCGGTTGTAGTTCATGGCCATCGTGTAATTATAAGCGCCCGTGCACGGGATGGCCAGTATATCGCCGGGTTCCGGGACGGGCAGAGTGGCGTCCCAGACCAGAATGTCTCCCGACTCACAGTATTTCCCTGCGATGGTCACCACGCAAGCGGGTAAATCGTGCATTTTGTTGGCGATGGCCGCTTCGTACTTTGCCTGGTAAAGCGCGGGCCGCAGGTTATCGCCCATGCCACCGTCAACGGTTACATAGGTCCGCACCCCGGGGATCTCTTTAATCGCTCCCACGGTATACAGGGTTGTCCCGGCCGGGCTTATTATCGATCTCCCCGGCTCGACCAGTATCTTCGGTACTTTCATCCCCAGGCGGGAAGCGGTCTCGTGAACCGCGTTGATGATTGTCTTTGCGTAATCTTCGATACTCGGTGGCGTATCTCCTTCGGTATAGTAGACGCCCAGGCCACCGCCCAGGTTGAGCTCTTCCGGCACCCATCCCGTGGCCCGGTAAGCGGCATGCGCAAACTCCAGGAGAGCGCGGGCGGCTGCCGCAAAGGGCGCGGTATCAAAAATCTGGGACCCGATGTGGCAGTGTAGACCGTGGAGCTCTATGCCAGGTGAAGCAAGCACCCGCCGGATGCCTTCCAGCGCCTGGCCGGTCTCGATTGGCAGGCCGAACTTGGAGTCGATCTGCCCGGTCATGACGTACTTATGGGTGTGCGCCTCGATACCGGGCGTAACCCGCAGGCATACTTGTGCCTTTCGCCCTGCGAGGTGGGTGGCGCGGGATAACAATTCCAGTTCATAGAAATTGTCAACCATAAAGCGGTGAACACCGGCCTCCAGGGCCATGTGAATCTCTGCCGGGGTTTTGTTGTTCCCGTGAAAATAAATGCGGGACGGCGGGAAACCAGCCCGCAGGGCCGTATAGAGTTCCCCGCCGGATGCCACGTCAAGCGAAAGGCCCTCTTCTTCAATAATCCGACAGATAGCCAGGGTGAGGAAGGCCTTGCCGGCGTAAATCACCTCTGCCTTGTGCGCGCCGGCAAACGCCTTTTTATATCGGCGGCACCTGTCACGCAAGTGCTCTTCGTCAATAACGTACAGGGGTGTCCCGTAACGGCGAGCCAGGTCAACGGTATCGCAACCCCCGATCACGAGGTGCCCCTGTGCACTTATTTCCATGGTGCCTCTTAACCGCACTTTGGTGTCTCCCGCTTCCTGTTAGAGTACCGGTAAAGAAGCCAGCGCTTCCCGCAATTTTTCTTCCGCCAGAGGCGCGTCCTCCATTTGGCCGCTCAAGTAGGCGTCGTACGCGGCCAGATCGAAGTGCCCATGACCGCTGAGGTTGAAAATAATCGTTTTGGTTTCGCCGGCTTCGCGGCAGGCCACGGCTTGGTCGATGGCGCATTTGATGGCGTGAGCCGATTCCGGCGCCGGTACGATCCCTTCGGTTTGGGCGAAGAGGACGGCGGCTTCAAAAACCTCCCGCTGGTTGTAGGCCACGGGCTCGATGTACCCATCGTAGACCAGTTGACAAAGCAGCGGTGCGTCGCCATGATACCGCAGTCCCCCGGCGTGGATACCGGGCGGCATGAACGTTCTTCCCAGGGTATACATGTACAGGAGCGGCGTTAGACCCGCCACGTCCCCGTGGTCATACGCTAGCTTGCCCCGGGTTAGCGTGGGGCAGGCCGTTGGTTCCACGGCGTAAAACTTGGAGGTGGAACGGCCCGCGAAGACGTCGGCAAGGAAAGGAAAAGCAAACCCGCTGTAGTTGCTACCGCCGCCACAGCACCCGATAACATAGTCTGCCTGTTCACCGATTTTTGCCAGTTGTTGCTGCGCTTCCAGCCCGACAATGGTCTGGTGGAGCAGAACGTGGTTGAGCACGCTGCCGAGGGAGTAATTCGTGTCCGGGTGGGTGGCCGCGTCCTCAACCGCTTCGCTGATGGCAATTCCCAGGCTGCCCAGCGAATCGGGATCCTGCGCCAGAACGGCGCGTCCCGCTACCGTCCGGTCGGTAGGGCTGGCGAGGACTTCGGCCCCAAAGATCTGCATCAGGGAGCGGCGGTAAGGCTTCTGGTGGTAGCTAACCTTAACCATGTACACCGTGCAGTCGAGGTCAAAGAACCGGCAGGCCATGGCCAGGGCACTGCCCCATTGCCCGGCACCGGTCTCCGTCGTCAGCCGTTTAATCCCTTCGAGCTTGTTATAGTAAGCTTGCGGGATTGCCGTATTAAGCTTGTGGCTACCCGCGGGGCTGACACCTTCGTGCTTGTAGTAAATGCGAGCCGGCGTCTTTAACGTCCTCTCGAGCCGCACCGCCCGGCAAAGTGGTGTCGGCCGGTACGTGCGGTAAATGGCCTGCACTTCTTCCGGGATGGGGATCCAGCGTTCCGTGCTTGCTTCCTGCTTAATTAGTTCGGTTGGAAAGATGGCTTGCAGATCCTCCGGGCCCACCGGCTGCTTGGTAGCGGGATGCAGCGGCGGTCGCGGCCGGTTGGGCATGTCGGCCTGGATGTTATACCAGGCGGTAGGCATCTCGTCTTCGCTGAGCAAAACCTTCCTGAACTCCACGATAACTCTGCTCCTCTCTTTACAGTTTTTTAGAAAAACGTTATCAACATTTTACTCAAGGGCCGGATAAGAAGCAAGAGCGTATTAAATGGGCGATTCTACCTTTTACGCTTTTTTGCTTCTTGCAAAAGGTGTACCTTGCGGGCCGGGACTGGTTGGCGGATGCGGTCCTGCGGCTTAAGGATTGAGGGCCGGAAATGCTGGATGGGCACCGGGGGACGGGCGAAGACAGCCTTCACGCCCTCGGCGTTGAAGGGTATGAAAGGCCACAGGTAAGGAACACCAAAGGATTTGGTGCGCAACAGGAAGATAAAAACGCCGAGGACGCCGATCAAGAACCCGGGTAAGCGGAACAGGCCCGTAAGGACGAGGAGGAAGAGCCTGACCAGGCGGTTGGCGGCGGCCAATTCGTAGCTGGGGGTAAGAAAAGTGCCGATAGCCGCGAGGGCCGTGTAAAGGACCACTTCGGGTATGAAGAGTCCCACCCGCGCGGCAATATCACCAAGTAATACGGCGGCAATGACACCCGTAGAAGTAGCAATCGGGCTCGGCGTGTGAATGGTAGCCAGGCGAATCATGTCAATGGTGGCTTCAGCAAGCAAAAACTGCGCCAGTAGCGGGATTTTGCCGGTTTTTGTGGGTCCCAAGAATGCGAGTTGCGCCGGCAGGAGTCCGGGTTCGAGGGCTACCAGAAGCCAGAGAGGTAATAGAAAGACGGAAACCGCCACGCCCAGGAACCGGATCAGCCGCAGATAGATGCCCACGCTGGGGTTCTGGCGGAACTCTTCGGCGTGTTGGAGGTGATGGAAATACGTGGTCGGCAGAATGATAACACTCGGTGAGGTATCAACCAGAACCAGGACGTGACCGTCCAGAAGGTGGGCTGCGGCTACGTCGGGGCGCTCGGTGTACCGCACCCTTGGAAAAGGGTTCCAGAAAGTGCCCGGCGAGATGAGTTCCTCTACCGCTTTTTCGCCCATCGGCAAGCCGTCAATGTTAATGTACCGGATTTTCTCCCTTACGCTGTCAACAAACTCCGGGTTGGCGACATCCTCGATGTAGGCGAGCACGATATCCGTTTTCGACCGGACCCCCGCCTGCATGATTTCGAAACGGAGGTGCGGGTCGCGGATGCGCCGACGAATCAGAGCCGTATTGTAAACCAGGGTTTCCGTAAAACCGTCGCGGGATCCCCGGACCACCTTTTCCAGGTCAGGTTCGTCTGGTGAGCGAACCGGGTAAACGCGGGCGTCGATAATGAGTGCCCGGTCTTCTCCTTCGACCAGTAAAGCCAGCGGTCCCGCAAGCACCTTGTTTACGATTTCGTCGTAGGTGTTGACAACGTTAACCTCGGTGAAATTAATGCAACCCTTAAAGAGCTTGGCCAAGGCGTTTATGCTGATGGCCCGGGAGTCGACAGTAGTAAGCCTTTCCAGCACCTGGGTCATGAGAAGGTCGTTCACGAGCCCGTCAACAAAAAACAGAACGATCTTTTCCTGCCCAGTTCGAGTTCTCGCACCAGGACATCGAAGTTTTGGTCGGTGCCCAGGATGGTCCTGAGTTCGCGGATGTTTGCGTCCAGGCCAGAAGCCAGTTTCTTACCAATGCTCATCTTGCACCAGGACCATTAACCTTTTGGGCGGAACAGTAACGCCGCGAAATAACCGAAGACGACAGCCGCCGTAATACCCCCCGCGGCAGCTGCGGCGCCACCGGTAAATGCACCCAGTAATCCGTCCTTCTTGACCCCTTCGATGGCTCCCTGGGCCAGAATATGCCCAAAACCGGTAAGCGGGATGCTGGCGCCGGCGCCGGCAAAGTCGACGAAGGGTTGGTACAGTCCCAGCGCTGAAAGGATGACTCCCGCCGTGACCAGCCCGACCAGCACGTGTGCCGGCGTCACCTTGTAACTGGTAAGATCCATTATTAACTGGGCGGCAACGCAGATAAGCCCCCCGAAAATAAAGGCTTTCAGGAAGTCCAACGCTTCGCCTCCTAACGCATTTCTATGGCTACCGCGTGCGCAATTACGGGGATGGTTTCGCCTTGCTTGGTGGTCAGAGGGCTCAGCAACGCGCCGGTAGCCACGCCTAGCACGCGCTTTATCTTACCGGTAAGCATCTGTTGCATCAGGTACCCGCCCGTGACCACGGCGGCGCACGCGCAACCGCTACCGCCGGCATGCGTATCCTGTCTGTGGTGATCGTAGATCATGGTGCCGCAATCGGCAAACTTGTTGCCGATGTCGAAGCCCCTTTCGCGTACCAGTTGCTCGGCCAGGCCCTTGCCATAGAGGCCCAAATCGCCGGTAAGGAAAAGGTCAAAGTCCTGTGGCCCGCGGACCGTGTCCTGCAGGTGCCGGACGATGGTGTCGGCGGCGGCAGGGGCCATGGCGCTGCCGAAATCGCTCGGGTCCCCTTGGCCGAGATCGAGCACCTTGCCAATGGTGGCGTGGGTAATGACCGGGCCGGCGCCGGTACGGGCGAGGAGGGCCGCGCCTGCCCCGGTCACCGTCCACTGGGCCGTGGGGGGGCGTTGCACGCCCTGTTCGGTGGGAAACCGGTACTGCCTTTCCGCCGTGCTGTAATGGGAAGATGCTCCCACCAGCACGTAATCCGCAAACCCGCCATCGATCAGGATGGCGCCAAGGGCCAGGCCTTCGTACATGGTTGCGCACGCCCCGTAGAGACCGATAAAGGGAATGCCCAGAGATCGGGCCGTAAAACCGGCGGAAATAATCTGGTTGAGAAGGTCTCCGGCCAGGAGGTAATCGATACTGGTGGGGGCCAGCGCGGCTTTCTTGAGGGCCGTTTGCATTACTTCTTCAAGCATGCGGCGCTCGGCCTTTTCCCAGCTTTTTTCCGCGTAATAAGGATCCTCAACTATTTTGTCAAACGTTTGCGCCAGCGGCCCCTCCCCTTCCTTCGGTCCCACGATGGTCGCGGTCGCGGCAATTACGGGTGGGTTTTTAAACATTACCGTTTGCTGGCCCAGTTTTTTTGGTGCTGCCATACCCCTACACCCGATTTACCCGAAGATATAGTAGAGAATGGCCGCCAGCCAGGCGAAGGTGAAGCCAAAGGTCAGGATGGGGCCGGCGATGGTGAACAGGCGTGCCCCAACTCCCAGCACCATGCCTTCTGACCTGGCCTCCATCGCCGGCGCAACCATGGAATTGGCGAAGCCAGTGATCGGCACAATTGTTCCTGCCCCGCCGTACCTGGTAATTTCATCGTAGATGCCGAGACCGGTAAAAAGGGCGGCAAAGAAAACCATAACAATGGCACTGGCTGTGCCTGCCTCGAGGGCCGGCAGGCCCAATCCCATAAAGTAGTTCAGAAAACCCTGGCCAATGGTGCAGATGATACCACCGATGACAAAGGCCCAGAAGATATTACGCAGCACGGGATGCTTTGGCTTGCTGCGGTTTACCATCTCTTGATACTGCTTCTTTTGCATTTCGAGCGGCTTGTTGGGATCGACCGGCATGGTATACCCCCTAAGCGCAGGCCAAGGAAAGCCCTGTGTCCTTTTACTCCACGTAGGCGACCTTAACGTTCGCCTTGTACTCCACAATCTTGCCGTCTTGTACGTTGGCCGTAAAGTTAATCACTTCCACGCCCGTAATTTTGCCAAGAGAGCGCGAGGCTTCGGCCACCGCCGAATTCACGGCCTCCCTCCAGCTCTCCCTGGATTCTCCCAGCAGTTCGGCAATCTTAACGTGCATGCTCGAGCCCTCCCTGACGAAATTGTACCAACCACTATTTTGCATCCTCGGCACTACGCTTATGCAAAGATCAAGGGGATGCTTTACGCATCCCCTTCGGCGAGACTTTTCAATTTTTGCAGTGCCCGGCGTTCGAGGCGTGACACCTGCACCTGGGAAAGGCCGAGATAACTTGCCACTTCGGACTGGGTCTTGTCTTCAAAGAAGCGCCACTTGATGATCTGCCGGTCTCTTTCAGGTAGCGTGGCCAGGAGTTGCGCGAGCGAGATGCTTTCCACCCAGCGGTCTTCACTTTCCGCATCTGTCCTTACCTGATCCATAATGCAATACGCATCCCCGTCCGTCTGTAACAGTGTATCGAAAAGCGACGTAGGCGCCTGGGCCGCTTCCATGGCAGCCACCAGTTCTTCTGCGGGTACGCCCAGTTCGGCGGCGATTTCGTTTACGGTCGGTTCACAACCTGTCTGGTTTTGCAGGCGGGTGCGCGCCTCCTGGGCCTTGCGGGCCAATTCCTTGAGCGACCGGGCCACGTGCACCGGAGCATCGTCTCTTATGAAGCGCTTTATCTCCCCGATGATCATCGGCACGGCGTAGGTAGAGAACTTTACCTTAAACCGGAGGTCGAACTTATCGATGGCCTTGATAAGCCCTATGCACCCGATCTGAAAGAGGTCCTCGGCATCATACCCGCGCCCTTCAAAGCGTTTGATGACGTTGCATACCAGCCTCAGATTAGCGTTTATCAGGGTTTCGCGCGCGCTTACGTCCCCCTGCTGCGCCCTTTTAAGCAGTTGCCGGACTTCTTTTTCTTTTAAAAGTGGCTGGTTCGGTAAATTAAGATAAACCTTGTTCCGCATGGTCAGCCCGCCGCGGGACCCGTTTGGTCATGATAACACGTGTACCACGGCCGGGTTGCGACCTGACTTCGATCGTGTCCATAAAAGACTGCATGAAGGAAAAGCCAAGTCCCAGGCGATCCGGTACGGTGGAAAAACCGGGCTGGAGTGCTTGCGGGATGTTCTCTATACCCACACCGTGGTCCTCAACGATCACTTCCAGCTGGCCGTCGTAAATGGCGCCGTGGATGGTGATAGTGCCATCGGGGTCGTTGCCGTATCCGTGGATGACCGCGTTGGTTACTGCTTCGGATATGGCCCCTTTGATATCTTCCACGTCACTGAGCGTGAAATCGATCTGGGTGGCAAAGGCGGCTACCACCACGCGGGCGAAGCCGACGTTTTCGGGTCTGCTTTTAAATTCCAGTTTGAATTGATTGGCGCTTGCCACGGTTAAGCAGTTACCTCCTTACTTACGCCCGCGACGGCTTCGTCTTCCGAGGCGTAAGTGCGGATTACGCGTAGGAGGCCGGACAGCTCGAAGGCGCGTTTGACCTGGGGTTGGAGCGCTACGACGACCAGGCGCTTCTTTTCTTCGGTTAACTGGCGATAACGTCCCAGGATCACGCCCAGCCCCGAGCTATCGACAAAGGTGACGTCACTCAAATTAAGTATCAGGTGCGGCGTATTGTAAAGCTTAAGCAGCCGCTCGAGTTCGGTGCGCAAGACGTCACAGGTGTTTAAATCGAGTTCCCCTTTAAGCCGGACTACCAGAACGCCGTCCACGGTCTTGGTTTCCCACTCCAACGCGTTCTTCCCTCCCCGGTGCTGTGTGCTCGGAGTATTAACTTCGCCGGCTCAGGCGTTGTTTCCTGCTAAATAATTCCAAAAAAATGCCGGGCCACCGGCCCGGCGTTGCGCGACTACCAACCTATTTGACCATGCAACCGGCAACTTTAAGGAATTCCTCAAGTGGTGTCGCCTTCCGTACCTCTGCCGCCGTAACAAGCGTGACTTTGGCCAAGGTTTTGCCCTTTTGCGTAGCGACGTAGGTGCCTACGACCTGGCCTTGTTTGACGGGGGCCGTTAACTTCGACGGTAACTCTATCTTGAAGCTGATACCCTGATCCTGGCCCCGCGGCACGACCACTGCCGCGTGGTCAGCGGTAACCACTTTAACCCGTGGCGCCACACCCTTTTCCACCGGTTGCTCCCTTATTTTGGTTCCCCGGGGGATAAACGAAACGGCCTTGAAGTTGGCAAACCCCCAGTTGTAGAGTTTGATCGATTCTCGGAAGTGGCTTTTGGGTTCCGGAGAACCTAGGACCACGGCGATCAGGCGGAGGTCGTCGCGTACGGCAGACGAGGCCAGACAGTAGTGCGCCTCCTCGGTCCACCCGGTTTTGCCTGCATCGGTACCGTCGTAGAACCAGAGGAGCTTGTTGGTATTCCAAAGCTTGAACTTTCCGCCGCGCAGGTCGTATTCCTTTACCTGGGAGACCTTCCTGAATAACGGGTGTTCCAGCGCTTCTCGGAGGATAATTGCCTGGTCGTATGCCGAAGAGTAATGGCCCTTGACGGTTAGACCCGTACAGTTTACAAAGTTAGTATTCTTAAGCCCCAGCGCTTTGGCGCGCTCGTTCATTTGGTGTACAAAGGCCTGTTCACTTCCTGCGAGGTGCTCGGCAATGGCGATGCTCGCGTCGTTAGCCGAGGCCGTGGCCACGGAGAGGAGCAACTCGTAGAAACTCATTTCCTCCTGCGGGGCCAAAAAGATTTGCGAGCCTCCCATACCAGCCGCTGTTTCGCTGGCCACTACCGTGTCGTCAAGTCGTACCTTGCCCTGCTCGACGGCCTCGACCGCCAAAAGCATGGTCATAATTTTGGTGACGCTGGCTATAGGTAATCTTTTGTGCGGGTCTTTGGTAAAAAGGATGCGTCCCGAATACGGTTCCATAAGCACCGCCGAAGCGGCGGTGGTTTCCAGCCCGGCGGCGAGGGGCTTCTCCTGGGCCAGGGCCGGTATCCCGTAAAACGCAAGGCACACCAGAGAGATAATAAAGCAGAGCAGCCTTTCCACCTTGCAACTCTCCCTTATTTGAGATATCCCTGTAAATGTGGTTCCCCAGGTAGTATGTTTCATTACTGGCGGGTCAATACGGTTGCCCCCGGAGCACAAAAGAAAAAAAGCAGGAGCGGGCGCTCCTGTTTAATAGTTCTGATAGTCGGTGCGGTCCCCGGACATTTTATCTTCGGCGTACCGGATCATCCGGCGTACCATGTTTCCGCCGACCAGTCCGCACTCCCGGCTGGTCATATCGCCCCAGCCGACCCGGCGGATCTTGTCGGCGAGTCCGAGGTCCCCGGCCACCTCATACTTGAATCTGTCCAGGGCGGGACCGGCGTCCGGAACCAGCTTCCGCCGCCGTCTCGGCAAGTTATCCCCTCCAGATCCCGTATTGAGAGTGGCTCCGTTTTTATTATGCGTGCTTTTAAGAAGCGGTAAGCCGGTATTTTATCGCACCTTGACCAGAAAACCGTCTGTTTTTGTTATTTCAAGTACACTTAGGTATACGTATTGCGGTTTTTAGCGGGAATTGAGCCTCAACCACTTGTTTTTGCGAAGCATTGGCAGCTTAGCGGCCCGGTAAAATGAGCCTGCGCAGAAAACGCAGTAGCCACCATAAACCCAATACCCTAACCGAGTGGGTTATGATCAACTGAAACGCACGGGCCGCTTTATCGGACGCGAACCGGTATGCGGTCATCCCTTCATCGGCGGGCGTATAGCGGAACCCGCGCACCAGAACAGCCGGGATTCCCTCATCGGTCTGGCCCATGAGCAGGGCGGCAGCCGCAGCCAGTTCGTGGGCCACCAAGTCGGCCCCGCCGAACTTTGGTTTTCCAAATCTATCACGACGGCCAAATTTACCTGCAACAGGTTTGCATCCGGAGCATCCGCGGGCTACGTCCTGGGTACCGACGCTAAGGGTGTACTCAGTATCGCTCACCACTACCGGAATATCAAGCCCGGTCAGGTGGCGTATTTTCTCCCTGAGTTCCCGGGCGGCAGCATCCGCGTTCGGCGGCGGAACACTGGCCTGCCCCGCAGGGTGGTTAGAGGTGTCAACGCCCGCGCTTGAGTAAACATCCCCTTCCCGAAGAACAAAAATCTCGTAAGGAAACGCCTCGATCATTCTCCGGGCGGCCTCTTCGTCGTCGGAGAGCTTCGCCGGGTCGACAATCCCCTCGCCCCAGAAAGCCTTAAGCGGTACGACGCAAAGTATGGCCTCACTGTTCCTGAGAACCAGTTCGATGTACCGGGAATCAAGGCCGGTTCTGGCTGCCAGGCGGTGTGCGGCTCGGGAAGGCTCCACCTCCGCCAGGGAAAAGACAAGCCCCTTCGCCTTCGAGATGACCTTGCTGGTTACTACCAGAACATCACCCGCCTGCAAACCTCCACAGACGGCGGCACTCTCGACGAGGAGGCGAACAAGGTCGTCTCCAGGTCTCACCTCTGGCAAAGGAAGCCCGAACAGTTCGATTTTCATCCCGGCCCTCCATCAAAACATAAATAGGCACGTCATGAGCAACGGTCTTTGGTTCTTCGACGCCGCTGCCCTGATTCCTGCTATTCACCGACCTCGGGGCCGGCACGCCGTGCCTGTTCGGCCGAAACTTGCTGACGGGTCAGGTTAGCCCCATTTAGCGTTGTCAGTGCAGGATACAGCCCGCATGGGTAGAAAAACACCCTGTAGGAGGTGTACTAATGAACAAGACGGACCTTTACACCCTGTTGTGCTGGCAGGCGCAGCAACTGGCACGGCAAGCCGGGCTGCTGGATACGGAGGTAAAGGTAAAGGCGCGGCTACTGAGCGCCCGGGAAGCGCTCGGCGACCCGGGGCGCACGGATTTTCCCCTGCAAAAGGGGAAAGAAAGCCTGGTACAGGCCGAGTTCCTGGGCAGCCTGGGCCAGGCCTACACCGACCAGCCCAGCAGTTTTTCTGGCTCGCTCCGCGAGGTCCTCAACCTGTCCCTCGACAACAACCGCAACCGCGCCCTCTTCGTTGCGGCGCTTAATGCCCTGATGCGGCATCTCGGCCACGCTATAGGAACCGTTCACTGCCGGGATGACGGACCGCGGGGGTGTGCCGGTATGCTGGTCGAGTATTTGACGGCCCGTTGTGGCACACCGCGGGTGGCATTCGTCGGGCTCCAGCCAACCCTGGTGGAGGCCTGTGCCGGACGGTTCCCCGTGCGCGTCGTGGACCTTGATCCCGAAAACATCGGTCGGCAACGTGCCGGCGTGATGATCGAGGACGGAGGAGGAAACCTCTCGGACTTCCGAGAGTGGGCGGACATATTCTTGATCACCGGAAGTACGCTCGTAAACGGGACGATTTCGACCTGGCTTGATGCGCCGGCCCCCACAATATTCTACGGGACTACCATAGCCGGGGCCGCAACGCTCCTTAAACTCGAGCGCTTCTGTCCTTACAGTACCTAATGGCAAAGGCGCCTGACGTGACGTTACCCGTATAATTCTCGAGCCGTGGCCATGCTCAGGCGTCGCAGGTCTTCTTCGGTTGTCACGGCACGCACGTGGTAACCCAAACTCGCCACGCCTTCCAGGAGCCGCCGGAGGTCGGCGGGCAGCGTGCGACGAGGATGGTAGATAAAGTAGAGGGTGCCGCCGCAGACCAGGCGTGCGGCGTGGGTGAGACCCTCCAGGGCTTCGCCAACGTTGTGCAACGCCGCGTCGCTGATCACGCAGAGATAAGCGGGAGCCTTAGCGTCGCGGCAGAGGCGCAAAACTTCGGCCGCGGGGAAATAGGTATCCTGTCCCGGGTAGCGTACCAGAAGCGCCGCCAGGGTATCCTGATCGACGGTGAACGAGGTGCTCTGGTAATCGCCGCTGAAGACCACTGCTGCCACCGGCACGCCAGCACCGAGCGCTGCCTCCACCAGAATAAAGGAGGCCAGCACGGCAAAGGAGCGTTTGCGCCGGGGGTTGGGCATACTCCCGCTGGCGTCCAGCGCCAGTACCAGCCAGGGCGCGCGCCTACCCCGCCCGGCTACGGCAGCGGTAATGTTCTCGCGCCTCAGGGTGGTCACCGCAGGCAGGATAAGACCGCTGGTGGTCAGCGTGGCCACCAGGTCGAGTTCTTCCGGAGGGTCTTCCGGCTCCCAACGCGCCAGGGCCTCGGGATGATCTTCGCCCTCGTTCCGCTCTACGTAGGGCAGACGAACCGCAAACTTCCGTGCCAGGTCGCGGTAATAACAGACTTCAGCCTGTTCGGTAGCCGCAAAACCCAACCCCCGAAGCAGGCGGCGGTAGTCGGCCGGGCTATCGATGTGCTCGGCCAGGCCGCCCAGAGCCTGTTCCTCCTGCCTCATCTCCCGCTTGTCAAGGGTGCGCCTCCTGGAGGGCTCTTCTCTTTGGGGCATGGGTCCCCGCACGCCCGGGCGCCGATCGCCTCCCTGTCCCGCTTCTTCTCCGGGCCGACCACCGCGGCGGTAGTTGGCTCGTCCCCAGTAGTCCAGGAGCGGTGCCCACGGGGCAGTATCTTCCGGCCAGTACGGATGGCATACCTTGACGAAAAGGGCGAGGCCCTGTGGCCAGTCGCGTTTGCCGCGCATGTGGCGGAAGATTTGCTCCAGCCGTCGGGCATCCTGCTCGATGCGAGGAGTTACCGCGGTGGCCAGCGTGCCGGGTGATAAGTCCCACAACAGCTCCAGGGTGCGCAGGTAGAGACGCCACAAAGGGCTTCCTTCCCCCATCGTGAGCTTCCGGTAGAAGGGCACCATTCGCAGGCCGGCGCGGTAGAGCACCGTGTTAACCAGCACGTCGGCGAAGAGGTTAACCCAGAAAAGGGCTTCCTGATGTCCCCGCCCCAGCGCTTCGCTGTCTTCGGGCAGTTCGTAAAGGCCCAGGCCCAGGTAAGCGGCGTGGAGTAGCAGGGCGTCGGAAGGTGGATCGGCCGGTATCGCCATGTGATGCCCGATCTCGTGGCTTAAGAGCTCGACCAGGTAGTCGCCGACCCCTCGGGCCGCCAGTGCCGGGTAGTTGACCAGGGTGTTTTTTTCCGCGAAGTTGAAAAAGGCCAGCTGGGCCCCCATGGCCTGCCTGGCGGCCTCCGGCTCCCAGTAAATCACCGGCCGCCGCAGTTGCACAAAACCCCAAGGCCTTTTAGCTTGCTCCCAGCAGTCGTCGACAAATCGCTCGCGGTCGTTCATGCTCTTCCCTCTTTGTCCAGAACACGCAACAGGTGCGTCAGCTCGGCACGGGCGTGGTCTTCGTCGGGGAGAGGTTCGACCTCCAGAGCAAAGACCCGGTGGTTATGGGTTCCCACGTAGAGTATGCCGCCGGCCAGGCGCAGCGCGGAGTAAATGTGTCCTCCCGTGGCAAATTCCCAGAGCCGGCGGCCGGTGGCGGCGTCGAGGCCATAAAGGCGGCCGTCCCGCGCGCCCACATACAAAACGCCGGCGTGTACCACGGGTGAGGCACAGATCTCGTCCCGCGCCCGAAAGACCCACCGGGACCGGCCGGTGACCTCGTCCAGGGCGTACAGCCGCCAGTCACGGGAGGCCACGAAAAGCAGGCCCCGGTAGTAACAGGGCGTCGCGTCCACCGGGGCGCGCGCCTTAAAAACCCAGCGCACGGCACCCGTTTCCACGTCCAGGGCGTAGAAGCCGCCGTCCCCCGCGCCGATATAAGCCCTGTCTGCCACCACAAGTGGCGAAGAGCGCACGGGCCCGTGGGTAGCCGTCTGCCAGATCAGCCGGCCCGTAGCAGCGTGGAACGCGTACACCCGCCAATCCTCCGAGCCGACCAGTACGTATTGGTTGACCACACAGGGAGTAGACCTTACCCCACCGCCCGTGGCTGCGGCCCACCGCAGAGCGCCGCTTCTGGCGTCCAGCGCGTAAAGTTTGGTGTCGTAAGAGCCGATGTAGAGCATCCCCTCCGCCACTACCGGAGAGGAGTAAATCACTCCATCGGTGGCGTAATCCCAGAGTTTTCGTCCCGTCTGCAACTCTAGGGCGTAAACCTTGCCGTCGTGGCAGCCGAAATAGAGCGCGCCTCGCCAGCCGCAGGGGCCGGAATAGACCTCTTCAGGGGCCAGAAATTCCCATAAAGGCGTACCGGAGTGGGCATCCAGGGCATAAACCTTGCGGTCGCAACAGGCGACGCACAGAATGCCGCCCTCTTCCCAGGGCGTGGCGTACACTTTCCCCCTGGTGTTAAAGGTAAAGAGCACCGTGGGCGCCGGGACTCGCCGCGCCGGTGCTGCGGTGGCTTCTACCCGCAGCCACAGCGGCTCGAGGTGCGGGTTGGTCCGACACGCCCGCCACAGTCGTCGTGCCGACTCCCGCTCCCTTAACTCCCGCAGCATGGTCGCCAAAACCCCTGGGCGCCGCTCGGTTTTGAGCAACTCTTTTAACCGGTTCAGCCCATCGGGGCGTTCCGCCAGCAAGCGCACCAGTAAATGCTGCAACAGAGGAACGTCTTCGGAGCCCAGTTGCTCGGCCAGCAGCGCGCTCACCCGGGATACCGGCTGCTTCGCCCACCACTTTAGCGCTTTCAGACGCCGCTCCGGCGGACTGAGCCGTCGGTCAAGCTCCCACCAGCGCAGCAAAACCTCCAGGCCGTGCGCCGCGGTCAGCTCCGGCCACTCGGCCAGTGGGGCCAGCCACTCCTCCGGACGACGCCCGCGGCGGTACAGCGCCCGCGCCAGTTCATAAAGGGGGAGAGCAAAACGCCTGAAACCGTACCGGGCCACCGCCGGAGCGCAGCTCGGCAGCAACACGCGAAAGTAGTAACGGAGATCCTGCACGGGCAGGGCGCCGGACAACAGGGCGGCTAGGTCCTCGCGCTCCGCTGCCTCAGGATGGTATTCCCCGGCAGCTATGGCTGTAGCGCAGAGGTCGAGAAGTGGCGCTGTCAGATCCCGGGCCAGCCTGTCCACCGTCCACCCTTCGGCCAGGGCCGCCTCCACCACCGGTAGAACACTCGACTCCACAACGTGGCGTGCCCCTGCCGGCATGGCCGCGTTCGCCAGGCGGGCCAAGCTAGCCCGGCACGCTGCATGAGTCAGCACCCGGGTCTCCAGCCGCTGCCCCTCCGCCAAAAGCGTCAACAATTTGCTCACCGTCACCCGCCTCCCGGAAGAGGGTCGCCAGTTGCAAAAGTAGCACCAGCTTATCGCGCTGCGCCGGGTGGTACCCGTTAGCAATTTCGCGTATGGCCTGCAGTACCACCTCAAGCTTTTCCGCCGCCGGGCGGGCCTCGTTAACCACCGCCAGGGCGCGTCTGTAAGGATGGTAGCCGTACCGGGCCAACCAGGCTTCGGTTTGCGTCTGCTCCTCCCGGTACGCCTGCACAAAAAGGTGCCGCAGCCAGCTAACGCGGTCGGCGCGATAAGCAACTTCTTCCTTGCGGCGAAAGGCTAAAGGTGAAGGAAGGATTTTGTGTTGCGTGAGGTAGGGGAAAATCTGCTCCAGGTCCTCTATCTCCACCTGGTCCTTGCCCCGGAACCATGCCAGCGCGCGCCCGTAAAGTTTCAGCGCCTTGAGCGTACGCGGCTCAATGCCGTTTTCGGTCTGTGCGCAGAGCGCCCGCGAAGTATCCAGCTGGCACTCGGAACAGAGGCTGCTCGGCAAGAGCCCCTGACTGAGAACGTTGTTCTTGGTCTGGTGTTCCGGCTCGCTGCTGGCACGCAGGCAGTTGGAGAGGTGCGCCTTCACGGCGCTGATGGCGGCCAGGGCCTGCGGAGCAATGGGCAGGGCCTCAATTTGTTCCTGGATGGCCTGCCGCTCTTCGGGAGTCAGGGCCGGCTCCTTTGTCTCCACCGCTACCTCAGAACAGGGCAATAGTTCAACGGCCTCGGCGTTAAAGGAAAGGGCCTTCACGGCCACGTCGACGCGGTCCAGCAGTGGCGGGATGATGGTATAGGTGCCGGGGTCCACGGCGTTGGCTGTGAAGTAATAAGGGCCCGGGACGTAGGGCAGCATTACGTTGAAAACTTCGGCGTAGTTGTCGGCCACCATGCTCAAAATGGCGGCCTGAGTCTTGGAAGGGATGCGGTTCAATTCGTCGATGATTTTGATGGGCGAGGTCAGGATCAACCGGGCCTCCACCACCTTTTCCCCGTGCACCAGCTTTTCGGGACGTAAATTACCCACCAGGTCCGCCACGGTGAGCTGCGGGTGCCCGTGAATCATCGACCGCCGCGGTTCTTCCAGCGGCAACCCGAAAACCAGTTGCCCCACCAGTAACCCCGCGCTGGTTTTGCCCGTGCCCGGTTGCCCGAGGTAGAGCAGCCGTCCGTTCACCAGCGCGGTGAGAAGCGAAAAGAGCAAACAGGAATTGTAGCCTTCGTCCGGTAAGTATACGTTCAATAGCAGGGAGCCGGCTTCGAGATCTACCTGTTGCAGGTTGCCCCCGCGGTAAAAGCGGATGTCCAGCTCCGGACAAAGAAGATAGCGTCCCATTTCGCGGTACAGCGCCCGAACCTTCTCCCGCAAGGCGTTGCGCGGCCGGGTTTCCACGGCCGGCGGCGTGGCCTCATCGGAGGGAGGCCAGGGCAGGCCCAGCAGTCGCGCCAGTTCGGCCAGCACTTCTTCCACGGCGAGGCATCTCCCTCAAAGCGCAACTTGTTAACTCCAATTAAATAATTCCACCGCCTCGGTCGCCCCTCCTCCAGAAACCACCCGTAGTTCTGCCCCGGTTATAAAAATTTAACGGCCCCGCTTCGCAGACCGCTGTCTTTCGGGGGCCGTTTTCATCAGCAACGGTTCGGAGGCTTTGCCGGTGGAAAACCAGCATTCGGAAAGCAGCAAAGCCTTGTTTTTATTACGTGGCGGGGGAGGCAGGACTCGAACCCACAGTCGTCGGTTTTGGAGACCGCCGCTCTACCAGTTGAGCTACTCCCCCGCTTACCGACACATTTAATTATAAGCGATGGGTATTACCTGCGTCAACCCGTCTACTTGGCTGCCTCTGTTTGGGCCTCGCGGGCCTTCTTAATTATTTCTTCTGCCAGTTTGGCTGGTACCTCTTCATAGGAGCTGAATTCCATCCGGAAGGAACCGCGCCCCTGGGTGAGGGCTTTAAGATCGACGGCATACCGCGTGAGTTCCGCGAGCGGTACCAGCGCCCGGATACGGGTCAACTTCCCTGCGGGCTCCATGCCCAGTATCCGTCCGCGTTTGGTATTCAGGTCGCTGATCACGTCGCCCATGAAGTTTTCCGGCACCAGTACCTCAACGCTCATGATCGGTTCCAGAAGCACGGGTTTCGCCTGCTCCATCCCTTTCTTAAAAGCCATAGAAGCGGCGATCTTGAAAGCAAGTTCGGACGAGTCGACGGGGTGGTAGGAGCCGTCGTACAGCACTACGGAGACACCGGTGACCGGGTACCCTGCTAGTACGCCCTCCATCATCGCCTCGCGGACGCCTTTTTCCACCGCGGGGAAGTACTGGCTCGGTACGGCGCCGCCAAATATCTCTTCGCCGAACTTGAAGTCCCCTTCCGGATACGGCTCCAATCTCAACCAGACGTGGCCGTACTGCCCGCGGCCGCCGGTCTGCTTCTTGTACTTCCCTTCAACTTTCACAGATGTGCGGATGGTCTCCCGGTACGGCGTTTTTGGCGGTTTCATAACCACGTCCACACCGTACTTCTTCTTGAGCCTTTCCTGGATGATATCCATTTGCATTTCGCCCATCGCTGTGAGAATGGTCTCTTTAGTCTCGGTGTTCTTAGTGACCCTGACCGTCGGTTCTTCCTCCAGGAGCCGGCCGATGGCGTTCGACAGCTTATCCTCGTCGCCCTTGCTCTGCGGGGCGATGGCCACCGAGAGCGTAGGTTCCGGGAACTCTATGCCCTCGAGCTTGATCGGGTGTTCTTTGGTGCACAGGGTGTCGCCCGTACCTGTTTCCTGAAGTTTTGAGAGTACCGCAATATCCCCGGCGGGAACGAACTCGGTGGGCTGCTGGTTCTTGCCACGCACGTAAAAGACCTGGCCTACTTTTTCGGCTTTCTCCTTGGTGCTATTGTAAAGTGCGGTATCGGTACTCAGGACGCCCGTAAAGACGCGGACGAAGTTCATTTTACCGACGTACGGGTCGGCTAGGGTCTTGAAGACAATGGCGCTGAGAGGTGCGTCTTCTTCACCGTTGGGTGCTGGAACATAACCGAGAATGGTTTGCATGAGTAGTTCGACGCCGATATTCTTAACTGCCGAACCGCAGAGCACGGGGATAAACTTCCTCGCGGCAAAGGCTTCGCGCAGCCCCGTGCGTATCTCTTCATCGGTTAGCGGCTCGCCCTCGAGGTACTTGGTAAGCAGGTCGTCGTTGGCTTCGGCTGCGGCTTCAATAATCTGCTCTTTAATTTTGGCCGCTGTTTCCGCCAGGATCCCCGGGATGTCCTGTGCTTCCACACTTCCATTCTTACGGATAAGCGCTCTGCCGCCAATGACGTCGACCACGCCCTCGAAGGTTTCCGCAGCGCCGACGGGAAGCGTGAAGGGCACGAAATTGGCCTGAAACTTGTCTTTCAGGTTCGCCAGCACCCTGTCGAAATTGGCATTTTCCCGGTCCAGCTTGTTGACAAAGACCAGCCGCGGCATGCCGGCTTCGTCCGCATAGTCCCAAATAACCTCGGTTTGCACTTCGACCCCGGCCACGGCACAAACCACAAAAAGAGCTGCTTCGGTAACCCGGAGAGCTCCTTTAACGTCGGCTATGAAGTCTGCATATCCCGGCGTATCCAGAAGGTTTATCTTTCGCCCCTGCCATTCACAGGGAACCACGCTCGTGTGTATGGTAAACTTGCGTTTAATTTCTTCCGGGTGGTAATCAGCCGTTGTGGTCCCGTCCTCGACCCTCCCGAAGCGGGTTATGGCTCCCGTATTGTAAAGCATAGCTTCGACCAGGGTGGTTTTACCCGCCCCGCCGTGGGCCACCACGGCCACGTTCCTGATCTGTTCAGCCGTGTAACCTTTCAAAACGGATGCCCCCTCCTGTATTCAAGTTATCTCTGTACGTGTTTCTACACCCAGCAAGTAATTCCTTGTACAAACAGCGATTTTTCTGCGGATGTTCCGCCTCATAGACACGGTACGTCCCTCATAAATTATTTATTACCAATCCGGATTAGGAGATACCAGCCAATGGTAAGACAGTCACTTGCCTATGGGACCCTCGTTTTAACCGCTGCGAACTTCTTCAATCGGCTCCTGGGTTTTGCTTACCAGATTGCTCTAATTCACCTTATCGGAGCCGAGGGAATCGGCCTTTTTAATATGGTTTACCCGCTTTACGTGCTGGCCCTGGTAATAGCCAGTGCCGGTATACCGGTGGCCTTGGCAAAAATTGTCGCCGAGGACCTTGCCAAGCAAGACCCGGCCAATGTGCACCGTGCATTCGGTGTTTCCCTTTGCTTGCTGGCGGTATCCAGTCTGGTCTTAACCATCATCCTTACCTTTACGGCGCGGTCCCTGAGTAACCTGGTCTTTCCCAATCCTGACACGTGGTTGAGTTTCCAGGCGCTTGTTCCCGGCGTTTTCATTGTGTCCCTTTGCTCTGCCTTTCGCGGCTTGTTCCAGGGGCTGCAGCAGATGTCTCCAATAGCACAGACCCAGGCAGTTGAGCAGGTAGCCCGAGTCGCCGCCGGGTTGGGGTTGGCGTATATCTTGTTGCCTTACGGGGTGGTCTGGGCCACTGCGGGAGCAGCTGCAGGGGTCATCGTTGGCGAAGCCGTCGGCTTTTTCCTTATGGTTTACATTTATTTGCGGTGGCGGCCGCGCCTCCCGCCGTCTTCCCACCGGACGGCGCAGCCGCTCGGTTTGCTTTGCCGCCGCATTTTTGCTTTTGCCGTACCCGTAACAGCCACCAGGCTGGTTTCCACCGTTCTTCTCTCCATAGATGCCCTGTTGATCCCACAGCGCTTGAAGGCTGCCGGTTTCAGTGTCGAGAACGCTACCGCCGCTTATGGAAAGCTGGCCGGTATGGCGGAGACCATGCTCTTTACCCCGAGTGTCCTGACCCTTTCCTTGGCGACGGCCTTAATTCCTGCCGTATCCGATGCCCAGGCGCAAAGAGACCAGAACCTCCTCCACTTGCGGATCAGCGAGGCTATACGGTTAACGATGTATATAGGCCTCCCGTGCGCCGCGATTCTGTTTTGCCTGCCCGAAGAGATATGCGGTTTCGTCTTCGGTTATGCGGACGCAGGCAAGATACTGGCCATCCTTGCCATTGGCGGCCCCTTTCTTTACCTGCAGCAAACGACTACCGGCATCTTGCAGGGGCTCGGGCGCGTTAACGAACCGTTGAAAAACCTGGTTACAGCTTCACTCTTCAAGATTGCGGGCATATATTTTCTGACCGCCGTACCTGCTTTAGGCATTGCGGGTACGGCGATAGCCCTGGTTGTTTATTATATAATGAATGCGCTTCTGAACTTCAGACACCTTACTCTGGCTACCGGTTTTGCCTACGACTATACACATTTATTCATGAAGCCCGGCGTGGCCGTTACGCTCATGATGTTCCTGATGTGGCATTTCCCCGCCGGGAGCGGCGGGGCGGGTCTGGTTACGCCGATCCTTGCGGGCTTTTCAGCCTATTTCATCGCCCTCTACCTTGCCAGGGGTATAGACAGTTACGACCTGTGGCGGGTCAGCCGGCTATTCCTACATTTTTTCGGCCTTACAAAACATTAACCTTTATCGGCCACTTCTTGAGTTCCTCAATGAGGCGGTGATTCGTGAGGTCAATCTGGACCGGCGTGATGGAAATGTATCCCTGCTTGACGGCGCCGATATCGGTGTCGATGTCTTCACTGTCAAGGCTCAAAGGCTCACCGGCCATCCAGAAATAGGTCCGCCCCCGCGGATCGGTCCGCTTGTCAATCACGTTGATATAACGGAGGTTGCCGAGTCTAGTTATCCTTACACCGCGGGGCTCCCCGACGGGAACGTTGACGTTAAGTAGTGTGCCGGGCGGCAACCCGTGTTGTAGGACAAGCGGCACCAAATCCCGGGCAAAAGCGGCAGCGAAGGAATAGTCGGGCTCGGGGGCGTAAGTAGCCAGGGATATGGCTATGGCCGGCAGATCATTTATGGTCCCCTCAATGGCTGCCGAAACCGTGCCCGAGTAAAGGACGTCGGTACCGAGGTTTGGTCCGTAGTTAATGCCGGCGATAACGATGTCGGGCCTGGCATCGAGCAGGTCTTCCAGGCCGAGCTTCACGCAGTCCGCCGGTGTGCCGTCAACAACCCATCCCTTGCTTTTCTCGTTCTGAAATTCGACCGTTCTAACCCGCAGAGGGCGGTGCACCGTGATGGCATGGCCCGCCGCGCTCCGCTCGCGATCGGGAGCCACCACGTAGACCGCTTCGGCTACCTCTTCCATGATACGTCGCAGGACGGATATACCTTCGGCAAAAATCCCGTCATCGTTAGCCAGTAGCAGGCGCATAACTTCCACCGTATGCCAAAGCTTTTCTAGGCTTCGTAAATCGAAATAATCATGTTGCCTTCGTCGTCCTTCGAGAGGCCGAAAATAACCCGCTTATGTTTTAAGGTCTTATTGAGGAAGTCCACGACCTTAAACATTTCCTCATAAGCTTTGAATGTCCGGCTCGCCAGGAGCCGCAGTTTGTCCTGTGTCATCCTGTCGTCCCGCATTTACATACGGCCCCGTATCAAGAATAACGCCTCGGTGCGCGTTTTGGCCTCGCGCTCGAAAATGCCACGCACCGCCGAGGTGACCGTTTTAGAGCCGGGCTTTTTAATTCCCCGCATGGTCATGCACATGTGCTCGGCTTCGATAACAACCAGAACGCCGTATGGATTGAGTTTTTTCATTATAGCATCGGCCACTTGTGAGGTCAACCGCTCCTGAAGCTGCAAGCGCCGGGCAAAACCGTCCACCACCCGCGCCAGTTTTGAAAGGCCGGTGATACACCCCCGGCGGGGGATATATGCAACGTGCGCCAGACCGTAAAAAGGCAACAGGTGATGCTCGCATAGAGAGTATAAAGGAATATCCTTCACCAGGACCAGCTCTTCGTGATCTTCGGTAAAATAGACTTCCAACTCATCCGCCGGGTCGCGCTCCATACCATACAGAATCTCCGCGTACATTTCGGCTACCCGCCGGGGCGTGTCGCGTAACCCTTCCCGGTCGGGATCGTCGCCGAGAGCTTCCAGGAGCATGCGCACGGCTGCCGCCATTTTTTCCCGGTCCATGTTCTTCTCCTTCCCTATCGCCAGCCTTGTATCCTGTGAACCTGTGGAATTACGCGGACATCGCCCAGGTAAGCACGTGCCCGCCGGTACAACCGTAGCAGGTGTACCGTATCGATGGCCTTCAACCCCGCCGGCGTGGACACGGGCTGGAGGATTAAGGGTGTGCCTGCCGCCACGGACGCTATCAAGGAGGCGGCGACCTCGATCTCCTCCTCTTCCGTGGTGTCCGTGACAACCACCTTGACGAAGACCTCCTTTTGGCTCGCTACCTGAAGAAACTGCCGGTGCCTTGTCCAGAGCGGTGGCAGCCCGGAGGTACTGGGCACCTTGATGTCCATAGCAATAATATCTATAAAATCGATGACTTCTGTCAATGCTTCGCTCAGGGTTCCGTTTGTTTCCAGGTAAATTCTGACTGTAGCGGGTTGTACGGTAGATACCAGTTCCCTGATGAAAGCAGGGTAAAGTAAGGGTTCGCCACCGGTGAGGCTCCAGGAATGCAGGTCAGTACCGGTTGCCTGCGTTAAGACCGGGAGTAACTGGCGGATGGTTACCGGGTTGGGAACCGGGCGGAAATCTCCCCTGCCGGGGGTCGCTTCGATGCGTGCGTTTTCATCAGCTGCTACGGGGGTATCGCAGTACCGGCACCGGAGGTTGCATCCGGCAAAACGGATAAACAGTTGCGGGTAGCCTACGTAAGGCCCCTCGCCCTGAAAAGAAGTGAAAACCTCTATGAGTGGGGCGGGCATTAATTCACCCCCCGCACCTTGCAACGCGCCAGGTAAACGCTTGCCATTTCCTGCGCGTAGGCCTGCATCACGTGCTTAGCCAGCGAAGGGATATCGGCTTCGTTGAAGCCGAGGTCGAGCAGGCCGGCGGCGGGTACGGGAGTGCCCCTGGCGTCGATATTCAAACCCAGATGGATGAGGCTACTCACCGGCGAGAGGGTCGCGATAGAGACCGAAAGTTTACGGCCTTCGTAGTACAGGTCGTCGCCGTCCCGCGCGAGCCGGACCCGGGCACGCCCGGTAATCACTTCCTGGACGATCACGGTGAGCAGTCGCTGACGGAGAACGGCCTTCTCCAGGTCAAGCTCAAAGTGCTCAACGATGAAATGCAACATCTTACGGCTATAAATAACGGCCCCTTCCCGTGCGTCGGCGAGGTCGACGAGCGCCTCGCGGGTCACGTGGCAAGGTCCGATGAAGGAAACGATGCTGTCGCCCTGGAGCCCGAAGCGGCGGAAGGCCCAGAGGGAACTCAATTGACGACCGTCGTAGGTTTCCGCTGTTTCATGAAAGTAGGTGTGCATCATCCTCACCTTTTGCCTGCAGAAACGCCCGCTGGAGGCGGCGGCAGCTTTCACAGTGGCCGCACGGTTCTTTCTCGCCGCGGTAGCAACTCCAAACAAAAGCCCACGGCACGCCAAGGCGGTTACCCAGGCGAACGATGTCTTCCTTGGTCAGGCGCAGCGTGTAACTCACCACCTGGACCCTGTTGTGGGTTGAGCAAGCGAGGGCCCGGTTAACGGCGTCGAGAAAAGCGGCGCTGTTATCGGGGAAGGTGGCCGCTTCCTCGCGGTTAAAGCCCACCACGATGCGCCCTGCGCCGAGGGTTTCCGCGTAGCACGCTGCCACGTTAATCAAAAGGCCGTTGCGGTTCGGCACCCATACGGCACGCGCCGTTTCCGTGGCACGGGCATGGTCATCCAGTTCATCCATCTCGAGAGATGGTAGATCGCGCCGTCCGGTGAGGGCAGAGGTATCAAGACGGGCGAGAAACGGCAGGCGGACGACCCGGTGCGGTATGTTGTAATGGCGGGCCAGTCGCTGGGCGGCTTCGATTTCCCGCCGCGCTGCAAGCTGGCCGTAATCGGCGGTAAGGCACAGGACGATTTCCATTTCGCGCCGGGCATAGGCCAGGTTAACGGTTGAGTCGAGACCTCCGGATAGCAGACAAACCCCTTTCACTTATCCGGCAACCTCCGTGTACCTGGCCGAGGATTGCGGCGATTCCCAGACCTGCACGGCGGCTACGGTGAGGGATGGGTTGAGCGAGGCTAGCCGCTCCTTGACGCGCCTGAATACTTCACACGCGATATTCTCCGCAGTCGGGTTGCGTTCCGCAAAGACCGGGAGTTCGTTAAGGTGGTAGTGGTCGAAGTCCTGTACCGCGTCCTGGGCTATCTTTTTTAAAAGCGAGAAATCCAAAAGCATACCGTTAGCATCCAGCTCGCTGCCGCGGATGGTAATGGTCACCGTCCAGGTATGACCGTGAAGCCGCCTGCACTTGTCGGGATAATTACGCAGGTAGTGAGCTGCATCAAAAGACGTGGTGACGCTGAGTTCGTACATGCTCCACCCTCCTTCCATATTCTTTCACCGGACGGAGGAAAACTTCGTGCAAAATAAACCAAATCCTGCTATGAAAAAGCCCGCCGCTTGGCGGCGGGCGAAGGTGCCACATAAGTTTCTTAGCCGGTTAAGCCGTAGGCGCGGTTGTACGCGTCCACAGCTTCGTCCGCCCGGCCCATGCGCGTCAACAGGTCGCCGCGCAAGCGCCAGACTCTGGCGTTGGCGGGTGCGTGCGCCAGGATATGATCACAGGCGGTTATCGCCTCGTCGGTACGGCCGTGCCGGGCAAGGCAAGCAATCTTGTTGTAAAGGTAAGTTTCGTTAGCAGGATCGAGCTGGAGGGCACGTTCGTAATGGGCGAGGGCTTCGTCGACCCGCTCTAGCTCTTCCAGGCAGCGGGCAAGGTTGTTATGGAGTGCCGCATCGGTGGCGTATAGCTCCAGGGCAAGCCTGTACCGTTCCAGGGCTTCGTCGTAACGCCCCAGGGCGACATAGCAGGTAGCGAGGTTATTCAGGACCACAGGGTCGTCGGAGGCCGTTCGGAAACTCATTTCCCAGCACAGGAGCGCCTCTTCAAAACGTCCGAGATGGTACAGGGCATATCCCTTGTTGTTAAGCAACGCGTTTGTGTTGAGGCCTCGTCGCTGGGCCAGTTCGTAGTACGCAAGAGCTTCTTCGTACCGGTCGAGCTTTGCGAGGGCAAGACCTGTGTTGGCTGCCACCACCGGATCGCTGGTACTCTTTATGGCTTTAAGAAAGTACAGCACGGCTTCGTGGCAACGGCCGAGTTCCAGGAGGCATAAGGCTTTATTGTTGGCCATGGCGGGCCCGCGGAGACCCAGCATGGCGGCGCGATCATAGTACTCGAGGGCTTTTTCGGCGTTGCCGCTAGCGAGGTACCAGCTACCCAGAGCGTAAAAAGCCCACCGCCGTTCGTTGCTCGGTGCCGCAGCTCCATCGCCTGCATAGTAATCTTCCAGCCATTGCATGAAGTTGTCGGTGCCTGCTACCCGGGCCCGTCGATGGTGCCAGGCGGCCTTCTCCAGGTGCCCCTTTTTCAAGTAAAGCTTCCCCGCCTCTAGATGGAGCGCGGGGTCTTCCGTAACTGCCAGCCGCTTTTCGATGAGCCGCAGGGCCTGATTATCTGCGCCAACCCTTATAAGCGACCGTATGCCATAAAGCCACCAGTTGCTTCTTCTGGCGGCCTTTTTCAGGCTGTACCAGGGATTCTTGATAATCGCAAACACTGGCCGACCCCCCCGGTGGTATTTGGTATATATCTTCGGCGTGGCTATCCCTTTTCCTTCCACTTTTGGGAGAAATCGTATTACAAATACCGGGGGAACCCGGTCCTATTCGACAGCACCCTCCTCCTGGTTTTGCCACTGCCGCATCAACTGGCCTGCCGCGCTTGTTCCGAGACGGTTGGCCCCGGCGGCCAGGAGTGCCCTGGCAAAACGCAGATCGCGGATGCCTCCAGCGGCCTTGACCCCAAAGCGGGGGCCGACCGCGTTGCGTAAGAAAAGGACGTCTTCAACGGTGGCTCCAGAGGGGCCGTACCCGGTCGAGGTCTTGACGAAGTCGGCGCCGGCGCCGGTGGCTACCCAGCAACCGAGGAGCTTTTCTGCGTTGGTAAGCAGGCCCGTTTCAAGAATAACCTTAACCGTTATTTCACGGCGCACGTCCCGGGCGGCTTCGATAACTTTATCCAGTTCGTTCATTAAGAACTTTGTGTCTCCTTCTTTCAAGGCGCCAATATTGGGGACCACGTCCATTTCGTCTATGCCATCCAGTGCGGCTTCCCGGGCTTCCAGTACCTTGACGCCGGTGGTTGTGGCTCCCAGGGGGAACCCGATAACGGTACACACCTTCACCGGGGAGCCTTCCAACTCCCGACGCACGAGGCGTACATAACAGGGATTGACGCAAACGGCGGCAAAACCGAACTCCCTTGCTTCCCGGCACAGGGCAACGATATCGGCACGCGTTGCTTCGGGCCTCAGCAAGGTTGCGTCAACCAAACGGGCAAATTCCTGGCGTGTGATTTTAATCACCTCGCACGCATTTTCAGGTCTGGGTATTTTCCAGGGCCAGTCGTAGCAACTCCTCCACTAACTCGCCGAGAGAGATGCCGGCCGCCCGTGCAGCATCGGGGAAAAGACTGACCTCGGTAAGGCCGGGAATGGTGTTAACCTCGAGCACGTAAGGGCGGCCGTTGCCGACCAGGAAGTCAATGCGGGCAAATCCCTTACACCCCAGCAGGCGGTAAACCTTGAGGGCCAGTTCCGATATCTCCTCGCAGAGGCCGGCCGGTAGCCGGGGAGGGATGATATGCGCGCTCATTCCCGGCGTGTATTTAGCGTAATAGTCGTAAACGCCGGTTTCGGAGACGATTTCGATCAGCGGGAGCACACGCGGGTGTCGGTTACCCAGTACGGCAGCCGTCACTTCTGGGCCGCTTATGAATTCTTCTACAAGGACGCGATCATCGTACCGGAAAGCCTCCTGCAGTCCGGGCAGAAGAACGTCTTCCGTGTGCACGAAGGTGACGCCGATGGTTGAACCCTGGGTGGCGGGTTTGACCACTGCGGGTAGGCCTACGGTTGTCAGCACTTCGTGCCGGTAAGTCTCCCAAGGTTCTTCTCCCGGCAAAGGCCGGGAGATCACGCAGAAACGCGGGGTGGGTAGGGATTCGGCCAGCAAAAGCCGCTTCGTGGTTATCTTATCCATGGCCACGGCGCTGGCCAGAACACCCGAACCGGTATAGGGTATGCCCAGAATCTCCAGCAAACCCTGGATGGTGCCGTCCTCACCGTATTTACCGTGCAGGGCAATGAAGGCGACGTCGACCTTTGCCGCGGTGAGTTGCTGGGCGACGTCGCGACCGACGTCAATGGGGATCACTTCATACCCCCTGGCATTTAGCGCTTCGCAAACGGCCCGCCCGCTTTTCAGTGAAACCTCGCGCTCGGCCGAGCTTCCGCCCATCAGTACAGCAACGCGCAACACAATGCCCCCTCGTTGCGTTATTGCGGAGTCCCTCTTACCAAAAAGTTTATTCTTGCAGCGGCCTTGAAATCCTGCGTTTTGTCGCCTTGACAACGGCCTGCGGGGTCGCTAAACTAAAGATAGGTCCTGTGTCGGAGTGGCGGAATGGCAGACGCGCACGTTTGAGGGGCGTGTGGGGTAATCCCGTGCGGGTTCAAGTCCCGCCTCCGACACCAAATTAAATATTGCTTAAAAGAATACGGGATGCGACAAAGGCGTCTTTTGGGCAGGTCGAAGAAGACCTGGCGCAAAAGACGCCTTTTCTTTTGGGCGAAAGGAGGGATCTAGAGGTAGAAAAGAAAATGCGCAAGATCTCTCAAGCTACGCTGTAACACACTTTAAGGAGGGAGACCTTTCTTGAAGCCGGATGAAATATTGCGGTTCATTAAGGAGAATAACATCGAAATAATCGATCTCAAGTTTAACGATTTACCGGGCTTATGGCAGCACTTTTCCATGCCCGCCGAAGAACTGACAGAAATGGACGACCTGATGGAAAGCATCTTCATGGAAGGGGTTGGCTTCGACGGTTCTTCCATTAGGGGTTTCCAGAAAATAAACGAGAGCGATATGATCTTAATCCCCGATCCCAATACGGCGGTAATCGATCCTGTTTGCGAACTGCCCACACTTTCGATGATTTGCGATATCTACGACCCGCTAACAAGAAGGCCATATACCAGAGATCCGCGTTACATAGCCAAGAAAGCAGAGGCATATCTACGCCAGACCGGTATAGCTGACACCTGCTACTTTGGTCCCGAGGCCGAGTTCTTCATTTTTGACGATGTGCGCTTTGCCCAGAACCAGCACTACGGCTATTACTTTATAGATTCCATAGAAGGCGCCTGGAACACGGGGCGAGAGGAAAAGCCCAACCTCGGGTACAAAATCAGGTACAAGGAAGGTTACTTCCCGGTTCCGCCGCATGATACTTACCAAGACCTCCGCAGCGAAATGATATTGACTATGAAAAAGGCCGGCATCAAGGTAGAGGTGCATCATCACGAGGTGGCTACTGGTGGACAGGCCGAAATCGATATGAAGTTTGATTCGCTGGTTAACATGGGCGATAAAGTAATGATGTACAAGTACATTGTTAAGAATGTTGCCAGAAAGCACAACAAAGTAGTAACTTTTATGCCCAAGCCGGTTTTTGGCGATAACGGCAGTGGCATGCATACGCATATCAGCCTGTGGAAAGACGGAAAGAACCTGTTCTACGATCCCTCGGGGTATGCTTTGCTTTCCGAAACGGCCTTGTACTTTATCGGCGGGTTGCTGAAGCACGCCTCCGCGTTGATGGCGTTTTGTGCACCGACCACGAACTCCTACAAGCGGCTCGTGCCCGGGTACGAGGCGCCGGTCAACCTTGTATATTCGCAACGCAACCGCTCGGCAGCGATAAGAATACCCGTGTACTCACCCAATCCAAAATCGAAGCGCATCGAGTTCCGACCGCCCGACTGTTCTTGTAACCCCTACCTTGCCTTCGCGGCAATGCTTATGGCCGGCATCGACGGCATCCAGAACAAGATTCACCCCGGCGAACCGGTCGACAAAGACATTTATGAACTGCCTGCAGAGGAGGCCAAAAAAATCCCGCAGGTGCCCGGCTCGCTGGAAGAGGCTATCACTGCCCTGGAAGAGGACCACGAGTTCCTCCTCAAGGGTGATGTTTTTACCCAGGACGTGATCGACGTCTGGATAGAGTACAAGCGAACGAGGGAGATCGACGAGGTAAGGATTAGACCGCATCCTTATGAGTTCTACCTTTATTTTGATATCTAAATATAACCGATTACCAAAATTGACTAAGAGAGGGCGCTTAACCCCCGCCCTCTCACACCGCTACCGTTCGGTACGGCGGTTCATAAGGAACTATGAAGCTCACCGTACCGCTCGGTCAAGCTGATCAGCCCTTGGTTGCGCCAGCAGGCGAGGCCAAGGGCTTTATTCACCTGGGGTGTATTTGCCCGCACCGCTCCGGTTCCTTGTCCAGGTCATCCAAGATGATGTTGTCTGCAAGGTCGCGCTGTACCTTGTGCCGGGGAGGAACTCGGCACTCCCACAGTCCCCGTGTATTCACCACTGCCTCCCGTGGGAAGTTCCCTGGTGGGATTTTCGATTGTCGCTACCCGCATTACGTGCTCCCCTCTGCTTATGTTTGGCCCTTCCTTCCCCCAGACGCCTCAAAGGAAGTACTATGGCCTCTGCTGACTCCTGCCGGTTCAGCCGTACCTCTCGGTACGGGCTGCCGGATAACCCGGCGTACCCGGCATGCCTCCCCGGGTAAGGGTGTTACCTTTTCCTCCATCTACCCGCCCCTTTACTCTCGGCAGCCTTCGGTAGCAAGAACTTCCCTTGGTCTTGCAAGCTCATCCAACTGTGGCTAGCCTCACCTGGGATTCGTAGTCCTCCGGCCGGAGGTTTGCCTCTGGCTTCCTTCGGGTTCCGCCTCGCGGCGGACACCCTTACCTTAAGCTAGCGACTACTGCTACCTTCGTCGTTGGGGACTTTCACCCTAGGCAACGCCCATGCCGGGCGCATAAGAATAAACGCCCGGTTCGTACCTAGGCGTCCTTACTTTGCTTCACGTCAGCGTAAAGCCTAACTTTGAGTGTGTAGCAGCCCGGGAGACGTTTTCTCCAGCGTATCGGCAAACTACGGTGGAGCATTATTTTAATCTACCCGCAGGAGGTTACGTAATTCTCAAGTGCGCTTGCTTGGTGATAACGCCATTGTGTACGATATATCTATGCTATTTCGTTTCAATTACGACACCTGTGAGGTCGTCAATACGCGTTACGGCAAGCCGAAGCAGAGGCAGGATTGAATTTCCGCGCCGTCGAACAAATATGTTTTGGCTAACTTTTTTGGGTGCTTAGTTGACTTTGTAGGGGGCATCTTGATGGATAAACCTGTAGTGAAAAAGACAAACCATAATACTTCCATTGGTGAGCCGTCCTGGTCGGAAAACGCCCTACGCGTCTGGCGGCTCCGCTTTCTGGACGAAGGGGAAGCGCCCGAAGAGCGGCTGCGCCTGGTGGCCATGGAAACGAGTTACAAGGCCGCTCTGAAATACGGCCTGAGTGAAGAAGAAGCCTTGCGTCGGGCCGAGGAGCTTTACCGCCTGATGGTGGAGAAAAAGTTCATGTTCAACAGTCCCACCATCCGTAACGCGGGCCGCGATCCAAAGTTAAGCAAGGCGGCCTGTTTTGTTATCCCGCTGGGCGATTCCATGCCCGAAATCTTCGACGCCGTAAAAACGGCGGCGCTGATTCAACAGGCGGGCGGCGGTGTGGGGGCAGACTTCACGCCGTTGCGTCCCAAGGGAGATATAATCGCCAGCACAGGTGGCAGGTCTTCGGGCCCCGTTGGGTTCATGCGCATTTTCGATGCCGCGGCGGAGGAGATAAAACAGGGTGGCGTGCGCCGCGGGGCCTGGATGTTCAGCCTGCGGGCCAGTCATCCCGATGTCGAGGAATTTGTAGCCACGGAGTTCAAGAACGCCAACACCTCGGTCTCCGTTGACGACCGGTTTATGCGCAAGGTCACGGGCGAGGATCCGGACCCTGCCTGGGAACTCGTCAACCCTCGTGACGGCCAGGTGTGGAAGGTAGTGAACGCCAGGGAGCTTTTTCAGAAAATCGTTAAGCGGGCGCACGCCACCGGCAACCCGGGGCTATTGTTTCTCGACCGGATTAACGCCGATAACCCGCTACCCCAGCTGGGACCCATCACGGCCACGAACCCCTGCGTGGCCGGCGATACCTGGGTGATGACCGGCGAAGGACCCCGCCAGGTGCAGGAACTGGTGGGCCGGCCCTTTGAGGCAGTCGTCAACGGCACCCTCCACACGACGAGCGAGGAGGGCTTCTTTAAAACGGCCACTAAACCCGTTTTAAGGCTTGAGACGCGCGAAGGGTACAGCCTGCGCCTCACTGCGGATCACCGGGTGCTTCGCGTGGTGGACCTTACGCGCTACCGCATCGGTCTGGAGTGGGTCCCGGCCGAAAAACTCAGACCCGGCGACCGGATTCTCCTGCACAACCACCGGTCGCTGCCCGGTTGGCCCGGCGATCTGACCGAGGGCGAGGGTTATCTGCTCGGCCTTCTGGTGGGGGACGGCGTACTCAAAGAAGACGCTGCCGTCCTTTCGGTGTGGGCGAAGGAAGAAGCCGTCCACGGTTCTCCGGCTGATAAAGGGGCAGCCTGCGTCATGGCGCAGGCGCTGGAATACGCAATGGCCCTCCCACACCGCTCCGATTTCACCGGCTGGTTCCCAGTTGCGGGACGAAACGAGTATCGCTTGAAATCCGCAAGCGTTAAAGCGCTCGCGGAGCGCGTGGGGATGCGTCCCGGGTTCAAGACGGTAACACCGGCCATCGAACGCGCATCGTCGGACGGCTACCGGGGCTTCCTGCGTGGGCTGTTTGACTGTGACGGCACGGTGGTGGGCAACCAGCAAAAGGGCGTCAGCGTGCGTCTGGCCCAGAGCGACCTCGAACTGTTGCGCGCTGTCCAGCGCATGCTGCTCCGCCTCGGTATTGCAAGCACCATATATAAGGACCGCCACCCATCGGGGATCCGGTGCTTACCCGATGGAAAGGGATGCAGGCGCGAGTACCGGCTCAAAGCGCAACACGAGCTGGTGATTAGGGGGGACAACCTGGCCCTTTTTGCCGCGCGCGTCGGTTTTACGGATGGCGCGAAGGCGCAGAAGCTGGATTCCCTGCTGGCCGCCTACCGGCGCAGATTAAACCGCGAGCGGTTTGTGGCCACCGTTCTGTCCGTTGAGCCTGGCGGCGTAGAAGACGTTTACGACGTGCAGGTTCCGGGCGTCAACGCCTTCGACGCCGGCGGAATTTATGTCCACAACTGCGGCGAACAGCCGCTTCACCCCAACCACGCCTGTAACCTGGGAAGTATAAACCTCGGCCGGTACTGGGACCCGGTACGGCGCAAGGTTAAATGGGGTGAGCTCTTCCGGGATGCGCGCGTAGCCGCGCGAGGCCTGAACGACGTTATTGAAACCGCCCACTACCCGACGCCGGAGATCGATGCGGCAGTCCGCGCGTCCATGCAAATAGGGCTTGGGGTTATGGGTCTGGCAGACCTCCTGATCCAGGCCGAATTGCCTTACGACAGCCCGGAAGGACGCAGGCTTGCCGCCAGGTGCCTGCGCGTAATTCGCTGGGCGGCACGCGTGGAAAGCCAGGCATTGGTGAAAGAACGCGGCGTCTTCCCTCTGTGGGAGGGTTCACTCTGGGGCAAGAAGGGCGTTCCGGTGCGTAACGCAGCCATGACTACCGTGGCGCCGACGGGTACGATCGGTGTCTTGGTCGACGCCTCGTCGGGCATCGAGCCCCTGTTCGCCGTGGCCTACATCCGCAGGACCCACGAGGGCCAGGAGTTGAAATACATTCACCCGGCCTTTGTCGAGGTGGCCAGGAAAGAAGGGTTTTACAGCGAGGAGTTGATGCAGGAGGTGGCCCGTCGGGGAACAGTTGTCGGGGTTCCCGGCGTGCCGCAGAAATGGCAGAACATATTCAAGGGTGCCCACGACATACATTGGGGGGACCACATTCTTATGCAGGCCGAATTGCAGAAGTACGTGGATAATGCTATTTCCAAGACCGTGAACCTGCCGCACGACGCTACGGAGGAAGACATCTGGCAGGCTTACGTACTTGCCTGGCGCACCGGGTGCAAGGGAATAACCGTATTTCGCGACGGGTGTCGTAAGGAGCAGGTTCTAACCATCACGCAACAGCTGCCGCAGCGCGACGGAGGTACCATTTGCGTTGAATGGGGTAAGTACGTCCCACCTGCCCTGCCGCCGGAAATGCCCGCGCGCAGGTATTACGTAGATACACCTGTGGGCGAACTGCAACTGTTCGTAGTTACGGATGAAAAAAACCGGCCGGTAGAAATTTTTGGCCAGGTGGGTAAGGCTGGCTCGGACGTCAACGCTGATGTGGAAGCCATCTGCCGGATGACGTCTGTGGCCCTGCGGGCCGGTATTGCTCTGTGGTACGTAGTTAAACAGTTACACGGTATCGGGGGAGCCAACGCCGTAGGCTTCGGACCCAAGCGCGTCCGCTCCATTGCCGACGCCATTGGCAAGGTACTCAACGCGCACTTTCTGAATCCCGGAGCCGAAGAACTAACAACGGAAGGGAACGTTATTACCGGGGCACGAGACAAAGAAGGAGACGTAATGCTCGACTTCTGCCCACAATGCGGCAACGCCACCCTGGTACATCAGGACGGTTGCCGCCGGTGCCTTAATCCGGATTGCCTCTACGAGGCATGCTGATGGCTCCTTCCTCCCTGGACAAGAAGGACTGGCATTCCGCCAGTCCTTCTTGTCCAGGGTTAGGCCCGGCGCTTAAAGGTTTCGCACTTCGTGTGGTCGGAGTTGGACGCGGACGCGGTGTTATTTCTTTCCACCTGAATCATTGGCGCGTCGCATTTTACATTCTTGTTGTATTCGCATTCGGTAACTGTGCACTTGATTTCAGCCACGGTCTCACCTCCTCGAGAACATGGTGCCACGAAAGACTGGAAATAATACGCGACATAACAAAATAAATCCGCCTACCGGCGGTGTACTTTGCTTATCCCGTTTTCCAGCCTGACGATATAAAGCGTGTCAGCTGTTCCAATAAGATGCTGATTGTTGGTCGTGATGATTACTTGGCGTTGAAAGACGTCGGCCAGGGTTTTTAGCAGACGGGCCACCCTGGGCGTATAGGCGTCGCTGACGTTCCTGGCCGGTTCGTCTAAAACAAAGGGGCCGCGAATTGGCGGATAAGAGATTTCGAGCAGGGCGAAACGCAAAGCTAGGGCGACTAAATCCGTCAAGCCACCGCCGCCGGCAAGGGGAATCTTGACGACTGCGCTGCCGCGGCCCCCGGAGGTAACGATAAACCCGATGCCTTGCGTGGCGGGTGCGGAGCGTATCTTGAACTGGTAGGTGGCACCGAAGACGTATTGCAGGAAATAAGTAACGATCTTTTCCACCCGTCTTCGATCATAGTCCGCGGCAAAGCGCGCCACTTCGCGCAAGAACGTAACCACCTGTTCCAGGCGCAGGCGCGGCGTGAGAGCTGCCGCTTCAGGTACACCGTCGGGTGGGAATGTAGGCAGTTGGTCCAGCTCCTCCTCGGCAGCGGATAGCGCAGCCTCGATAATATGTCTCCCGGTAACCCGCTTGAATAAGTCGGCAAAAACCGGGGCGGGCAGAGAGAGAAGCCCCTCCGCCTGGGAGGCAAGGTTCAGCACGACTTCGAGACCGTCTGCCAGCCGGACGGCGCGCAGTCCTTCCTTGCGGAGAAACGCCAGCGGGTACCGTGTGGTCTGGGATAGCACCGTTCCCCGTTGTGACAGAGTGTAACGGGTGCCCCGCGCTGTACCTTCGCGGGCAATTGTTAACCCGTTGGAGAAAGATACGCTTACGCGGCAGTGCTTTGCGCCGGTACGAACAAATGGTTGCACGTGTTCTAGGCCGTCGTAAATTACCCAGCGCAGTGCCCGCCAGACGGCTGTCTTGCCAACTTCGGACTCACCAAAAAGGACGTTGTAACCGCTGGAAAGGACAAGAGCGGTTTCGACGTGGGACTGGAAATTTTCGAGGATGAGACGGGTTATGTACATCCGGTCACCTCAAGCGTTTCGCAACCTGCCGGCCCTGCGCAGCCGCTCCAATGCCTCTTCATAGACGTGTTTGGGCACCTTCCTTTTTACGGCAACCATATCCAACAGTTTTTGTAAGCCTGCCGCTCTTTCCTGGTGTACCTGGGCGAAGTGCTCCTGCAGGCAGGCCTGCCGGCGGGCGTTTTCTTCGAAGAAGCCGGTATCAATAACCTCGTATCCCGGCCTGGCGCTTTCCAGGCGAATATAGCTGTGCCGTGGTACCGGGCCGCTAAAGTCGAGCAGGACGACCTGGGGGAAACGCTCGATATCTTTCGGGTGCGCCGAAAGTCGCGCCAGTGAACCGGGGTTAATAAAATACCTACCGTCGTACACGACCTCCTGGAAACCAAAATGCGCGTGGCTGGCCAACGTGTAGTCCGCCTGGGTGTAAGGCGCTATCTGCTCGATAAGGGTATACGGCGCGCCGGAATACAACGGTTTAGGGACCAGCATGCCGTGGACAAGGTGAATGGCTATATCACATCCCACTTTAGCGACACAGTAATCTTCCTGCGGGTCACGACAATCGATGGCGTAGTGAAATGGTTGTCCCGTTAGCTGGACGGTCAGGCTGCGCCCGCGAAAATATTTCTTTACGCTTGGGGTGAGGATGTGGAGCACACCCAGACGGGCCAGGAAGCCAAGCATTGTACGATCGAGCGATTCAGGCTCATAACCATAAATATCGTGATTCCCGGGGACAACGTATAAAGGAGCATTGAGTTTACGGAGAATGGCCGCAAATTGCCCTACGGTTGGTAGCGCAGGCGCCGGAAGATCAAAAAAGTCACCGCCGTGGAGTACGGCGGCAACCCCGTGATCGTTGGCCAGTTCCACGACCTCCTGTATTTTTGCAGCCAGACTGGCGGCAAAGTTATCTTTCCTCGTCCACGGGTTATGCCCGCGGATGTGGGTATCTGTCAGGTAAAGGAATTTCACTCAGGTCGCAACCCCTAGCCCGGTTCGTTTATTAGATTTTTTCGCTACGGACTGGACGATTCCTCCGGAAGGTCAACCTATCTTGTGTATGATGTTTCGTGGTCGTTGCGGACCTGGCTGTGGAAGATTTGTTCGAGGGTGATTGGAAAATCGGGACGGCCTATTTCAACCTGGCTGTATACCTCCCGCACGCCCCTGGCTCTAGCAGCCGCCTGTCTCGCTGCTTTTTCCTCGGCCTGGCTTTCCGCGCGCCCGCAAAGGAAAACCCGACCGCCGACCACGCGTGCCCCGATGCGCTTCAGGTCTACTGCGGGTTCAGCGGCTAACTCCTCCATAACCTCTTCCAGGACTTCAGCGTCGGTAAGGGCGCCATCGGTACCGATGGCAATATTGTTCCGGATGGTGCGCACCCCCGGCAACCCGGCCACGGCGGCAACCAGTTTCTCTTTCTCCGCGAGGGTATCAACGACCCCCGTAAGTGTGACGATGCCGTTGGTTACATCGGCCCGGATACCGTAAGGGTTCAGGTTCTTGTTCACTTCGAGAAACTTTTGCACGCGCTGTCTTAGTTCGTCCTTGCGGTGTTCCACCGGGGAGTTCACCTCGAGCTGCAAGTAGTTCTGTATTTAATATGCCCGCACTTCAGGCGCAGTATTATTCTGCTTCTGCCTCGACACCCAGTTTTTCCAGGAAAGCGCCTAACTCCGGTATTCTTACCAGCATTTTTTCACCCGGCAGCAAAACGGTTGCGGTATCCTGGTTAACCTGCGTAACCTTGATGCACTCGCCGGTCTTGAGCCGAATCTCCAGCGCGGGTGCGGTTCCTGGGTCGGGCGCCTGGGCAGAGACGGCGTCCGCGGTAGTTGTGGTGCTGGTACAGGTGTTGATCAGGTAAACGGCCTGTCGTACGGTCGCCGCGTCTTCGAAGATTACGGGGTCGTGCTGCGGTCGGTGTAAAATGACGCTCATCACGTCGTTCTCCTTGAGGGGTAATAAGGGATGGCGTCCACCGTTACCACGGTTGTTCACCTGCCCTTCCATCTGCGTGGCGGCGGTGTGAGGGGCCGGCGGTAAGTGCCGCAGGCCTTCGGGGGTACATGATGAATCGCTTTCGGTTTTCGGCGTATCCAGTGAGACTTGGGCCTTTATAACCTGTTGCTTTAGGCCGGCACCTGCTTCGAGAGGAGGTCGTTCGGCCTCTACTTCCGCATCTGCCTTCCCGGTGGAGGTAGCCGGTGCTTCGGCTGCAGGGGTTTGCGGAACCTGCGCCACCTGCGTGGGCGTGGGTTCCTCGTTCCCGTAACGTATGCCGAGGGCGATACTGATAACGAGGAGGCAAGCCGCCGCTACCCCCAAAACCCTCGGCCACGTGAAACGTTGGTACCACGCCCGACGGCGCTGCTGCTCCTGGAGCCTTTGCACAAAGCGATTCCAGGCCGCGTCGAGGTCGAAATAGCGATCGGCCACGGCGGCAATCTGCTGCACGTAGGCCTCGATAAGAGCGTCTGTCGCCTGGAACTTTTCAAGTCGCTCGCGGCAACCCGGGCATACATGCAGGTGCTCCTCCAGTGAAGCTGCCTCTTCATAGGACAACTCCCCGTCAATGTACGCAATTAACGATCTGTCATCGTAGCACACTTAGAGTCCCTCCCCGGGAGTCGTATGCCTTCCGGAATCTGACGCGGGCCCGGGCCACAATGGTTCCCACAGATTTGACGTCCACACCGATAACGCCGGCAATTTCCTTATAGCTGTAACCGGAAAATTTGAGCATCAGGCATAAGCGGTCCCGTACCGGTAACGTCTTCAGAATCTCCTTCACCTCTCTAATTTCCTGCAGGTGGTAAAAAGAGAGGTGGTTATTCAACCCAGCCGCTGGATCAGTAGACGCACGCAACTCGCGCCTTCGGCGGTTTTCTTCCTTGCGCAGGTGCTTATAGGCAAGGTTCAGGGCAACCTTATAAAGCCATCCCCCAATATTGCTCATGTCGCGAGGTGGGCTGCGAAAAAGTTTTAGAAAAGTCTCCTGAGCCAGATCTTCGGCCATCGCCGCGTCGCCAAGAACCGTTGTCAATTGCCTGCAGATGCCGGGATAATAGCGGGCAAACAACTCCTGGAAGTCGCCAGGTGACAGCGCGGCGTCTTTCTTGTCGACAGGGATTGTGGCCACCTCCCTGCTCTCTATAAGTAACAAATCCTTAGGAACCCGGGTTTGTAACACCGGTTGTAACTTCACCGCGTATATCCTGGCACGGTACGATGGAGATGCGCGTTCCCGGTTCCAGAGGCAGCATCTCGGCAACGCTCGCATTCCTGAGGGATATTTCTAGGGTTCCGGCGGAACCGGTGACAAGGAAGACCTTACCGGGTGGCGCGGCGGCGTAAGTGGGATAGTGTGGTAATTTCGTCCTGAATGCTCCCGCGGTAACCTGATAATACGAACTGCCCGGGTGCGGCGGCAGGTTGGTAATGATATTGCCGAACCTATCGACATATACCACTTCCCCTTCGCGATCCTGTCGGTAAAACTGGAGATGGTGGGCCATGCAGGCGGGCGGACCAAGGGCGCTGATGGGGATACCGCGGTCGAGTTTTGCGGCGGCGGGCGCAAAAACGTCCCGCGCTTCGAAGGTACGCGCCGCACCCGGCGGCCGTTCGATGCTTACAATGGCGGTAATGCCGTCGGCGTCTGCGGCGGGATAAAGGAGACCGTTATCCGGGCCGACGAAATAATAATTCCTGGTAGCCACGGCCAGCAGTTGGCGCTCGCTCCCGACACCCGGGTCCACAACTGCCAGGAATACGGTACCCTTTGGAAAGTAGCGGTAGGCGGTAAGGAGTAACCAGGCGCCCTCCCGGACGGCAAAGGGGCGGATATCGTGGCAAATATCAATAACCCGTGCCTGGGGATGATGGCGGTAAATAACCCCTTTGATCACCCCAACGTAAGCGGAAGGGCCAAAATCGGTCAGGAGTGCGATCAACCCTCCACCTCCTCGTAAGCAAAAGCACCCTCCGCGTTAACCAAGTAATGAATGAGTGGGCGGGGTTCCGGAGGCGTCGGGCCCAGCGCAAAGGCTTCACGGACCAGGTTTTCGGCATCGGCAAAATAGTCTCTATTCGTTTGCAAGACGGCCAACGGCTCGTTCTTTCTGACGGCCTCCCCTACTTTCTTTTTCAGGACGATACCGGCGGCAGGGTCCACCGGGGCGTCCTTTACCTGGCGGCCGGCACCGAGGAGCATGGCGGCCCGCCCAATCTTTTCCGCGGCAATCTTACATACATAGCCTCCTGCGTGCGCCGTTACCGTCACCTGCCGCGTCGCACGCGGCAGGCGGGAGGGATCCCTGGCTACCGTTTCGTCGCCGCCTTGTGCCCTGACCCAGGCGGCGAACTTGCTCAGTGCTGCACCGGAAGCCAGCGCATCCTCGAGAAGCGCCCGCGCGCCAGGCCGATCCTTGGCACGCCCTGCCAGCAGCATCATCTCACTGCCCAGTGCCAGGCAGAGGTTGACAAGGTCCTCGGGACCGCCACCCCGTAGCGTGTTGATGGCTTCCTCCACCTCTACGGCGTTGCCTACGGTAGAGCCGAGGGGCTGGTTCATGTCGGTGATCAGGGCCACCGTCTTTAAGCCGGTGCTGTTGCCGATATTGACCATCATCCTGGCCAGGGAAAGGGCCGCGTCAACTTCTTTTACGAAAGCACCATTGCCCACTTTTACATCCAGCACCAGCGCGTCGGCGCCGCCGGCAATCTTCTTGGCCATTACACTGCTGGCGATTAGCGGGATGCTATCGACGGTGGCGGTGGCATCCCGGAGGGCATATATCTTCTTATCCGCCGGCGCCAGCTCCGGCCCGGCACCGGTAACGGCAAGGCCGATTTCCTGTACCTGGCGCCGAAAAGTCTCTATATCTAAATCGGCTTTAAAGCCCGGGATGGATGCAAGCTTGTCAATGGTCCCCCCGGTGTGACCCAGGCCGCGCCCGGACATTTTCGCTACTGGTACTCCGCAAGCGGCGAGCAGCGGGGCGAGGACAAGGGTTGTCTTGTCGCCGACACCGCCGGTACTGTGTTTGTCGACCTTTACTCCGGGTACCGTACTGAGATCGAGGCGCGTTCCGGAATAGGCCATCGCCATTGTCAGGTCGACTGTTTCACGGAGGGTAAGGCCCTGGAAGAAAACAGCCATCAGCCAGGCTGCCATCTGGTAGTCGGGGATGTCACCCCTGGTATAGCCGTCGACCAGGAAGTTAATCTCGCCGGTAGTCATTTCGAACCCGCGCCTTTTCTTGAGGATTAGGTCGTACGCGTACATCTTGTCCATCCTTTCCTCAAATGAGTAACGGGACAAAACTCGATCCAACCCGCCAGGTAAAACCAAAAACCTCGGCTACGGTCGCGGCGACATCGGCAAAGGTTTCTCTTGTACCGAGGTTTATTCCCGCCGGCAGCTTTTTCCCGTATACCAGCAAAGGAACGTACTCGCGGGAATGGTCCGTGCTCGGCGTGGTAGGATCGCACCCGTGATCGGCGGTAATAATCAGCATGTCATTGTCTTGTAAGGCGGCAAGAATTTCGGGCAACCTTTGGTCAAAAGCCTCCAGTGCCCGTGCGTACCCCACCGGGTCATTGCGATGCCCGTATAACGAATCGAAATCAACGAGATTGGTGAAAATAAGGCCCCTGCCCGTCTCCTGCAGCGACTGCCGGGTCTTGTTAATACCATCTTGGTTGTCCCGGGTCGCGAGCGACCTGGTGATGCCGCGGCCAGCGAAGATGTCTGCAATTTTACCGACGGCTACTACTTCCAGGCCTTTTTCCTTCAGCGTGTCGAGGATTGTTTTGCCTGTAGGCGGCAGGGAGAAATCGTGGCGCCTGGGGGTTCGGCGAAAGTTGCCGGGCTTACCGGTGAAGGGACGCGCAATCACGCGGGCGACGGCGTGGTCACCCGTCAGAAGCTCCCGGGCAATGCGGCACATGGCATAAAGCTCGTCCACCGGAATGATCTCCTCATGGGCGGCAATTTGAAATACGCTATCCGCCGACGTATAAACGATCGGGTACCCGGTACGCAAGTGCTCGGCGCCCAATTCCTCGATGATCGCCGTGCCTGACGCGGGTTTGTTGCCCAGGGTATGTCGTCCTATACGCCGCTCAAATTCTTCGATCAGGTCACGGGGAAACCCTTCCGGGTATACCGGGAAGGGCCGGCTGACGATCAGCCCGGCGATTTCCCAGTGTCCGGTCGTGGTATCCTTGCCGGCCGATTTTTCCTGCATGCGCCCAAAGCTTGCACACGGCGAATCTGCCGGGGGGACCCCTGGAATAGGAGCTATGTTGCCAAGCCCGAGCGAGCCGAGGTGCGGCAGGCGCAGCCCCCCTACTGCTTGCGCGGTGTTAGCAAGGGTATTACTACCCTGGTCGCCGTACGCCGCTGCGTCGGGTAGTTCCCCGATGCCTACACTGTCTAAAATAATGATGGTGATGCGCTCAATCCTGACCATGTTTAACGTATTATCGCCGCATTTATGCCCGCGGGTGTGCTTGCAGGTAAACGTTCCTGAGCTTCCGCAGCGTCAAGTGCGTGTAAATTTGGGTTGTGCTAATATCAGCATGTCCCAGCATTTCCTGCACTACGCGCAGGTCGGCGCCGTTGTCTAGCAGGTGCGTAGCAAAGGAATGCCGCAGAGTGTGCGGTCCAACCCGCTTTGTAATCCCGGCCTGCTGTGCGTACCGGTAGATAAGCTTGTGTACCGTCTGGCGGGTCAGAGTTCCTCCCTGGCGATTCAGAAACAGCCGACGGTTAAAGCGCCTGTCCAGTACCGGACGCGCACGATCCAGGTATAGGCCCACGTACCTTGCACAAATACTTCCAATGGGTACAATACGCTCGCGCCCACCTTTGCCGAGACAACGAACCACCCCTCCGGTGAGATCCAGATCTTCCACGTTGAGTCCCGTTAATTCCGACACCCGCAACCCCGTGGCATACAGGGTTTCCAGTATTGCCCGGTCCCTCATGCCCAGGATGGTGGTCGGGGAGGCGGCATCCAGCAATTGTTCTATCTCGCCCACCGTCAAAACACCGGGAAGCCTGGATCTGGGCTTGGGCGAGGCAATCTCTGCCGCCGGGTTGGTGGGCGCCATTCCTTCCGTTACAAGAAAGCGGTAAAAAGCCTTGATCGCCGCCAGATGCCGCGCCACGGTTGCCGGAGCCCTTTTCGCCTGTTGCAGGGAGAAAAGAAAGGCCGCGATATGATCCTTCCCTGCGGACGAAAGAGAGGCGATGCCCATCCGGTGCAGGAAAGCCACATAGTTGGCGAGATCCCTTTCATAGGCTGCCCGGGTGTGCCTCGATAACCCGCGTTCAACCGTAAGGTAGTCGAGAAAAGTATCGACTATTTCCTCCACGCCGGCACCTCGTACTGCTGACTTTGGTATATTCTGACGGGCTACTATGTTTTTTCTATAAAAAGACAAAAAAACCTACCGTCCCCGGTAGTAGTTTTTCAACATGTTGAACAAACTGTCGAGAAAGTTTCCTTCTTCGGAAGATACAGACGTTGTAACCTGGGAACTCGTGCAGGTGGAACGATCCGGCTTGACCAGGGTGTAAACTTGGGTGGTTAGCACGGTCAGGATGGCCAGCAAGAGAAACAAGCGCAGGCCAAACAAGAATTTCTGGCGTAAACGCGAAATAAAAACAACCAGCATCACGATGGTACACTCCTTTTTACCTGGCGTTGAGCAGGGTTAGGGTAGCAGCCAGCAATTCAGGTGTTATAAAGACTTCCACAAACCCGCCTGCCAGCGCGGCCAAGGCCATTACGGTCATCGACCAGGTATACCGGATAAAACCGGCGGCTAACGCCACTTGCGGGTTGAAGATGCGGCGCGTAAGGGTGGTGGCGAAACAAGCTGCCACGGCGCTGGCGATTACCAGAACTGGTGCCAGGATGAGGTTCTGGGGTAAGAGAGCTGCAGCGGCAAGCAAGATACCCGGCCAGCCTTTTTGGGCGATCATGAAGCCGGCGGTAAAACCCAGGGCGAAGCCACGGACAAACAAGAGACCGGCGATCACAGGAATACCGATAACCGTTAGACCACACAAGTAGATCCCCAAAATGACCAGTCCGTTGGCTTCGAACGCCATTTTCACACCGGCGAGGATATCGGTCCCGTCAGGACGTAAATGCGAAAAGATGGTCTCGACGTACTGGTTCAGGTAATTAGCTTCGTTTGGCCCTATACCGGTTGCGCCCCAGGCACCGCAGCCGATGCCGACAGCAAGAAAAAGGCTGGCCAAGAGGATGGGAAACCTGTTTTGCGCCAGGAATTCGGCTCCTAACCGCCGCAGCCTGCCGGCCAAATTGCCACCCTCTTGCCTGATTAATTCTCTACATCATATGTGCCAAGCCCTGGTGCTATGACTCGGAAGGCTGGGGCAGCGGCTCCTTGCGGACGGTGCCTTCTGGCCCGCAGTGCAGGACCTCGCGCCCGCCAGCGGCGGCCAGATTTTCCAGGAATACCTCCGGGTTGCGCCTGGCCACGGTAGCCACAAGGCCGGCAGCCCCGGCCGTCAGGAAGAAGTCCGGGTCTTCGGCCAGGCCACGGCCCATGGTTTCTAGCGGGATGCCGGAGCGCTTCAGCGTTTCGAATACGTGGTCGGCATCGACCTGGACTACGCGGTGCTTCCTGAGTAAGCCCGTTTCGTCTAATTGCCGCAGGAGGTAGTACTCTTTTACAGGAACAAGTTTGGGGATCGGAATTAGACAGGGGGTTAGGGCAATCTTTCCGAGGGCCGTGAGAGTGTGATGACTGATGCCGTAGTGACGCTGGCGGGGGTCGGCGAAACTGATCCGCGGTACGGCAATCGGTAAACCTTCGAGTATATTTGCCGCGTTGACGATTTCTCCCTGTTCCACCGCCGTATGCCCAAAAGGCGATCCGGTGCCTACTATACCCGGCCCCATAGAAACAACAATTACGTCGGCGCCCGCCACTACCTTGGCTGCGAGAAGCCCGGTGTAGATGTTGACCGCTTCGAGATCGCCGCCAAAAGCGTCGCCGCAGGTTACCGTAGTCTGAATATAGCCCCGCGTGCGCAGGTAAGGGATCAGGCGACTGAAATAAAGCGGCAACGCACCCCCATCGGTCATCACGTACACTACTTTCAGGCCGGGGGCCACCGCCTGGATTACTGCGGTCACGGGGGCCAGCATACTGTGCAGCGTGCCGATGACTACCGGAGTTTTCTTCAGGGACACGGCATCGCGCATCTGTGCCGCAAAGGGGCTGGCATCCTCTTCTACGGCAAGAACTTGTACCTGGCAAGGAGTATACCGCAGCTTCATTATGTGGCCCTCAGTGGCCCCTTCCAGGTGTCTTTGGCGCAAATTGGCCATCACGTAGTGGTAACCGCCTGTTCCCAGTTTTCTGGTTACGGCGGTAGTGTTCAAAATTACCGTGTCCCCGGCGGCCACGTCCCCGGTGAGGTGATCGTAATTAATCGCCTTGTCCTGGTTGCCGTCCACTTCGACGAGTATTTCGGTCGCCCCCGGGCGTTTGGCCAAGATGGCGATTACTTTCCCCTCCCGGACGCGAATCATCAAGCAACCCCCCTTATGGTATAATTTAAGGGTATATCAACCGGACCCGTAAGGCAACAGCGTAACCGTATCATTGGGGAGTGGTTTCAGAGATGCCGTTCGATGGGCTGACCCTGGTGGCCATCTGCCGGGAACTGACCGCCCTACTTCCGGGGGGGCGCGTCGAGCAGGTGCACGAAAGTGAAGCGCAGGATATTGTCACGGTTATCCGCCGGGGCAAGAAAAAGCATTACCTGTTGTGGTCCGCGCATCCGCAGTGGGCGCGGGTGAATCTCACAACCCGCGAGTGTGGCGGGGACGGATCCCTGAGCTTTTTCTGCACCATGCTACGTCGGTGTCTGGCCGGCGGACGGGTTGTTCGGCTTACACAACCGGGCTTTGAACGGGTGTTGCATCTCGAAGTAGCCACATCTGACGACCTCGGCCGACCGGTAACGCGTACCCTGGTGGGTGAGTTTATGGGGAAGCACGCGAACGTAGTCCTGATGGATGAGGACCTTACCATTATTGATGCCCGCAAGCGATATACCCACGATGTCAGCCGATACAGGGAGATACTGCCCGGTCTCCGCTACCTTGCCCCGCCGGTGACCAAGGAAAACATCCTCGCCCTCGACGAAGATACCTTCGTCGAAATATTGATGCAGCTGCCCGCCGAAACACCCGTTGCCGATGCCTTACAAAGAAGGATCGACGGATTGAGTATGGTTACGGCCAGGGAAATCGTGTTCCGCTCGGGGCTGCCGCTTGATGCTCGCCTGGAAGAATGCGGCGCCTACGAGTTGTCCAGGTTATGGGTAGCGGCGCGCGGAATGTTCGAGGCCGTGGTCGATGGGATGAGCAACCCAACGCTTCTCCTGGCGGAAGACGGTACACCGCTCGACTTTGCTCCCCTCGAGCTTACCCACGTTGATGCCGCCCGGCGCGTGGAGGGTACCATGAACGAGATCGTGGACCGTTACTACGCGCACGTACGGCAAAAGGCTCAATTTGAGACCCTGTACCGCGAATTAAGCAGGATGCTGAAGAAGGAACGCAAGCGCGTCGAAAAGAAAATCCGCATCTTTTCCGAAATCGTGGTTACGGAGAATGAGGCTGCCGAGGCCCGCAGGCGCGGTGAACTCATCCTTATGAACCTGCACCGCATAAAGAAAGGGCAAACCAGCGTAACGGTCGAGGATATCGAGCGCGGCCAGAGCATCGAGATACCCTTGAAGCCTCACCTTTCCCCGGCGGCCAACGCTCAGGCCTACTTCAAGGAGTACGGTAAGATCAAAGAAAAAATGGTACGCGCCCGCGCGGCGCTCCACGAACTCCGGGAGGAGCAAAACTACCTGGAAGAGATCGAGACGGGTTTGGCAATGGCGGTTGCACCGCGCGACCTGGAGGAAATCCGCGAGGAACTGGCGACGCAGGGGCTGTTAGAGAAAAAAAACCCGCGCACAAAAACCCGGGACGAGCCACAGCCTCTTGTGCTGCAGTCTACGGACGGCTTTCGTATCCTGGTAGGGAAAAATAACCGCCAGAACGACTATGTGACCTTCAGGATAGGGCGGGAGCACGATATCTGGCTTCATGCCCGCGGCGTGCCCGGTGCGCATGTTCTGATCAGCACGGATGGTAGAGAAGTAACCCCCGCAGCCCTTAAAGAAGCCGCTGCCCTGGCTGCGTATTTCAGTAGGGCACGGAACGAAACGAGCGTGCCGGTAGATTACACCCTGCGCAAGTACGTCCGGAAGCCGAAGGGCGCGCGCCCGGGGTTTGTCATCTATAGCAACGAGAAAACGATTGTGGTTACGCCGTCCGGCCCAGAGAGGCCCGCCAGCTAGGCTTTTTGCTTTTTGCTGACCGAGCCTCCGGTGGTGACGACATCCTCCACCGCAACCACCCGCTCGCCGGGGAAAACGGTGAACCCGTGCTGCAACCGCGTCGCACCCTCCTTGCGTTAGGTGAAAAAGTTGCGGACCTTGAGAGCCCAAAACAGAGGCCTTATCCGGGTACTGGAGCAGCAACAGAGTGCATTGGACATATCGGTCGCTGTGCCAGCCGGAAGAAAGGATGAAATGTCCTTCGAGCAAAGCACCGGTGGCCCGGGGTAGACTAAGGATTTCCTGGGCGTCCACCGGCGTCACCTCCTTTGGGCGGCTTTGCCCGCTTATTGGGAAGCGCAAGCCGCTTCGATCTCGCGGAGGATCTCATTCACCGCCGCCACGGGGTCCGCGGCCGCAAGAACGGGCCGTCCCACCACCAGGTAATCGGCCCCCGCCCGGACGGCCTCGGCAGGCGTGGCCCACCGCCGCTGGTCGTGCGCCCTGGCTCCTGCCGGTCGGATGCCCGGCGTGATGACGAGAAAAGAAGGGCCGCAACGGGTCTTGATGGCCTGCGCCTCGCGGGGGGAAGCTACCACGCCGGCCAGCCCGGCCTCGGCCGCCAGGGCAGCCCAGGCGACCACCCTCTCTTCGACGCTCCCGGTAAAGCCGAGTTCCTGTCGGAATGTTGCCTCGTCGATGCTGGTCAGAATGGTTACGCCCAGTATGGCGGGAGGGTTGCAGCCCAGTCGGCTTGCTTCCTCGCGCGCAGCAGCGGCGGCGGCCTGCATCATAGCCTTACCTCCGACAGCGTGTACGTTTAACATGGTCACGCCGCAACCTACGAGGACCCGGACGGCTCCGGCCACCGTGGCCGGAATATCGTGGAGTTTCAGGTCCAGGAAAACCGGTACCCCCCGTCCGGTCACTTCCCGGACAAAGGCCGGGCCTGCAGCGTAAAAAAGCCGCATCCCGATCTTAAAGCCCCCCACCAGCCCGGCCAGTAAATCGATGATCCGGAACGCTTCGGCCGCTTCGTCCACGTCCAGGGCTACCCAAAGCCGGTCACGCGCGCCCACGGTTTCCCTCCCACCTGTGCGCTGCACCCACCAGGGTACTGAGATCCTCAACGTGGTTTTCGGCCAGGTACCTGCTTATGCCGGCGGCAATCTCCGCCGTGGCCCGCGGATTGACCAGGTTCGCGCTGCCTACACCTACCGCGGTGGCTCCGGCCAGGATGAATTCCACGGCGTCCTGCCAGGTCGTAATACCGCCCATGCCAATAATCGGCACGTCTACCGCTTCGTAGACCTCCCACACGGCGCGTAGCGCCACGGGTTTAATGGCCGGCCCCGAGAGGCCGCCAAAAACGTTACCGAGCAGAGGGCGGCGGTGCACGAGGTCGATGGCCATCCCTTTAAGTGTGTTGATGAGGGCTACCACGTCGGCCCCGGCTTTCACCACGCGGCGGGCCACCGCCGCGATATCCGCCGTGTTGGGCGTTAACTTGGCAATTAACGGGAGGGCTGTGCCGCGCCGCGCGGCGGCCACAGCTGCGGCCGCCATGTCAGGGTCCACGCCGAAGGCCGTCCCGCCGGCCTCGACGTTCGGGCATGAGATGTTCAGTTCAAGGGCGGCGATACCGGGCACCGCGGACAGGCGGGCGGCCAGGATATAAAATTCTTCGACGGTGAAACCGGCGATGCTCACGATAACCGGAACCGAATACTCCCGGAGCAAGGGTAGCACGTGTTCGATCAGGGCGTCTACGCCAGGATTCTGGAGGCCCACGGCGTTCAAGAGACCCGCCGGCGTTTCGGCTATGCGGGGCGGCGGATTCCCCGTCCGCGGCTCCAGGGTCACCGTTTTCAAAACCACGGCGCCCAGTTCCTGCGGGTCTACGTAAGGCATGTACTCCAGGAGGAAGCCGAAGGTCCCGGAGGCGGCAATGACGGGGTTGCGCAGTACCAGCGGCCCGAGGCGAACGGCGGTTGCGGCCATCATTCCCACACCACCTTCTCTGCAGGGTAGACGGGGCCTTCCACGCACACGCGCCGGTAGGCCCACCCTTCACCCTCGCGGCTTTTAAAAGAGCAACACATGCAAGCGCCCACCCCGCACCCCATACGCTCTTCCAGGGAGAACTCGGCACCCAGACGCACGGCCCGCACGGCAGCAGCGAGGGCGGCCAGCATGGGCATCGGGCCGGCGGCGTAAACGAAGTCCGGACGGCGCTCCAGGCCGGCAAAGGCATCTACCGCCGTTCCCCGGATGCCCGTCGAACCGTCGTCCGTGGCCTGGAGATACGTTAGGGGTAACGTGGCGAACTCGTCCGCCAGCAAGAGATAAGCCTGCGTGCGGGCACCGTGCAGCAGGGTTACCCGGTGACCCGCCCCAAGCAAACGCTCGGCCAGAAAGAACAGCGGCGCAACACCAATGCCACCCGCAACAAGGACAAGGTCCCGCGAGGGCGGCAGGACGGTGAAACCGCGGCCCAGGGGGCCGAGGATGTTCAGGCGTTCGCCGGGACGCATCCCGGCCAGCAAGGCCGTGCCGCGCCCGACGACCTGGAACAACAAGCTGATCGTCCCCCGGCGCGTGTCTACCCGGTGGATACTCAGGGGCCGTCGCAGAAACGGGTCCAGCGTGGTGGAAACACGCACGTGAACAAACTGGCCGGGCACGGCATCCTGCGCCACGGCGGGGGCTTCAAGTTCCACCAGGAAGCAACCGGGTCCCACTTCGCGCCGGCTGAGAACCGGCGCATCTGCAATGTACGGCATGCGTCGATTTCCTCCTGCCCTATTCCGCTAACATAGCCACAAAGTCGTCGAACAGGTATTCGGCGTCCCGTGGGCCCGGCGAAGCTTCCGGGTGATACTGCACGGCGAAAACGGGCAGGTACTTATGGCGGATACCTTCTACCGTGTTGTCGTTAAGGTTGCGGTGCGTAACCACAAGATCCAGGTTGGCCAGCGACTCTTCCGCCACCGCAAAACCGTGGTTGTGGGAGGTGATGTATACCCGCCCGGTAGCGACATCCTGGACGGGATGATTAACCCCCCGGTGACCGAATTTAAGCTTGTAGGTTCGCGCCCCAAAAGCGAGGGCAATTAGCTGGTGGCCTAGGCAAATGCCGAACATGGGCTTTTGGCCTACCAGTGTCCGGATAGTACCGGTTACATACATGGCCTGGAGAGGGTCGCCGGGCCCATTGGAGACCATGATCCCTGCCGGCTGGAGCCCCAATATCTCGCCAGGAGTGATACGCGGCGGTACCACGACCACCTCGCAGCCCCGCCTGACAAGACAACGGATGATATTAAGCTTGGCGCCTAGGTCGATGAGGACAACCCGCGGCCCTGGACCCGGAATGGTATAAGCAGTATTCGTCGCCACCTGGGACACCAGTTCTTCCTCGGTTATGTATGGACAACTTCTTGCCCTGTCCACGAGATAAGAAGCGTCGAGGTTTTCTGTGCTGATTACGCCGCGCATTGTCCCGTGGCGGCGCAGGCGCAGCGTAAGGGCCCGGGTATCAATGCCGCTTAAACCGATCACGCCTTCACGCCGCAAAAAAGCGGCCAGTGTTTCCCGGGACCGCCAGTTACTCGGGCGGTCGCATACCTCGCGTACCACAAAGCCGCGTACAAAAGAGTTTTTCGCTTCGAAGTCTTCTTCGTTGATGCCGTAGTTCCCTATGAGCGGGTAGGTCATAACCACGATCTGACCGCAGTAAGAGGGATCGGTCAGCACACCCTCGTACCCTGTCATACCGGTATTGAAGACTACCTCGCCCCAGTTCTCGCCCGTGGCGCCAAAGGCCTGACCATAAAAAACGGTTCCATCCTCTAATGCCAGTGCCCCCTTCACCTGTACACCTCCATACTTTGTTTGCCTAGCAGACCGCAGCAAAAACCGGCCTGGTTTTTGCATCACTTTCGTAGTTTGCGATCCCACATCAGCACGCTCCCGCTAACAAAGACGCCTACCGGGATTCCTTTCAGACGATAACCGGTAAAAGGCGTGTTTTTACCCAGGCTAACCATTTCTTCCGGGTTAACCACTTCTTCCCGTTCGGGGTCGATAACCGTAATATCTGCCCGCGCACCAGGTACGAGTGCGCCCCCGTCCACACCCAGGATGCGCGCCGGGTTCACCGTCATTTTCGCTATCGCTGCCGGCAGACTTAAGACGCCCGGCGTAACAAGTTCCTTGAAGATTAAGCCCACAGTGGTTTCTAGTCCCGCGATGCCGAACGGGGCAAGGTCATACTCTACATTTTTTTCATCAAGGGCATGGGGCGCGTGATCCGAGGCGATCACGTCTATCGTCCCGTCTGCCAGCCCCTCCTTCAGTGCTTCGACGTCGCGCACCGTGCGCAGCGGCGGGTTGACCTTGGCGTTCGTGTTAAACCCCTCGCACGCTTCTTCGGTCAAGGAGAAGTGGTGCGGCGTTACTTCGGCCGTCACCCGCACACCGCGGGCCTTGGCCTCTCTGATCAACCTGACGCTCCCTTCGGTGCTCACATGGGCGATATGCACTGCGCACCCTGTTAACTCGGCAAGCAGGATATCCCGGGCAACCACTATTTCTTCCGCCGCGTCGGGTATGCCCTTCAAACCCAATCGGGTTGCCGTAAGACCTTCGTTCATCACCCCGTCCGCTGCCAGATCGGGATCCTCGCAGTGGTCGATTACCGGCCTTTGCAAGGCGCGCGCGTACTCCATGGCCCGCCGCAAAAGACCTGCGTTGCGCACGGGCCGTCCGTCGTCCGAGAAAGCCACCGCGCCCGCCGCGGCCATCTCCGCCATGTCGGCCAACTCCTCACCCTTGCAGCCCCTGGTAATGGCGCCTACTGGATAAACGTGCGCCCATCCTGCTTCCTGCGCTCTGGCCAGGACGAACTTAATAACGGTCTGGTTGTCGGCTGCGGGGTTTGTGTTGGGCATGGCGGCTAACGCAGTTATCCCGCCTCTTATGGCGGCGCGGGCACCGCTCGCGATCGTTTCCTTGTATTCGAAACCCGGCTCCCGCAGGTGAACGTGCATATCTATCAGGCCGGGCGTAAGAATAAGGCCGCGGGCATCAAAAACCTCCCAGCCGGCCTGGGGGTTGATACCCTTATCTACCGCGACGATCCTTGTCCCGTCGATAGCCACGTCAGCCTCGGTAATCAACTCCCGTGCAGGGTCGACAACCCATCCGCCTTTAATGAGGATCATGCTTAACCTCTCCCCCTGCGAGCAGGTAAAGCACAGCCATCCGCACGGCAACTCCGTTGGTTACCTGGGTGGTAATTACGGCCCGGGGACTGTCGCAAACTTCGCCCCAAATCTCCACACCGCGGTTCATCGGGCCCGGGTGCATCACGATGGCGTCCGGTTTGGCCAGGCTTAGTATCTCCCCTGTTATAGCGTAAAGACGCGCGTACTCCCGCAAGCTGGGGAGAAAAGCCTGGCGCTGGCGCTCGCGTTGTATCCGCAGCACGTAAATCACGTCGCTATCGCGCACCGCCTCACGGAGGTCGTAGAACACATCCACCCCTACATGTTCCAGACCGGGCGGGATAAGAGTAGCTGGCCCGGCCACGCGCACGCGGGCGCCCAGCTTGGTCAGCCCCCAGATATTAGAACGCGCCACCCTGCTGTGCAGGATGTCGCCGACGATCACCACCGTAAGGCCGGCAATGCGCCCCTTCACCTCGCGGATGGTAAACAGGTCCAGTAAAGCCTGCGTCGGGTGCTCGTGTGTGCCGTCACCTGCGTTGACAATAGAACACCCCTCTACCCGGGCGGCAAGGTGGGCGGCGCCTGGGGAGGGGTGTCGAAGGACGATAATGTCGGCGCCTAGAGCGGTTACGGTACGGATTGTGTCTAACAGGCTTTCACCCTTGGCAACGCTCGAGGTAGCTGCCGCCAAGCCTACGGTATCGGCGCTCAGGTATTTAGCCGCGAGTTCAAACGACATTCTGGTGCGCGTGCTCGGTTCGTAGAAAAGGGTGGCCACGGTTTTGCCCCTCAGGGCTGGAACTTTCTTAATTTCGCGGCCGAGAATTTCCTTCATAGGCTCGGCCGTACTCAGGATAAGTTCGATTGTTTCGGGCGCAAGATCCCGGAGCCCGAGCAAGTGACGCACGCCGTATCACCTCGAGGCTAAGCGCTCACGCATCGCCTTTCTCCTTGATAACCACGCTATCTTTGCCGTCCACCTCTTTTAGATAAACGGCAATTATTTCTTTGCGCGAGGTGGGAATATTCTTGCCTACGTAATCGGCGCGGATAGGTAGCTCGCGGTGCCCGCGGTCCACAAGGACCGCCAGCTGGATCGATTGCGGGCGCCCCAGGTCCATAATAGCGTCCATCGCGGCGCGCACCGTCCGGCCTGTATAAATCACGTCGTCAACAAGGACGATCTTTTTGTCCGTTACCGGGAAGTTAATCTCGGTACGGTAAACGCGCGCATGGTAGCCGAGTTGGGTGAGGTCGTCCCGGTAAAGGGTGATGTCCAGATAACCTACCGCGACCTTGTTACCTTCAATATCCTGGATCTTTTGCGCCAGGCGGTCGGCCAGGGGCGCCCCGCGTCGCAGGATACCCACCAGGGCCAGTTGTTCCGTCCCTTTGTTGCGCTCCACGATCTCGTGCGCCATTCTGGTGAGTACTCGGCGCACACCCTCGGCATCCATTATTTCAGCCTTTACCCGTAGTGACACGAGGATTCACTCCCACAAAAAAGCCCGTCTGCCACCTTCTTGCCGAGACGGGCGTTGCGAAGTCGCGTTACAGAACTTATATAATCAGGTGCCTTACCAGCCTCGCCGGGCCGATTTAAAGGCGGCTACTATCGAGATAAGTCTAAACGACGGCGACGTCCGTGTCAAGTTACCGTACGCGGTTTTTGTAATGAACGGTTCAATAAACAAAAGAGCGGCTCGGCTGCGGGGCTCCGGGAGGAGGCCCTCCTGTGCCGCAGGCTTCAGAAATACGGTTTAAGATTAGCGGGCCGGGACTTCTCGCCTGGTTCACAGGAGATCTCTGATAAACGGCGGGAGAACGAAGGCCGCCCGGTGCACCTCGGGTGTATAATAGACAGTCCCGGTGGGCGGGGCAGAGCGGACTTCGGCCGGATCATCCCCCATCTTACTCCCGACGGTAAACGTCCAAAACCAGGCCGAGTACACGGGCACCGCGCTTATGAAAAGCCTGGTGACCGGGAAAATACTGGCCACTGCCCGGTAGGCGTTCTGCATCGCCTGGGGCCGGAAAAATGGCTCCTCCGTCTGGCAGGCCAGGTAGCCGCCTTCCTTAAGTGCCCGGTAGCAATCCCGGTAAAACGAACCGGAAAACAGCCCCTCGGAGGGCCCGCCGGGATCTGTCGAATCCACCAGGATGACATCGAAGGACTCAGGCGCTGACCGGGCTACGTACGCGATGCCGTCTTCAAAAACCAGGTCTACCCGTTCGTCGTCCAGACTGCAACTGAGAAAGGGCAAATACTTTCGGCAAGCATCCACGACGGCCCGATCGATTTCTACCATGGTGACGCGCTCTACGGTGGGGTGCTTCAACACCTCCCGCACCAGGCCCCCATCGCCGCCGCCGATGACCAGCACCCGCTGCGGCGCGGGGTGGGCGCATAGCGGCACGTGTGCCAGCATCTCGTGGTAAAACTTTTCGTCCCGTTCGGTCGTCTGAAGCACACCGTCGAGAACGAGGGCCCGCCCGAAGTCTTCGGTCTCCACTATGGCCAGGTCCTGAAAGGCGGTCCTTTCCTGGTACAGGACGGCCTTGATGCGCACCCCCATAAACGTGCCCGCCGCGTGCTGCTCGTAAAACCAGAAACTTATGTTCGCCACCCCGCTCATCGTTTGTTGTGGTCTGCGCAAAGATCTACGCAGTGCATTATAAAGCTTTCAACTGCTGCTGGCAAGGAGTTTTGAGGACCCTATATATCTCTTAACCCGTAAAATATCAGACACACACCGCAAACGACGAGGAGCATGCTGGGGAAGGGAATTTTGCCGGCAAGACCGGCAAGGCCGAGCGCGGTGGCGACAAGCATGACCACCGGACCGATGCAGGCGAGCAAAGAGTTGATGCGAAAGGCGGCTTCAACGTGTCCGAAGTGGAGCATTAAAATGGCGGCGCTAAACTCGATGCTGGCCGATAGAAAACGGGTTAACGCCATCCCGAAGACAACCTTTTCCATAGCGACCCCACCTTTCCCTTGTTAACCAATCTAATATGCGCCGGGAACGAGGGTAATACATACCTCGGTCAGGGCTGTAGCAGAATATGCGCGGGAGGACAATATATGCAGAGAGACCGCGCACTGAGTCTTGCCGCCTTGAGCACGGTTCCTTTTGTAATGGTGCTCGGCAATTCCATGTTGATTCCCGTGCTGCCGGATCTGAAGCGCGCCCTGCATCTTACGTCCTGTGAAGCCAGTCTTGTGATCACCTTGTTTTCTGTTCCCGCCGGGCTGGTGATTCCCCTTTGCGGTTACCTTTCCGACCGGTACGGGCGTAAGAAGGTAATAATTCCCGCCCTTTTACTTTACGGATTCGGCGGCCTGGTGGCCGGGGTTGCGGCCCTGCTTAATTTGAAAGGAGGCTTCCTTTGGCTTTTGGGCGGACGGGTCTTGCAGGGTATCGGCGCTGCTGGTACGGCCCCCATTGCGATGGCGCTGACGGGTGACATCTTCCAGGGGGCAGAAAGAAGCAGGGCCCTGGGGGTTATCGAAGCGGCGAACGGGATGGGCAAGGTAGTGAGTCCCGTTATTGGTGCGGCGCTGGGGCTCCTGAGCTGGTGGACCCCGTTTCTTGCCTTTCCGGCTCTTAACGTGCTTTCGGCGGCGGCCGTCTGGCAGGGTACCCAGGAGACAAAACACCGGCAGGTCGAGACCAGCTTACACACGTACCTGCGGGCCCTGGCCGGCGTCTTCGAGCGGCGGACCGGGCTTGTGGTAAGCTCTTTTCTCACCGGTATGCTGGTGTTGCTCACTTTGTTTGGGCTACTTTTTTACCTTTCAGAGCTCCTGGAAGCAAGATATCATATGAGCGGCATCATGAAGGGAGCCGTGCTTGCAATTCCGGTCTTTTTCATGGCCCTGACCTCGTATATTACCGGGCTTCTGGTTAAAAAGAGGTTTCCGGTGATGAGAGTTGCGGTCATTGCGGGAGTGGTACTGATTGCGTGTTCGTTAGGTGTGCTTCCCTTCTTAACACAAACCCTCTTTTTCTTTATGGCTATCTCTCTGGCCGGCATCGGTGCCGGCCTGGCTTTGCCCTGCCTGAACACGATCATTACCAGTACCACGGACACCGAAAAACGCGGCCTGGTAACGGCCATGTACGGCGGCGTCCGTTTCCTCGGCGTCGCTGCCGGGCCCCCTCTTTTCAGCCTCCTCCTGGCATCTGGCCGTACGGTTATGGCGTGGACTTTCGGTAGCGCCGCCGCTGTTGTGGCCTTGCTGCTTATCTTCTTATGTAAGGCTCCAGGCCGCTCCGCGTAATAAGCGCACCCTCGGTAACGCCCTCCCAGAATTTTGCATACATTACACCTAAGATTAAAACCTCCCACCAACCTGGAAGGAGATGACAGAATGAAAAAATGGCAAGATATGCTGGCCTTTCCCTTCCGCGGACGTACCGGGAAACCCAGATCTGTTGGCGTAACCATGCTCCTCGACAAGGGTCTCGGTTTGGGTGAAACCAGGGATTTACTTGGCATCGCGGGTGAATACATCGACATCATCAAGTTGGGATTTGGTACTTCTGCTCTTTACAGTGATGGCGTGCTGCAGGAGAAAGTGGATCTGGTGAGGCAGCACCAGATCGATATCTACCCCGGTGGCACCTTTTTCGAGATCGCGGTCTTGCAGGATAAGTTGTCTTCGTACCTCCGTCTGGCACGGGAGATAGGTTTCACGGCCATCGAGGTTTCTGACGGCACCATAAATCTCGCGCCCCGCATGCGCTGGGCCGCCATCGAAAAGGCGGCTAATCTTGGCTTCAAAGTTTTGTCTGAGGTAGGCAAGAAGTGGGTAAACGGCGACAGTCCCGATTATCGAGAGCTTGCCCAGCAGGCATTACGTGACCTGGAAGCAGGCGCCAGATGGGTAATTGTAGAGGGACGCGAGTTTGGGTACAACGTGACCTTGTACAATGGCGAAGGCAGCTTAAAGGAGTACGCCCTGGAGGAAATGTTGCAGCACCTTGGCGAGCCGGACCGGATTATTTGGGAAGCACCCTTAAAAAAGCAGCAACAGGCACTGGTCGAATGGTTTGGCCCGAACGTAAATCTAGGTAACATCCCGCCCCGGGAAGTCCTGGCCCTGGAAGCCCTGCGGGTCGGCCTGCGTAGCGATACCCTGCGCCTGCTTTGCGACGGGAAATAGAGTTATACCGTCTACCATCGCGGCATAAGATGTGGTAAAAAACGGAAAGGCCGGGTCTATGACGACGATACTTGTTCTTCTAGCGCTCGCGGTAGTTGGCATTATCGCCCGTTCGCCGGTGATTGCAGTTGCCGCGGGTATTCTGCTTTTTATAAGGGTTACCAATCTCCAATGCCTGTTTACTTTCTTCGAACGACAGGGATTGGAAATTGGCCTGTTGTTTTTACTCCTCACGATTATGGTTCCGCTAGGCAGGGAAAACGTGGACGCACGCCAGATACTGAAGTATTTCACTACGCTGCCCGGCTTCCTGGCCATCCTGGGCGGGGCCCTGGCCACGCACCTGAACTGTGAAGGATTAAAAATGCTGCAGCTCGACCCGGAAATGATCTTTGGCCTCATCATCGGCTCGGTAATCGGCATTCTGGTCTTCAACGGTATTCCCGTAGGCCCATTGATGGCCGCCGGCCTTACCGCTTTGTTTATCGATTTTTTCCGTGTCGTGAAGTAGACAACGCCTGCGCCAGTTCCTCCAGGACGCGCCTGAACGAATGCGGTAACGGCGCATGAAATTCCAACCAGAAGCCATCGGGATGCAGGAAACCCAGGGTATGCGCATGGAGAAACTGGCCGGCCAGACCCCGGTGCGGTCTTGCCCGGCCGTATTTCAGGTCGCCGACCACCGGATGGCCTATGTAAGCCATGTGGACCCGTATCTGGTGGGTGCGGCCCGTTTCCAGGTGGAGTTCCAGTAACGTGTACGTTCCATAACGCTGTAGAACCCGGAAATGCGTAACCGCGGGCTTGCCGTGGCGCGAGGTTACGGCCATTTTTTTTCTTTCTACCGGGTGCCGCCCGATTGGGGCACTGACAGTGCCTTGATCCTGCTGTACATTGCCGTACACCAGGGCGGTATAGGCTCGCTTTACTTTATGTTCTTTCAGTTGCTCGGCCAGCCACCGGTGGGAGCGATCGGTTTTGGCAACCATGAGTAGCCCGGCGGTATCTTTATCCAATCGGTGTACGATACCGGGCCGTAGCAGACCGTTAATACCGGAAAGGTTGGTGCAGTGGTAAAGCAGGGCATTTACCAGCGTGCCCTGGTAATTGCCGACGGCCGGATGCACCACCATGCCGGGAGGCTTGTGAACAACAATTACCTCGGGGTCTTCATAGTAAATGTCCAGGGGTATCGGTTCGGGAAGCACCTGGGGGGCGGCCGGGTCGGGGACCGTCAGTTTTATCTGATCCCCCGGCCGCAACCGGTAACTGGCGCGCCGTGGCAGCCCGTTCACCGTTACCATGTTTTCCCTAATTAGCTTTTGGACGCGCGAACGCGTTAGATCCGGGTGTTCTTGCGCCAGAAAAACGTCGAGCCGTACGCCGGCTTCTTCGTCTGTAACCTCAAAGCGGCTCAGGAGCAATCAGCACCCCTCCGGCGCTCGTTTTTTACCACGTGCCATAGCGTCAGCAGGACGCCAGCCGTCAACGCTATGTCGGCAATGTTAAAGGCAGGCCAGAAGCTGAAATCAATGAAGTCGATAACCTGCCCGATCCGCAGGCGATCTATAAGGTTCCCCAGCGTACCCCCCAGGATCAACCCGGCCTCCCACATATAACCAGCAGCGGTAATCTTACTGGTCAAAAGTATAGCCGTGACAACGACGAGAATGCTTAAAAACACGATAATCGTGCCCCAGCCGGCAAAGATGCCGAAGGCACCCCCGGGATTCTGAACGTGTGTTAGTGACAGGTAAGGAGGCCATACAACCAGCGTACTGTTTTCGGGGAGGAAAGCTTGTATGAGAAACTTAGCTACCTGGTCGCCAGCGGCAACGACGGCCGCAGTTATCCATATGCGCATCGGGCTCTCCTTTTTCTGGCGAAATGGTGAGCAAGCGGGTTCCTTGTTTGACAACTCCCGTAGTAGCCATTAAAATTTATAATGTACGCGGGAGTGGATGGGTCCTGGTGGACCTCCTGGTCTTCAAAACCAGTTGACGGGCCAAAAGCCCGTGGTGGGTTCGATTCCCACACACTCCCGCCATTTATTTTTATACCTCCATAATGATCGGCAGGATCATGGGACGGCGGCGCGTGCGCTCGTAGAGGAACTTGCTCAAGGTATCGCGTACCTGCGCCTTGATGCTCGCCCATTCGGAAGTGCCCCGTTCGACGCAGAAGTCCAGGGCTTCACGTACCCTAGCCTTAGCTTCTTCCATTAACTCCTCAGCCTCCCGCACGTAAACGAAACCCCGGGAGACGATGTCCGGACCGGCAACAACCTGGCCTGATTCCTGGTGCATGGCAATAACCACGATTAAGATACCGTCCTGAGCCAGTTGCTTGCGGTCGCGCAGGACGATGTTTCCTACGTCGCCGACACCAAGCCCGTCCACCAAGACGCGCCCAGCGGTTACCCTGCCGGCAAAACGGGCAGCGTTGCGTGTTACTTCAAGAATCTGCCCGTTCTCGGCGACAAAGATGTTGGCCGGCGGTATGCCCAGTTCCTGGGCCAGGGATGCATGCTTGATCAACATGCGGTATTCGCCGTGGATGGGGACGAAAAACCGCGGGCGCACCAGGTTAAGCATCAATTTAAGTTCTTCCTGGCTCGGGTGGCCTGACACGTGGATCCCCGATACGGGGTCGTAGATGACGTTAGCACCTCGCTTAAAGAGGTGATCGATGATGCGTGCTACCAGTTTTTCGTTTCCCGGCACGGGTGACGCGGAGATGATAACGATATCTCCGGGGACGATTTCGACCTGTTTGTGCTCGGTCAGGGCCATTCTGGTCAGGGCCGACATCGGTTCGCCCTGGCTCCCTGTGGTTAACAAAACCACCTGGTTGCGCGGAAGGCGATTGGCTTCCTCGAGATCCACCATCACACCAGGCGGAATATCGAGGTAACCCAGCTCGTAAGCAATGTTCACCACATTGACCATACTGCGCCCTACGACCGCTACTTTGCGGTTGTATTTGTAGGCGGTGGCAATCGCCTGCTGCAACCGGTGGACGTTAGAAGCAAAGGTGGCGATAATGATCCGCTCTTTTGCTTGGCGGAACGTTTCGTCAAAGGTGGCCCCAACCACCCTTTCGGAGAGGGTGTACCCCGGCCGTTCCACGTTGGTACTATCCGATAACAACACCAGGACGCCCTTTTCGCCCAGTTGGGCCAGACGGTGAAAATCGGTGATCTGCCCGTCCACCGGTGTATGGTCTATCTTAAAGTCCCCCGTATGCAAGATGGTGCCCAGCGGGGTGTGCAGCGCGATGGCTACAGCGTCCGGAATGCTGTGTGAGACGCGGATGAACTCGACGTCAAAGACGCCAATTCTAACAATGTCCCGCGGCCGCACCGGGCGCAGACTTACCGGGTAGTTGAATTCGTTGTCGCGAAATTTGGCCTCGACAATGCCGAGGGTAAGCTTGGTCCCGTAAACCGGGACGTTGATCTCGCGCAAAAGGTACGGAAGAGCACCTATGTGGTCTTCGTGGCCGTGTGTTAGGACAATACCCCTGACACGCTCCTTATTTTCATAAACGTAGGTCATGTCGGGGATAACGATATCGATTCCTAACAGCTCTTCTTCCGGGAACATCAGGCCGCAGTCAATAATCAGAATGTCGTCCCCGTACCGGATGGCCATCATGTTCTTACCGATCTCGCCGAGCCCGCCGAGAGGGATGATAAAAAGCTTGGGTTCTTTCGCCAACTGTCTACCTCCCGCTTGCAAGTGGCAAAAAAAAAGAGACCCGCTCTCTTTTTCAAGATCATAACAGCATTTTTAATTATAAGGCATTTCTCACGCCAGGACAAGAGGACGAACACGCCGGGGCCCGTGCTAAGTTTACAAGAGACGAACCTCCTCGAGCAGTTTTTGAATTTTGCTCTTTTCCTCATTTGTGGCTTCTACCAGAGGCGGGCGGGGGCCGCCAACGTTCCATCCAAGCAGATTCAAAGCCGCCTTGACCGGCACCGGGTTAGTGGTGATAAACATGCCCTTCATAAGTGGGAACAGTTCGCGGTGTATCTTGGCCGCGAGGGTTACGTTCCCGGCGGCAAAGGCATTGATCATCTCCTTGAGTCTGGGGCCTACAAGGTGCGCGACAACGCTTATTACCCCTTTTGCACCTAAAGCCAGGAACGGTAACGTCGTGGCATCATCGCCGCTGTATATGACGAAATCCTCAGGCAACAAGCGTCTTAACTCGCTCACCTGGTCCGTACTTCCACCGGCTTCTTTAATAGCCACAATGTTTTCTATTTCGGCCAGCCGAGCGGCGGTGGCCGGCGACAGGTTAACCCCTGTCCGGCCGGGAATGTTGTAGACGATGATCGGCAAGCTGGTGCTTTCTGCAACGGCCTTAAAATGGCGGTAAAGCCCTTCTTGCGAGGGTTTATTGTAGTACGGGCAGACAAGCATCACGCCGTCGACGCCAACCTTTTCTGCGGCCTGGGTAAGGGCAATGCTGTCCCGCGTCGAGTAGCTTCCTGTACCCGCGATCACCGTTGCCTGTCCGCCGACTTCTTCTACCACGGCCCGGAAAAGTTCAAGTTTCTCATCCCGGGTCAGGGTGGGGGATTCCCCGGTCGTACCTGCAACAACAATGCCGTCCGAGCCGTTTTCCACCAGGTACCGGGCCAGTTTCTTTGCCTGGGCAAAATTCACTTCCAGGTTCTTATCAAAAGGTGTTACCATAGCCGTAAGCAGTCTGCCAAAGTCGACCAAAGTTCCACCTTCCTTCACTCGCCGAGCTTAAAATAGGTATATAGCGCCCTGATGGCCCGTTCCATGTCTTCCCGTCTAACCAGGACCCAGATGGTAGTGTGCGAGTCGGCCGATTGTAAAATGTTGATACCTTCTTTCGCCAGTGCTTCAACAATTCCGGCCATTACACCGGGAACGCCCGTCATGCCGCCGCCTACGGCGGCGATCTTAGCACATCCTGGCCGCACGACCGGCTCAAACCCTAGATTGACGAGAACGGCTCGGGCCTTGGCTGCCACCTCGTCTTTTACGGTAAAGAGCATTGCTTCTGGCTGCACGTTAATCAGGTCAACGCTTATACCGGCCAGAGCGAGTCCCCTGAATACTTTCAGGTGGGCCTCGGAGGATGTCAGCGCGTTCGGGGTGTCGATTCTGAACTGGGTGATGCCGCAAACATAGGTGATGCCGGTAATGATCTTGTCGCGCGTGATGTCAATAGCGCCCGGATAGACCGCAGCGTGATTGGTAACAAGTGTACCGGGAGCGTCGGAAAAAATGGAGCGAACCCGCAGCGGGATGTTTTTTTGCATGGCGATTTCCACGGCCCGCGGATGAACCACTCGCGCTCCCTCGTGGGCCAACTGGCACAGTTCGTTATAGGTTACTACTTCGAGCGGCCTGGCTTCCGTTACGATTTGCGGGTCGGCCGCCATGATTCCCTCTACATCGGTGTAGATATCAACCGCTTCTGCGTTCAGCGCCACCGCAACGGCCGCGGCGGTGGTATCGCTACCACCTCTCCCCAGCGTCGTTATTTCCCCTGTCTCCGTTATGCCCTGAAAACCGGCGATCACAGGAACCTTGCCCTCACGGGTGACATCGAAAATTCGGGTCGGGTCAACCCGGAGGATGCGCGCATCGTTATGGCTGCCGTCGGTAACAATGCCGGCTTGACCGCCCGTCAGGAAGGCGGCGGGGATGGCGCGGCGTCTCAGGGCAGCGGCAACTACGACCCCGGAAATAATCTCCCCGCAAGACATCAAGAGGTCCTTTTCCCGCGGCGGGATGTCCCATTCCTCGTCGGCGGCCAGCGAGAGCAGCGTATCCGTGGCATACGGATCACCCTTACGCCCCATGGCGGAAACCACTACGACCGGCGTGAACCCTGCCTCTTTTGCTTCGCGTACCTTGTCGGCCAGTCGATCACGCAGCTGGGGCGTTACAAGTGAAGTGCCGCCAAACTTTTGGACAAGAAATTTCACCGCGACCCCTCCAACCAAGGGTCCCTGGCACGGTCTACTAAAGGCACCCGTACTCGATCACCAGTTCGGCAATCTGCACCGCGTTGGTCGCTGCTCCTTTACGCAACTGGTCCGCGACCACCCATAAGTTAAGTCCGTTGTCCAGCGAGTTATCCTGGCGTATCCGCCCGACAAAAACCTCGTCACGCCCGGTAGCTGTAAGCGGCATCGGGTACCGCTTCGTAGCCGGGTCGTCAACCACGACCACACCTGGTGCGCGGGCAAGAAGTCTGCGCGCTTCTTCTACGCCGAGCGGTTCGATGGTTTCCACGTTGACCGCCTCCGAGTGGGAGCGAAAGACCGGTACGCGTACGGTAGTGGCCGTAACCCGGATGGTCTCGTCATGAAGGATTTTTTGCGTTTCTTTAACCATTTTCCATTCTTCTTTGGTATACCCCATATCCATGAATACGTCGATATGCGGGATAAGATTAAAGGCAATCTGGTAGGGGAAAACCTGCGGCGGGTACTCCTCGCCGTTCAACACCGCTCTGGTTTGGGCCTCGAGTTCGTTAATGGCCGCCGTTCCTGCACCGGACACCGCCTGGTAAGTGGCGACCACGACCCGTCTGATACCGGCGGCATCGTACAGCGGTTTAAGCGGCACTACCATGATAATAGTAGAACAGTTAGGATTGGCAATAATTCCCTTATGCCATTTAATATCCTCGGGGTTAACTTCGGGCACAACCAGGGGCACATCCGGTTCCAGGCGGAAGACACTGGAATTATCGATGACGACCGCACCCCGCGTAGCTGCCTCCCGCGCGAACTCCTTGCTGGCTGCCCCTCCGGCGAAGAGTGCGAGATCGATACCATCAAAAACGGCGGGGCTGGTCTCCTCAACGGTAAATTGTTCGCCCCGGTAGGTGACCTTTTTACCCGCCGAGCGCTGGGTAGCGCAGACGCGTAAGTTGTTAATGGGGAAGTTGCGTTCCTCGAGGACCCGCAAAATCTCTTGCCCGACCGCGCCGGTAGCTCCGACGACACAGACGTTATAACCAGGCAACAACGAGCCTCCTTTCATTGATGGGTTACGAGCACAGGTTGTAACTGTTTGCCCTGCAGAGCTAGGACCACCGTATCCAGCAGCAGATCTATCCTGGCTACTAATGAATTCGGCTTCTGTTGGGGATTATCCTGCCCAAAGGGAACGACGTATACATTTTTTGTATTTAGCAAAATACCCAGGTTTTTGGCGTTAAGTCCCAGGCCGTCGTTGGTTGAAATGGCAAGTACTACCGGGCGCTGGTTCCGCAGCATTGCCTTGGCCGCCATAAGTACGGGCCCGTCGGTTATCCCGTTGGCGAGTTTCGCCATCGTATTGCCGGTACAGGGTGCGATCACCAGAATGTCGAACAGCTTTTGGGGCCCGACAGGCTCGACCTCGACGATGCTGGTCATTACAGGCTGTCCGGTAATCCGGGTCAGCATGTCAAGCCAGGACTGCGCGGTACCAAAGCGCGTATCAAGCGTGGCTACTTCCTGGCTGACCACCGGGTATATGCTGGCTCCCTCTGCTTTAAGTTTTTCAATTTCCTTAATTACCTCGTTAAGGGTACAGAATGACCCGGTAAGCGCAAATCCGATCTTAACGCCCTTTAGCCGCATCGGTAGGCACCCCCTGACTTTTAGCAGAGCCGAGGGCGAGGTTTTCTTCTAGCAACCGGACGACGGTACGGGCAAATATTTGACCGGCTGTCTTGGGTGCCACCTTACCCGGTAGGGAAGGAGCAAGGAAGGCTTCAATACCTAACTGGTGGGCGGCAACGAAATCTACGCCTCCCGGGGCGGAGGCCAGGTCGATAATTAACACGTCCGGCTTAACAAGGCGCAAAAAGTTTGCGGGTAGTACCATGGCCGGTACCGTGTTGAAAATGACGTCAGCTTCCCCGATGTACTGGGGTAGACTGTCAAACGACAGGGCGCGGAAACCCATTTCCAGGCACCGTGCTCGGGCCGCGGGATTTCTTGCTACCACCGTCGTATGTGCGCCTATGGCAGCCAGCATGCGCGCCAGGGTGGCTCCTGTACGTCCGAAGCCCAGAACGAACGCCTGGCTTCCATGAATGGTAATAGGAAGTCTTTCCATTGCTAATTGGATGGCACCTTCGGCAGAAGGAATGGAGTTGAGGATGGCAAAGTCGTCTAGATCCACCAGTTCGACGAGACTGAGACCGGTGTTTGTCGCAAGGCGTTTCAGGGGGCGACGGGCGAAACCAACGAATAGCAGGCTGAACGGGCGCGCGGCACGCAGGTCGTCTTCGGTCAGCAGGGGTCGTTCCCCGGTTGCCGTATGAAGAAAGCCGTTTTCGTCCACACCGGGCAAGGGAATTACGATGGCGTTGGTGCCGGCAACGGCGTCACCAGGTTTGCTGCACAGCCGGATAGAATTGACCGTGCCAGGAAGCGGCAGGCCAAAGGCTTGCACCGAGGCTCCGCAGGCGGCCAGTTCCAGGGCTGTGTAAACGCCGCGGGCATCACCGCCCAACACAGCTAGCTTTATACCCTTTATCCCGGGCTGCACGGCTGTTAATACCCCCCTTGGCTGCTAGAACAATATATGACGCGCCAAATAGGGAGGTGCTTGTCAAGGAGCAAGGGCCATTAGCCAAAAATGAGCCTGTCCAGTCCGTATACCAGGTGATCGAGTTCCACTACCCGCCGGATAGCCAGAATAACGCCAGGCATAAAAGAAGCGCGGGAAATCGAATCATGCCGGATAGTCAGGGTTTGTCCATGCCCACCGAAAATGACCTCCTGATGGGCAACCAGTCCGGGCAGCCGGACACTGTGAATGCGAATGCCTTTGAGAAATTCGCCACCTCTTACTCCCGGAAGCTTTTCCACCTTGGGGCTGGCCGCGTCGAAATCAACAGTTTCCCGTGCGCGGGATATGAGTTCCGCGGTTGTGAGGGCCGTTCCGGAAGGCGCATCCAGTTTTCCCTCATGGTGGAGTTCGATGATTTCGACGGCCGGAAAAAACTTAGCCGCAGTGGCAGCGAACCGCATCATTAAGACGGCACCGATGGCGAAATTGGGCGCGATAACTCCTCCCAGTCGCTGCCGGTTGCAAAGTTCTTCAATTTCCTTTTGGTCCGCTTCGCTCATACCCGTGGTCCCGATAACCGGGCGCACCCCATAGGCGATGGCTGTGCGGGCGTTGCCCGGGGCAGCCTGAGGCGTCGTAAAATCCACCATTACATCGGCTCTTACCTGCTCGAGCAGGGACCCGATATCTTCCACGATGGCCACACCCAAGGGTTTCAAGCCAGCGACTACGCCCGCGTCACTTCCTGCCTGCACGGGATCTACGGCCCCGACCAGCTCCAAGTCCGGTTCTCTGCAGACGGCACGGATAACCTCGCTTCCCATGCGCCCTGAAGCGCCGCATACTATGACCCGTAGCAAGGCTCTTACCACCTCCGTCGTTCCATACTTGAGACATGTTTTATTCCAAGAGCATGCGCCTGTCAAGGTCGACAGGAAACTAGAGGAGGCGCCGCCAGCCCTGGCTTAGGATATTGACGTCGATAGGCCCCGGCGTGGGCGCGGTGCGGCGCTCAATAGTACCGGTAAAAACGAAGGCGTCCTGCCCGACCAGGGACTCGATCAATCCGCCCGGCACTTCAAATGCGGTGGGGTCTTTTTGGTACAGGAGCAGGGGATTGAATGGTTCTCTTAGTTCCAGGTCATCCGCATAGTTCTCGTAAAGGGCCCACATGACTTCGTCGAGCTTGTCACACGCAAAGGTAATAGGGAGCCCGATTTCCTCCGCTGCTTCGCGCCGGGGTATCATGTGATCGTGCGTATAGAGTTTCTCGGTCAAATTGGCGACGATGCGATCGGCCGTTTCTTTGTCCAGAGCCTGCCGCCGCAGGGCAAGCAAGCGCCTGGCCAGGCTCCGCACCAGAACGTAATTGCGATGCACATTGCCAAGGGCCAGGGGGTGAATCCGTTCGGCCAGCAACAGGAAGGCCTTACCCAAATATTCTTCCGACTCCAGACCGGCCAGTTCCCGTGCCAGCAACAGGTAAGAGTAAACGTCTTCCACGCTAACCGGGACCCGCGCTGCCGGGTCGTTGGGGTCCGGCGGGTTGAAGGGATTTACCACTCTGGGGTCTACAGGGCCGAGTTCGCCCATGGTGCCCATTATGATTTCGTCCGCGCCCAGGCAGATCAGCGTCCCTGCACTGTAAGCGCGGAAAGGTACCACCACACCGAATTGTGACGCAAACTCCCTTATAAGGTGCACGAGGCGCCAGGCGGTAAGCAAATCTCCGCCCCGGGTATAGAGGAATAGATCTATACGGGGCACACGGCCCAGCTTGCGCAGGTGGCGGTGAATAACCGCCAGAGCATCGGGCGCGATACGCGTGCGGACGTTTTCCCTGTCTCCGGTGATATAACAGATAACATGCGAGCTTAACCTTTCGCCGATAGCTGCCATTAATTCTCTGCGGAATGCGTAAGACATAATGCTCCTGCCTCTCTACCCCTAGTATGACGCGAAAAGTTGCGTTACAATCGCAAAGAACCTGCCCCGGCCCGTAGGTCAAGGCATAGGATTATCCTTCGAGGATTCAAAGGGCAAAACTCGATGACCGGGGGCTGCTTTGATTGACTTCTACGACTATGACTTCTGCCCCAACCTTACGCACGGCGCTCCAGGGTATTTCCATCGCCGGCTGTTCCATCCACAAGCGCAGGAAATTGTTGCGGCGGGGGAGAATGATGGCGTGGACGTACCCCGATTGGGCGTCAAAGGTAATATCGGACTCGGCAACCACGCCGAGACGCGCGCCGTTAAAAATGTTAACAATCTCCTTGCCGATTAGCTCTGTAAGGCGCATTCTTGTCACTCCCCAGCGAAGTTGATGTTATTTGTGCCGCCGCAGGCTAAGCAGGAGACGCAAGGCAAACGGCTGAATAACCGCCAGGCCAATTGCTATCGCGGCTATCGGTTCGACCGTTACCGGGCCTAGGGTAATGCGGGCGGGGACAGATACCTTCAGGAAATTGACTACGAGCGCGAGAGATAAATAAATACCGCCGGCTACCCCAACCAGGTTGGTAAGGGCACGGGCAAAAGGCGAACTTACGGGCTCCACCTCCCACGGCCTGTCGGCGCGCGTTAAATACATCAAGCGCATCCGTTCTCTTACCGACAACCCGATTACAAGGGTAATGATGCCGAAAAAAATGACCCCCAGCATTGTCCCACCCCTACATGGTATGGCCGGGAGCCACGCTATATGACTCGTATCCTTAACGGCCGGTGTGACCAAACCCTCCATCGCCGCGAGCGGTCGCAGGGAGCTGGGTCACCGGCTGCCAGCATACCCTGGCAACCTGCTGGACGACCATCTGGGCGATACGATCCCCCCGCCGGATGCAGAACTCCTTCTGACCCAGATTAATGACGATAACCTGTATTTCTCCCCGGTAGTCGCTATCGATGGTGCCCGGTGTGTTCAGCAGGGTAATCCCGTAGTTTAAAGCGAGTCCACTGCGGGGGCGAATTTGCGCTTCGTAACCGGGCGGGATGGCTACCTGGATGCCGGTAGGGATCAGGCACCTTTCCCCCGGTGCCAGCACAACTTCCTCCGTAACGGCGGCATAAAGGTCAAGCCCGGCAGCGCCCGGCGTCAGGTAAGTCGGCAGGGGAAGATCGGACGCACCCGGCAGTTGCCTAATGGGGATAACGACTTCCAAAAACTTATCACTCCAGTCGGGAGACAGCCTCCTTCCAGGCCATCACGTCGCACCAGGACCCAATGGTCGCCATGGCGAGCTTATCGGCCCGGAACATAGCGCCGGCCAGGGAGCGCACCTGTTCTGCCGTGACTTCCTCAATTCGCTGCACAACTTCTTCCGGGGGCACAACCTTACCCAGGTATAATTCGGACTTGCCCAGCCGGGACATGCGGGCGTTCACGCTTTCCAGACTGAGGAGGAAGTTTCCCTTGAGCTGGTCTTTGGCCCGTCGCAGTTCTTCTTCGTTTATTCCTTCCGACCGGATCTTGTAAAGTTCCCGGGTAACCAGGTCCAGTACCAGATTCACGTTTTCCTTGCTGAGACCCGCATAAATGGCAAAAAGGCCCGTATCGTGATACGAGGCGTGGTACGAATAAACCGAGTACACCAGGCCCCGTTGTTCCCTGATTTCCTGGAACAGTCGCGAACTCAGGCCGCCACCGAGCACGGTATTGATAACCTGTAGCACGTACACTTGATCGTCATCAAGCCGCAACCCCTGTGTCCCCACACAAACGTGCACCTGTTCCGTGTCCTTTTGCCGGCACGTTATCTCTTGCTGCGGCACCGGACGTTCCAGCTTGCGGGGGAGGCACGGCCCGTTAAGCTGCGTGAACAAGGGGGCCAGTTTATCGACGACGCGGTCGTGCTTTATATTGCCGGCGACGGCCACAATCATCTGCCCGTGGCGATAATGCTTGGCGTAAAAATCGAGGATGCTCTCCCGGCTAAGCGAGGCCACAGCTTCCGCCGAACCAATAACGGGCCGTCCAAGTGCGTGCCCCTTCCAGAGGGCATTAGCGAAGACATCGTGCACCAGTTCGTCCGGCGTGTCTTCATACATCTTGATTTCCTCAATGATTACGTTTCTTTCGCGTTCGATGTCTTCCGGGGCAAACAGGGAATTGAACAGCATGTCTTCCAGTATATCCGCAGCCAGGTCAAAATGCTCGTCCAGTACGCGGGCGTAGTAACACGTGTATTCCTTGGTCGTAAAAGCGTTCAGTTGTCCGCCGACAGCATCCAGGGCTTCGGCGATCTGTTTTGCGGTACGGTGTTTGGTTCCCTTAAACAGCAGGTGCTCGATAAAATGGGACGTCCCGCTAATCTCATCTGCTTCATCCCGTGAACCGACGGCGACCCAAATCCCGATAGCTACGGAGCGGAAATAAGGAATCTCCTCCGTCAAGATACTTACGCCATTAGGCAAGGTCGTTTTGCTGATCAATACCACTACCTCCCCTTAGCATCCTTAGTCTATTCTACTTGCACGACAAAATTCCTTCACTCCGTTTATTCTTCGAAGTAGTTCAGCGTACCAAGGAAAATAGCCTCGGCGAGCCTCGCCCTGTGCTGAGGATCCTTGAGTCGCTTGTTTTCGTCAGGATTAGAAATGAAGCCAATTTCAATCAGCACCGCGGGCATGGCTGTATGCCGGAGAACGAAGAAGTCTCCCTCGTAAATACCAAAGCGTGTGCCGGTGACACGCGCCAGCGCCCGGTCGATACTGGCCGCCAATCTCTCGCCATCGGCGCGCGGTGCATAGTATACCCGCTGCCCGTAACGCTGGCTGTCGGGGTGGCAATTGGCGTGTACGGACAGGTAGATATCCGCCCCTGCCTTATTGGCCAGCTCAACCCTTTTCCGCAGATCGTACTTCTTCCGCTCCCAGAGGGATTCCATTGTGGGCGGGGCAAGGTCGTAATCACCCTCGCGGGTCATCAGGACCCTGGCACCGGCAGCGGCAAACAGTGCCTTTAACCGGCGCGCTATATCGAGGGTCAGGTTTTTTTCGAGGAACCCGTGGTTGTCATGGCCGCCGGGGTCTACGCCGCCATGACCAGCGTCCACGACTACAGTTTTCCCGTCCATGCTAACCGGAACCAGCATTAGCGCCGGTTCGTGCCTGGCGGAGAACAGCACCAGGCCCAAGAGAGACGCTAGCCCGGCCAGGAAAAGGTTAACGCTTTGGATGCGCACAAAGAGAGTTACCGTGCGCCGCATCCTATTTCTCCAGCATTTGCGATACGGTGACCAGTTGAAAACCGCGCTGGCGCAAGCCGGTTACGATTACCGGCAGTGCCTTTACGGTTGCTTCCGTGGGATGAAGGAGGACGATAGCGCCGTTACACACCCGATTAAGAACCCGGGCTACGATCTGGTCGGGAGGAGGGTGCTGCCAATCGAGGCCGTCGATCGTCCACAGGATGGTTTTGTGGTTGGCGGCCGTGGCGGCTTCCAGCACCGCGGAGCCGTGTTCGCCATAGGGTGGCGCGTAAATGGTGGTTCTTCGCCCTGTAATCCGCGCCAGGCTAGCGGCGGTTTTTTCGATTTCGTCCAGGTTTTCTTCAACGGATAGCCGGTCCGGATGCGCGTGAGAATAAGCATGGTTACCGATTTCATGCCCGGCCTGGTCGATCTGACGTACCAACGCCGGGAATTTTTCCGCCCACCTGCCCGTAATGAAGAAAGTCAGGGGAACCCTTTCTTTCTTGCTCACGGCGAGGAGTGCAGGAATGTGTTCCTCGCCCCAGTCTACGTTTACCGTAAGGGCAATGCTGGGCACGTCAGGGGGGCCGGAGTAGATGGGTTCCTGCATCACGGGAATGGTGTCGCCGCGCGCCAAGAGGTAGCCACCCAGGCAAGAAACGACCAGGCCAAGGGACAAAGAAAGGATAACTTTGGCCCGCAACGCTTTCACCCGCTCTTACAGGCGTTCCTAAATGTAAATCTTTATGCGCTGCGGGCCAGAAATAGTAAACGCGCGTATCAGGGTTTACTTACCAGGTTTCAGTTTCATACGCGGCCGGCGCGGTTCGTCTTTTTGCTCCAACGTGCGCATGGCTTCTTTCTTGGAAAGTTTCAGGCGTCCCTGGTTATCGTAGCCGATGGCCTTAACCAGTACCTGGTCGCCTTCTTTAACCACGTCTTGCACCGAGCGCACCCGGGTGGGGGCGAGTTGGGAAATATGTACCAGTCCCTCTTTCCCCGGCAGGCCGAGGACGCCCGGGATAACCTCCACAAAAGCACCGAAATCCGTCACGCGGGTCACCCGGCCCAGGTAAACCTTGCCTACGGTAACTTCGGCTGTCAGATTCTGGATGATTTCCAGCGCCCGCTGGGCCGCCTCCATAGAAGGCGCGGTTATAAACACGCGACCGTCGTCCTCGATTTCGATATCGGCGCCGGTCTCTTCGCAAATGCGCCGGATAATTTTGCCGCCGGGACCGATAACATCCCTGATCTTGTCTGGATCGATGGTTGTCTGAATAACTCGCGGGGCATAAGGCGATAGTTCGGGCCGCGGGGCCGGTATAACCTGTTGGATGCGGTCCAGGATATACTCCCGCGCTTCCCTTGCCTGGGCAAGGGCCTGCGTCAGAATCTGCCTGGTAACGCCGGGAATCTTAATATCCATTTGCAGAGCGGTGATTCCCTGGCGGGTCCCAGCCACCTTGAAGTCCATGTCGCCCAGGTGGTCCTCGATCCCCTGGATGTCGGTGAGGGTCACGACTTCGTCGCCCTCTTTAATGAGACCCATAGCGATGCCCGCCACGGGTGTGCTGATGGGGATACCTGCGTCCATTAAGGCCAGCGTGCTGGCACAGACGCTGCCCATCGAGGTGGAACCGTTCGATTCCAGGACCTCCGAAACGATGCGGATGGTATAAGGGAACGTTTCTTCCGGCGGAATTACCGGTTCCAGCGCACGTTCTGCCAAGGCGCCGTGCCCGATTTCTCTCCGGCCGGGTGAACGTATGGGCCGGGTTTCCCCGGTGCTGAACGGCGGGAAGTTGTAATGGTGCATGAATCGTTTTGACTCTTCAATGCCCAACCCGTCCAGGATTTGCTCATCGCTTATTGCGCCGAGGGTCACTACTGACAATACCTGGGTTTGTCCGCGGGTAAAGAGGGCGGACCCGTGGACGCGTGGCAGAATACCAACTTCAAGTGTAAGCGGACGGATTTCATTCAGGGCCCGCCCGTCAATGCGGGTCTTTTCCTTAACAATCATCTCTCTGACAATCTCGCGTTCGACCTTTTCCACAATTTCCTTAACGGCCGGAAGCAGTTCCTCGTTTTCCAGATAAGGAGCCAGAATTTCGGCTTTCGTAGCTTCCAGAAAAGCCTCCCGTTCTTTCTTGGGCAGTCTTTCAAGCCGGCACTTGTCGATGGCGGCCCACAGACGCTCCTGGGCTGCCGGACGGACGCTTTCTTCAAGGGCCGGATCGATGACCGGCGGTTCAACCTCCATCTTGGGCAGGGCCAGACCCCGAGCCAATGCCTCCTCCCTGAAGTTAGCGATGAAGGCGGCGATTTCTTTTACCTTTTGGTGCCCCAGTTCGATGGCCTCTAGCATTACGTCTTCAGGTACCTGGCGGGCGCCGGCCTCCACCATAATCACGGCGTCCCTGGTCCCGGCTACAACCAGGTGCAGGTCCGCCAGCTGGTTGGCCCGGGGATTAAGAACCGGCTTTCCATCTACCAGCCCGACCAGAACACCGCCGACAGGACCGTCGAAGGGAATGTCCGAAAGTGTTACGGCGGCGGACGCGCCGATCAATGCGGCGATCTCGGGTGGGTTATCGTGGTCCACCGACAGGACCAGTGCCACGACGTGGACATCCTTGCGAAACCATTTGGGGAACAAGGGACGGATGGAACGGTCGATCAGGCGTGCCGATAGTATGGCCTTTTCACTCGGGCGTCCCTCGCGTTTGATAAAGCCACCCGGGATGCGGCCAACCGCGTAAAACCGTTCTTCGTAGTCAACCATCAACGGGAAAAAATCAATACCTTCACGAGGTTCCTGAGCACAGGTGGCGGTCACCAGGACAACGGTGTCTCCATAGTGAACGAGTACCCCCGCATTGGCCTGTTTGGCAACCCTGCCAACTTCCAGGCGCAGGGGACGGCCACCCATGTCTATTTCCCGTTTAAGTATACCTTGTGCTGACATAAACTTATTGAAACCTCCTGCTCTTCCAACCTTGCGTAAAAAAACAGGGGAAAAACATCCCCCGTGCCTACTTGCGCAGCCCTAGTTTTTCGATAAGCTGGCGGTAACGATGTGGTTCACGTTCCCTGAGGTAATTGAGAAGGGCGCGCCGCTGCCCGACCATTTTCAGCAAGCCGCGCCGTGAGTGGAAATCCTTCTTGTGTACCTTCAGGTGTTCGGACAAGGCATTGATCCTTTCCGTGAGGATTGCAACCTGCACCTCCGGCGAACCGGTATCCTGTTCGTGTAGCCTGTACTCCTTAATAATCTCCTGCTTCCTTTCCTGGGCGAGTGCCAAGATATCCACCTCCATATGGAATTGCTGCCGGCCAAGCAAGCCGTTGCGCTGCGGCAAGCCTAGCGCGCAGTTCATTTTTTACTTACCTATAACGGTAATAACCAGGCGACCCGACGGGATGTCTTTTGCTACGAGGTCAAAAACCCGCCCCGACCGGGCCCAAAAACCTCTAAAGCGTGTGGCGGTGGGAATGGTCCCGGGGATAGATCTGGCTGCCTCAATGATATCTGCAATGGTCAGATCCTCCTGGCGTAGATCCCGTAATCGCCGCTTAGCGTGTTCGGTTATAATAACACGCATGCTCCTCTCCCTAATCTAGTTTTAACTTTTCTGCGATCACGGCATACAGGGCGTCGGAGAACGCGGTGATTTGCGAATCACTGAGGCTGGAATCGAAGTAAAGGGTTTCAAGTTCCTCCTTGAGCTGTTGAAACTCGTCACTGAGGCAGATCAAAGCAATGTGGTCTACCCACTTCTTTACCTCTTCCTCTGGCAGCCCTTTTATTTGCCCCACGCTCATCCCACCGTTCAGCACTTCGCCCTTATTTTAGCATAACCAGGGGTTAAAGTAAATGTTCCCGCCTGTTTATTGATATTAACCGGGCTGCTATTTATGCCGCAGCGGGTAACGGCCGCTAACACGAGCTGCTGCAATATCCCGTTGTATCTGGGCTACAAGTTCCGCGGGACTTGTAAAGGCGCGCTCGCCCCGAAGCCTTTTGAGGAAAGTTACGCGCAGTTTTTTTCCGTAAAGGTCACCCGAAAAATCCAGGATATGCACCTCGATCAACCGTTCCCCGTCACGCGCAAAGGTCGGCCGTCTGCCGATGTTGGCGACGCCGAGAAAGGTTTGGCAGCCCACCCGCACGCGCACGACGTAAACGCCGTTGGCGGGAATCAGTACTCCTTCGGGACATCTGAGGTTGGCCGTGGGAAAACCCAAACGGCTTCCGCGGCTATCACCTGTGACTACCGTTCCCTCCACGAAAGGGGAATATCCGAGGAGTGAGGCGGCTCCCTCCACGTTTCCTTCCTGGAGCAAGCTGCGGATGTGCGTGCTGCTTACCACGAGCCCGTTGACTTCCACTGCCGGTATCACCTTCAGGTGATAATTGTAAAGCGGGGCGTACTCGGCCAACGTGGCGGGCGTACCCTTCCCCATATGTCCAAACGTGTAGTTATACCCAACAAAAACCCCGGCTACGCGGAGTTCACCGTAAAGCACGTCGGCTATGAACCGTTCCGGAGTTAAACGGGCGAAATCGAGGTCGAAACGAACCAGGAGCAAAACTTTAACACCCAGGCGTTCAAAGAACTCCTGCTTCGCCTCCTGGGAAAGAAGCAAGGGAAGCGCCACACCTGGTTTCAGGACCGTTGCCGGATGGGGATGAAAAGTAAATATGGTGGGCGTGCCGCCGATATGACGGGCGTAACGGACCAGTGAACGGATTAGTTTCTGATGCCCGAGGTGTACACCGTCGAAGTTACCGAGACCGACGACGATCTTGGGATATAGCTCGTGCAGGTTGCGATAATCAAAGTGAACTTGCAAGTCTATTCCCCCATTTGCAGCGGTTTGGCATTAACCCACACCGGAGATAGCACAATTCCCATTGGCGCGGCCCCGACCTCGGCCACCGCCAGCAGTCTTTCCTTACAACGGAGGCGGACCAGTTCCCCGGGGTACGCCGGGATTGGCCCACATAAATCCTGTTGCGTCAGGCGCTGGCCGTGCAAGACCCTTTCGGCCATCGCTTCCTTTACTTCTACCGGCGGCAGGTGGGCCAGGGCCTCATCAAAGCTGCATACTGCTTGCCCCAACCTGCCGGTAGCGGCCAGCTCGTGAAGTTCTTCCAGCGTGTACGCGTCCCTTATGTCGAAGCGACCGACGCGTAATCTGAGCAAGAAAGAGAGGCAAGCGCCGCATCCCAGAGCCTCACCGATATCGGCGCACAGGGTACGGATATATGTGCCCTTGGAACAAGCAATATCCACTACTAACCGGGGGTGGGGCGAACCCCACCCGCTGCTTCCGATAACGTCAATGTTACATATGGTAACCTGCCGGGCTGCCCGCGGAACCTCGACACCGTCTCGGGCGAGATCATAAAGCTTTTTCCCCCGGTACTTTATGGCCGACACCATGGGGGGTACCTGGCTTATGGTTCCGAGAAACTGGGGTAGCACGCTGGCGACTCTCAATTCAGTTAATCCTGAAGCATCGGACGTGGCCAGGATCCGGCCGAAAACGTCCTGGGTCGAGGTCCGGTAACCGAAAGTAATTTCGGCCCGGTAGGTCTTGTCCAGTATATGCAGGAAACGTGCCAACCTCGTGGCCCTACCGAGGCAAACTATAAGTACGCCTGCCGCGCCCGGGTCCAGCGTACCCGCGTGTCCGACCCGCCGCAACCGGGTTAAACGGCGCACATAGTCTACCACGTCATGGGAGGTCATGCCGGGCGGCTTCAGAACATTTAAGATCCCTTCCAAAGTTACTCCCCCGCCGCCTCCATAGCTACCGGGACAATCCTGGCAGCCACCTCGTCGGGTTGACCATCTACCAGGCACCCTGCCGCGCGCGGGTGCCCTCCGCCCCCGAAGAGGGCGGCAAGACGATTAACGTCCACGTACCTTTTTGAACGCAAGCCGATACGCGTCTTGCCAGGCGCGGTTTCGCGCAGAAGAATGGCCACCTCGACCCCCTCAATGATGCGGGCATAATCAACGAGGCCGTCTGCGTCTGCGTCCGTAGCTCCCAAAGCCTGCATCGTTCCCCAGTCCAGCGTCATCCAGGCAACCCGGCCGCCGGGACTCACCTTAAGGCTTGCCAGGGCTGCCTGGAGTAACCGGATGCCACGAAGGGGTTTTTCCTCGTAGACGCGCGTGGCAATGGCCGCAGGATCGATACCTGTGTCCAGGAGCGCGGCCACACGACGGTGCGTGGCCGCGGTAGTATTTTCGTAGCGGAACGAGCCTGTATCGGTCAGGATGGCCACGTACAGGGACTCGGCAATCGGGCGCGTCAAAGGTATTCCTAAGACCTGGAGGAGGTCGAAGACGATCTCCCCAACGGCGGCAGCGTGAGGGTCGATATAGTTATAGCGGCAAAATAAGGTGGTCGAGGCGTGGTGATCAATGCATACGCTGTTTTCGTTTAGAAGCGGGTGGTTGCGGCATACGTGCGCCAGCCGTTCCGGCGTGGAACAATCCAGAACGAGCAGCAGGTCGTAGTTCCCAGGAGGTAAGTGCCCAATCACAAAGCGGTTTGCCTCCGGCAAAAAAGCATACGCGGCTGGTATGGGATCACCGCTTACAAAAATGACCTCTTTGCCCTGGGTTTCGAGGGCCAAGCCGAGAGCAACTACCGAGCCGAGAGAATCCCCGTCGGGCATTATGTGGCCGGTAAGAATGATGCGTTGTGCCGCGCCGATAATTCGGGCTACGGTAAGCAGATCATTCATTGTTGCCTCCGGAAGATTTTGGCCTGTCCAAGTCGCGTAGTAACTCGTTTATCCTTGCGCCGTGCCTTATTGAGCGGTCGAGCCGAAAACTGATCTCAGGCGTGTGGCGCAAGCGGATCCGGCGGCCCAGCTCGCTCCGTAGAAAGCCTTGCGCGTGCTGTAGCGCTTCCATGGTCGCTGCTTCTTCCGTGGGCGAACCCAGGACACTGACATAAACCCTCGCGTAACGCAGGTCGGAGGATACCTCAACATTGGTTACCGAAACGAATCCCAGACGTGGGTCCTTCATCTCGCGTAAAATCTGGGAAATCTCTTCCTGGATTGCCGCCGCCAGACGCTCCGGTCTGTAAGGCACCCTGCCTCTCCTCCTGTCTCCTCCGGATTAGGTCAACTCGCGCTTCACAGCCTCGGTAATGAAAAACTCGAGCCTGTCGCCCTCCCGAAAGTCTTCGAATTTATCCACCATTATGCCGCATTCGTAACCCTGCGCTACCTCTTTCACGTCGTCCTTAAAACGCTTCAGGGACGATATCTTGCCTACGTGCAACAGATCATCGCCGCGCAAGACACGCACGCCCGCGTCGCGGGTCACCTTCCCTTCAAGAATGTAACAGCCGGCTATGACGCCCACCTTGGAGGCCGTGAATACCTTGCGAACCTCAGCCTGTCCGATCGTAACCTCTCTGTACTCCGGTTCAAGCAAACCGGAGAGCGCCGTCTTCACGTCGTCAATGGCGTCGTAGATAACCTGGTAGGTCCTGATCTCGACGTTCTCTCTTTCGGCTGCGCGGCGAGCGTTGATATCGGCCCGCACGTTAAAGGCAATAATGATCGCATTCGACGCAGACGCCAGCATCACGTCCGTTTCCGAAACGTTACCAACACCGGCGTGAATGAGGCGGACCCGCACTTCTTCGGTACCGAGTCCTTCAAGGGCCTGACAAAGAGCTTCCACCGAACCCTGGACGTCGGCTTTGACAATAAGCGGCAATTCCTTAACCTTGCCTTCCTGGATGCGTTTAAAGACGTCTTCCAGGGTCAGCCGCTCTGTTCTCAGTTCATCCTGGCGTTTTCTGGCCTGGCGTTTGGCGAGCAGATGCCTGGCCAGCTTTTCATCCGTTACCACGTAGAACTGGTCGCCGGCTTGTGGTACCTCGGAAAAACCGAGTACCTCTACCGGCGTGGAAGGGCCAGCCTTCTTCAGCCTGCGACCTTTGTCGTCCATCATGGCGCGCACGCGAGCAAAGGTGCTCCCGGCTACCAGGGCATTTCCTACCTCGAGCGTTCCATCCTGCACCAGCACCGTAGCTACAGGGCCGCGCCCCTTGTCGAGACGTGATTCGATGATGGTACCTCGTGCCGGCCGCCCAGGTTGCGCCTTCAAGTCACTCATCTCGGCGACCAGCAGGATCATTTCCAGGAGGTCCTTAATGCCTTCTTTTTTAAGGGCAGAAACCGGGACACAGATAGTATCCCCGCCCCATTCTTCCGGCACAAGGCCCAGTTCTGCCAGTTGCTGCTTAACCCGCTCGGGGTTAGCGTCGGGCTTATCGATCTTGTTGATAGCGACAATGATCGGCACCTGGGCGGCACGGGCGTGGTTAACGGCTTCCACCGTTTGGGGTTTAACACCGTCATCGGCGGCCACAACGAGCACGGCGACGTCGGTAACGCGGGCGCCGCGAGCGCGCATAGCGGTAAACGCTTCGTGCCCGGGTGTATCAAGGAACGTTATTTTCTTGTTATTGTGTTCAACCTGGTAGGCGCCGATATGCTGGGTGATACCGCCTGCTTCGGTCGCCGTAACGTTGGTTCTTCTTATGGCGTCAAGGAGCGAGGTTTTGCCGTGATCGACGTGGCCCATCACGGTAACCACGCACGGACGCGGCTCCCAGGGCAGATGCTCGAATTCCCCATTTTGCGCGATAAGATCCTCGATCTGGAGTTCCTTTTTAAACTCGACCTCGTACCCGTATTCGCTGGCGATAATGGCCGCGGTATCCGCATCAACTTCCTGGTTTATTGTCGCCATGACACCGAGTTCCATCAACTTTTTGATCACGTCTACAGCTTTAACGTGCATCTTTTCGGCCAGTTCCTTTACCGTCAGGGCCTCCGGCAAAACAAGGGGCTTGCGCTCGGTGATAACGGGCTGCGGCGGGGCCTCCTGGCGCGGCCGGCGCGGGGGTTGCAGTTTCACCTTGGCTTCCTTTTCATATTCCCACGGCGATCGTTTGCGCTCCTTGCCCTCAAAAACCCTGGACCTTTCCTTTTTCTCTACCGGCCGCAGCTCTTTGGGACGTTCCGGAATGCGGTGTTCGCGTACTTCGGGCATCCGGGCGGGCCTCCGATCAGCGGGACGGGTATCCCTCGCCGGTCCAGGCCGCGTATCTCTTTTTTCGCGACCTGGTTTATGCACCGGTACCCCGGCTCTTGCTGTTACCGGCCGTTCGGCTTGCCTGGTCGTTTCCCGCGGTGGGGTTGGCACAACGGGCCTTGGTGGTCTTTCCTCCGCAATGGGAGTCCGGGTCGCCGGAGGTGGCGGAGCGGGTTCTGCCGTCCTCGCAAACGAAGGTACGCCTTCAGCTCCTGGTTGCTGGGTCTTGGGCTCCGGTTGCTTCTTCTCCGGCTTGGGCGGTGCTGGCCGTATGGGAAAGGCAAACGGGCGTTCAACAAACGTTCTGTCGGGTGGCCGCTGTGGTACCCTGTCTACAAGGCCAGGCCCATACTGGCTGAGACGAACTACTTTGGGTTTGGCAGCTTCGGCAGGTTGCTTGGCCTCGCCCTGTTTTTTGGCCAACGACTGACGTAGTTTAGCAATTTCCTGCTCGCTCAGCGTGCTCATGTGCGATTTAACTTCTATACCGAGGTCTGTGAGCCTGCGTATTAGTTCTTTACTTTCCAGATTTAGCTCTTTGGCTACCTGGTGTACCCTTTTTTTGCCCATCCAACCACCTCCAGAGTTCTTGGGGACGGCTGCTAATCCGTCTCTTCTCTCAGGTACCCCACCACGCGACGGGCCACGTTTTGATCCAGCAAAGCCAGAACAGCGCGTGGCGACTTGCCAATCGCCGCACCTAACTTTTCTTTGGTGCCACACAAAACACAGGGTACGCCGTACTTTCGCGCCAGCGAATCGAAATCCTGGCGCGTAGTTTCGGCGGCATCCTCGGCGATGATCACCAGTTTCACCTGACGCCGCTGTAACTTGGCCCGTACGGCCTCATCCCCCGAGACAACGTTACCCGCCCGTTGGGCCAGGCCCAGAAGCCTTAGTACCGGAAGCACGTTTTGTGATTTCCTCCCTTAAATAAGTGACGAGGTCTTCGTCTATCTTGTGCCGCAGCGCTTTTTCCAGGCGGCGCCCCTTGATGGCCTGCTCGAGACACGTCTCTAGCGGGCAGATGTACGCGCCGCGTCCCGCCCTTTTTCCTGTTGCGTCGACTTCTAGCGTGTCCTGGACGGTACGCACGATGCGGATAAGTTCCCTCTTGGGTTTCATCTCCGCGCAACCAACACACATACGCAACGGTGTCTTTTTGCGACCAGCCATACGCCAAATACCACCCTATTGCGCTTCCTCGTAGTCGCCCAGTGACTCCTCGTACTCCCGATAGATTTCCGCCATCTGTGACTCGCTCTTAATATCTATCTTCCAGCCAGTTAGCTTGGCTGCCAGGCGAGCGTTTTGGCCTTCCTTGCCGATAGCCAGGGAAAGTTGATAGTCAGGCACAATCGCCCTGGCAATTTTTTCTTCTTCCCAGATTTCCACCGCGATTACGCGTGCCGGACTCAACGCATTGGCGATAAACTTGGACGGATCGGGGTCCCACCGCACAATATCTATCTTTTCGCCGTGCAGTTCATTAACCACGGCCTGCACGCGCATGCCCTTTGGTCCTACGCAGGCACCGACGGGATCAACGTTTGCATCCCTGGAATCGACGGCAATTTTCGACCGGATCCCCGCCTCCCGGGCCACCGCTTTCAGCTCTACCGTACCATCCTGGAGTTCCGGTACCTCGAGTTCGAATAACCTCTTAAGTAGCCCGGGGTGTGTCCGGGACAAGAGAATTAGCGGCCCTTTCGTTGTCTTCTTGACTTCGGCGATATACGCCTTCAGTCGCTGCCCCTGGTAATAGTGTTCACCCGGGATTTGTTCGCCGGGGACAAGTACGCCCTCGGCCTTACCCAGATCCACGTACACCGTTTTTTGCTCAAAGCGCTGTACAACCCCGGTTACAATATCGCCTTCCCGGCTGGTAAATTCTTCATAAATCATGTTACGTTCGGCTTCGCGTATCCGCTGGATCACCACCTGCTTGGCCGTCTGGGCGGCTATGCGGCCGAAATTACGTGGCGTGTTCTCGATCTCAATGACGTCACCAACCTGGTACCGGGGGTCGATACGCTGAGCCTCGGCCAGCGAGATTTGCGTCTGCGGTTCGGTAACCTCTTCAACGACTTCTAGCTTGGTGTAAACGCGGCAGTCGCCGGTGTGATGATCGATGTACACGCGCGCATTCTGCGTAGAACCGAAGTTCCGCCGGTAGGCAGACAAAAGAGCAGCCTCAATAGCCTCTAATAACACATCGGTACTTATGCCGCGCTCTTTTTCCAGATCTCTTAGTGCACTCAAAAACTCCTCGTTCATTAGAGCCGTAACCTCCTACCATTCCACGGCCAGACTGGCCTTGGCGATGTTGGGCCACGCCACGCGCAGAATTTCGCCGTCGGCTTCGATGGTTATGCCCTCTTGATCGCTACCGGCCAAACGCCCCCGGAGCTTGCGCAAGCCGCCAACCGGAGCGTAGCATTTAACCTCAATCAGCCGGCCTTCAAACCGGCGGTAATCCTCGGGGCGTTTCAGGGGGCGTTCCAGCCCGGGCGAGGAGACTTCCAGGATATAGGCATGGGGTATAAAATCGTTTTCATCGAGTTCGTCGCTCAAATCCCTGGACATCTGCTCGCAATCATTAAGCGTGATACCCAATGGCTTGTCAATAAAGATGCGCACAAACCAGCGACCCTTTTCTTTTGTATATTCTACGTCCACTACTTCGTAGCCGTGCCGCGCGGCAACTCCCTCTGCAAGGTTCTGAATTCTTTCTTTCACGCTTTCCCGCTGGGTCACGCCCTATCCCCCTCTGCTGCCGGTAGACCATTTTACAATAAACGAAAGAGTGGGTTTTGACCCACTCCTTGGTTCGACATCGAAGCCGCACCTTCATTAAACCGAGGTAAGTATAACACAAAAAGCTTCTTGCGACAAGGGCAAAATCATCTACAAATTTATACAATGTCCTGAGACTTCGTACCCGGCGTCCACTATAGCTTGGGCGAGATCCCGTACAGAGGCGCTTTCCGGTACGAAGACCACTTCAACCTGTTTCGCGGCCAGGTCGACCTTTACTTCCCGTACGCCAGATACGACCCGCAAAGCTTTTTCTATCGCCGTCACGCAATGGTGGCAACTCATGCCTTCAACGTTAAGAACGACCCGTTGCGTAGACATTTGACCCAGACCCTTTCTCACGCAAGGAGCTTGTTCAGCTTCTCCACAACAACGTGTTTGGGTGTGAAACCGACTTCCTGGTCGACAACCTTGCCATCCTTGAAAAAGAGCAGAGTTGGAATACCCTTAATACCAAAGCGTGCCGTTAAAGCCTGGTTCTCATCGACGTTAAGTTTGGCTACCTTTATCTGGCCGGCAAACTCTTTGGCTATTTCCTCGATGATCGGGGCCATACTGCGGCAGGGGCCACACCAGGCAGCCCAAAAATCGACCAGCACCGGCTTGTCGTTCTTAAGAACTTCGTCTTCAAAGTTCTTTTCGTTTAACTCCACTGTCATATTAACCATTCCTTTCGGTAAAACTTATCCTCTGGCAGCGAACGCACGGTTCGCCCGCTACACGCCTCACCCAAAGCTGCGCGTACTGCGGGTGTTACAGCCGTTACTCTGGCTCTCACGCGCGCAACTGAAAGAACTTATAAGGCGCATCACGTCGGCACTGCCGCAAGAAGTGCACCGTACCGCATCTCTTTCGGCCCACGAAGTTAACACCGTAAAGCGGTGACCACACTGGTTGCAGCGATACTCGTACATTGGCATTTCAGGATACACCCCTACCGCAAACCTGCGCTTGACGGTCGTCCAGGCAAGTCTGTCTAAAAGTTTACATAAAAGCCGTCCATCTTGCAAGACTTAACCCGGCGTCAGTGGGTTACAGGTTAAAGAAGACTTTTTGAACAGCAGAATAAAGTTCAAGATGAACTGCAATTCCTGCCGGTTCAGGTTGCAGACCAGGTTTAAGATGGCCTGCACGTTGGGGTGCAGGAGCAACTCCCGGACGTCCGGGCTCAGCGTTTCGAGCAACTGGTTTACCGAGCCGGGCTCGATGATAAAGTAGCAGGGCGATACACCCAGCGCATGAGCTATCTTCTCCAGCGTGTTCAGGGAAGGTTGTACTTTCCCCTGCTCAATCTGGCCGATAAGCCCTGCTGTTACTCCGGCGAGCCTGGCAAGCTGTGCCTGGGTTAAGCCGTACTCCTCGCGCAGGGTTTTCAACCTGTGACCTAATGAACTGTCCTGTCCCATCAATACGTATACGGGGACGCCGAGTCCGCCGGCCAGGTTCTTTAAGGTGTTTAGCGACGGATATACGACACCCCTTTCGATTTCGCCCAGGTAAGATGCCGAAATACCTGCCCGTGAGGCCAGTTCCTGGATGCTAAGACCCTTTTCGCATCGGATGAGACGGACCCGTTCGCCGAGCAGTAGACCGGCTTCGGAACCCTGTCCCCGGATGAGACGATGCTTGGAAACGTTAAGGGCACCGGCGATTTTTTCGATCGCTTTCATTGACGGCTGCTTCGCACCGCGTTCAATTTCGCTTAGATACGATAGGGACAGGTTGGCTCGCCGCGCTAATTCTTGCAAAGTATATCCCCGTTCTTCCCGGAGCGCCCGTATCTCCTCTCCGCGCACATGCATAGCATCACCCTGAGTTAATGTTCTCTATCCAAAGTGGGGTTGTGTTTTCATTCTAGTATACCTGGCCCAGACACGTAAAGTAATCATTGAAGAACCAGGATACGCTCCGCCAATTCACGGAAGACCGGGGCCGCACTCCTGCTCCCGCTCACCCCATCTTCCACGAGAACCGTGATAGCCAGGCGGGGATGGCGAAGCGGCGCGTACCCAGCAAACCATGCAAGTCTCTTGCCGTTAGCGGTCTCCGCCGTGCCCGTCTTGCCTGCCGTACCCCATCCAAGTATGTGGGCGTCACGGCCCTGTCCTTCGGTTGTCACCAGTGTCATCAGGTCTCGTAACCTTTTGGCGGTATGCGGGCTCAACACGCGGCGGGGCGGCGCAGGCAAGACTTCACCCACAACGGTGCCTTCCTCCGTCAAGGATTTCACCAGGCGGGGCTGCCGGTAAATGCCGTCGCGGGCAATTGTTGCCACAAGGGTACACATTTGGACTGGTGTGTTAAGCACCGGCCAGTGGCCTATGGCGGCATTAACCAGGTTGTACGGCTCCTTGATGAGGTCGAGGTTTTGTCTTTCATCCCCAGGGTATGGAAACCCGGTAATGGCCTGGTTTTCCAGGCCCAGACGACGGGCATAGGCTATGAGGCGATCCGCGCCAACCCGGAGGGCTACCTGGGCAAAGACCGGGTTGCAGGATTCCGCAAAAGCACGGCCAAAGGTGATACAGCCGTGGCCGTCGGCTAACCAGCAACGGACCAGCGAATCCGCATGACCTGCACAGAAAAAACGGTCATCCTCGCTGACAAAACCCTCTTCCAGCGCTGCCGCCGCGACAACGATCTTAAAGAGAGATCCCGGAAAGTACAGCGTAAGTGCCCGGTTGGTGAAGGCACCGTCTGAGGCCTCCAGATATTCTGCAACGTGGTTAGGATGATATGCGGGACGCGAAGCCATGGCCAGGATGTCGCCTGTAGCTACCTCCTGGACGACGATCGCGCCTTTGATCCTGTACGCGTCGATGACCTCCTCTACAAGCCGCTGGATGGAAGCGTCAAGCGTCAAAACCACGTCCTGGCGTTCTCTGTCCGGGACGTCAACCACGGTAATTCTCTGGCCCGGCAACAGTTTGCCGGCAGCGTCGGTGTACGCCACCGCCAGCGAGCGTGGTGCGGGTCCTTTGAGCCGTGCTTCGTAATATCTTTCGATCCCGGCCTTGCCAACCAGGTCGCCGGCGAGGTACGGCTTGTGGGTCGAGGCCTGCAGCTGCGCCAGTTCGGCGGGGTTGTCTATGCGCCCAAGGTGCCCCACCACGTGGACGGCCAGTGGCCGGTGGCCGTAGCGTAAAAAAACGGGGGCTACGGTGACGCCCGCCCAGGAGGCATGCGTAATTTTCTTCTTTTGTTCTTCTGTCACGGGGAACGGTAAACAGCCGGGAGCGTTGAGGTAGCGCGCCACATCTGCCACCGGTACGTCCAGGATACGCGCAAGACCGCGTGTGACTGCATACCGGTTCTTTATCAGCCCGGGTATGACTACCACCCGGTATTCTGTAAATCTTCCTGTTAGGGGCGTGAAATACTTATCCAGGATGAAGCCGCGGGGGATCTCTTCCAAGGGTACGGTGATGGCATCCTGTTGCACCGCGTACGCCAGGTACTTGGCGTGTTGGCCAATCTGTATCGCAGCCAGGCGCAGGGTTATGGCCATCAAGGCAGCAAAGAACCCAAGGCCAAGCACAAGGAGACGTACCTGCCTCAGGTATGCCAATCCTACCACTCCCGAGGTCAACTTTATCTACATTTTGGGAGCGAGAAGGTAAAATTATGCGTTTAGCGCTGGTACTGCCTCTTGTACCTGTTATGCTCGTCCAGGGTACGGGCGAAGGCGTGCGACCCGTCCGGTTTGGCCACGTAGTAGAGATACGGTGTTGGTGCGGGTGACACCGCCGCAATTAACGACGCGCTTCCCGGCGAAGCAATGGGCCCCGGTGGCAGGCCGGTGTACAGGTACGTGTTGTAGGGGGAGTCCACAGTCAGGTCTTTGTATGTAACCACGCCCCGGTTAGGCTGGCGGCCCAAGGCGTAGACGACGGTGGCGTCGATTTGCAACGGCATTTGCCGTTGCAACCGGTTCTGAATTACCCCGGATATTATGGCTCTTTCGCTGTCAAGTTTTGCCTCGCGCTCGATCAGGGAAGCAATGATAACTGCATCCCGGACAGTCAAGCCTATTTTCCGGGCGCGCTCCTCAAAATTCAGACGAGTTATCTCCTTTTGAAACCGGGCGAGCATGATGTCCACAAGTTGCTTTTCATCTATGTCGCGGGGAACCCGGTATGTATCCGGGTAAAGAAAACCTTCTAAACGCCGGCAAGATGGCGGCAGCCCCTCCAGGAAAGGGTAGGGGAATTTCTCTCTGGCCACCACCTCGAAAAACCTTTGGCGGTCAATTAAATGGTGGCGTTCCAAAACATCAGCAATTTGAGAGATGGTAAACCCTTCCGGGATGGTAAAGGTGACCATTAAGGTACGGCCGCTGACCAGCATCCGGACTATTTCCGGTATCGACTGGTCGGTTCGAAGGCTGTAGGTTCCGGCCTGCAGTGAACTATCCTTGCCAAGAAAGCGGGTATAAACCTCGAAAGCCCAACGGCTCCGGATCAGGTTTTCCTGCACGAGCATCTCGGCAATTTGACCGGCGGTGGCGTTTGGGGGTACCACAACAATGCGGGCTTGCTGGGGCCCGTGCGCTACCGGGGTTAGGGCATAATTGAAGCCAAGGCCCAGACCGCCAGAAAGTACCAGCCCGAGCCCGAAAAGAAAAAGGAGAGCCCCCGGCCACCACTTTTCCTTCAATATTCCTAGCCTTTCTCGCACTTTTCTCACCTCGGCAAGCAAGGGTTTCACGGCCCGGCCGGTGTGTGGGACCCGGACGTCTCCTCCTGGACGGGAGACGTCGGCGTAGCCGGTGTCTCCTCCGGAACGGGAGACACGAGGGTTTCACCTGGGATACCGCCAGAACGTGGCGGCGTCTCTGGTGGCGCAGTGTCCACCGGCGGAGGCGGCGGGGTAACCGTGGTCGGTACCGCCCTGGTACCTACGGCGATAATTTCGTCGCGCGGCTTGTACAGACTCGCGGGCAGGACCTCGCGTATAACGATGCCGTTGTTCCATACCCACCTTTCCGTTTCCACGCGGTAGCCGCGCTGTCCCGCCTGTTTAATAACTTCCCTGCCTGCTTCAAGGTTAGGATCCTGCTCGTACTTCTTCGTGGGTTCAAAAACTTTGACGGTTTTCGCGTGGATTTCTACCCGGTGCTTGTGACGGGTGTTGCCGTAAATCTTGATGGTAATCCGCGAACCGCGGAGCAGGGCCTTAAGGTAAATGTAACTGGGTGTGGTGTTTACGAATTTCAGGTCAACCGCCCCGTAAACCACCGTGGCATCGCGCCCTAAAGGCACGTAAGCCACGGGTACCGAATGATTTGCTCGCTCCGTCACCTTGAGATTGGCCAGAAGGACGGCGTTATAGAGAGTGCTGGACACCTGGCATACGCCGCCCCCTATACCCGGGACGAAATTCTCGTTCTGGATAATCGGTGCGTCCTTGTAGCCCGCTTCCTGGCTCCGCGGGCCGACAATCTTGTTAAACGAAACCTCCTGGCCGGGCGCCACAAGGAGCCCGTCCAGTGCCGCTGCGGCGACGGAAATGTTATATGCCCGGTTAACCAGCGTGGGATCAAAGGTTGTAGCGTACGAAGCGAGCAGGCCATTGACGCCCATGGCCTCAACGTCTTCGGTGGTATGACGGGGTTGCACCGGCACCAGGTACACCGCTACCCGCAGCCTGCCGGCGCCGTCGACAAGTCCCTTGCGAATTTCCCGGTAAATGTGCTCGATGTCAATGTCCAGCCCTTCGACGTGCGGGACGATTTCCACCCGGTCATCGGGATGGACAATGAACCCTGCATCACGCGGCGGCACAACCAGCGCCTTGCCGAAGGCCAAGACCTGGCGGCGGAGACGCTTTTCGTCAATGCTGATAAGCAAGGGTACCTGGTACCCCGTAGTGCTGATCCTGTGCCTGGCCAACCACTGTTCAATAAAGCTTCCTCTGCGACCGGCACTCAAGGCAAGGGAAACCATACGTTCGACATCCAGCCGCAGGCCAATATCCCGGAGCGTTATTGACCAGGTCGCATCTTGGTATACAAGTTCAACGGGCCGGCAACCAAGCTCTTCTTCCAGCGCCCTGAGTTGCTCGATACAGGCGTTACGCGAGAGCCCTCCGAGCGGAATATCCCGTACGTAAACCCCCGGAAATACTTTATCAGAAGCGGCGCTGGCATACACGAAACCCCAGAATCCGGCCGTGGCTCCCAAAACCACCGCTAATACGCATAACGCCACGGTTATAATGAATCTGGGGCTTTTGGGCACGTCGCTACTGCCCTCCCTAGTGTTCCTGACCTACCTTTTCTTGCCAAGCGTCGGCAACCTTTTCCCATTCCTCGTCTTCTATGTCGACAAGGATCTCATTGCCGGCTTCGTCTTCATCAAACCGGAAGATAACAACCTCGTCGGCTTCGACGCCTTCTTCGAGTGGGACAAGGATGGCGTATTCTCGGCCCTCTACCTCGAGTATGTCGAGAACCGTAAAGTCGTGTTCCTCGCCGTTCTCGTCAACGAGGGTGACAATTTCATCTTCATCCCAAGGCACGTGTAACACCTCGCTTAAACAAAGATAAAAGTATTGTATGCCTACTGAGCATCTCCGTCAAGTGTTTCCAGGCGCACCCTCCCGCCGCGCATCGAGATAGCTTTGCAGAATAAGGGCCGCCGCAATCTTATCAATAACCTTCTTTCTCCGGCGGCGGGACGCATCACCCCTGATGAGGTGCTTTTGGGCTTCGACGGTTGTGAGCCGCTCGTCCCACAGGACGACCGAGACAGGCAGGTTGCGCTGCAACTCGGCAACGTAAGCAAGTACCTTTTTACCCTGCGGTCCGAGCGACCCGTCCAAATTCTTGGGTAATCCTACGACCACTGTCCTGACCCCATACCGGTCGACCAGCGACTGCAGGTATTCGAGTTCCTTTCCTTCTTTACCTTTACGCTCGACAACTTCAAGAGCCTGGGCAGTTAAAGCAAGCTCATCGCTCAAAGCTATGCCGATTCTTTTATCCCCGATATCAAGACCTAATATGCGCACTTATCCACCTTAGCCAGAGAAAATTTAACCCTTCTCCAGGGCTGGAAACTACAACCTGGAGAGGGGTTGGCAGGGACCGACCGATTCATTACAGGACGCCGCATTTTTTCAGATAGCTACGGAGTAAAACCTCCAGTAACTCATCTCTTTCGATGCGGCGAATCACATTACGGGCGTTGTTAAAACTGGTAATATAGGCAGGATCCCCTGAAAGCAGGTAGCCGACCATCTGGTTAATTGGATCGTAACCCCGTTCGCGTAAGGCCTCGTACACCAGGCGCAGGATGTTCTCGACGTCAGGTGCTTCTTCCTTCGCCAGGCTAAACCGCATTGTTTCTTCGGCGTTGTTCTTCCGGTTCACGATCGAAAACCTCCGCCTGTCCAAAAGTACACTCACATCAGCTCGGCCTTCGGTACCAGTTTCTGGCCGATAATCGCCCTGGCTTTCTGCAAAGCGGCATCAAGCCCAGCAGGGTTTTTCCCGCCTGCCTGGCCCATCTCCGGCCGCCCTCCGCCGCCGCCATCGACCAGCGGGGAAATCTCTTTGAGAATGTGTCCCGCATGCAAGCCCTTGGCTACCAGTTCTTTACTGGCGCTGGCCACCAGCTGAACCCGATCATGGTATACGCTTCCGAGAACCACAACTGCCGGTCCCAGTTGGTCCCGGAGGACATCCAGAAGGCTCCGCATCGCGGCCATATCGCGACCCGAAACGCGCGCCACCAGGACCCTGACCCCATCGTGGACCTCGGCCAGGCGTAGAAGGTCCTTAACCTCGAACAGGGCCAGACGATCCTTGAGGGTTTCGTTTTCTCGGTTGAGATCGTCCACGACCTCCAGCAGTTCGCGCAAGCGCGGTACGACCTCGCGTGGCGAAGTTTTTAAGAGGCGGGCTGCTTCCACCAGTTGTTGCTGCTGTTCGCTCAGGTAGCGGCGTGCGCTTTCCCCGGCAACGGCCTCGATACGCCGAACACCGGCGCCGATCCCGGTCTCGCCAACGATCTTTACGATACCCACGGCAGCCGTCCGGGACACGTGCGTGCCGCCGCACAATTCGAGACTGAAATCCCCGATGCGAACCACGCGCACGTGGGCACCGTACTTCTCATCGAAAAGGGCAACGGCTCCTAGCTTCCGGGCCTCTTCAAGCGTCGTGTAAAAAGCTTCTACGGGAAGGTCCTCAGCAATTTTTTCGTTTACCAGGTCTTCAACCTGCGCCAGTTCCTCGGAGGATAAGCCCTGATAATGCGTAAAGTCAAACCGCAGGCGGTCCGGTGCTACCAGCGAGCCCGCCTGGCTGGCGTGTTCTCCCAATACCTCGCGCAATGCCCTGTGCAGAAGGTGGGTTGCCGTATGGTGCTGGGCAACTCCCCGGCGGCGATGGCGATCGATGTGTACGGCAACACGGTCACCGGGTTTAAAGGTGCCTCGCTCAACAAGCAACCGGTGGACGAAAAACTCTTCTACGGGCTTGTAGACGCTGGTCACCGTCCCGCACCCGTTTTCGCCCTCTACCCGGGCCACATCGCTTACCTGGCCACCGCCCTCCGCGTAGCACGGGGTAACGTCAAAAATAACCTCCACCTCTTCCCCGGCAGCGGCAGCGGGATGAAGCTCCCCGTCTTTAATGACGGCCCGCACGTAACTCACGGCTTCCGTTTGTTCGTAGCCGACAAAGGCGGTCTGGCCCAGCTCCTCGCGCAGCGTCTTGTAAAAAGCCTCCAGCTCCGAAAGGTACTGCGTTTCTTTCCTCGCGGCCCTGGCCCGCTGCTTTTGCTGTTCCAGCGCCGCATGGAAGCCTTCTTCGTCTACTTCGAGGCCGTGCTCGGCGCTGATCTCCTTGGTTAACTCCAGCGGAAAACCGTAGGTATCGTATAAGCGGAAAGCATCTTCGCCGGACAAGAAGCGTGTCCCCCTGGCTTTTACCTGGCTGACCAGGCGGTCGAGCATCTCCATTCCCTGAGCCAGGGTTTCCCGGAACCTGTTTTCCTCGAGGCGGATCACGCGCAAAACGTCCTTTTCCCGTGCCGCAAGCTCGGGATAAACGTCCTTCATCTCCTGGATAACTGCGGCTGCCACCTGGTCCAGAAAAGGCTCCTGCTTCCCGAAGAGGACGCCGTACCGGACGGCACGTCGCAGTAGCCGACGGATAACGTACCCGCGCCCTTCGTTAGACGGCAAGGCGCCGTCGGTAATAGCGAAGGTGCAGGCCCGGGCGTGGTCGGCGATGATTTTCAAGGCCACGTCTCCTTGCGGCGTTTCCCCAAACTTTATCCCCAGAAGCTTTTCGGCAGCCGCGGTAATATTGCGGAACAGGTCGGTGTCAAAATTGCTGGAGACGCCCTGCATAACGGCGGCCACCCGTTCCAGGCCCATCCCCGTATCGATGCCTTTGTCCTTCAGAGGCACGTATTCCCCGTCGGCCGTGTAGAAGTACTGGATGAAAACCAGGTTCCAGATTTCCAGGTAGCGGTCGCAATCACACCCCGGGCCACACGTGGGCAAAGCACAGCCGTTTTCCGGGCCAAGGTCGTAGTAAATTTCGGAACAGGGGCCGCAGGGGCCCACGCCGATCTCCCAAAAATTGGTCCGCCTGCCCAGGCGGACGATCCGTTCCGACGGGATGCCAACTGCCCGCCAGTGATCATATGCTTCGTCGTCGTCCTGATACACGGAAATATACAGTCTTTCCGGCGGGAGGTTGAGTACTTGCGTCACAAATTCCCACGCCCATGGAATGGCCCCTTCCTTGAAATAGTCGCCGAAGGAAAAATTACCCAGCATTTCGAAGAAGGTATGGTGCCGCGCCGTCCGGCCAACCATCTCTATATCCGGTGTCCGCAGGCACTTCTGGCAGGTAGCAATGCGCCGGGCAGGTGGCACTGCGGCTCCGGTGAAATACGGTTTGAAAGGAACCATGCCGGCAGCCGTCCACAAAAGGGAGGGGTCGCCGGCGGGTATAAGGGAGGCGCTGGGCAGAACCTTATGGTCTCTTGCAGCGAAGAAACCGAGAAACCTACTTCTTATTTCCTTCCCGGTCAAGGCTCAAACAACCCCTCGCAAAGACTGGTTAGAAGAATTGGTCCTCTATGGAATCGCCCTAATTATACAGGTAAATTCCACCTGGGTCAAGGAAGACACGCTAGAGACAGCTTACCACCAGATCACCCACCTCAGATGTCGAATAACCCATCTGACCGGCAGCCATGCTCTTTAAGTGCCGTGCACAAACCTGGCGCACGGCGTTTTCGACGCGTGCGGCCGCGTCCTCCTCGCCAAGGTGTTCCAGCATCATACCCGCGGCCAGGATGGCGGCCAGCGGGTTGATGACGTTTTTGCCGGCATACTTGGGTGCCGAGCCACCGATGGGTTCAAACATGGAAACCCCGTGCGGGTTGATATTGCCCCCCGCAGCCACACCAAGCCCACCCTGAATGATGGCCCCTAAGTCGGTTATGATATCGCCAAACATGTTGTCCGTGACAATGACGTCAAACCACTCGGGGTTTTTCACCATCCACATGCAGATGGCGTCGACATGGGCGTAATCGCGTTCGATATCAGGGTATTCGTTCCCCACTTCGTGAAATACCCGCTCCCAGAGATCGAAGGCATACGTCAGCACATTAGTTTTGCCGCATAGCGTCACTTTACGCTTGCGGTTTCGCCTGCGGCAATACTCGAAAGCAAACCGGACGCACCTCTCGACCCCCTTGCGGGTATTAATGGAGGTCTGGATGGCAACCTCGTCAAGGGTTCCCCTCCTTAAAAAGCCCCCCGTTCCCGCATACAGCCCTTCGGTATTTTCGCGGACTACGACGAAGTCAATATCTTCGGGACCTTTACCCTTTAGCGGCGTTTCGACGCCGGGAAAAAGCTTAACCGGCCGAAGATTTATGTACTGGTCAAGTTCAAACCGCAGGCGCAAGAGAATACCCTTTTCCAGAATACCGGGCTTAACCTCCGGGTGCCCGATGGCGCCAAGGTATATAGCGTCGAAGTTGCGCAGTTCGTCCAGAGCGCTGTCGGGCAGTATTTCACCGGTGCGGAGGTAGTGCTCGCCGCCGTACGGGAAGGTCACCGTCGTAAACTTAAAACCGCACTTTGCCGCCACGGCATCGAGCACCTTTAATCCTTCTCTAACCTGTTCCGGACCCGTTCCGTCACCGGGTATTACGGCGATACGATACATTGTCTTGCTTGCCTCCTATCTGTAGTTCGGGTTGCATCCATTTACATATTCTTGCCTCTACGCCGGATATCCTGCGCTCCAATAAAACCTCTTGACAGGCGACATGCGCGTTGCTACACTTGAAGCATACAAAAATACGACCAAGAGAATCCCGGGTCTCTTATCAAGAGTGGCGGAGGGACTGGCCCAATGAAGCCCGGCAACCAGCCCGGTGGAACACCGGGCCAGGTGCCAATTCCTGCAGAAGAGTTTTTCTTCTGGGAGATAAGAAGACCGCTAAAACCGGCCTCTTCTCTCCAGAAGGGGCGTTTTTATTTAAAATGACGTAAACAGGGGGTGCACTTTATGGGGGTTTGCCGCACGTTTGCGGAAATTAACGAGAAAATACGCCAGGGAAACGTGGTGGTCGTTACCGCGGAAGAAGCCGTGGCCATGGTCCGCGAACTGGGGCTCAAGGAGGCCGCCAGCCGTGTAGACGTGGTTACCACGGGCACCTTTGGCGCCATGTGTTCGTCCGGCATCTACCTTAATTTCGGTCACAGTACGCCCCGCATCAAGGCCACGCACGTGTGGTTGAACGGGGTGCCTGCGTACGGTGGACTGGCGGCCGTTGATGCCTACCTTGGTGCTACGGCGCTCCCGGAAAACGACCCGCTTAACTCCACCCATCCCGGCGAGTTTCGTTACGGCGGCGGGCACGTAATCCACGATCTCGTAGCCGGAAAACCCGTACGCCTGCGGGCCTTCGGTTACGGTACCGATTGTTATCCGCGCCGGGAGATTGAGACCACCATAACCATCCGCGACCTGAACGAAGTCGTACTTTTTAACCCACGCAACGCGTACCAGAACTATAACTGTGCGGTAAACCTGGGTTCTAAGACGTTATATACCTACATGGGGATTCTCAAACCGCACCTCGGCAATGCCCACTATTCGACCAGCGGGCAGCTGAGTCCGTTGCTGAAAGACCCGTACCTGCGCACCATAGGGGTAGGAACGCGTATTTTCCTTGGTGGCGGCGTCGGTTACGTGGTTTGGAACGGCACCCAGCACGCCCCCCGGGTGGAACCGGGTCCCGTTGAGGGCAGTATCGTAGCAGCAGGAGGCACGCTGTGCGTCCTGGGCGACCTTAAGCAGATGCGACCCCAGTGGCTGGTAGGCGCAAGCATCCTGGGCTACGGTGCGACCCTTTATGTGGGGATCGGGGTGCCAATTCCCGTCCTCGACGAAGAGATCATGTACTACGCTTCCCTGCCCGACGATAAACTTTTCGCGCCTGTCGTGGATTACAGTGAAGATTACCCGAGGCGGCAGAGCCGCACGCTGGGCCTCGTGAGCTACAGTGAACTGAAATCCGGTAAGATTACCTTAATGGGCAAAGAGGTACCCACCGCTCCCATGTCCAGTTACGCGAGGGCACGCGAAATCGCCGCCATTCTGAAGAACTGGATTGCGGAAGGCAGATTCTTGCTGACCCACCCGGTAGAACCCCTGCCGGGGCCCCAGGCGCAAATTGTCTTAAAGACTCTCGAGATAAAGGAGGCGTGAGCGAGTGGCGCCAACGAGTAAAATCGTGCTGCGCTTTCCGGCAGTGATCGCCGATAAACCGATAATCTACCGCCTGGTCAAGGATTTCGGACTGATGATAAACATCCTTAAGGCCAATATCAACCCCCACAAAGAAGGCACGATGGTCCTCGAATTAAGCGGGGAGCGCTATCAGGAAGGGATAGAATACCTGCGCGGACAAGGTGTCATCGTGCAGTTGCTGAGTGAACAGATCGTGCGCAATGAAAGCCGATGCATTCATTGCGGGGCGTGCACGGCCATTTGCCCTGCCGGCGCCCTGTACATTGAGCGGCCTTCCATGGAAGTGTGCTTTGACGGTGATGCCTGTGTCGTTTGCCAGCTTTGCACGCGGGCCTGTCCGGTGCGTGCGATGGAGGTCAGCTTCTAAGTGCGCTACGAACCGCGCAGGTACAGGCAGCAGAGCATAAACAGCAACCTGGTGCATTTCCGGATCGTGGTGAAGGAAACTGACGTGGATATTGCCGTACGCCCTGAGGTCTTTTCGCCGGAACTGGTCTTGCGGACGGAACAGCTGATTCGTGCCGAAAGGGCGGCGCTCGAGGCTTACATCGCGCGCGACAAGACCTTCTTGCACGCCCTCGAGCCGTATAAACCCCTGCCTGGAGCACCCGACATCGCCCGCGACATGGCAGCCGCGGCGGCGCTATGCAATGTGGGCCCGATGGCTGCCGTAGCGGGGGCTTTTGCCGACCGGATCGGAAAGGCCCTAGTCCGGCACTCCCGCGACGTGGTGGTAGAAAACGGTGGCGACATTTTCCTGCGCAGTACCAGAAAAAGGGTAATATCTATCTTTGCCGGCGCTTCTCCTTTCAGCAACCGCATCGGCCTTGAAATACCACCTTATTTGACGCCGCTGGGCGTTTGTACATCTTCGGGAACCATCGGGCCCTCCCTCAGTTTCGGACGCGCCGACGCGGTGGTGGTCGTGGCCACTACCGCCACGCTGGCCGATGCCGTAGCAACGGCGGCTGCCAACCGGGTTCGGTCGCCGGCCGATATCGAGGCCGCCGTGGCAATGGCCACGGACGTGCCCGGCGTAATAGGCGCCATAGCCATCGTGGGCGATAAACTGGCGGTTAAGGGAGAACTCAAACTGGTGCCTCTTGCCGGCACCGGTTAAGGCAGCACTTTCGTTCGTTGTGGCAGGCGTAATTTCCTTTCCCGCCGGGTTATAGCAGCTAAAGGCTTGCGTGCGGCGCGCCGCGGTGCCATATACAGAACTGCCAGCGCACCCATTATGCCGCCGACCAGGAAGCCGCGCCAAAAACTCATTGCCACCCACCTCTCACCTTCTGCGGTTAGTACAGAAGCTGGTTATGGGGATCAAACGAGACCAGGCTGCCGTCTTCTGTCAGTTCAAAAATCTGTACGCCTTCCCTGTTCAGGCGAAACTCCACGCAGCAGTCCCAGCAATAGTACTGGTCCTGTCCCACACGCCCGGTCGATTTGCCGCCGCAAATTGGGCAATTCACAGGTTGTCCTCCTCAAAGGATTGCCTTGGTATCTGATATTATTATTATAACCGCCGGGATTAAAAAGATTCTTGGTCGCTCTCTGGCGTGGGGGAATAGTCGCCGCATTTTTCCGCGGATATGCCCGTGGCCGAGGTCCACTTTAAGATTGACCCGTCGCACGTAATAAAGGTGAGTGGTTCCTCTGGGGCCTCGCCTGCCTGAAAATACGCGGCATCAACGGCGGCTTCGAACCGGAGCCTTTTACGGCAGCCGTCGCGGTGGGCGCAGTTCCGGCATAGCATTTTGCCGTCTCCCCGGAAAAAACTCCACGGCACGCAAAAACCCCGCCGTGCCGTGGTACCCTAAAGTTTCTTGAACCCGCTCTCCGCAGGTGGGTGCCCTCCTGACCGCTTTATGCTTCCTGGTCCGGGCCAGGCCTGCAAGCCACGGCCAGAGTCCGGGCTCCCTATGTGTTGGTGTTGGCTCAGAACTTCAAGGTGGCTCACGGGCACTGCAGGGTTGCGTTTTCTAGCTACATTCTAGCACACCGCTACACCAGAGGCAAGTGGCAAAAGCCGTGGCCCTTAGGCCCGGTGGGCGTCCTTGAAGGCTACCCTGGCCGGTTCGGCAAGCCTGATGTGTAGTTCCCGCAACTGTTCGGGCGTCACGGGACCAGGTGCGCCGGTCATGAGGTCTTGGGCACTCTGCGTTTTCGGGAACGCCATGACATCGCGAATGGTGTGTTTCCCGGCCAGCAACATCAACAGGCGGTCGAACCCCAGGGCAATGCCGCCATGGGGCGGCGTCCCGTACTCAAAGGCTTCCAGGAGAAAGCCGAATTTTTCCCTGGCTTCGGCAGGCTCAAGACCTATTACCCGAAAGACTCTTTCCTGTATTTCGCGCCGGTGAATCCGGATGCTTCCGCCGCCCAGCTCCACCCCGTTCAGCACCAGGTCGTATGCTTTTGCGTGCACGGCAAGGGGGTCAGACTCCAGGAGCGGCAGGTCTGCTTCCTGGGGCGAGGTAAAAGGATGGTGCACAGCCACGTACCGTTTTTCGGTGGCATCGTACTCGAACATCGGAAAGTCGGTGACCCACACAAAGCAAAAGGCACCGGCCGGAATAAGGTTGAGCCGCGCGGCCAGATGACGTCGAAGGGCATCAAGGGCGGTGGCCACAACTTCGCGCGTATCGGCAACAAAGAGGAGCAGGTCGCCGGGCTGCGCCTTCAGCTTTTGCACCAGGGCATCCAGTTGCCCCGGCGTAAAGAACTTCGCGACCGGCGACTTTACACCATCCGCCGTCACGGCAAAGTAGGCCAGACCTTTAGCCTTATGGGCGATGGCAAAGCGGGTTAGCTCGTCCAACTCCCGCCGGCTCCAGACAGCGCACCCGGGAGCGCAAAGCCCCTTTACCTGACCTCCTGCCGCCAGCGCGGCTTTAAAAACCTTGAATTCCGAAGCGGCGCCAATATCGGAGACATCAATAAGCTCCATGCCGTACCGGAGGTCAGGTTTGTCTGTCCCAAACCGTTCGATGGCTTCGGCAAAAGTTATACGCGAAAAAGGAACTTTAACGTCAAGGTCTATGGTTTCGCGGCAAACAAACGCCATCAACGCCTCGGTAAGAGAAATGACATCGTCAATGTCAACGAAGGACATCTCGAGGTCGATCTGGGTAAATTCCGGCTGACGGTCGGCGCGCAAATCTTCGTCACGGAAGCAGCGCACGATCTGGAAATACCGTTCGATGCCGCCTATCATTAACAACTGCTTGAAGAGTTGTGGGGACTGCGGCAGGGCGTAAAAGCGGCCAGGGTTGAGCCGGCTGGGCACGAGATAATCCCGCGCCCCTTCTGGTGTGCTTCTGGTAAGGACCGGCGTCTCAACCTCCCAAAACCCCTCGCGGTTCAGGAAGTCGCGTACCGCCAGGGCAGCACGGTGACGCAAGGCCAGGACGCGCTGCATTTCCGGCCGTCGCAGGTCAAGGTACCTGTACCGCAGGCGTACCGTTTCGTCAACGTCAATATCGTCCTCAATATAAAACGGCGGCGTTTTTGCCTGGTTCAAAATCTCGGCCGTTTCGGCCACGACTTCGATTTCCCCTGTCGCCAGGGCCGGGTTTTCTGTTCCCGGGGGACGCCGCACTACGGAGCCGGTGACGGCCACCACGTACTCCCCGCGCATTTGTTCGGCTTTCTTGAAGGCCTCGGGTGCGTCCGGACTGCATACGACCTGGACAATGCCGGTTCGGTCGCGAAGATCGATAAAAATCAAACCCCCATGGTCGCGCCGGCGATGTACCCAGCCTGCCAGATTAACGGATCTTCCCACGTCTTTAATGCTTAGTTCGCCGCACCAGCCAGTACGCTTGCCAATTGGTCTGCCGCTCATAGTTGTTTCACCTCCCGTTTTTCCAGGCGATCGATGAGGGCGTCGATCTCTATTTCCTCCTGCCGCGCGACCTCCATATCCCGAAGGATGACCGTCCCGCGGGCTATTTCCTCTTCACCCACAATAACTACATAGGGCGCCCCCAACCTGGCGGCGTGCTTTAGCTGTCCTTTGAGGTTCCTGCCGGTATAATCCATCTCGGCGCGAATCCCGGCTCGCCGCAATCGGTAGAGGACAGATAAAGCCACTTCCTCGGTGGTGCCGGCCATGGCCACGAAAACGAACGGTTTTGACGGTGGTACGCCAACGTCTTTACTTGCTGTCTCCAAAAGGAGAAGTGTGCGTTCCAGGCCGATGGCAAAACCGACCCCGGGCGTTGGCTTGCCGCCACAGGCCTCAACCAGTCCATCGTATCTTCCGCCGCCACCCACCGAATTCTGGGCCCCGAGGTGTGGGGACACGAACTCAAAAGCCGTCCTTGTGTAGTAGTCTAACCCCCGTACCAGACACGGCTCTAGGGTGTACGGCACTCCTTGGAGGCGTAGATAATCCTGCACCTGCTGGAAATGCTGCCGGCATTCGCCGCACAGCGTGTCCACCGGGGTGGGGGCCGTACGGATCAATTCCCGGCACTTCTCGTCCTTGCAGTCCAGTAGCCGCAGGGGGTTGCGTTCCAGACGCGCCCGGCAGGTGGCACAGACTTCTCTCTCCCGGTTCCGGAAGAACTCTCTGAGCCTGCGGGCAAGATCGGCGCGGCAAACGGGACAGCCCACGCTGTTCAATAATATTTCGAGATCGTCGAGCCCAAGGGCGCGAAAGAATTCAGACGCCAGGATGATAACTTCCGCATCCGCCCGCGCGTGGGCCGTACCGAAAACCTCCACCCCGAACTGATGGAACTGCCGGAGGCGTCCTGCCTGGGGTCTGTCATGTCGGAAAAAGGGGCCGATATAATACAGCTTAACCGGTTGGGGTAGACTGGACATCCCGTGCTCAATATAAGCCCTGGCTACAGATGCCGTCCCTTCAGGGCGCAGGGTTACGCTGCGCCCTCCCTTGTCCAGGAAGGTATACATCTCTTTTTCTACGATATCGGTTGTATCGCCGACACTGCGCGCAAACAGTTCAGTGTGCTCGAAAATAGGGGTCCGTATTTCTGCGTAACCATATGTGCGGCTAATGCGCCGGGCAAGATTTTCCAGCGCGAGCCACTTCTCGACCTCACCCGGCAGAATATCGGCTGTGCCGCGCGGTCGCTTGATAGCCATAGGTTAATGCTCTCCCGTTCAATAAGTAAGCTCCCGCCCCCTGGACGTGCAGGAACGGGAGCTTCGCCAAAATTCTAAGCCACCGCCCGTTCCCTGTCAAGCCTTGGCATCACAGGCTGCCCTTTGCCTGCGCCAAACAAAGCGCCCATCGGTCCCTCTTTAATCCCAAACCTCGGTGAGGTAAGGGTTGTGGCGACGTTCGCCGGCGATGGTCGTCAAGGGCCCGTGTCCCGGGTACACCTCTGTCTCATCGGGCAGCACGAGTAATTTTTCTTTGATCGAAGTAATAAGGCGCCGCAGGTCGCCACCCGGCAGGTCGGTTCGGCCTATGCTACCTTCAAACAACGTGTCGCCGGTGAAAACGATACCTGGCGTGTAAAGACATATGCCCCCGGGTGTGTGGCCGGGTGTATGCAGTACCCGGAGCTTGAGCGTGCCTGCGGTAACGGTGTCACCGTCGCGCAGGAGGTCGTTGGCCCGCAGTGAAGCCCCGCCATTGATGTACGATGCCAGGCTTACTGCGGGGTTGGTCAGCATAAACGCATCGGCGGCATGCATCACTACGGAGGCGCCTGTAGCCTCTGCGACTTCTGCGGCGGCAGCCCAGTGGTCAATGTGTCCGTGGGTAAGAACAATTTTTTCAACTTTTAGTTGGAGCGCTCGAATTTGCAAGACGATGTTTCGGCCATCGCCTCCCGGATCGATAACCATTCCCCGACGGGTCTGGGGACAGCCGACCAGGTAGCAGTTGGTGGCCAGCTCACCCACCACTAATTGCTGCAAAATCATTTGTTTTGTTCACCACGTTTCACCAATTGCTCGGTATCAAGCCAGATGGTTACGGGGCCGTCGTTTACCAGTTCTACCAGCATGCGGTTGCCGAACTGCCCCGTAAAAACCTCTACCCCTTCCGCAGCCAGGGCCTGGGTAAAATCGCGGTACAGCAGCTCGGCCACGGCTGGCGGAGCCGCTTCCGTAAAAGCAGGCCGTCGGCCCCGACGACAGTCGGCATAAAGAGTAAACTGGGAAACAACCAGGGCCGCCCCACCCACCTCGACCAGCGACAGGTTCATTTTGCCAGCGTGATCTTCAAATATGCGCAACTGAGCAATCTTCCGCGCCAGGTAGCGTGCCTCTGTCGGTGTGTCCCGGTGGGTAACGCCCAGGAAAATAAGGAGGCCCTGTCCGATGGCTCCAAGCAGCTTGCCGTCCGAGGTGACGGAACTTCGGGCCACGCGTTGCACGACCGCTCGCACCTACACCACTCTCCGTACTTCGAACACGTCGCGTACACGGCCGATCTTCTGTACCAGGTACGTAAGTTGTTCCAGGTTTTTCAGGGTCAAAACAATGTCAATAGTGGCAAGTTGTCCCTTCCGGCCACGTGCTGTAACCCAGCTGGCGCTGATTTTCATTTCGGAAAGAACATCCATCACGTCGGCCAGAAGACCGGCGCGGTCCATTCCCGAAATCTCGAGCTTGACCTGGAAGGGTGCGTTGAACTCATTATCCCAGGCTACCTCTACCAACCGTTCCCGTTCTTGGCGATACCACGCGCCGACGTTACGACAGTCGCGCCTGTGCACCGAGATACCCCGCCCGCGGGTTATGTAGCCTACTATAGGATCGCCCGGCACGGGGTTACAGCAATGGGCCAAGCGCACCAGAAGATTCCCTACGCCGCATACCCTGATACCGGCAGTTGTTTTCGGCCATCTTTTTGCCTCGGGCCTGATTTCGTACGTCTCGGGCGCCAACTCGGCCGGTTTTGGTTCCTCTTTCAGGCGGGCTACCACGGCGGGAGCCGTAATGACTCCCTGCCCCACCGCTACGTAGGCGTCTTCAATGCTGGCAAAACTGAACCGGCGGGCCGTTTCCAGCATCCTTTCGCTGCGCAAGAGTTCCAGGTCGAGCCCTTGCTTCCGCGCCTCTTTTTCCAGTAACTCGCGACCACGGGAAAGATTCTCTTCGCGTTGCGCCTTTTTGAACCATTGTCTGATCTTGCTCTTGGCCTGCGATGTCTTAACCAGCGATAACCAGTCACGGCTGGGGTTCGGATGCTTACCCGTAATGATTTCAACGACATCACCGTTGTTTAGGCGGTAGTCCAGGGAAACCAGGCGCCCGTTGACGCGGGCACCGGTGCACCGGTGGCCGACGTCGGTGTGGATCCGGTAGGCGAAATCGAGTGGGACGGAGCCCGCCGGTAACTCGATTACGTCTCCACGTGGCGTAAAAACAAAAACCACATCGGCAAAAAGGTCGATTTTCAGGCTTTCCATGAATTCCCGGGCATCGCGGAGCTCGTGCTGCCACTCGAGGAGCTGCCGTAGCCACGCCAGCTTTTCGTCGAACTCTTTGTCCCCCTTGCTACCTTCTTTGTAGCGCCAGTGAGCGGCGATACCGTATTCTGCCGTGCGGTGCATATCCCAGGTGCGAATCTGAATCTCGAGCAGTTCACCTCCCGGGCCCACGACGGTAGTGTGCAGCGACTGGTACATGTTTGACTTGGGTACGGCAATGTAGTCCTTGAAACGACCGGGAACCGGCTTCCAAAGGGCGTGGATGGCGCCCAGCGCGGCATAGCAATCCTTAACCGTTTCGACGATAATGCGCACGCCCATCACGTCATAGATTTCCGCGAGGTCCTTATGTTGCGTGACCATTTTTACGTAAATACTGTAAAGGTGCTTCGCCCGCCCCTGCACGTCCGCCTTCAGTCCTGCCTGAGTCAGCTTTTGCTTGAGGGTTGCCACAACGCCGGCAATGTATGCCTCGCGGGATTGCCTAGTCTTAGCCAGGCCATCGGCTACCCGGTAGTATTCTTCGGGACTACTGTGCCGGAAAGCTAAATCTTCCAACTCCCACTTAAGCCGGTAGATCCCGAGGCGGTGGGCCAGAGGTGCGAAAATATCAAGTGTCTCCTGCGCGATCTCCTTGCGCTTGGCAACGTTATGGTACGCAAGGGTACGCAGGTTATGCAAGCGGTCGGCCAGTTTGATAAGGATAACGCGGATGTCCTTGGCCATCGCCAAAAACATCTTGCGCAGGTTTTCCGCTTGGTGTTCTTCTTTCGACTTGTACTGGAATCTGCTTAACTTGGTGGTGCCATCCACCAAAAGGGCAATCTCGCCGCCGAACGTATGCTCGAGTTCGCTCAGCTCCACCCCGCCGTCCTCGACTACGTCGTGCAGCAGCCCGCCAATAATCGTTTCCAGGTCCAGTCCCAGGTCGGCGAGAATCCCGGCCACTGCCAGCGGGTGGGTGATGTAGGGCTCGCCCGAAAACCGTTTCTGGTATCGGTGTACGGCTTCGGCGAACCGGTAGGCTCTTTCGAGTAACTCCAGGTCGGCGTGCGGGTTGTACGAGAGTATTTTTTCTCGCAACTCTTCAAAAGTCATCGACGTCCACCCGCATTAAATTATACCATAGGACAATTTGGCCTAAAAAGTAAAGGCGGGCCTAAGCCCGCGTGAGGCAATATTCTTTACTTCATCAGTCTATTACATCAATTCATTGCCGTTCTGTTTCAGGTTAATAAAGTCCCACCCCAACCTGGTAAGGCTGCAGATCTTGCTTTTGCCTTCGGCCGTCACATCAACCAGACCAAGCGCGTAGAGCTGCATAATGACGTGATCCAGTACGGCTCGCTTTACTCTGGCTGTGAGAGAAAGTTCCTCCTTGTTCATTCTGCCCTGGTCACCTAGTGCCCGCAGAACCCGTGTCGCTTCCTCCGGTAGCCGGTGATCGACCTGAAGAAAGTATTCGGTTAAAGTTGCAGGACTGCTAATCATACCGTCACTCCTTTGCTGCTAAATTTCTTGCTTATAGTATGTACCCTTATCGGTTCGTTAATAACTTAAAAAGCAATTTTTACGCAAGATTTGCAAGTAATTTGCTATTAAATACCAGGTTGCGGGTGCATACAGGTAGACGTATGTGGTGAATAATAGTCATCGAAGGGTCCGTAATGGCCGAGCCAAGACCACTAGCGGGTCTAAAAAGGCTCGCTAGTGGTCGGCCAAAGGTTGGTACCGGGTCAGAAGGCTCGGTACCAGCCAGAGGGCAGATCGGTTGGCTTTGCGGTAGGCTCGGGAGTGATCCGAAGGATTACCCCCGGGTCACAAGGGAGGCCAACCGGTCGAGCGAAGACTGAAGCTATTGCCGGCAACCTTCGTAATAATGAAGGTGGGGTCTCCGGCAGTCGAGAGACTGCCGGAGGCTCCCAAGGTAGTAGCCTCAGTCAAGCAAAGGTCGTCACGCTTCTTGCAATGGTCCACAGCAGCCGAAAGGTTGTTGTGGGCTGTGTAGAGATGCGTGATGGCCGGAGCGCAGGCCATTACGGGCTCTTGACATAGAAACCCTTCTCGCTTGAGAAGGGTTTCTTGTCTAAATGATGATGCAGATTAACCCTCCGCTGCCTTCATTGACTATCCGCCGCAACGTTTCCTGGAGCTTTACCTGGGCATTTTCAGGCATTCTGTGTAATTTGTTTTGAATACCTTCGCGCACCAGGTCGTGTAGCGACTTACCAAAAATCTCAGACTCCCAAATCTTTTTCGGGTTCTCTTCAAACTCGTTTAGTATATAGCGGACGAGCTCTTCACACTGCTTTTCCGTCCCGATAATCGGCGTTATTTCCGTCGTGATGTCGGCTCTAATCATGTGAATGGATGGCGCGCTGGCCCGCAGGCGTACGCCAAACCGGTTGCCCTGGCGGATCAACTCAGGTTCTTCCAGGTTCATTTCGTCAAGCCGCGGTGTCACCACGCCGTAACCTGTATCCTGAACTTCGACAAGAGCTGCCGCCACCTTATCGTACTCGCGCTTCGCATAGCTCAATTCCTTCATCGTCCGGAACAGGTCCTGCTCACCGGTAACCGTAAAGCCAGTCTGTTCGGATAGAACTTCGTAAAACAGGTTGCCCCTGGCACGTAACTGGATGGCCACGCTACCCGTACCCATATTCATTTCAGCGAGGTAGACTTCCTCCATGAAGTCCAGATCCGCCAGTTCGGCCGTTACGCTCCTCACATCACGTACCCGCTGTACCTTCAACCTGGTGTTACGTGCTGCTTCGTCAAACTTCTGACGCAACCAGTGCTTGTGATCCAGTTCCTCGACCCAACGAGGGATACCGATCTTGATTTCGGTGACGGGAAATTCATAGAGGACTTCTTCCAGGATGGAAGCAATGTCGCTCTGGGTCATCTGCGCGACGTCCATCGGGAGAACGGATACCCGGTATTTCTCCTGCAATTCTGCAGCCATTTGTTGTGTTTCCAAGGCGTGCGGGTGCGCGGAATTCAAAATGGTGATAAACGGCTTATTGATGTCCTTCAGTTCCTCGATAACCCGTTCTTCGGCTTCTACATAATTTTCGCGTGGGATATCGGTTATGGAGCCGTCAGTTGTCATAACGATCCCGATCGTGGAGTGCTCGGCGATTACCTTCCGCGTCCCCAGTTCGGCTGCTTCTTCAAAAGGAATCGGCTCTTCAAACCAGGGCGTGGTTACCAGGCGTGGCCCTTCCACTTCATCATATCCCAACGCTCCTTCCACACGATACCCGACGCAATCAATTAGCCGAACCTTTACCTTGAGCGATGGCGAAAGCGCGACTTCCACGGCCTCGTTGGGGACAAACTTGGGTTCCGTGGTCATCACGGTTCGTCCGTTGCCGGCCTGTGGCAATTCATCGCGGGCACGCTCGCGGTCGTAAATGTTCTTGATGTTCGGTATCACCAGGAGTTCCATGAAGCGCTTGATAAATGTGGATTTGCCGGTGCGGACGCCACCCACCACTCCCAGGTAGATATCTCCACCAGTGCGCTCGGCAATATCGCGGAAAAGATCCGCCCTTTCCATGAGGTTGTTCTCCCCCCTTAAGTTTAAAGGTTTAAAATTGCATTTTTTTCCAAGGCAGACTTTAACACTATATATATATGTAGCTAAGCTTCTAATATGTCCTTTATGGAAAAAGCCCACCGCGTCAGGTGGGCTGCAGGGCCAAAGGCTTCTCTCTTATCGGAGAGCTTCTACAATCGACGGCAAATCACAGTACCGTTCAATGTTTTCCCGCGCCAGCGAGATGGCCCGTTTATCGCCCGGCCTGATGCGCCGGGTTACTTCCCCAATCTTTTCTATTACGGTATATGTATCGAGGTGCGTAAGTATAACCGGTACACCTCGCTCATTGGCCCGAGCAACCACGCGGATGTCGGGATACAGCCCGCCGGTCAAGATAATAACCGAGGTGCTGGTCTCCAGGGCAGCCAGGGCGAGATCCGCGCGGTCACCTCCCGTGATAACGGCCTTGTTTTGCGCCCGGCGCAGATACCCGAGCGCGCTTTCGATGGTCATGGCGCCAACGAGTACATCCTCTACCAGCCAATCCAGGTTCTTTTCCCCGCTTAACAATTCCCCGCCAAGGGTTTCGTAAAATTCGGCGACGGTGGGGGCACTTATCTCGGGTCGGCTGGGGATGACCCCTAGAGAGCGGTAACCGTGGTGGGCCAGTACTCCGGCATAAATCCCTCTGGCTTTATCGAGTTGCGGGCGCGGAACGTTGTTAAAGATGTTACCGAGCAAGGTAACTTTCTGGCTTACAATGTAGTGGTTCAAGAAGAGCGCCTCATCAAACTGAAAGTCGTTGTCGGGCCGGGAGATACAGATCACAGTGGCCCCGATAGCCCGGGCAATTGCCACGCTATCCAGACCGTAGCTGGCCATTACGTGGGGAAAACTGGCCCCGTCCACGAGCAGGATATCGACGCCCTGACTCACTTTCTCGAAGGCAACTCTCACTTGCTCCTTAATTTGCGTTGCGTCAACGGGACCCGAAAGGTGCAGGTTGCGGGCCGTCACCGGGACGATGGTCTCCAGCGGGTGCGGCAAGTGTAAAACGGTGCGCATTAGAATGCCGTCTTCGTCGGGTCTACCTGTCGCTCCGGGAGGTGTCCCGATGGGCTTGAAATACCCTACCCGGTGGCCCAGTTCCTGCAATTTGAGGGCCAGGCCCAGGGCGATAGCCGTTTTGCCACTTCCCGCGGTTCCGATTAAAAACAGACTCTTCACGTTGGCCACCTCACGTAATGGTAATTTTTACATCCAGTGCCGACGCCCCATCTTTGTAGGCGAACACAGGATTGATATCCATCTCTGTAATTACCGGGAAGTCCAGTACGAGCCTTGCCACCCGCAGAATAATATTTGCAAGCGCGTCTATATCTGCCGGTTCCTCGCCACGGTACCCGCGCAACAAGGTAAAGGCTTTCGTTTCCGTAATCATCGCCCGCGCTTCTTTGCGGCTCAACCCCCGGGCCAATCTGAAGGCCACATCCTTGATCAGGTTAACGTATATCCCGCCCAACCCAAAAGCAAGCATGGGGCCGAATTGCACGTCGCGCGTCATCCCGATAATAACCTCTTTGCCTTTGGGCATCATCTTCTGGACTTCGATGCCCAGGATGTTCACCCCCGGCAGGTACCGCTGCACGTTGCCCGTTACCGCCCAGAACCCGGCCATGACCTCGGCGGGGGAAGCAAGCCCCACCTTGACACCCCCGATGTCGGTCTTGTGAATGATTTTCGGCGACGCCACCTTCAGAACCACCGGGTAGCCGAGTTCCTCGGCAATGGCAACTGCTTCCTCGGCCCGCGTCGCCAGCTTTATCGGTGCCGCAGGAATACCATAGGCCTGCACCACCTCTGCTCCCTCGCTGCCCAGCAGGACGAGGCGGTTATCTTTCTTTACGGCTTCAAAGGTACGCCGCACCCGTTCTGGGTCGACGTCCTTAAATACCGGCAGCGCCTCGTCCTTTACGCGCTCCCTGGCCCGGGTATAGGTGACCAGACCGGCGATCGTATTTACGGCTACTTCCGGAAATACGTAGCAGGGAATCCCCGCCTCGCCAAGCATCCGGACCCCCCCGGCAAGACTTGCTCCGCCCATGAAGACGCTGCAGATCGGTTTTGTGGGATACTGCCGGTGCACGTCTATGATAACCTTAGCCGTATCCTCCGGCTGCGCCAGCGCGGTGGGGCATACCAGCACGATAACGCTGTCAACGCTTTTGTCTTCCATCACCTTCGCCAGGGCGACGCTGTACCTGTCCGCGCCAGCGTCTCCCAGTACGTCGATGGGGTTGTAAATGCTGGCTTCGCGGGGCAGTTCCTTTCGCAGGGCATCCAGCGTCCTTTTTCCCAGTTGGGCCATTTTCAACCCCCTGCCTTCCACAGCGTCTGTGGCCACAATCCCGGGACCACCGGCGTTGGTGACTAGGGCGACACGTTCGCTACGTGGCAGAGGCTGGTGGGCGAAGGCGACGGCCAGATCGAAGAGTTCGGCCATGCTCCGCGCGCGGACAATCCCGCACTGGCGGAAGGCCACTTCATAGGCAAGATCACTTCCCGCCAGGGCCCCGGTATGCGAGGAGGCCGCCCGGGCACCGGCCTGGCTGGCGCCGGCTTTCAGTATGATGAGGGGTTTCTTGCGCACCGCCTCCGCTGCTACTTGCAAGAAAACTTCGCCGTTGGTCACATCTTCGAGGTAGCACGCAATTACTTTGGTGGCCGGGTCTTCGGCCACATACTGGATGAGGTCGGCCTCGTTCAGGTCCCCCTTGTTACCAAGGCTTATGCACTTGCTAAATCCTAGGCCCGTTTCCTGGCTCCAGTCCAGGATGGCCACCAGCATAGCGCCGCTCTGCGAGATAAAGGCTATTTCACCCCGGCTGGCGAACGTGGCACCAAAAGAGGCGTTAATGGGTGTATGGGTGTCCATCATACCGACGCAGTTCGGACCCAGCATCCGCATGCCGTAGCGCCTAACGGTAGCCACCAACTCCTTTTCCCGCTCGAGCCCTTCCGTGCCGATCTCCTTGAAGCCGGCGCTGATCACGATTAGAAACTTCACCCCGGCGCGGCCGCATGCCTCGGCAACCGTGTTGACGGTGGGGGCAGGTACGGCAATGACCGCCAGATCAACCTCGTCGGGTACGTCCTTGATCGACGGGTAACAACGGAACCCCTCGATTTCTTCCTCCTTCGGATTAACCGGAAAAATGGCGCCCTGGTATCCGCTGTGCATTATATTCTTGATAAGGACATTACCGACTTTGCCGGGTTTTTTCGAGGCGCCGATCACCGCCACCGCCCCCGGGTTAAAAAACGCGTGCAAGCCTTTCACCCTCTTTTTCCTGCGAACCTTGCAATGCAGAAGATAACCATAATTTTCAATAAGGTCAACAGCATGTCCTCTTTCCGGCAACAAAAAAGGCGCCCGGTGGCGCCTACGCGGCGGTTGCGAAAAGGTGGTTCCCGATGCGCCGGACAACCGGCAGGGTGCGTATCCACCGGTCGCGCGCAATTACCGGATTGTAAAAGAACAAGGCACCGTTTGTTGGATCCCTGCCGCGTAAGGCTTCGACGGCGGCCCGGATACATTCTCTATCGGGAGGTAAGTTAATGCTTCCGTCGGCCACGGGGGTGAACTGGTAAACACCGTTAATTCTCTGGTAAATTACCTCCCGGATCGTATTCGGGAAGGCCGGGTTTCTGGCGCGGTTTAAAATAACCGCCCCCACCGCCACTTTTCCCTCAAAGCTTTCCCCGCGCGCCTCAGCGTGGATAATGCGCGCGAGCAGCATCACGTCTTCGTGGCCGTACGCCTCTGCTTGGAAAGATTCCGCCGGAATCATAAGTCTCTGTCCAGGAAAGATCAGCGAACCCTCAAGATTGTTAACATACATCAGCGCTGCCAGTTGGACGCCGTATGTCCTGCTGATTCCATAAAGGGTATCCCCGGGATTGACGGTGTGCGCCAGGTCTTCGCCCGCCTGCGCAGGCGCTGCCGCCCAGCACAGGGCTGCACTCACGCATACAACCCCGATAAACTTTTTAAACATCGCAACCTCCTTTCAAGCATATTGTTCTTTCCTAAGGATGCACCATATGCCGCCATTTTTATACGCATCAGGTAACATTTAAAAATTTAACCGGGCTTTTCGCCCGGTTTAATATCCCTCTTTTGCCTTACGTGAGGCTATACGTATATCCAGATCTACGGCCAAGCGGCACACTCGGCACATCTGGACCAGGCGCGACGTTGTGCGTTCACCCAGATATACGTTTAGCTCCTCCAGGTCCAGGTTGGTCGTGACCACGGTCGGCAAACTGTAGTTGAGCCGGTGGTTGAGTATGGAATAAATTTTTTGTTGTGCCCAAGGGGTGTACTGGTGCGCGCCCAGATCGTCCAGGATCAACAGCGGCACCTCGCGCGCGGTGTCCAGCAGGTCGCGTTCCGTAAACTCATCCCGACCCCCATCGTACGTAGCGCGGATGCGGTCGAGAAAATCAGGCACAACCAGAAACAGGACTTCTTTGCCGGCATCCAGCAGGGAGTTGGCGATACAACAGGCGAGAAAGGTCTTGCCGCTACCTACCTGGCCGGTGATCAAGAGTCCATCGGTAGGTTGCCCCGCCTTGATGCGCTCCACCATCTCCTGCGCCGCCTGGTAAGCCAGGCGGGCCGTTTCGTAATACGAGCGCCCCTTAATTGGGTCACAGTGGTGACGGGAGTAATATTTGAAGTCAAAGCTGGCAAAGGTATGGGAGCGCATTAGCGGGCTTAAATGGGCTTCAGAAAACCGGTTAACCAGTGCGCGTTGTCTGGCGCATGCGCACCGGACGGCGATTTGTCCCCGTAATATGATCCCCCGGTCCTGGCATATGGGACAGTGCATCGGCTTTGTGGCCCCTCTTACTGTTTAAAGGTACAGAGTTTTGAGAATGGCCTTTTCCTTTGCTCTGCTCTGACGGGTTCCCTTCTTGCGGCGCTCCTGGAACGAGCGCTCGTAGTTATCCACCTCGTCCAAGGTGCGGATATTATTCTTCTGCCACTCCAGCAAGATGCTGTCGATATACTTGAAGTTATGCTTCCCCATTAAAACAGCACGGCGGAGCGCCTCCTGGATGAGCGCGCTATCCATTTCGCTCCGCCAGCGACGAATCTGCTCTACCTCAATCGGTGACAGCGGACGCCCAAACTCACTGGCAAATAAGTGGTACAGCCTGGCCAGTTCAGGGTCGCTCTCGCCCTCCGCGGGCTTGTCGAGAAGTTGCTGCGCCTTTTCGATTTCCTCCAGCTTTGCCAGCGCCCATAATTCTGACAGCTTTTCAAAAAGGGGTTCGAGGTCATACCCCTGAACAACCGCCTGCTTTCCTTCTTGATAGTATTGAGTTACGGTAAGGACTTGCTTTCCGGTAAGACTGGCGAGTTCGCGTGTAGCCTGCTCGGCTCCCCCAGAAAGGTACTCGCCTAATTGGATTTCGGAAGGGAAAAGTTCGCGCTCTTCGATGCGGAGACGGAGCAAATGGAGAAGAAGCATGACCTCTGACTCGGTCAAACCCATCCTCTTGTAGTACTTGAGTAACAGGCTTGGTACGGCGACAATTCCTTCTGTGAACAGGTCCGTGCCGAAAGCAGCGGTAATATTTCCTTCCCGGTACTTCTTGAAAGCGTTCTTGTTACGGCTTAGCACAACGCCTCCCCCATTTCAAAGTAAATTCTACGGAGGCAAGGTCGCATTTGTCCAACACCTTAAAGAAATAAGGGGTGCCGGAAAGTACCCTTTCCGACCACGCATGGCAACGCGCGTTCCTTTACGGCCTTTCTTGTACCTAGTTATCGACCAAGGATTTTACAACTGAAATGTCATTGAGTGCCATGTGGTACAACGCCCACAAGTGGTTAGGTTCTGCGGGGTGAGGTAGCGTCCCCGCGGCCCGTGCTGCGTCGACGGGGAGGTCGTAGGTCGTTACCGCGTCTTCGGGGACAACTACTTCCACGGGCAGGTTGAGGCTGTTGCCGAGAAGCTTTAACGCAAGCGCGCACTGAAGCACACAAAGGTCGGTGCAGTTGCCGACAACCACAAACAACTTAACCTTGCCGTCGGCGAGCAGACCCCGGACAAAAGAAAGGAAGTCGAGTTTCTCACCGTCGGGGTACCTTCCGCCGCGCGCGCCGAAGACGGCGGTAGTGGCGTTCTTGGCAAAAAGGAAGCTTTCCTGCAGGTAGGGCTTGAGTTCGTCCACGAGTTCGCTTTCGGAAGTACCGACAAGGCAATGAGGAGGGAAGGCGCTAAATTCGGCGGCGTTCTCGGTGTGCGCATCGTTTATAAAGAGCAAATATTGCCCGCCGTCATTGCGGTATTGGAGCACTAAACGCGTGATGGTCGGAATAAGGGCCGCGATCCGCGGGCTGGCCAGGGCTCCTTGCCGGCAAAAACCGTTTACCATATCGACAACCACAAGGGAAACCTTTCCCATGCCGCCTGTGCGCTGCGCAAGGTCGGCCCAACTCGCAACGCGCAACGAGTTCTTGAAGGCACCAAGCACCCCGACCATTTCTTCCACGCCAATCAACTCCTCCAGGGTGGTATTTACCATATTTCTACCTGGTGATCGATAACCTCCAGTTCGACCGAGGCTTGTATATAACGGAGCACGCCGGCAAGCAAGTTCTGGACATGCGTGGCGGAGTTACTAATGGCGGCAATACCGATCGTCGCCACCTGCCAGCGGTCATTACCATCAACCTCGGCACACGCGACATTGTACCGGCTGTGCAAACGGTCGAGCAGGCTTCTTAAAACTCGCCGCTTATCCTTTAAAGACGTGGCTGCGTGACAGAACAACTGGACGGTTAAAACCCCAATAAACACCTTTTCTTTCCTCGCGTGCTCATTGGTTGACACGCCAACCTGTTGTCTGGTATTATGCACCGGAAACTGTAGATCCGAGCGATCGCGTCGCATATCCTGGACCAAGGGAGGGTCATACGTGACTGCCCTGGCGCTTTTCCTGGCTATTGTTTGCTTTCTTGCCGGCATTGCCGGGATCATTTTGCCGGTGCTTCCTGGCCCGCCCCTTATCTGGTTAGGCATGTTGCTGTACGGTCTTCTGACGGGTTTCGAGCGTATCACGTGGGTTTTTCTCTTGCTGCAAGCAGTTCTGGTTGCCCTGAGCTTCGGAATTGACTACCTGGCTAATGCCTGGGCAGTTAAGCGCTATGGCGGTTCCCGCATGGCTGTCTGGGGCGCCGGCATCGGCCTTCTGCTCGGGGCACTGCTTTTCAGCCCCGTGGGCATCATCCTGGGGCCGTTCGCAGGTGCCTTTCTTGGTGAACTTCTCGCTGGCCGTCACCCGGCGCAGGCCTTGCGCATCGGCTTTGGTACCCTTATCGGCCTGGCCAGCGGCAGCGGGGTAAAGTTGTGCCTGGCCGGCGGTATGATTATCTGGTTCTTCGTAACTATATATTAGAGTTCGAGTTCGTGGTGGCTGTCTCCTCGGCCAGGAGCGCCGCTCCCAGAGCCCCCGTTATTTGCGGTTCTGGCGGAATAACCAGCCGTTCTCCGAGTTTTTCCTCAATGGCCCTGACTACCCCGGCGTTTTTGGCTACCCCGCCCGTCATGACCACTTGCGGTTCCAGTCCTACACGGTGCACAAGGTTGGCAATCCGCTCGGCCACGGCGTTACATAGCCCCCGGGCGATTTCGTCCCGTGGTACACCCTGGGCAATGAGCGATACGACCTCCGACTCGGCGAAAACTGTGCACATGCTGCTGATGGCCGCGGCCTTTCTGGCTTCTAAGGCCAGATTTCCCAGTTCTGCGAGTTCCACTTCCAGCGCCCGGGCCATAACCTCTAAAAACCGCCCGGTACCCGCGGCACACTTATCATTCATGGCAAAGTCGAGGACCTTGCCGCCGGGCGCAACCCGAATTGCCTTGCTGTCCTGCCCGCCGATATCAATTACCGTCCGGGCATCCGGGAAGAGGTGTGTTACCCCCCGCGCGTGACAGGAAATTTCCGTTACCTGCCGGGCGGCAAACGGCACGTTGATGCGGCCGTAGCCGGTGGCCACCGTCGCCGCAATATCGTCCTGACGAATACCGGCCTTTTCAAGCGCTTCGTCCAGGGCCCGCTCGGCGGCCCCGCGGCTGTTAGCACCTGTAGGCAGGATGCTGTAGGCCAAAATGGTGCCGTTGCGGAGCAGGACCGCTTCTGCGGAAAGCGACCCAACGTCGATGCCCGCATAAACCACGCTAAACGACCTCCGTTTGGTTCCCTACCAGTTCCAGAAAGGCATCTAGGCGCGTCCTTAACTGTTCTGGCGCGTAGTCGCGCCGGTCTATGCAGTCGCCGTCGAGGGTCAGGAACGGCAGACCTTCGCGCCGGAGCAACTTCATCAACAAGTTTACCGTACCACCCGTAGCCCGGCAACCCCAGTGGACGAACTGGACCACACCGTCCACCCGGTACGCGCGGGCAAGTTCTGCCAGCACCGCGGCTCGCGCCGAAGTCGTATGGTAGGCATGGTGGGCCAGTACCTTTCTGGCCAGAGACCGCAGGGGCTCCGCAGCGTCAAGCGGCGGCCAGTATACATGGTTCATCTCCTCGAAGACAATCGCGGCACCTCTTTCCTCCTCCAGGTAATCCATAAGAAACGGATCGTAATACGGCTTCAGATGCAGCCACAAGAGGCGCGGCCTCCTTTCATCCTCGCTTACGCGTCGGCGCGCGGCCAGCTCCTGCCCCAGGGTGGCGTAAACCCGCGCGGCTTCGGCGTGTCCCTGCCCGACGAACATAAGGTAGACATAACTTAGCATGTCGCTCCCCCGGATATCGCATACCGCCATTCGTGTGCGATTGACGTGCAAGGCAGCTTGGCGGAAGGCTTCCGAGGATTTAATAGTCTCAGCCAGACGTGCCAGGTCCCATTCCGTACCGGCAAGGGCGGCCAACGTACGGCCTATCTCGTCAAGCTGGGCCGCCACATAGGCACCCGCTTCCGGCGAATCCTGCCGCGGCACGTCAAGGAAAAACGTTTTGGCCCCTGTCAGGCGACTAATGGCCTCAAAGGCTTTTGGCGCCCCGTCACACAGGTGCCCGCTGGCCAGAAGCGCCACAGGAGTCGGAAAGTACCCCTTGAGGGTGGCGCCGATGGCGCAACGATGGAACGAGCAGAGGTCTCTGCCGTACCAGGCGCGTTCGGCGACGTTCAGACACTCCTCGGCCAAACCGAGCGACGCCAGGAGGGCCGAGGCCACTTCCGGCGAAAAGACCACGAACCCAAGGGCGTGGACGATTTCCGTCGGGAAAAAAGCGCTTGTCCAAACCACCGGTGTGCTTCCCACAAAGGCCCGCTCAGTCTGCTCCAGCGCGTACAGTGCCATCTGCCGCGTGGCATCCAGGGCAAACTGGGTGCGGCGGGTAGCCGTGCGCAGGAGGCGGTACGTCCAAGGAGATTTAAGCGCGCGGATTTTAAGTCCCTGTTTAACCCTGGCTGCCAGCACTTCTCTCAAGTGCATACAGTTGCTCCTCCACGTGTGGCCACTACTTCCAGGAAGGCCTCAATCCTGGTGCGCATCTGGCCGGTTTTGGCCAGGGCATACTCCCCTTCTACCAGCATTACCGGTAGCCCTCTGGCTTCCAGGATGCTCCGGAGTGGTGGGAATTCGTGCAGGGCAAAGTCACAGAACTTTAAGGCGAAATAAATTACGCCATCGATACGGTAGTGCCCCGCGAAAGAAAGGAGGTATGCCAGGCGGCTTTCCAGAGACATCCGCGGGCACGGAGCCCGGCAAAGGTACCTGTGAGCCAGGATAAGGAATGGGTCGTCGCCAGACGGTTCGAGAACTTCGTCGGCGAGCAACGGTCGCAGACCGGAGCAGCTTTCGTCCACAACCACCCGGACCCCGCACTCTTCAACCAGGGACACTACCGCGTCCGGAATCGTGCAGCCCGTCACGAGAATAGCAGGTCCGGCTGGGCTGCCAGAGCCCGCCGTATTCTGCTCCTGGAGGATATCGAGGAGCCGCTCGTTTGCAATGCCGCCCGCCAAACGCAGGAGAACCCGTCGCTCCGTGGCGCCTGCGCCGGTAAATGACCCGAACAGGTCCCGTAACACCCGGCGTACCCGGCCGTACATTACGATCGTCTCCCAAAGAATCTCCCTACCGGCATATCCCCCGGAAAGACCCAGTTCCTGCGCCAGTTGCTGCAGCCGGGCCGCAAAAAAGGTGACCGCGCTCCTTCCCGCCTGGCGAGGTACGTCGAGCAGGTAGATTGGTACTGCCGGTCCGGCTTCTAGCAAGGCGCTGTAGAGGTGCATCATTGCGGTGCAGGACGCGGCAACCACCAGGGCGCGCAAATCACGGTTGGCGCCCTCCAGGACGCTGGCCAGGCAGGCGCGTACGAACGAGCAAACACTAGGCGATAGAAAACCGGTTACCTTGGCTCCTGCTTCCGGCAGAGGTTCCAGTCGCGCCGGGGCAAAGCCCGCAGCTGCCAGGATTTCCACCGGGGTGTACGTGCAGAAATAGCCTGCTCGCGGCCTGTTCTCCGCCTGTACTACTTCTGTTAACTTTTCTAAAAGGTCGGCAACCATCCTCAGGTACCTCGAGACTTAAACCTTTTCGGCGATAAGCAGCTGACGGAAATCGATATGTTGAACACGCGGTATACTGAAGCCTGCACCGGCAAGCCACGCCGTATACTGTTCCAGCGTCCACGCCCCGCCTCCGCGCGAGCTAACCAGCATGTTCACGCGCATGAAGGGTGCCCGCGGGCTGAGCCCGTAGACCACGTCCAGAATGGCAACGCGCCCTCCGGGACACAACACCCGGTCAAGGCGGTGTAAGAGGGCCTGGTTTTCTTCCGGGCCGTATATGTGGGTAACGTTACCCAAAAAGGCCAGATCATATGGACCTTCAGGAAGCTCGCGGGTAAAATCGCCGGCAACCAGCCGGACGGCCGCACCTGGTGGTACGCGGGCCTGCATGTGAGCCACCACTTCTGGCGTATCCAGCACGGTTACCCGAGCGCCACGGGCGGCAAATACCGTGGCGTAATTGAGCGGGCCGCCGCCAACGTCGAGTACTTCCAGCGGGATGTGCATTCCTTCAAGGCAAAGGTCGACCACGCGGGGCGCGATCTTACGGGCGTTGTGGCGCATGGCCTCCATAAAATACTGCAGGCGCTCAGGACTCCGTTCCTTCGGTGGAGCCTCGCCCGTACGCAGTATCTCCGGCAAGCGGATCCAGGTCTTCAGCCGGGTATAGGCGTGCATGAAAGAAAAGCCCAGGTAGCCCGGGTGCTCCTCGTTGAAGAATACGTTCCAGGCTTCCGGCGTTATGGCTACCTGATCTTCATTGACTTTCAAATAGCCCAGCGCGGCCAGAGCGTCTACGACCGCATCCAAGGCCCGCCGGTCGGCACGTACCGCATCCGGCAGCTTTTGCCGCGGCAACGCGCCCTCGCGCAGGGCGTTAAAAATGCCTGCTTCGACAGCCCCGCCTACAATAAGCAACTCTTCCGGGAGTGCCAGCGCCTTGCAATCCATCTAACCCTCGCCGACCTTTACCAGGCGGTCAATCAGGTAATGCGTCTGAAAACGTTTCAGTCCGGCAAACAGGGATTCCAGGCCACCGGGTGCCTCGCCCGCGCAAAAGCGCTCGAGATAATACAAAATGGACTCAATTTCCGCCGCCAGATCCTTGTCTTCTGTAAGCGTAACGAACTCGCTCAAGCATTCGTAGGCTTCTTCTAAATCCCCGCGCCAGAGGGCGATCAGGCCAAGACCGTACCAGGCAGCACCACACGCATCATCGAGGGCGATGATCTGGCGAAAAAAGGTGCGGGCAGCGTTATAGTCCTGCAGTTCGATAGCCCGCCTGGCCATCTCCAACATGCTTACGATTCGCGCTCCCAACTCCCGGTCTACCATTGAACATCGCCCTCTAGCTTTAAGTTCGTGATCCACTACTCCCGTTCCTTCTGAACGAAGGAAACTAACCTGCACATCCAGAATAAGGCGACAGAGGGAGGCGTCAACTTCATGCGCTATGCTCGCCATCTGGCGGTCCTGGCCACATCCCTGGTAATTATTGCTACGGCATCCGTCTTGTGGCCGACGCCGCAAACGGATACGGCCCCTGCGACGATCGGCGATGCGCCGCCGGTCTGCATCACGCTTGCCGCCGTGGGCGACCTCCTCATGCACATGCCGGTGGTTCATTCGGCGTACGACAGCAACACCGGGAGGTACGACTTCCGTGAAATATTTGCCCCGGTAGTATCTTATTTAAGTTACCCGAATTATACCATCGCCAACCTGGAAACCCGTCTCGCGGGGGCCACCTGGGGATATTACGGTTATCCGCTTTTCAATACGCCCGCGGAACTGGCCTGCAACCTGCGAGACGCGGGTGTAGACCTCCTGGCCACAGCCAATAACCACAGCCTGGACATGGGCTGGGACGGAATCGTGAACACGCTCGACAATATTGACGCCGCCGGTTTGGCGCACATTGGCACCTACCGGAGTGCCGCCGAAAAGGCAACCCCTTTTATCGTGAATGTTCACGGCATCAAACTTGCGTTTTTAAACTACACCGCTTCCACCAACGGCCTGCCCGTCCCGCCCGGGAAGGAGTTTGCCGTTAACCTCCTCGACCCTGCGGCGGTTATTGCCGAAGCCGAGGCGGCGCGCAACCTGGGTGCCGACCTGGTCATTGCCGTTCTTCATTTTGGTGTCGAGTATCAGCGTTGGCCCAGCGAAGACCAGCGACGGTTAGCCACGGAGCTATGTGCCCACGGCGTGGATGTGATCATCGGGTCCCATCCCCACGTGGTCCAACCCGTTGAACGGATTACCGTTCAGCGCGGTAGCAAAACGCACCAATGCGTCGTAGCTTACTCGTTAGGGAACTTTATCTCCAACCAGCGCTGGCGTTATTCCGACAGCGGCATTATCCTGTACCTGGAAATTAAAAAGACTCCCGAAGGTACCGGGGTTGGGGGGATAAATTACCTACCGGTTTGGGTGCAAAAGCGCATGGAGGACGGGCGCTGGCGCTACCGTATCCTGCCGGCCCAACCCGATATCCTGGCTGCCGCCGGAACCCGCCTTTCCCCCGCTGAAGAAGCTCGCCTGGCGGAGGTATGGGAGGAAATCACGGCACATCTGAACAATCCGGCGCAGAGAATCCTTCCTTACGGGACGTCTGTTTCCACAGGTTCTCCAGGCGGACATTTTCCAGCGAGGCCTGAAACATCCTGTAAAAGTCAGGGTAGCGGTCGGCCAGGAACCTGACAACCTGCCGGACCTCATCTCTCTTGGTGTGGCCGCTGTACGGACACGGGTTGGGGATGACCGGAAGTTGGAGATGCGAGGTGATCGAAGCTACCACCTTCTGGGGTAAGTAGATGAGCGGCCTTATCAGGAACAAACCGGCACGGTCCAAGTAGGTACGCGGCATAAAGGTCTTGAGCTGGCCGGCATACAGCATGTTCAAAAAGAAGGTCTCGACCGCATCGTCCAGGTGATGCCCGAGGGCCACCTTGGTCGCGCCCAGTTCCCGGGCCGAGGTGTTGAGGATACCGGAGCGCAGCTTGGAACACAACGAACATGGTCCCCGCCTGGCCTTTTGTTCCACCGCGCGTGCTATCGGGTAGGAACGGTGGTAAAACGGAATGCCGTATTCCCGGCAGATGTTTTCCAGCGGTGTCGTGTCCACATCCCCCCATCCCGGGTTGACGTATACGGCGAGCAACTCGAACTGCAAATGCGAGTACTTCCGAAGCAGATTTAGAACAAAGAGAAGAGCAGCGCTGTCTTTCCCGCCTGAAAGACCTACCGCCACCCGGTCGCCCTTGACGATCATGTCGTAATCCTTTATGGCTTGCTTTACCTTTGTCAGGAACCACATCCCATAGTTTTTGGACAAGATGATGCCTCACCACCTGCATTGACTCCGTTCGGGGTCGCTGCTATAATTTTACCATTAAAGGTCGGTCTCCTGCACGCGGCGCATCAAAGCGCGTTCCCGTGGGCATACTGAAAAAGCGCCTTATTGAGAAAGGGAGGTTCAGGATGAGCATTAAGGTTGGGATCAACGGCTTTGGCCGTATCGGCCGGATCTTTTTCCGTCTCGTACACGGGCACCCGGATATCGAGGTTGTGGCGGTAAACGACCTTACCGATGCCCGGACGCTAGCTCACCTTTTAAAGTACGACTCCGTGCACAAGGAGTTTGCTGCAGATGTCCGCGCTACCGACGGGACCTTTTGGGTTGACGACCAGGAGATTAAGGTTTTCGCCGAAAAAGACCCGGCAAACATCCCCTGGGGCGACCTGGGCGTAGAATTCGTTATTGAGTCGACAGGAAAGTTTACCAAGGCCCCGGACGCGCGGAAGCACCTTGATGCCGGGGCACGCAAGGTTATTATCACCGCCCCGGCGACCGATGAAGACGTGACCATCGTTATCGGGGTTAACGAAGAAAAGTATGACCCGGTGCAGCACCACATTGTGGCCACGGCATCCTGCACCACAAACGCCCTGGCGCCGATTGTCAAGGTGATGCACAAGAAGTTCGGTGTGCGGAGGGGATTCATGACGACGGCCCACGCCTACACCAACGACCAGCGCTTGCTGGACCTACCGCACCGCGACTTGCGGCGTGCCCGGGCCGCTGCCCTATCCATCATTCCCACCACTACAGGAGCAGCCAAAGCTGTAGGCCTAGTGCTCCCCGAAATGCAGGGCAAACTCACCGGTCTGGCCTTCCGGGTACCAACCCCGGACGTATCGGTGATCGACTTCGTAGCCGAGCTGGAGCGGCCAACAACCAAGGAAGAACTGAACGACACCCTGCGGGCAGCGGCTGAAGGCGACCTGGAGGGGATCCTGGCGTACACGGAACTCCCCCTGGTCTCGTGTGATTTCTTAGGGAACCCGCACTCGTCGATTGTTGACGGTCTCTCCACAATGGTCATCGAAGAAACCCTGGCCAAGGTTATTGCCTGGTACGATAACGAGTGGGGTTTCACCAACCGCGTGGTAGATACGGTGCTCTTTATGCACTGGCGCGAAACCCTCGGGCGGGAACTGGCCTTCGAGCGCCGAAAAGAAGCGGCCCGGGGAAGAACCCAGGGCGGCGCAGCAAAGATACCGTAAAGCAAAGGCTCCGGCAACGGAGCCTTACTTCTTCATGAGGTTATCCATCTGGCGGCGGAAGTAGGCGGCAGCCTCCGGGTGCCGGAAAACAAAGATGGACCCGCCAGCTACGGCCAGCACGCTTGCCGTAAGCGCCTCCCAGAGGATGGCGCGCCGCCCGTGCTCTCCCCACGCGTCCTCGGTCTCCAGCTGGGCCTCCTTCGTCTGCCAGCACTCCTCGCCTACCATACATAGCACCGGCTGCGCCAGCATCCGGTCACCCGCCAGTGCCGCGGTGCGCATGCGCTCTATCACCGAGTACGCGTATTCGATCCCGTATCCCAGGGGACCGATGGATGGGTCAATGGCTATGCGGTCAGGCGGTAAGTTCATCTCGGTGATCAGGATGTTTAATTGCTTGGCCAGATTCACATCCAGCGGCGTACGCGCGATAATGTTGTGGCCGTGCGCGATGCAAGCGGCAGCAATGGACTTGTAGTTTTCGTCCGTGGCCGGTCCCAAAAGGCAGTTGCGGCCGGCGAGGGCGGCCGCCACCTCCGGCAAAACGGCAGCATCCTTGGTGGCGTCGCCGCTTCCGAGAATGATCAGGGGCACAGCAAGCGCTTCTGCTACCCGGGCCGCCGTACCGGCTGCTTCCTCGGGCCCGGCATCCCTTGCGTCAGGATGCGTGCTGGCCAGCCGCAGCGCCACGACATCGGCGCCCCGCGAAACACACCTGTTTGCCCAGGCCACCACGTTTTCCGTCACGCCCGCGTATGATTTCCGGACCGCGGGCGGCCAGCTGTCGTCCAGGAGGTCCGTCACCTCGAGGGCCACCACGGGACGGTTAGGTATTTCGCTCTCAAAGTGGCAAAACGGTAGCCCCGCGTCGCCGCCGGCCCGCACCACGTGCGGCTGGGTACCGAGGCACATCTCGAAAAGGCGCGCGCGCCACTTTTCCCTTACGATGTTAAAACTTATACCACTCCCTCCTTATTCTGAAGCACGGCACCGCTCAACAAGTTCTTCTATGACAGTCCTGACGGCTGCCACCGCCGGTGATTCTTGCGGTAAGGCGGCAAGGGGTTGACCGGCTAGGTCGCACGCCGCCACGCCAGGATCATAAGGGATGGTGCCCAGGAGTACCAGCCCGCTGCGGGTGACTTCCTCGTGCAGCGCCTCCAGGCAACCGGGAACCACCTTGTTGACCACCAGATAAAAGGACCCGATGGGGAGGGCGAGCTTTCTGGCAAGGCTGGTAATGTGGTGTGCCGTACGTATGCCGCGCACGGTGGCGTCGCTCACCACCACCAGCGCGTCGGCCCGGCCGGTAGTCCGCCGGCTCAGGTGCTCAAGCCCCGCCTCGTTATCAAGTACCATGGAACGGTAACCACCGCTCAGTTCGTCAATCAGGCGCCGGAGGACGCTATTGGCGTAGCAGTAACATCCAGGGCCTTCCGGTCTGCCCATAACCAGAAGATCAACCTCCTTACCCTCCGCCAGCACCTGGCGGATGCGCAAGGAGATATAGTCCTCCTTCGGTAAGCCGGAGGGCGCACCCCCGCGAGCCACCTCGTCCACGATGTCTGCTACCGTCAGCTCTACGGGAAGGCCCAGGGCTTGCCCCAAGTTGGCGAGGGGATCGGCGTCAATGGCCAAAAGCGGTTTATAACCCATATCCACCAGGCAGCCTATCGCCAGCGCCGCCAGGGTCGTCTTCCCGGACCCGCCTTTTCCGGCCAGTGCCAGCCGCAAGTGCTCAATTCCCTCCCTTTAACGAAGGAAAGAGTTCCATATCGGTGTGTGGCAGGAAAAGGGCCGCCGTGAACTCCTCCATGAAACGGTTACCCGCACTCAATTCCAGGTACGTCACGTTCCGAGCCACTGCGGCGATCTCCCGCCGGGCCGTTTTAGAAAGCAACGCGGCGGCTGCTCCCTTGAGGGCACTGTTCCCAATGAAGTGGTAGCGTTCCGGCGGCAGGTCGGGGAGCATCCCGATACTTATGGCATCCTTAATGTTGATGTGCTGGCCGAAGCCACCGGCAACGTAGATCTCATCGACGGCCTCTAGGTCCAGGCCGAGGGCCCCCAACATCGTCCTGATGCCCGCAAAAACGGCCGCCTTTGCCCGCAAGAGGTTCTCTACCTCCGCCTGAGAAAGGGATATTGCCTCGCCGGTGCCGCTTTCGCTTCCCCAGGCGATGACAAATTCGGGGCCGTCTTCCGCCTCCCGCAATCGGGGTGTTCCCAGGTCCTTGCGGAAGCGCCCGCTGCGGTCGAGGATCCCTGCGTCTACCAGGCCGGCGAGGACGCTGATGAGGCCAGAACCACAGATCCCTGAAGGAGGTTTGTCCCCGATGGTCCGGAAGAAAACCTCGTACCCCCCCGGTAGAACCGTGACTTCCTCGATCGCGCCTGGAATGGCCCGGATGCCGGCGCGAATGCCCCCGCCCTCGAACGCCGGCCCCGCAGAGCAGGCACACGCCACCAGCCAGTCACGGTTGCCGAGGACCATCTCTCCATTTGTACCAATATCCACAAAGAGGGTAATCCCTTCTTTGTGGTTTAACCCAGCAGCCACCACCCCGGCCGTAATATCACCCCCAACGTAGCTGGCGATGCCCGGCACGGTGTATACCACCGCCCGTGGGTTGATGGCTAGGCCCAAGTCGTTTGCCCGGAGAAGAGGCCAGTGGTTCGCGGCCGGCGTGTAAGGCTCCAGGCGGATGTAGGTGGGATCGGCACCGAGTAGCAGGTGCATCATCGTCGTGTTGCCGGCGAAGGTTACGGCCCCCACGTCCTCGGAGGACACACCTGCCCCGGCGAGCACCTGCCCTATCAATTCGTTAACCGTTTTCACCACCGCTTCCTGCAAAACCTGCCGCCCCCCGGGCTGCTCGGCGGCATAAATGATGCGCGTGATTACGTCGTCGCCAAAAGCTGCCTGCCGGTTATAACTTCCTGCCGTGCCGACACATGTCCCCGCGGCGAGGTCCCACAGTTGTACCACGACCGTGGTGGTGCCCACGTCTACGGCAAGACCGAAGGCTACTGCCGCATCCCCGGGGGCAATATCCAGTATCTCCGCACTACGGCCGTCATCGTCCACGTGGTACCCAACGCATACCCGCCAGTTATTTGCCCGCAACACGGACGGCAGCTCCTGCAGCACTTCCAGCGGCACCCTTACGTCCGCGGGAACCTGTCCCTTGAGAGCACGCAGGAGCCGGGACAGGTCATCCACAGGATCGTCGAGCGACGGCGAAGGCAGGTGCAAGGATACCCGGCGGTAGAGCGGCCCGTCGGGAGCGACGGTTCCCGCCTCTTCGCCTAGCACCGACGCTGCCCTGGCCGCGAGCAAAACGCGGTGCTCTTCCAGGCGGGAGGCCGAGGGGACGACCACCTCCAGATCGGCAGCAGGCCTCGCCTGGCAGGCCGGGACCTCCAGCGGCGCCGCCAGGACCGCTTCACCCACCCTTATCTTCCCGCCCGTTACCCTGACCCGGCAGCGCCCGCACGTCCCGGCCCCACCACAGGCTCCCCGTAGGGTAATACCGGCCCGCGCCGCCAGTACCACCAGCGTTTCACTTCCGTCCGCCCTTACTTCGATATCGTCGGGCTGGAAGCGCACTCTGTGAGTCATGGCCGCCAGTGCTCCTTAAGATAAGCGGGAATGCCGCTCGACTCGCGCGGCCCCACAAGGACTTCCCATCCAGATAGCTCTGCCAGCTTGCCGCTCAGCACGGCAACGCTGCCCGGGATGATCAGGCGGCGGTGCCGGACAACTTCGGCAACCCCCGCAGACGCCAGCGCATCCGTAATCTTTTCGGGAGTCAACTTGCCGGCCGCCCACGCCGTGAGCACGGAGGTGCCGTCTGTGTCCACCGCCAGGATGTAGGCGGGGACGCGGGCAGCCTCCACGTCCCCGGCCACGCAGAAATAGGTCAGCGAAAAGTTGGTGGTTACAAATACGGGTGCGTCGGGTCCTGGATTCCCGATGGCATAAAGTTTGGGCTCAACGGCTACGGGTCTTTGCGGATCGGTATAAATATTCAGGCGCCAGGTAACCAGGGCCAGAAGGTCGGCCGGATCTACGGTATCGATAACCAGCACGGCCACATACTTGGCAATACCTACTGCCGCATCCAGGACGTTCTCTACCGGATCGTCGCCCGCGATATGACAGAAGGTTGGGTAGCCAAAAGGACGAAACCGCTTCTGGACGGCCAGGCGGCGGATGTGCGTCTGGTCGGCAAGCAGTCCGGCAACGTCACGCGTACCGGTATCAAGTAATAACTCCTTGTGCCCGGCGCCGCCGATGGCGGCCGCCAGGGTGGCCAGCGTTTCCAGTCCCTCGGCGCGTACAACCAGGGGCACGCCGTACCTTGCAGCCAGCGGCACAACCTCCTGGTGATTTTCGGGTGTGGCCGCCCAGATAAGGGGCCGCTTTTGACCCGCAATCTCCAGCCCTGCGGCCAGGCAGGCCGCGTCATAACTCATCAGCACCAGCGGCCGCGAGGTGGCCGCGGCAGTTACCCGGACCGCATTCCGGAAAGTATTTACCTCGCCCGACCGGTTACGGATCGCCACCAGGTCCACCCTGCACGTCTGGCCGACCCGTTCGAAAACCAGGTTATTAATGGCCTCGACTCTTGCGGCCAGCGCCGTCGGCGGCAGGGTGTCGTCGACGGAAACGGCGATAGCTGTTGGGTGTTCAAACCGCTTCTCGTGGCGGAAAAGCACCGTCTCGTTACCGACCTGTACCGCATTGTCACCCACACCAATCGTTATCAGGGCGATAGGCGGCGAAGCGGCGGCACTCAGCGCCTCCCGCGCCTGGTCACTCGCGTGGGGGCAGGCATCCAGGGACGCCTTCCCGGCGGCCAGCTGCATGGCAAACGCCAGGCAGGTAGGCTGGCCACAGTCTTTGCAGTTTGTCCTGGGTAGAAGCTTGTAAATTTCAAGGCCTGTCAGCGCCATGCCTCATCCCCTAAAAGAGAGGGTCAAGTCTCAGGGCCGGGTGGCCTTTTTCTTCAAGGAAAGGAAGGATGGCGTCCACCGTCACCCCGACCTCTTCATCGGCAACCATGTCTATAAACCCCTCTGGAAGGGCCGCCGCGGCGGCCGCCCGCAACAGCGCAGGGCGCATCTGTTCCTTCAGGCTCCTGGGCATCCACACTACCCTGGCTAGGCCACCCTCCGCCCTGATAAATTTGCGGGAAGCCAGGTAACTTCTGGCGATACCCATAAATCCGGGGGTCTGGACCCCGCCCCCGATACTTCCGGCCAGCGTGGAGAAGGTCATCCCGGAGGGCGTCATGCCGCTGTATTCCCGGTTGACGACCAGAAACCCGTTGCATTCCGGCAGGATGCTTACAATAGCCTCAAAGCAACCGCACGAGGTGTGCGGCGCGTCCATAATGCTGTAAAAGCATACCCTTTCAACGGCGCCGTGCGACTGCTCGCGAATAAAGGTGTTGCACGCCGCCCACTCGCCCTTGACAGGGTCGATAAGCCCGCTGCGCGGCACCGGCCGGTTGCACCCGTGCGGGTTTATCTCGTATGCCGCGCGGGCGTCAAGCCAGCTCACCGCCCCGCAAAGCCCCACCCGCTCCGGCAGAACGACGCAAACGTGGGACGGAGCAAAAGTCTGGCAAAGCGTGCAGGCATAAAACGTGTCCACGCTTTCGTCACGCAAGTTCTCAAGCCTGGCATCGCGCCTGGCATAGTACGCCCGCGCCTCTTCCCGCAGCTTGAGCACTTCCTCCTTGCGGGTATAAAGCGCAACCTGCACCCGGTCGATGATCCCGCCGAACTCGTCCTTCAGCATGGCGCAAAGAATATCGCCCAGGTGCCGGAGGCGGAACCCCTTGGCGAACGCCTCCTTGCTGATCCGGACCCAGATAAGATCCCGCTGGCCGATATGCCACACGCCCTCGGCGTAGTTGATGTAGTGATGCAGGCGGCGTTCCAGAACCGGTTCGAAGTCCGGGTGCATCCTGCGCCCGTAAATGTCAACCACAATGCCCAGCGGCAGGCGCCCACCTTCCGGCACCGCATCAACGTCGGGTCCCGCAACGGTGATCCGCCCATCTGCCACTTCATCCCTGGTGAGGGTGCGGACCAGCTCAAAAGCTGGCGTGTGTTGACCCCCGAATTCGACGAAGGTAGCAGGCTTGCGAAGCGTTTCCCCTTCAAATGCGGGGCCGAAAGCCACCGGGATCGGTGGCCTGGCAATCTTGATCTTCAAGCCGCGCACCTCCAGGGCGCGCTTCACCATCTGTTCGTACGGGACACCGCCAACGAGACACTCGTACTTGCACAACCCTATATCGCCGATTTCGGGCAAGTGCTTTTCTGCAACTACCGGGAAGCCGAAATTAAGCGCCCCTACGGCGAACGCGCACTTTTCCGGGTTAATTTCGCCCAAGGCCAGCACAAACGCCTGGACCCGTTCCCGCATGTAGGGCACCAGGCGTTCCCGGTCGCCCGGTACGAGAGCCCCAAATGATAGGGCAACCCTCACGGCAAAGCCCATGGCGAAGACAACGGCGGTAATATCTCTGCCGCACGGCACCAGTCTGGTCTCCCATCCCGTTTCTACACCCCGGACGGCGAGTTGCTCCGCCATGCTTGTACCGCGGGATGTCCCGGCCATAAACACATAAAGATGATTCTCCTGGAGTTCCCGAGCCAGCGCGGCCGCCGTGGTCGCGTCCGGTGCTGCGCCCACGCAAACCGCAAAGCCGGGCGCCGTCCCGTCCACGAATTGAATCCCGCGCTTGCGCAGGATGGTATCGTCCGCCGCGCCCAGCCATACCACGTCCGCCCGGGGCGCCGGCGCACCGTAAAACTGCGGTTGCCGCAGGTACCTGATGGCCTCGATGACCTCGGCAGCAAACAGGGCAGCCATCCCCGCGTCTAGCGCCTGCGGCAAATCGGCGGACCCGGCATTCTCCGGGGGCATAAGTGTCCGGATGTGGGTCAGGACCTCGGCGATGTCTTCCAGGCGGGCAACTTTAAGCCCGGTTACACCATAAATAACCGGGAGAAAATACCCCGTGTTGGGGAAACTGACTTTTGCCTCGGATCCGTACTCTGCGATGGCGGACGCAAACGCACGCTCTGCCCATGCGACAACCTGCCTAGCGCCGGTGACGGCAAGGGCAGCAATCTCCTGGGACAAACAACACACCCCCGCTTGGAATCTACACCTTAAGATATAACGAAAAAGTGCCTGATGTAAATAGAAAATCCCGGCCACCCCGGGACGCGGACTCAAGGTGTACTCCTAAAAGAGCAGGAAGCGTTTCTTAAGGAGGCGGTACTCGACAATGTAGCCCAAACCGAAGAGGAACACCGCGAGCACGAGACCGGCCTCAAGCGCCCTTATCCGCCATAAGAGTGTCCTGATCCGCGCGTCCCGCTCGGCAACAACCCGCCGGGATGCTTCTTTCTCATTTGCTACCCTGGCCTTTTCTTCTTCTACCAATCGCCTTTCTTCACGCAAGGCACCTATTTCCTGTTTTGCCTCGAGATAAGCCTCGCTGAGGTCCTTCACCCGCGCCTCTAAAAGGTACAGTTCGCTGTGGTACGGTCCGGTGGCCAGGGCATTCCAGAGGACCAGACCCGTACGCTTGTCAAGATCTACGCCGGTGACGTACCCTAAGGTGGGACCGGCATCCACCAGCGTAGCCGGTGGCAGCAGCGCCCCGGCTTTAAAGGGAAGCCCCTTGAGGATCAGGATAGGGTTACCCGCGGTGCCGGCGATAACGAAGGTGCTTTGCTCAAAAGTGCCCTGGTGGTACAGAAACCGGAATAACCGCCCCACTACCTCGTCGGCCTTTGTAACCGCAGCTAAGTACCCTTTTCCTTCAGATCCTTCTTTGTCAAAGGCTTCCCGCGGGCCGCGCAACACCAGCACGCTGAAGTAGGGCTGGCGGTTTCGCATTACCTCCAGGAAAGCTTCTAACGTGTCCTCGTCGCTGCCTTGCCCCGCGTGAGGCAGGGATACCCCGCGGGTAAGCCCTTTTAAGGTGCCGGTAGCGTCATAGAAGGCCGTGGCTATTCCCTGCTTCTCCATAAGGGCTTGTAGGGTCGGTACCCGCGGTACCTCGGGGCCACGTACGCACCGGTGCGTCACCGGGTCGGTACCGGTGAGGATCGAGGCTACCGCTGCCGCCAGGGTGGGCGGCTTTACCCCTTCGACCTGTTTCACGGCAACGCCTGCCGCGGCCAGGCCTTCGATATGCGGGGCGCGCCCGCTGCCCAGAACCCCTGCCTGCAACCCGTCAATCACTACGACAAAGATGTGGCGTGTAACGGGAGGCGGCTCCGGCGGCTTCTCTTTCTGCTTATTTTCGGGTTCGGCGGCGGCCGCAGCAGGCAAAAGGAGACAATAGATGAGCAAAAGAAGTACAAGGTACCGCCTGCGCATACTAACCCTCCCCGCAGGGGGCAATGCTATAATACTATACTTATACTCGCCGGGAGGGTTACGATATACCTGAAAAGCCTGTTCACGCAGACGGGCTGTCCTGTGGCGGCCCTTCAGGGACGCCAAAAACCCGCTCTTCAAGACGTCGCACCCGTTCTTGCAGATCAATCAGGTCGCTTCGCTTTGCGAGATCCCATTCATCCCGGCACTTCGTGATAAGACTGGCCATCCCGGAGCGGAGTTCCTCGCGTTCCTTCTCTCCCCTTTCCACCAGTTCCTCTACGAAACGCCTGGCTTCTTCCGTTGAGGCATGGCCCTTCTCTACCAGTTCCTTTGCCAGTTGCTCTGCCTTCTCCCTTGTCAACGACAGGGCCCCAATACCCACCAGGGTAAGTTTGCGCAACAGATCGAGCACCGTTTCCACCTCCTGTTAGGGTTGTCAGGGATAGTATACCACAACCGCGGCCTTCGTCTTACGGATAATTCACGCCGGCAAGGATATACTACACGTGACTCCACCCAGGTGACCTCTATCTCTCCCCATCCAGCGCTAGCGCTGGACTTTTTTTGCCTTGACGCAAGCAGTCGTTTTCGCTATAATAACACTTGCAGCCTGCCGGGATGTGGCGCAGGTTGGCAAGCGCGCTTGCCTTGGGAGCAAGAGGTCGGGGGTTCAAGTCCCCCCATCCCGACCAGAACAGTCGTCAGTGGTCGGGCGTCAGCCTTTAGAAAAGCAGAGGGGAAATTCGGAGAACCAGTTTCCCCAAATGAGACCCGTAGCCGACGTCCGACGACCGACGTCCGACAGCCGATATGGAGGGGTTCCCGAGCGGCCAAAGGGGGCAGACTGTAAATCTGCTGGCGCAGCCTTCGTTGGTTCAAATCCAACCCCCTCCACCATAAACAGTTGTCAGTGGTCAGACATCAGTCGTCAGAAAACAGAGGGCAGGAATTTGCTTTGCAAATTCCTACAAACAGTGCCGACAGCCGACGACCGATGTCTAATGACCGATTCGGGCCACTAGCTCAATTGGTAGAGCAGGCGACTCTTAATCGTCAGGCTACAGGTTCGAGTCCTGTGTGGCCCACCAGAGAAATCAGAAATGGCAAGGGTTCGCGGATTGGAAGCCCTTGCCATTGTGTTTCACCGTAGGAAAATTGCTAACGTTTTGCTAACATCCTTTACCGCCGAGCAGGCCGTCAAGTTTCCTGGCCGCATCTTCTTGGACGGTGGGCGTTACGTGGCTGTAGGTGTCGAGGGTCAGCTTGACGGTTGAATGGCCCAGGCGTTCCGCCACTACCTTCGGGTGTACGCCTAGCTCCAGCAGGTAGGTGGCGTGCAGGTGGCGCAGGTCGTGGAAGGAAATGTCGAGGCCGCGCTGGTATGCGTGCCGGCAAAACCAGCTTGCCAGCGTGGGCGGGTTTATCGGGCTACCGTCCTGCATGGTGCATACCAGCCCGGTGTCCTGCCAGAGAGAACCGGCCTGCAACCGCCACGCTGCCTGCCTCTTTTTTTGCTCTTTCAGCACGGCAACCGCCGCTTCCGGCAGGACCACCACGCGGGTACTCCCGGCGGTCTTGGGCGGCTTGAAAATCGGCTCCCCTACACGTCTCTGGTAGAGAATCTGCCGCACGCAAAGCCGACGGTTTTTGAGATCAACGTCCTGCCACCGCAGGCCAAGGGTTTCTCCCAACCGCAAACCACAGGTGAGGGCCAGGGCGGCAGGCGTGTAGTAAGGCGTCTCTCTTATGGCTTCCAGTAGGGCCTGCACTTCAGCCACGGGGATTACCGGGGGCTGTTTCTTCTCCGGCCTCGGCGGGTCAACGGCGTCGCAGGGGTTAAACGGCAGCAGCCGCAGCTTCACGGCTTGCCTCAAAGCCCGGTGCAATATGCGGTGGTGCATGTTGACCGTGGTGGGGGAAAGGCCGCTCCCTTTCCCGTCTTTGCGACCCTCCTTCAGGTCCTTCTCGTAGTAATCCTGCACGTGCAGCGGCTGCAGTTTCGCCAGAGGTATGCACCCAAGATGAGGGATAATGTGCTTCTCGACGGCCACGCTGTAGCAACGGTACGTCGCCGGGGCCAGCTTGCTTTTCGCCTGCTCAAGCCACCAGCGCAGGTACTCCCCGACGGTCATCTTCACCGGGTCGATGTAGGTCCCCTGCGTCACTTCCGCTACGGCTTTCGCCAGGGCCGCTTCCGCTTCCTTTCTGGTCTTGAACCCCCGGACCCACTTCTGCTTGCGCCTGCCCGTTGCCGGGTCCCTTCCCAGGTCGAAAACAATATCATACACCGGGCCCTTTCTGGTTTCCCGCTTGATTATCGAACCGCGCATTCCGGGCCCCCCTTTGTTCAGGCCGCGTCGAGCTCCTTCACCACGGCCCTAAGGACGCAGGCCGCATACTGCCGTAGACACCGTATTACGTCCTCACCGGTCTTGCCGCAGGTGAAACCGGCATCATCCGCAAACGGGCACTCATCGCACATGGCAACGGGCCACGGCCCCTGGGCGGTCATCTGATACGCCAGGCCGCACCCCCTTATTTCCAGGGTCAGCCTGAACCCGGCGGCCTCGCCGCGCCCTCCGACACCGGTCTCCTCCTCGACAACGAACTTGCGGGTTTCCGCCGTCACTCAGAACCCCTCCCGTGATTGATTTTTTGGGTATCCCCTTCGGCCTGCACCCGGCGAACTGCGTCCGAGACAGCGGCCAGCACGAAGTCGTTCCTGGAAAGCGGAAAACCCAGGCGGCTGGCCAGCCACGCCCTGGCCGCCTCGATCTCGGCCCACAGCCCCTCCGGGACGCGGATTACAAGTCGGCGCAAGGAACCACCACCTGGTGCCATTTTTGTTTCAAAATTATAGCAAGCCGGTGCTATCCGGTGCAATACCATGATTTCGGGAGCAAGTCGGTAATAATCTTGGTAATGATCTCAGCAGGATAAATTTCGATATATCGAAATCGGGAAAAGCCCGTTATCCCTGGGTTTGCACTCACGAGAACCGGCATTGAACCCTAGCTAGTGCCATGCCCGACGACCTCCGCGAGTTTACGAAACCACCTGTTCGGGAGCTACGGCAAGCTATACGCATTTCGGCAAGTAAAAACTTCAAAAAATTTCAGGAAAAATCGCAAACGTTCTAGTAAAAATCGCGGTTCGCCGATTCAACTCCTGAAAGATGTGCGGGGTGGCTCAAGTAAACTCAAGTAAACCTGATAAAATGTTCCCCGCGTCGTCAATAAATCAGCACGAAGATTAACGGTCTTTAGCGAGTTTTCCTTGCCTCAAACGATATTCGTCGTTCCCTGGGGGGCTGAAAGTTTACTGAAACTTTCCTGAAGACTTCTGAAAATTTTCTGAAGGCCGCCCAGGAAATTTCTCATTTTCTAGCGAACAGGCCCCCAATAACCCGGCGCAGGAAGGCGGGAAGCGGCAACTTCCAGCCCCTTGCGCGGGCGTGACGGCTGATAAACACCGCTAACGGGACGCCCATCAGGAGCAGGAGCGGCCAGGGCATCCCCCATTCCGGCACCGGCTGCTCCTGCTTCCTTTCCCGGCGCACCGGCGGGGGCAGCCCAAGGTAAGCGTGTAAGCCCGCCAGGTACGCGAAGGCAAGGTCGGAAAGCTTAGCAGGGTCGGAAAAAACCTGCTGGTCGGCAGGGTCGCAGATGAAGCCGCTCTCGACAAGCACCACCGGGTACGGCGCCTCCCATTGCAGGGCCCCGTAGTACGGCGCGAAGCGGCCACCAGCCCACGCCAGGGTTTTCCCCTGCGGGGTGCGGGCACGCATCCGCGTGTACCGCAGCACGGCCTCGCGCAGTTTCAGGGCGAACTGCCTGCTTTTCAGGCTCTGCTGGAAGTGGAAAAACCCGACACCCGGAAAGTTGGGGCACGCCTGGGGAAACGGTCGCGAGGCGTCAACGTGTTGCTCAAGGACGGCATCGGGCCGGAAGGCCGCCACATCGCGCCGCACCTGGTTGTTAACAATCACGATAATTGACCGGTATTTTGTCTAATTTGCTGGCCGAAAAAGAAGAGCCGGCCGCGCGGGCCGGCTCACGCG
>ENA-ORXB01000193-ORXB01000193.1-sediment-metagenome-genome-assembly--contig:-NODE-193-length-149326-cov-200.978801_pt1 | contig 149326 bp, 129 predicted proteins | sample MGYA00237863_ERZ511475 | MGnify/ENA primary metagenome ERZ511475 (study PRJEB26305, sample SAMN06343858) | sediment metagenome | isolation source: hot spring sediment | place: Canada: British...
GCAGGGGGTGGGGTGAGGGCCAGGCGGAATTTTAACGCCCGTAAAAAGTGTCAACATATTTCCCCGGAAAATTGAACCATCCCTACAATTTCAAAGCGAAAGACACGAAAGGAGCGAAAGGCACGAAAGGCGCGAAAGACACGAGATAGAGTCCTTCGTGTCCTTCGTGTCCTTCGTGGTTTCATAATTATCGGGAGTATTGGATGGCCGATTCGGGTTCTGACTTCCCGAAAAGTCCTTTCTGGCGACTGGCCCGCGGGTTCCTGGTGGCTCTGCTGGCCTTCTCCGCTGTCGTCATGGTCTGGGCCGCGGTGCTGGCGGTCCAGACTGTCCGCCTCCCCTTCCCCGGCCTCTTCACCGAACCGACGTTGGTGGTGAATAATATCGGCTCCATGGCCTGGAGCGGGTACGCCGCCGGCCTGAGCCTACCCGAACAACTGGTCGCCATAGACGGAGAGCCTCTGGACCATCCCACCGCGCTGATAGAGGCTCTGCGCAACCACCAGGTCGGGGAGACCGTCACCCTCACCGCGCGCGATGCTGAGACCGGTGCCGTCCGTCAGGTCAGGGTCTATCTGACTCCCCTCCCCCGGCTGGCCCTCTGGGACTTCTTCATCATTCCCTACGCCCTGGGCCTGTTCTATCTGACCGCCGGAGGTGTGATGCTCTGGCTGCGGGGTCGGGAAGAGTCGGCGCAGGTTTTCACCCTTTTCTGCATCTTCATCGCTCTGGTGATGGGCCTCTTTTTTGACCTGTACACCACCCACCGCCTGTTTCCGGTCTGGGTTGCGGCGGTGCCCCTGACCGGAAGCGCGGCCATTCACCTGGCTCTGGTGTTCCCCCGCCCGTCCCCTATGCTACGGCGATTCTCCGGTTTGCGTCTCCTGGCCTATCTGCCCGCGCTGGGGCTGGCGGTCGCCGGATGGCTCACCACGGCGGACATGGCCCACCCCATCGCCTATTTCGCTCCCTGGCGGTGGGGGCGGGCCTGGGCCGGCATCGGCGGACTGGCGCTGATTGGGTGGATGGCCTACCACCGGCTCTTCTCCCGCTCCCCCATTATCCGCGCCCAGACCTATATCGTCCTGCTGGGGGCTTTGCTTTCTTTCTTCCCGATTATGGTCTGGATTCCCTTTGCCTCCCGTCCCGGCTTCCCCTTCCAGCCCAGTCTGCTGCTGCCGTCCTTTGTCTTTTTCCCCCTGGCCATCGCCTATGCGATTCTCTTCCCCCGCACGCTGAACATTGACTGGGTGGTCCGGAGCGCGGCGATTTACCTTCTTCTGACGCTGATCGTCGTGGGCGCGTTTGCCTTTCTCCTGGCCCTGCTGGGCCAGTGGTTCCACCTGACCGTTCTTCCCTTTCAGCCGCTGGTGCTGGCCCTGCTGGTGCTGTTGGTGGTCATAGGGATTCTGCCCCTGCGCGGGCTGCTGACCCGGGCGGTGGACCGGCTGGTGCTGGGGCGACGGATGGCGCCCGAACGGGCCCTGCGGGAGTTCGGGAACCGGATGGCTACAGCCCGCACTGTGGATGAAGTGACGGCGACGGCGGCGGAAGTCATCGGAAAGGTACTGGCTTCCCGTTCGGTTCTCTTCTACCTGCCAGACCCGCGCCGTGGATTGTACGTTCCCCGGGTATTTGGTGATACCCCATCATCCCCCCTGCTATCTTTTCGCCCCGACGGACCGCTGGCCCGCCGGATGACCACCGATACCCGCCCCATTTACCTTTCGGTGGATGACATCCTTCCCTCTGACCTGGAGGAGGAGGAAGAACGGTTGGCCGCGTTGGGGCCGGCCCTCTTTGTCCCGCTGCCCGGATGGGGATGGCTGACCGTCGGCCCCACCCGCCTGGAACGCTTCCGCGCCCGCGACGCCTGGTTCCTGGAGACCCTGGCCCCCCAGATCACCGCTGCTCTGGACCGGGTCCGGCTGATTACGGACCTGGAACGCCGGGTGCAGGAACTGGAAGTCGTGGGTACCATCGCCCAGTCCGTCGGTTTCTCTGTCCAGCCGGACGACCTGATGGAACTGATCTACACCCAGACCAACCGGGTACTGGATGCCCGCAATTTCTACATTGCTCTCTACGACCCCCCGACCCGTACCCTGCGCTTCGCCTTTTACGTGGAGAACGGCGAACGGCGGTATCCAGAAGACGTCTGGCCCGATACGGAGGGGTTGACTGGCCTCATTGTCCGCACGGGACAGCCCATCGTAACTGACGACTATCTGACCGAGTGCCAGCGTCGGGGTGTGCAGCCAGGGGGCCGACCTGGCAAAGCCTGGATGGGCATGCCCCTCATCTCCCAGGACCGCGTCCTGGGTGTGATGAACATCTCCAGTTTTGACCCCGATGTGATTTATACATCGGAGCAGGCACGGGTGTTCCAGGTCATCGCCGACCAGGCCGCGGCCATCCTGGACATGGCCCGCCTCTATCAGGAGACGGAGAAATGGGCCCGGCGGTTGGAAGGGCTGAACGAGGTGGGTCATCTCCTGGCTTCTACGCTGGACCCGCACATGCTGCTGGACCTGACTATCCGGAAAGCAGTAGACCTCCTGCAGGCAGAGGCTGGCTCTCTCTTGCTGGTGGACGAAGAGAGTGGCGACCTGGTCTTTCGGGTCGCCATTGGCGAGTCCGACCTGGCTGGCACCCGACTGCCCGCTGGGGCCGGAATTGCCGGACAGGTGGTCCGGGAGAACCGCCCCATTCGGGTGGACGACGTCCGGCAGGACAGACACTGGTATCCAGGAGTAGACCGCCGTTCCCATTTTGTCACCCGTTCCCTCCTCTGCGCTCCGATGACGGCCCACGGGACCGTCATCGGCGTGCTGGAAGTTCTCAACCGGCGGGACGGTCGCCCCTTTGATGAGGATGACGAGCGATTGCTGACTGCCCTGGCCGCGCAGGCGGCCGTCGCTATCCAGAATGCCCGTCTCTTCGCCATGACCGATCAGGCGCTGGCGGCCCGGGTGGAGGAACTCTCCATGATGCAGCGGATTGACCGGGAGTTGAACGCCACGCTGGATTATCAGCAGACGATGGAGAGGGCCCTGGAATGGGCCGTTCAGCGGACGGGCGCAGACGCCGGGTTGATCGCCGTTCTGGCCGAGGAGGACGGCCGGCAGGGCCTCCGGCTCCTGGTCTACCAGGGCTATCCTCCCGACGCAGTGGAGCCGTACCGGGAGACCCTCTGGCCGCTGGACCGGGGCATCGTGGGACGGGTAGCCCGGACGGGTCGGCCCGAACTGGTCTCCGATGTTCGCAACGACCCCGACTATGTGGCCGCTGTGGGTGGAATGGTTGCCCAGATGACGGTGCCCATCTGGCGAGAGGAACGGATTATCGGCATCATTGTCCTGGAGAGCGCCCGGCCGGGACAATTTGACCAGGATGCCCTGGATTTCGTCGTTCGCCTGGCCGATCACGCGGCCATCGCGATGGAGAACGCCCGCCTGTTCGCCGCCGTGGAGGCCGCCAATCAGGCCAAGACGGAATTCATCTCCTTCGTCTCCCACGAACTGAAGCAGCCGATGACGGCTATCAAAGGGTACACCGACCTGCTGGTCAAGGGGCTGGCGGGCGACCTGACCGAGATGCAGCGCTCGTTTCTGGAGGTCATCCGCTCTAACGTGAACCGGATGGACACGATGGTGCAGGAACTGCTGGACATCTCCCGCATAGAATCCGGCCGGTTGCGGCTGGAAATCGGGCAGGTCGCGTTGCGGGAGGCCGTGGAAGAGGCCGTTCGGGTCATCCGACAGGAGATAGAGACCAAACGGCAGACGCTGGAGGTGGAAATCGCGGAATCGTTGCCTCCCGTGAAGGCGGACCGGAACCGGGTGGTTCAGATTCTGACCAATCTGCTGAGCAACGCGTACAAGTACACCCCAGAAGAAGGCCGCATCCGGGTGACCGTTCAGCCGAACGGTGGATTTGTGGTCTGTTCCGTTTCCGATACGGGCATCGGCATCGCGCCCGAGGAGCAGGAACGACTGTTCACCAAGTTTTTCCGTTCCCAGCACCCAGCGGTGCGCAACGTGCCGGGCACCGGTCTGGGACTGGTCATCACCAAAAGTCTTGTGGAACTTCAGGGAGGGCAAATCTGGGTGGAGAGCGAGCCTGGGAAAGGGAGCACGTTTACCTTCACCCTGCCGGTGGCTGTACCATGATCCAGACCGAACATCTCACCAAACGATTTGACGACTTCACCGCCGTGGATGGGGTCACGTTGACCGTCCGACCGGGACGAATCCTGGCCCTTCTGGGTCCCAACGGGGCCGGGAAGACCACCACGGTGCGCATGCTGGCGGCCATCCTGATGCCCACGGAGGGCCGGGCGGAGGTCGCCGGATACGATACCCGCCGGGACCCCATTGCCGTCCGCCGGCAGGTGGGGCTTCTGACCGAACAGCCGGGCCTCTATCTGCGGATGTATGGAGGAGAATACCTGGAGTTCTTTGGCCGACTCTATGGCCTGGACCCGGATACTTGCCGACGGCAGGCCCGGGAATGGCTGGACCGGTTCGCCATGCCGGAGGCCTGGGACCGACGTATCGGGGAGTACTCCAAGGGGATGCGCCAGAAACTGGCCCTGGTGCGCGCGCTGCTCCACGACCCGCCCATCCTCCTGCTGGATGAGCCCACCTCGGCGATGGACCCCCACAGCGCCAAACTGGTGCGGGATGCCATTCTTTCCCTCAATGATGAGCGACACACCATCCTGGTCTGCACTCACAACCTGGCGGAAGCAGAACTGTTGGCGGACGAGATTGCCATCATCCGGCGGGGGCAGATTGTGGCCTGGGGGACGCCGGCGGAATTGAAGCGACAACTGCTGGGCCCCCCGCTAATGGAACTCCGTCTTGCGGCGGCCACCGACGGGGTCCGTCCTCTGGTCGCCCGCTGGGCCCCGGTTGTGGAGGAAGGCCCGGATTGGATTCGCTACCAGGCGGAGTCGCCGGAGGCCGTCAATCCGGCTATTGTGCGCTCCCTGGCTGAAGCGGGCATTCCGGTGGTGACGTTGGGCGAAGTCCCGCGCAGTCTGGAAGCGGTCTATTTGCGGGTGGTGGAAGGATGAGCGGAATCGGGGTAGCAAGGAGGCCCATTCAGACCCTCTGGATGCAGCAAGTGTGGCATCTGCTGTGGCGGGAACTGCGGGATTACCTGCGGGACTGGCGTATCCTGTTCCCCATTTTCGCCCTGACGCTCCTCTTCCCCCTTTTAATGCGCTTCGTGACCGGCTATCTGGAGGGTTCCTTCTACGAACGTTGGGGAGCGGAGGGGGTGACGACCCGCCTGCTGCCCCTCATGCTCCTGCTGGTGGGATTCGTCCCTGTCTCCATCTCCCTGGTCATTGCGCTGGAATCCTTCGTGGGGGAGAAGGAGCGAATGAGCCTGGAGCCCCTCCTGGCAACGCCGCTCTCCGACCTGCAACTCTATCTGGGGAAGACGGTGGCTGCATTAGCCCTTCCCATGATGGCTGGCACCGTCGGTATTGCCTTCTATCTGTTCATCCTGCCCATAGAGGCACGGCCAACCCCTCTGACCCTGTTACAGATCTTTCTTTTAACCATCGGGAAGGCCCTCGTGATGGTCTCCGCTGCCGTTATCGTCTCCAGCCAGACCACCAGTGTCCGGGCGGCCAACCTCCTGGCCAGTTTCATCATCATTCCGGTGTCCCTGCTGCTCCAGCAGGAGAGCCTCATCCTTCTCCAGAGCGGCAACCAGGTCCTCTGGTATATCCTGCTCTTCCTGCTGGTGGCGAATGCCATGCTGGTCCGGATGGGGATTCGGCTCTTCAACCGTGAGGAGTTGCTGGGGCGGGAAATTGACGAACTGAATCTGCGCAACGTCTGGCGGATGTTTCGGCGGCATTTTGTCTGGGAACGGTGGTTCTTCGGACGGCCACCGGAAGGGTTACCCCGTCTTCTGCGCTGGCTGAGCACCTGGACCGGGCTGTATCTGCGGGATATTCCCCGGGTTCTGGCCCGTTCCTATCTGGCCCTGGCTCTGGTCCTGATCTCCCTGGCGGGCGCAGTGTGGGTGGGCTGGGAAGTGGCAATCCGCTTCCGCATCCCGGCCGAATATATCCCGCTGGACCAGATCACCGAAGAGACGTTCCGCCAGGCCTCCACCATTTCTTTGCTGCCAGCCTTAACCCCCTGGGGCATTCTGCAGAACAATATCCGCTCCCTCATACTGACCGCGCTGTTGGGGACATTTTCCTTCGGGTCGCTGGCGGCCATCCTGTTGATGGCCCCCATCGCCATCATTGCCTACGCCACCTGCCAGGTCGCCTGGGCGGGATACGACCCGCTGATGTTTGTGTTGACCTTTGTGATGCCCCACGGCGTGCTGGAGATGCCCGCTGCCATCATCGCCACTGCGCTGGCGGTGCGCCTGGGCGCGACCTTCATCGCCCCGCCCCGGGGGCTGACGGTGGGGGAGGGGTGGATGCAGGCCCTGGCGGACTTTGTGAAAGTCTTCGTGGCGGTGGTGATCCCTCTGCTGGCCCTGGCGGCGGCCGTGGAGGCCCTCCTCACGCCCGCCCTTGTGCTGGCGGTGTACGGCCGCTAAACGGCCCCTGAACGAAGGCGGCCCGCAGGCCGGAGGCCTGCGGGCCGCCTCTACCCCCTCGCCACCTGCTCCAGCGCGGCCAGCGCCTCTTCCGCGTCTTCCCCTTCGGCCCGGATGGTGACCACCGCCCCCTGTTCCACCCCCAGGGCCAGCAGGCCCAGCAGGCTCTTCGCATCCGCCTCCCGGCCGTTGTAGAGGACGCGCACCCGACTGCGGAACCGCCGCGCCGTCTGCACAAAACGGGCCGCCGGTCGGGCATGCAACCCCTCCGGATGCCCGACCGTCACATGAATCTCCGGCATCGGATAACCTCTTTCGCGCCTTTCGTGCCTTTCGCGCCTTTCGCGCCTTTCGTGTCTTTCGCGCCTTTCGTGCCTTTCGCGCCCCTCGTGTCCTTCGTGCCCTTCGTGGATCCCTATCCCCCAAACAGCCCCACCCGAATCGCCTCACCAGCCTCGTTCAGCCCCGGCCAGATGGGATACGCGCTGAGGATGCCAATGAGAATGATGGCGGCCATCACCCAGGTCGGAGACACGTTCTTCCGGGCCACCAGCCACCACACCAGCAGGACCAGCAGCAGGGGCAGCAGGTTGGGCATCAGGCTATCCAGAATGGCCTGCAGGCGGAAGGTGCTCCCACCGATCATAAAGGCCACCGGGGTGGAGAGGCGGACGAACTGGACCGCCAGCGCGCCCATGATGAAGTTGCCCAGTACCCCCGCGCCCAGAATGATGCGCGCGATGGCGCCAGTGCGGAGGATGGACGTCACGGCTGCGCGCCCCCGCACATATCCCTGCCACCAGACCCACCAGCCCACACCCCAGACGAAGGCCGCGACGGCGACCAGGTAGAAAAGGGGGCCCAGGATGTTCCCCCGCATCGCTGTGCCGACGGCGCCGCCCGTGGCGATGCCGATGCCCAGCGCCAGCGCAATGGGAATGACGATGCCCTGCTGGATGGTATCGCCGATGCCCGCCATCGGGCCCATCAGACCCGTCTTGACCCCGTTGATGGCGTCGTCGCTGATGTCGGCCCCGGCGGCCCGCTCCTCCTCCATCGCAATCACGATGCCGTGAATGACGCCGCCGATGTCCGGCTGGGTGTTGAAGAAGACCAGGTGCCGCTTCAGGGCCGCGCGGATGTCCTCCTGCTTTTTGTACAGTTTCTCAATGATGGGTGTCATGCTGTGGGCGAAGCCCAGCCCCTGCATGCGCTCCCAGTTGTAGCAGGAGTGGGAGAAGAAGAGCCAGCGCAGCCATGCACGGAAGACGTCCCGGCGGGTGAGCAGGCCCGGACCGGCCCGCCGCTCTGCAGAAGGTACCGGTTGCTCCTCGCCATCCCGGGCCGTGAAAAGGATGTGAACGTAGGCCACACACGCGCCGATAATGGCCAGGACCACCAGGTTGACCTTGCCCGCCATCAGGGAAGTGACGGCAAATCCGATGAAGAAGTAGGGCCAGGTATTCCCGCGAAACAGGAACTTCAGGTTCAGAGCGATACCCAGCGCCGCCAGCATCCCGCTGGCAACGAACAACCCGTTCATCACCCAGATGGCGTTCTGGGCGATCCATCCCAGCGCGGCGCTGACGGCGGGGGCGCCCAGATACGCCGCCAGGGCCACTGGCACTGCGTACAGGACGAACAGGAAGGGCTGGGAGTAGACGTAGTTGCTGCGGGCGACGGCCTTGATGTTCCCCTCTTCGGCAAAGCGGTCGGCCCAGTGGGGGATGATGGAGCAAACCGACATCCGCAGCGAGTAGGTCAGGCCACCCAGCAGGCCCAGCGGGGCCGCCAGCGCCAGGGCCGCCTGGACGTCCAGCCCGCCCCCCAGGGCCAGCGCTGTCCCCAGGTAGCCCGCCAGGCCGGGGTCGCCGGGGAAGGAACCGCCAGCGGTGATCCACCCCAGATAGAGGACGTTGATGTTGGCGCCGATGGCGACCCCCTCCGCCACCCGCCCCATCACCGCCCCGACCAGGGTCCCGGCGACCAGCGGGCGGTAGAGGACGGTGAAACCGAGGTTGGCAAACCAGGGGGACCAGGCCAGGTAATAGAGGATGCCGACGGCAGCCGCGATGGGGAAACTCATCCGCACGGGCCCCGGTTGCGCCGTCGGCGCGGCGCGGGCCACCACCACGCCCACACCCATCAGCACCAGATTGACAACGATGGCGATCGTGACGGATTTTCTGGATATGCGCATGTCTTCCTCCCGCAAGATTAGAGATAGTCTCAACATCTGCCACAAAGGGCGCACAAAGGACACAAGGGGATGCCTGAACCTTTGTGCCCTTCGTGTTTTTCAGGAAAAGCGTTTAGAGGTCCAGAAGGTCTTTGAACGGACGGGCTTTCTCTCCCGGCACCGTCAGAAACGTGATGTCCACTCCCCGCTCTGCCAGGGCCTTCATGGCGGCAATCTCTTCGTCCGAGGCGGCGATGTGGCGGAAGAGAGGCCGACGGCCCGGGCCGCTTCCCAGGCCGCCCACGTTCAGTGCCATATACCGGACTCCCTCCTCGTAGAGACGCAGGGCCACCTGCGGGGACCGCAGAAGCACCATCGTCGTCTCCCGGGGGTGGGGGTCCTGGGGCAGATGGCGGATGGCCTCCTCCAGCGATAGGACATCCACCCGCAGGCCGGGCGGTGCAGCCAGCCGCATGACCTCTTGCATAAAGGGGTCAGCGGCGACCTCGTCGTCCACAATCACGATGCGGGTGAACGGCCGGTGTTTGCACCAGACGGCAATCACCTGCCCGTGAATCAGACGGTCGTCAATCCGGACCAGTCCCCATTCCTGGCTCATCCGCGCGGCTTTCGGTTGAGAAATAGGGGAAAACAGCAGAGGGACTCTTCCCCTCCGCCGTCTCGGTCGCATCGGCGATCCCAGCGGCACCGGGAGATGGTGCGGAACACATCGGGGCAATACTCTTTCTTCGCTCTCCCCGCAGGTTCAGACCTGGCGGAAGCGCAAGACAATTTTGCTCACGGCCCGAAGCAGGACAACTGTGCGCAGTTGTTCCGCTCCAGATGGTCCGTGGCGGCGATATTATATCCGGAAAACGGAAGTTGTCAAGCGGCCGCGAACGTGCCTGGCACGTTCTTCACCGCGAAACCCCCAGAATCCAGCGCTCATAGAGGTCCCGGTGCTCGCTTCCCGTCACCGTCTTGACTGTCGCCAGAAAAGAATCCGGGGTGGCGATGCCGTAGCGGTGGCGGCGGTAATACGCCCGCAGAAGGGCAAAGAAGTTCTCGTCCCCCACCCGCTCACGCAGGGCGTGAAAATAGAGGGCCCCCTTCCGGTAGACCACCGGGCTGTAGAGGTCCCGGGGATAGGCGGCGACCGGCAATCCGGCAGGCATGTCGTTCCCTTCCTCCACCAGCCGGTCGTAGGTGGCCTGAAAGTCGTCCTTCAGAATCCCGGCGGCCGTCTCGGCGCCGTAGAGGAATTCGTGGTAGAGCAACGTGGTGTACTGCGTCAACGCCTCATCCAGCCAGGGCTCGTCTACCTGGTCGCTCCCCACCACACCGTACCACCACTGATGGGCCACCTCGTGCGCCACCACCCACTCCAGGCGAGGATGACCCGTGTATAACCGGTCGGAGATGACCACCAGCGTGGGGTACTCTATCCCTCCGGCCCGCGTCGGCGTCTCCACCACGTCCAGTTCCTCATACGGATACGGCCCAAAGAGACGGGAGTAGAGGGTTAAGGCGTCCGCCGCCATTCTCAGAACTTGCTCGCCGCCCTCCCGATGCTCGGAGTAGAAATAACTGTTGACGGCGACTCCTTCGGCAACCTGGTTGGTGACCTGGTAGTCGTCGCCCAGGATGAGGGCGAAATCCCGGACCGGACCGGCCTGGCAGGACCAGCGCCCGGCCTCCCACCCGGCGCAGGTCCCGGAGGCCACCAGCGTCATCGTGGGCGGCGCGGTCACGTCCACCTGATAGAAAGCGACGTCGGAGTAGACGGCATCGCCGTACCCCGGCGCGACCTCCACATTCCAGCCCTCGTCGTCGTAGACAGGGATCAGGGGGTAGACCTCGGGCAGAGCCATCACGCCGCGCACGTAGGAGAACTGGGCGTAGTCTATCTCGTCGGTCAGGGGGACGGCGGCGGTGAAGGCCATGCTGATGGTGACCATCTCCATCGGGGCCAGGGGCGGGTTCAGCAGGAGGCGCAGGGCCGACCCGCCCAGGCGGACCTCCGGGCTGGCGGGCTTCCCGTTCAGGCGGATGGAACTCACCCTCATCTCGCCGCCGTAGCCGGGGGTGTGGGGAAAGAGGCGGAGGTAGAGGTCGCGCAGGGGAACCCCCTCGGTGTTGGTGTAGAGGACCTGTTGTTCGCCTGCAACTTGTGAATGGGCGATGTCCACCGTCAGGGAGATGGCGTACCGGGGGGCCAGGGAGAGGGTATCCGGCGGGGAAGGCGTATCCAGCGGCGCGGCTGTGGGAAGGGGACGGGGAGTGAAGAGCGCCGGGGTGGGAGAGGGCGAAGGCGTCAGTGGCAGGCAGGAAATGAGCAGAATCAACAGTCCAACCAGGGCAGGGGCCCGAGAAAGGCGGAGTGGAAATGCTCGTTGGTACCGACGGTCAGTGAATGTGGTTGAGCCGTTCATCGGCCATATTAGACTTCATCGGAAATAGGACGCAGATGAACGCAGATGAACGCGGATGAGTACGGGCTTTTCATTTTCTATTGGCACAATCCTGGCGCCGCGCTCAATTTCCGATGAACTTTATTGTACAACAAAAGGAGGAATTGTAAATACCTACTCACCGATGGGTGTGTCCCAGAATCGTCGGGGCCCAGCGGGCCAGGCCGTAAACGGCCTGGCTGAGGTTGTGCAGGGCGCTGAAAGCGCCCTCTCCCTTCGGTAGCCTTTCGGAAACACGGGTTGCCAGGGCGGAGAGGGGCGCTTTAGCGCCTCGTCTTTGCCTGAGCCTGGCCGTTTACGGCCAGGCGGAAAGGCCGACGGCCCAGCCCGACGAAATTGGGACACACCCCCACCGATGTCATTGCGAGCTGCCGAAGGCGGCGAAGCAATCTCCCAACCCGCAGGGGGATTGCTTCGGCGGCTAACGCCGCCTCGCAATGACGGCAGGTAGGTAGTTACGAGGAATTTGACACTGAACGGATGTTCGTTTATAATCAACAGAGAAACCCACCTCAGGAGGCTCCGGTGAACAGACAACGGGAAGGGGTAGAGGAGCAGGAGCGACGCATTCTGGAGTGCATCCGGGACTTCATCCAGGAACGGGGCTATCCTCCCACCGTCCGGGATATCGCCCGGGAACTGGAGATTTCTTCCACCTCGGTGGTGGATTACCACCTGAAACGGCTGGAACAGGCGAGATGGATAGAGCGGGACCCGCGCTCTTCCCGGGGCATTCGTCTCACAGCGACCGGTGCGCGATGGCTGGGGTTCGGCGAGGTTGTCTCCGTTCCCCTCCTGGGTGACATCGCAGCGGGTGAACCGATCCCCGTCCCCTCCTCCGATTTCTCCCTGCTGGGTGTGGAGGAGACCATTGAGTTAACGCGCAGCATCGTGGGAGACCCCCAGGACCTCTACGCCCTGCGCGTCCGGGGGAATTCCATGATAGATGCGATGGTCCACGACGGCGACATCGTCATTATGCGCCCCGCCGAGGAGGTAGCGAACGGGGAAATGGCTGCCGTCTGGTTGCGGGACCGGGAGGAGGCAACCCTGAAGCGGGTCTACTGGGAAGGGGGACGAGTGCGTCTTCAGCCCGCCAACCCCACTATGGAACCCATTTACATAGACGACCCCCGCCAGGTGCAAATTCAGGGCAAGGTCGTGATGGTCATCCGGCGGGTCCGCTGAGCAGGGTTTGGGACCTCAGGGCTTCCCCAGTGCCTCTTCCATAGAGGGGTACTCGCCTGCCGCGATATCTGCGATGGCCGGTGATGGGGGCCGGCGAATGGGCAGCAGGACGGTGAAGGTGCTCCCCTGCCCCGGAGCGGATTCCAGCCAGACGCGCCCCCCATGTGCCTCTACCAGGGACTTGACGATGGAGAGTCCCACCCCCATGCCTCCCGCTGCCATCCGCAGCGGGTCATCCGTGTGGTAGAACCGTTCCCATACCCGGGGTTGTTCCTCCAGCGGAATACCGATGCCGGTATCCTGAACCCAGAGACGGCAGAACTGGGGAGGGGCCCCACCCGGTTCCGGCACCGCTGCCAGCCCCACCGTTACCCGACCACCCGGATAGGTGAATTTGACCGCGTTGCTGATCAGGTTGCTCACCGCCTGACGGATGCGCAGCGGGTCCACCTCTGCCGGGGGCACATCATCCGCCACTTCCAGCCGCCACTCCAGTTGTCGCGCCTTCATCTGGGGAACGAAAGATTCCAGGACCTCGCCGACCAGCAGGGCCAGGTCGGTAGGGGCGTAGTTCAGTTCCAGGCGCCCCCGCTCGCTTTCGGCAACAGCGATGAGATTGTTGGCAATCGCGACCAGCCGGCGGGCGTTGTCGTGGATGATGTGGAGAAACGTGGCCTGGGTGGGGGATAGCGGGCCCACCATGCCGCTGTAGAGCGCCTCGCTGTAGCCCAGGATGGCGGTCAGGGGGGTCCGGAGTTCGTGAGAGACGTGAGCGATGAATTCCCGTTTGGAGTTTTCGGCCTGGACCTCCCGGGTGACATCCCGCAGTACAGCCACTGTGCCCAGGTGCTCGCCGGAGGGGAGTCGGACGGGCGCCGCACTGACTGCAATCCGTTTCCCTTCCAGTTCAAAGAGGGTGTGAAGCGGCGATTGGAGGAGTGCCATCACCTCCAGAGGTTGTGCGGCAACGGCTTCCAGCGCTGGCTGAACGGGGCGGCCCAGTAGCCGTTCCCGGGGAACCCCCAGGATGCGCTCCGCCGCCGCGTTCAGCCGGATGGCCACTCCCTGCTCATCGGTCACAATGATCCCCTCGGTCGTGCTCTCCAGAATCGCCTCCCGCAGCGAAGCCTCGCGCTCCCGCTCCCGGAGCGCCCGCTCCAGGCGCTGGACCTCCCGCCCCAGACGGCGGTACAGATAGACGTTCTCAATCGCTGCCGCCATCTGGGCCCCGATAGATTCGCATAGACGGATATCCCGGCTCTCAAAAGGGGTTGGTTGGTGATCGTTCACGATGAGGAGAACCCCCATCACCCGGTCCCTCTGGACCATGGGTTGCACGATCACTGTCCCCCCCTTCGGACTCTGCAGGAGGTCGTAGAGAGATTGCAGGTCCGGTTGCGGGCGATGGGGGTGCAGAATCAGATGCCGTCGCCTGCGGACGGCGTGGGCCAGAAGAGGATATTGGTCCAATGGGACGTCAACGGGATCGGGCAATGGCATGTGCCCGGTCAGGGGAGCATACAGGGTCATCAGACGCAGTCGCTCAGGTACCTCTTTTTCGGATAGGTCTACCGGTCCTTCTGCCGGTCGCAGCAGGACTGCTACCCGGTCAGCATCCAGTGCCTGGGCGATGTGCTCCGCGACCTGTTTCAGGACTGGTTCCAGTTCCAGGGACGCACTGAGTGCCTGGCTGACCCCCAGCAGGGAAAGCAGTTCTTGTGTCTGCTGCAGGGAGCGTTCGCTCAGAGTTTGCAGTTCCTGCCGGTAGGACCAGAGGTCCTGAAGGGCCGCGCGGTACACGACGATGGAGATGAGAGGATAGCCAAAGAGATTGACCAGCCGGCCCAACCCCGTCTGGTCCATTGCCACCAACCCGTTACCCAGAGCGATGATCAGAAAAGCGATGCCTGGCAGCAGATATTCTACCCGTCGCCGTTGCAGGAGCAGGTACAGGCCAGTGAAGATGGCCAGCAGGGTTGCCCAGAGGTCCCAGATTGCCTGCTGCCAGAAAGCGGTGTACTCAAAGAAGGGGACAGAGCGGGCCAGAGGATACCAGAGAGGGAAGAACAGGAGGGTAACACCCAGAATTGCCGTTGACTGAATGATCAGGAACCACCGTCCTGCCCGCCGTCCGATCAGAGGGGAGAGGAATGCCCAAATCATCACCGTCAGGCTGGCGACTTCCAGCGCGTAGAGAAGGGGGGCCAGGAAGTTATAGCCTTGAGGCCCCAGGACCAGGAGAGGGACCCGCAGAAGCAGGACGACCGTAAAAGCGATCAGGAAGCGCCGCTGGTCTGGATTTCGGGTATGTCGGTACTCCACCAGCGCGATACCGGCGGCTCCCTCCAGGGCCAGCAGAATCAGCAGGTGGTAGACAAAGGTACCGGGTCCCGTGCCAAGCAGGTTATAGAGCGGGCCCAGAATTCCCATAAGGACTCCTCAAGGCCAGGATGGGTTGAGGGCGTGTCTGAAAAATGATGGGAGTGCAGGCGGCAATTTTCACGCCCAGACAGCAAAACCCCACCAATTCCTGGGAATTCAACAGTTCAGAACGGCGTTGTTGGGCGAGTGGGGGTGAGGAGAACCGGCGCGGTGGGAGTCGGCGTCTCCACTCCACGCGGCGTCCGGGGTGTGAAGGAAACCATCAGGCCGATGGCCATGCTGGCCACCACCAGGATGCTCATCATCCAGAATATGCGCTGGCTACGGGAAACAGACGCTCTTTTGCGACGCATGTTACTCACCGGCGAATGAGGGTAACCATAGGACGATTGAAATCGTCCCCTCTGGGCACTTCGTGCCGGGTGTCGGCCTCCGCCGACACCCTTCAAAGTTGGTCGGCGAAGGCCGACCACTGGCCGCAGGCCCAAAAAGGTGACTTCCAGTCACCGCCTGAATACAACCCCAATTATATCCCATTCCGAAAAGTAGACAATCACGCACCTTGACAGGGGCGTGTCCCAGAATTGCGGGACAACTGCTCGGGGTTGTCCTGCCAGCCCGGAACTTGCACCCTGCCAGCCCGCGCGTATAATAGCCCCGCTTCAACCATCTTACCAGGAGGACTTATCATGGAACCGTTACCCCGCTGGGACGTCAGTCATCTGTATCCTGGCCTGGATTCCCCCGAATTCCGGGAGGCGTGGGATGCTCTGGTGCGCGCGATAGATGACCTGGTTGCCCTCTTTGACCGCCACGGTGTCAACCGAAAGGAGTCGCCCCCGCCCCTCCCCGAAACCGTGGACGCCTTTGAGGAGGTGCTGACCCGCTACAATGAGGTGTTACGAGAACAGCACACCCTGGGCGCCTACATCAATAGTTTCCTCACCACCGATTCTCGGGACGCGCGCGCCCAGGCGGCCTGGAGTGAGTTCCAGCAGAGGACGATGCCGTTGAGCCAGTTGAGCACCCGGCTCATCGCCTGGATCGGCTCGCTGGATACGGACGGGCTGGTGGAGCGTTCCCCCGTCGCCAGAGACCATGAGTTCGCGGTGCGCCGGGCGCGAGAGTGGGCCGCCCACCTGATGAGCCCGGCGGAAGAGGCCCTGGCGATTGAACTGGACCTCACCGGCGGAGCGGCCTGGGCCAAACTGTACGATACGTTCACCTCCCAGTTAATGGTGAAACTGACGCTGGACGGCGAGGAGCGCACCCTGCCGATAAGCGCGGTGCGCAACCTGGCCTACGACCCCGACCGCACCGTCCGGCAGCGGGCATACGAGGCCGAACTGGCCACCTGGGCCCAGTCCGCGGTGCCTCTGGCGGCCGCGCTGAACAGCATCAAGGGACAGGTCAACACGCTGACCCGGCGGCGGGGATGGGCATCCCCGCTGGAGGCCGCCCTCTTCGCCAACCACATTGACCGGACGACCCTGGACGCGATGATGGAAGCGGCATGGGAGTCCTTCCCCGACTTCCGCCGTTACCTGCACGCCAAAGCCCGCTTGCTGGGGCTCCCCCGCCTGGCCTGGTACGACCTTTTCGCGCCCGTGGGCTCCTTCAGCCGCCAGTGGGAGTTCGCCGAGGCGCGCGACTTCATCCTCCAGCAGTTCGGCACCTACTCGCCCCGGCTGCGCGCGCTGGCGGAACGGGCCTTTGCGGAACGGCGGATTGACGCCGAGCCGCGCCCCGGCAAGCAGGACGGCGCGTTCTGTATGTGGCTCCGGGGAGAGGAATCCCTGATCCTGGTCAACTACAAGGCGGCCTTCGGCAAGATGAGCACCCTGGCCCACGAACTGGGGCACGCCTACCACAACCTGAACCTGGCCCCGCGCACAATGGTCCGGCGCTTCACCCCGATGACGCTCGCCGAAACCGCCAGCATCTTCTGCGAAACAATCGTTAAAGAGGCTGCACTGGCCCAGGCGGACGAAAAGGAACAACTGGCCATTCTGGAAGCGGACCTGCAGAACGCCTGCCAGGTGGTGGTGGATATTACCAGCCGCTTCCTGTTTGAGTCCCGCGTCTTTGAGGGACGCCAGCAACGGGAACTGACCCCTGAGGAACTCTGCGAGGCGATGACGGAGGCCCAGCGGAAAACGTACGGGGACGGTCTGGACCCGAATGCCCTCCACCCGTATATGTGGGCGGCCAAACCCCACTACTACAGCGCCGACGTCTCCTTCTACAACTTCCCGTACATGTTCGGCCTGCTCTTCGGTCTGGGCCTCTACGCCCAATACCGCCAGGACCCGGATTCCTTCCGCGCCCGGTACGATGATCTTCTCTCCTCCACCGGTATGGCCGACGCCGCGACGCTGGCGGCCCGCTTCGGGATAGACATCCGCACCCCTCATTTCTGGAGGCAAGGCCTGGAGACCATCCGCGCCAATATTGACCGCTTCGTCGCTCTGGTGGATTCGTTATCCGGGGGATGCGTCCCAGAATTGTAGGACAACTGCTCGCAGTTGTCCTGCAAAGTACGGCCAGACCCGACGAAATTGGGACACAGCCCCTTGACATCTACACTCTTTCACCCCTTCCCTCGCATGCATGCGGGAGGCCCCTTGCTGATGCTCGGGGGGCCGCCGGTGCCGCTTCGCTGCGCTCGCCGTGATGTTCCTCGCTCTCCTATTTGTCAGAACTACCGATGCCGGGTATAATTGCAACGAAAGGAATTCCACCAGGAGGTGAACCATGTTAGTCGGTGAACGGATGACTCCGCGCCCCATCACGGTCAATGAGGACACGTCCCTCCCTGAAGCGCTGGAACTGATGCGCAAAGAGAAAATCCGCCGCCTCCCGGTGCTGGATAAGCACGGGAAACTGGTGGGCATCGTTACCGAACTGGACCTTCTGCGGGCCTCTCCCTCCCCGGCGACCACCCTGAGCATCTACGAGATCCCCTACCTGCTCTCCAAAGTCAAGATGCGGGACATTATGACCCGCGATGTCATCACGGTGACCGAGGATACCCCGATTGAGGAAGCGGCCCGCATCATGGCCGACCGCAAAATCGGCGGCCTCCCCGTGATGCGGGACGACAAACTGGTCGGCATCATCACCGAGACGGACATCTTCAAACTGATGCTGGAACTCTTTGGCGCCCGCCAGAGCGGTATCCGCATCACCCTCTCCGTCCCCGATGAGAAGGGCGTCCTGGCCCGCGTGACTGGAAAAATCGCCGAAATCGGCGGCAACATCATCTCCCTGGGGACCGCGATGGGAGAGGACCCGACCACCAGCGTCCTCATCATGCGGGTAGTGGACGTCTCCGAAGAGGCGCTGGTGACCGCGCTGAACGGCCTGGGCGGCGGCATCAAGGTCACTCACTCCCGAACCTGCACCCTGCCTGCCTGTCCAGCCTGACCCACTCCAAACAGGGCCTCTCACCGCTCCCTCCCCGGACGGCTGGCGGGAGGCCCGCCCAGGACCGCGCGATGGACATCCCGAACCTCCGCTGGTGGGGGTGGGGCACTCTGGACTGCTCCTATCCCCTGGAAAACCGGCCCCAATTCTGGCCGACCCTGCGGGCGTGGCTGGAATTACCCGACGACCTGACGGAACGTCCGCCGGTCCCGCTGGAATCTATCCAACTCCGACCATCCCGCCTGGACGACCCGGTCCTGGCCTCGCTGCGCCGACTGGTCGGAGAGGACGCGGTCCGGCTGGACCTGCGCGCCCGCGTGGAGCACGCCTGCGGCAAGGCCTACCGGGACCTGGTGCGCGTGCGGGCTGGCGTTGTCCCCAACCCCCCGGATGCCGTCGTCTATCCCGCCGACGAGGGACAGGTGGCGGCGATTGTCGCCTGGGCCGCCGACCGGGACATCCTTATCATCCCCTTCGGCGGCGGGAGTACTGTCTTGGGGGCCGTGGAGCCACCCCCCGACGACCGCCCCGCCATCAGCCTGGACCTGGCCCGGCTGGACCGGGTCATCTCCATAGACCCCGTCTCCCGGACTGCCCGCATCCAGGCCGGCGCGACCGGCCCCGAGGTGGAGGCCCAACTGAACGCGCGGGGCTTCACCCTGGGCCACTTCCCCCAGTCCTTTGAGTTCTCCACCCTCGGCGGCTGGATTGCCACCCGAGGCGCTGGTCAGACGTCCACCGGCTACGGGAAGATAGAGCACATGACCCAGGCGGTCCAGGTGGTCACCCCGGTGGGCCTCATAGAGACGCGCGACGTCCCCACCAGCGCCACCGGCCCCAGTTTGCTGGAGATTCTGGTCGGCTCGGAGGGGGCCTGCGGCGTCATCACCCAGGCGACAATGCGCATCTGCCCCCGTCCCGAAGTCCAGGACTATCGTGGATTCCTCTTCCACCGACTGGACGAAGCGGTTGCCGCGCTGCGCGACCTGATGCAGCAGGGCCCCTGTCCCACCATCGCCCGCCTCTCCGACCCGGAGGAGACCGCCGGTTTCGCCGTACTGGCCCACGCCCACTCCGGCCTGCGAGCCCTCATGGACCGGGCTACCGAAAAGTATCTGGCCTGGAAGGGCCACCGTTTGACCGGCGGCAGTTGCTTCCTGCTCCTGGGCTACGACGGCCGCCCGGAGGACGTCCGCCCCCGCTGGCGCCGGGCGACCGAAATCTGCCGGGACCACGGCGGCCTGCCCCTGGGCCGCAGCGTCGGCGAGTCCTGGAAACGGGAACGGTTCGCCCAGCCGTACCTGCGGGACACCCTTCTGGGTGTCGGCGTCATGGTGGATACGTTGGAGACGGCCACCACCTGGTCCAACCTGTTCCATCTCTACGGGGCGATGACGGCGGCCATCCGGGCCGCCATCCGGGATACCGGCGGCGGGCCCGGATACGTAATGACCCATATCTCCCACAGTTACCCATGGGGGGCCTCCCTCTACACCACCTTCTTGGGCCGTCAGGTGCCCGGCGCGGAGATTGAACAGTGGTGGGCGGTGAAGGAAGCGGCCACCGAGGCCATCCTGGCCGCCGGAGGTACCCTCAGTCACCATCACGGCATCGGCCGCGACCACACCCGCTGGTTCCGGGAAGAGGTCGGGCCGCTGGGCCTGAAGACCCTCCAGGCCGTCAAGGTCACCCTGGACCCCACCGGCATTATGAACCCGGGTGTCCTGTTGGAGGAGTAGGAATTTTGTCGCTACCACTTGCGGCAGGCTCTGGGCAACCGCAAGGGTTGCCCCTACACCGGCCATCGTAGGGGCAGGGCTTGCCCCTGCCCCGTAAATATCCAGGAGGCCGGCCATGGAGCCTATTTTCCCGGCCAACCACCGTCCCTTTTCCGTGTCCGCCCGCGAAGAGAACCTGACCCGTCTCGCCGACGAGACCTTTGACGTCCTGGTCATCGGCGGCGGCATCACCGGCGCGGCCATTGCGCGGGATGCGGCGATGCGCGGCTTCCGCACCGCGCTGGTGGAGAAAGGGGATTTCGCCGTCGGCACCAGCAGCCGCTCCACCCGCCTGGTCCACGGCGGCATCCGCTACCTGGAATACGGCGAGTTCCGCCTGGTCTTTGACGCCTGCACCGAACGGCGCATCCTGCGCCGCATCGCCCCCCGCCTGGTCCGCCCGCTGGCGTTCCTCTACCCCCTCTACGCCGGTCAGCGGCCCCCCGCCTGGAAACTCCGCATGGGCCTCACCCTCTACGACGCCCTCAGCCTCTTCCGCAACGTCCAGAACCACCGCTGGCTCTCCCCCCAGGAGGCCGCGCGGCGGGAGCCCCTGATCGGCGGACGGGGCCTGGTCGGCGCGGGCCGCTACTACGACGCCCAGGTGGACGACGCCCGCCTGACCCTGGCGATGGCCCGCGCTGCCCATCTCCACGGCGCCGTGGTGGTCAACTATGCCCCCGTCGTCGGTCTGATGAAGGCAGGGGGGCGAATCGCCGGCGCGCAGGTGGTGGACGGCCGCACCGGGCGGGAGATAGAAGTCCGGGCCCGCGTCGTCGTCAACGCCACCGGCGTCTGGGCCGACCGCATCCGGGCCCTGGACGACCCTGCCGCCCGCCCCATGCTCCGTCCCACCAAAGGCATCCATCTCCTCATCCCGCGCGACCGTCTCCCCACCCACCACGCCGTCATCTTCACCTCTCCGCGCGACCGCCGCCACATGTTCGTCATCCCCTGGAAGGACTTTGCCCTCATTGGCACCACCGACACCGACTACCCGGGCGACATGGACAACCCCGCTGCCGACCGGGGCGACGTGGAGTACCTGCTGGAAGCGGTCAACCATCTCTTCCCCGGCGCCCGCATCACGGAGACGGACATCGTCAGCACCTTTGCCGGACTGCGTCCCCTGGTGGCCGCGCCGGGCCATCCCTCATCGGTCTCCCGCACCCACGTCATCGTGGAGAGCCCTTCGGGACTGCTGACCATCACCGGCGGCAAACTGACCACCGCCCGCCGCATGGCCGAGGAGTTGACCGACCGGGTCCAGAAGCATCTGGCCGAAATGGGCGTCCACGCCCGGTCCGCCTGCCGGACCCAGGAGCCGCTGGAGGGCGCGCAGATAGAGGCGGTGGAAATGGAGATGCCGGACGGGCGGGTGGCCCGCCACCTGGTGGAGACCTACGGCGGCGATGCCCGCTGGATTCTGGGCTATATGGAGGAGAACCCGGCGCTGGGCGAGCCGATGGTGCCGGGATTGCCGTACCTGCTGGCGGAGGCCCTCTACGCCGTCGGGCATGAAATGGCGCTCACCCTCAGCGACGTGCTGATTCGCCGCACCCATGTCATCTACGATGCCCGGGACGGCGGACTGGGCCGGGCGCGGGCCGTCGCGGAGGTCATGGCACCCCGTCTGGGTTGGGACGAGGCGGAGATAGAGCGGCAACTGGCCGACTACGCCGCGCAGGTTGCGCTGACCCGAAGCCCTATATAAAGTTGGCAAGTTTGCGAGTTTGCAAGTTTGCCCACTTGCCAACTTGCCCACCTGCCCACTTGCAAACTTGCCACTGCCCACCTGCCAAAGTATGAAACGCCGTCGCACCAACTGGGCCGCCCTTCAGGGCTGTGCGCTGACCGGATTCCTGCTCCTCTGGCTGATCGGAGCGGGACTGGTGGGCTACACCTTTGTCGCGCTGGGACGGCAGCCCACCCCGACCCCGGTGCCGCTGCCCTCGCCCACTTCCACCCCATCCCCCACGCCGACGGCGACGCCAACCCCCACCCCGACGGCCACGCCGACACCGACCCCCACCTGGACACCGACCCCGCCGCCGACGCCGACCGCCACGCCCACCGCCACCCCCACCCCGCGCCCGACCTTTGTCTTCCCTGCCCCGCCGGGCACCCTGGTGGTTCCCTCGCCCTTCCCGATGCCCACGCCCGACCCCAACGCGCCGCCCGATGCGGCCATCCCGCCCCCGGTCAACCCCATCCCCGTCGCCGCCGACGCCGTCAACATCGTCATCCTGGGCAGCGACAGGCGCCCCACCTGGACGGAGTGGCACACCGACGCCATCCACATCGTCTCCATCCAGCGGAATCGGGCCGTCGTCTCCGTCATCTCCATCCCGCGCGACCTCTACGTCTACATCCCCGGCGACGGGATGAACCGCATCAATATGGCCGATTACCACGGCGAGGCCACCGGTTACCCCGGCGGGGGATGGGGCAACCTGCGGGATACGCTCCTCTACAACCTGGGCATCCGCGCCGACTACTACGTCCGCACCGATTTTGACGGCCTCATCGGCATCGTGGACGCGCTGGGCGGCATAGATGTCCCCGTCCACTGCCGCCTGAGCGACTACTGGCCCTACCGGGATGCCAGCGGGCAATACCCTATCTTCACCCTGGAGCCGGGCGTCCACCATCTGGACGGCGAACAGGCCCTCTGGTACGCCCGTTCCCGGATGACCACCAGCGTCTTCTCCCGGGATCGCCGCCAGCAGCAGGTCTTGCAGGCCATCTGGCATAAAATCCGGGACGGCGGCTGGCTGGCCCGGATTCCCACCCTCTGGGACCAGTTCCGGAGCATGTTCGTGACCAATCTGGACCTGCCCACAGTGCTGGAACTGGCGCGGGTGGCGTTCTTCCTGCAGGAGCAGAACATCCGCTACTACAACATCGGCCCGCAGCACGTGACACCCTGGGTGGCCCCATGGGGCGGGAACGTCTTCCTGCCCCGGTGGGAGGTCATAGAGCCGCTGCTGGCGGAGGCCATGGCGCCGCCCCCCGAGGGCCGCCTGACCCGCACCTTCCTGCCGGTGGAGGTCTGGAACGGGACGATGAACCTGGACTGGGACCTGCTGGCGGTGGACCGGCTGGTCCGGGCGGGCTTCCCGGCCATCCCCGGTCAGCCGGACCGGCGGGATTACCCCCAGACGATGCTCATCGTCTTCCGGGAACACGCCAAGGGGACGGGGGTGGAGGACCTGAAGCGGATGTTCGGGATTCCCGATGAACGGGTCTTCTATCAGCCCAACTGGGGCACTGCCTACGGCTTCCGGCTGATCATCGGCGCCGATTATCAGACCTGCTATGAGCGGTAAAGTATACGATGCCAGGCACGTTGAAAGTGCCTGGCATCTGGATGAAATTGTCATCGTCAAGGGCGGCGGCGACCTGGGGACGGGCGTCGCCTGGCGGCTGCACCGCTGCGGATTCCGCGTCCTGGTCACCGAAACCCCTCAGCCCACCGTCATCCGCCGCACTGTGGCTTTCGCCTCGGCGGTCTATGAAGGGGCCGTCACCGTAGACGGGGTGACCGCGCGGCGGGTGGAGGATGAAGCCGGCATCCGGGCTGCCTGGGCCGCCGATGAGGTCGCCGTCGTTGTGGACCCGCAGGCGGAATGGATCGCGCGCCTGCGCCCCCTGGCGGTGGTGGACGCCATCATGGCCAAGCAGAACACCGGCACCCGCATCACCGACGCGCCCATCGTCGTCGCGCTGGGGCCGGGGTTTGTCGCGGGGGTGGATTGCCACGCCGTGGTGGAGACCAACCGGGGCCACAACCTGGGGCGGGTCATTCTGGAGGGGAGCGCTGAGCCGGATACGGGCGTTCCCGGCGAGGTGGGCGGGGAGAGTGCCCGCCGGGTCCTGCGCGCGCCGGTGGCGGGCGTCTTCCGGTCCATCCGCGCCATCGGCGACCGGGTGCGGGCCGGGGAGGTGGTGGCCTACGTGGACGAGACCCCCGTGGTCTCCCAACTGGACGGTGTCCTGCGGGGCCTGCTCCACGACGGGCTGACCGTCCACGCGGGGATGAAGGTGGGGGACGTGGACCCCCGGGCCGTCTTTTCCCACTGTTTCACCATCTCGGACAAGGCACTGGCAGTCGGCGGCGGCGTCCTGGAGGCCATCCTTTACCTGGCCCGCAGGTCAGTGTAGCGCCGACCGTCAGGCCAGTAGCGCAGCCGCCAGGCCTGTAGAGCGCAAACTGACAGCCTGTGCTACAGGGCCAGTTGAAAACAACGGTCGGCGCAGGCCGACCGAAGGCCTGCGGTCCAGGCAGGGCGACTTCAGTTGACACGATGAGCGCCAGCCGCCGGGCCGGTTGCAGGCTGACAGCCTGCGCTACGATGTAGCGCCGGCCGCCAGGCCGGTACAATCAGCCCGACGGTTTACCGTCGGGCTGATTCAGGGAAGCCCTGCGGGCGATTGCTGAGCCCCGAAGGCCTCGGCCCGAGTTGGACTTTGCAAACCCGTGCTGTGAATTCCGGCCCGGGCCGCAATCTTGCCGGGTCGTAAACGACCCGGCTCAGATGAGAAGGGGCGCTGAAGCGCCCCCTGGCAGAGAGCGGCGCTTTCCCCCCGCCCAACGGGGCGCTTGAGCGCCCCTGGTTCTGTGAGCCAGGCCGTTTACGGCCTGGCGACGGGGAGAATTCGCAGCAGGCGTTTGCAACGGAGCCTGCCGCCTTTAACGGCGGACGGAACTACGGTGTCCCCCGCGCCACCCGATAAATCGCCCCCAGGAGCGATGCCTCGCCGGCCGCGTCCTGCGATAACTCCCAGACCATCACCCCACCCGCCCGCTCCAGCGCCAGCCGCGTCTTGGCCTGAACAGTGGGGATGCCGTTGTAGTACACGGGAACGCCGTCCACCGTCACCACATCCTTCTGGGGCGCGTCGGGGTCCAGGAGCACCAGCGCCCGGTACTCCAGCCACTTGGGCCGCCCGTAGAAGGGGATGCCCAGGACCGCCTTCTCCGGCGCAAGCCCCCGCCCCAGCCAGTAGTCCAGCGCGGCCACGGCATACTCATAGGGAGAGTGCTGGGGTCCGTCTCCGCCGTCGTAGGCCATAATGCCCAGATAGTCCACATACCCGAAGACCTCGTCGGGAACCCCCTCCGCCAGCGGCCCCTTCCCGACCACCGCCGCCGTCAGCATGCGGCCCCGGGCATGCATCTCTTCGCTCAGCACCTGCATCATCGCCCCGTAGTTCTTCGCCGACTCCCCGGGGTCGGGGTACTCCCAGTCTATGTCCACCCCGTCCAGCCCGTAGGCGTCGCAGAAGGCCGTCAGGTTCTCCGCAAAGGCCCGGATGGTCTCCGGACGGGAGGCCAGCGTCTCAAATCCCAGGTCGTTCCCCTCGTTCCACCCGCCGACGGAGATGAGCACTTTCACTCCGCGCTCGTGCGCCGCCGCGACCAGGTTCTTCAGTTTGTCCGGGTTCTGGATGGGCAGCAAACTCCCGTCGCCGCGGGGGTGGGGGAGGAGAAAGGCGTAGTGGACGTGGGTCAGGTAGCCAAAGGGAATTTCGCGCGTCCGCCCGGACCAGGCCGTCGCATAGCCGACGATGCGGAATTCCCGCCGGGATGGTTCCGGGCGGCAGCCGGAGAGGAGAAGCGTTCCGCCCATTACGGCGACGAGGGTCAGTGCCAGGCACTTCAAAAATGCCTGGCACTTCGGACATCTTCTCAAGCGGCGGCGGTTCATCCCTTCGTCCCCGTCAGCGCGACGCTCTCCAGGATGTAGCGCTGGGTGAAGAAGAAGACGACGATCAGCGGGATCATCGTCAGCGCGGAGGCGGCCATGATGAGGGGCCAGGGCTGCACCTGCACCTGGGGATTGATGAGATTGGCGATGACGACCGGGAGCGTGTACATGTTGGCCCGCTGGAGGTAGATGAGCGGCGCCTGGAGGGAGTTCCAGTTCGCCACGAAGAGAAAGACCGCGATGGTCGCCAGCGCCGGTTTACAAAGCGGCAGGATGATGTGCCACCAAATCTGGAAATGGCTGGCCCCGTCAATCAGCGCCGCCTCGTCCAGTTCCTTCGGCAGCCCCAGCATGAACTGACGGAGGAGAAAGATATAGAGCGCCCCTCCAGCGAAGAAGCCAGGAATGATGATGGGGTTGTACGTCCCCACCCACCCGATTTTGTTGAACATCACGTACTGGGGCACCAGCGTGGTCTGGTACGGGAGCATCAGGGTGGAGAGCATCAGGAAGAAGACGATGTTGCGTCCCGGCCACTGGATGCGGCTGAAGGCGTAGGCGACGGCCGCCACCGAGACCAGCGTCCCCAGAACCGCCAGCGTGGTGACGAACGCGGAGTTGGAGAAATAGAGTTGGAGAAATAGAGAAGCCAGCGGGAATCCGTCAGCACCTGGCGGTACGCGTCCGGTTGCGGCTGGGCGGGCCACCAGGTGATGCGGGGGGAGTTGGCCTCTTCCATCGTCTTGAGGGACGTGGAGATCATCCAGAAGAGGGGGAACAGCATAAAACCGCTGCCTGCCAGGAGGAGCAGATACACGATGCCGTTGCTGAATGCCTGGCGGACTTTGCGGGGCAGGAACGGTTCGCGCCGGTTGGGTTTTCGCATCCTCACGCCTCCTCGTACTCGTAGTAGACCCACCGGTTCGCCAGCCGGAACTGGATCAGGGTCAGCACCAGGATGAGGACCAGCAGAATCCACGACATGGCCGCGCCGTAGCCGATTTTGTTGAACCGGAAGGTGGACCGCCAGAGGTAATAGGCGACGAAGTAGGTGGACTGGGCCGGCCCGCCGTTGTCGGTGAGGACGTAGGACTGCTCAAAAATCTGCAGGGTGGCGATGATGCCGACGACCAGGTTGTAGAACGTGGCGGGGGAAATCATCGGGAAGGTGATGCGCCAGAAACGCTGCCAGCCGCTGGCGCCGTCCACCAATGCTGCCTCATAAAGATGGGGCGGGACGCTGGAGAGGGCCGCCAGGTAAATCATCATCATCCCGCAACTCCAGACCCCGATGAAAATGATGGCAGGCTTGGACCACAACTGGCTCTGATGCCAGAGGGGCATCACTTCCGGGCCTGGAAGGCCCCGGGCAACGATCTGCTGCAACAGGTTGAAATCCCCGCGCTGGAGGCCCAGAAAGGCCGCGTTGGTGATTTCCGTAAACCAGACCACCCCCTGGCGGACCGGCACCAGGAAGGGGAAAATATCCTCTATCATCCGGATCAGGGTATTCAGGATGCCATTATTCGGGTTCAGCACCAGCCGCCAGGTGATGAGCATCGCCGCGTTTGCCGCCAGCATCACCGGCAGGTAGTAAATCATCCGGAAGGCCTGTTCTCCCGGTAATCTTCGGTACAGGAGCAACGCCAGGACCAGGGCCATTGCCAACTGGAGGGGCAGGCCGAAGAGGGTGACGTAGATGGAGTTCAGGATGGAGACCCGGAACTGGTCGTCGGTGGTTAGCAACTGGATGTAGTTCTGCAGCCCGACCCAGACGGGCGGGTCGGGAAGTTTGAAGCGGGTGAAACTCCAGTACAGAGAGGCCAGCGTAGGGCCGATGACGAAGATGATGTACCCCACAATCCAGGGTGAAGCAAAGAAGTAGCTGGCAAAGGTACGGGCCTGGTAGGTCCGGTTCTTCCCCCGCCAGCGGGCGATGAGTTTCGCCACCGACGCGACGGCCAGACTGGAAAGGATGATGAAGACGACCGTCGCCACAGCCCAGAGAAAAGTGTAGAGTTTCGGGTTCATGGTCATCTATCCGGGAGCATCCTCCCGCAGGCCAAGACGCCTGCGGAAGGATGCAAAGGGTTTACGGCAGACGCCCGGCGTCCCGCAGAATCTGGGTGTACTTCTCCTGGATGTTCTTCAGCGCGGCGTCCAGGCTCTGAACGTCGCTGAAATAGAGCGGCATCTCCGCCATCAGGACATCGCGGAACTGGGCCGTCTCCCGGATGTCGGCGAAACCGACGCCGTACTGGCCCATCAGTTCGCCCATCTTCTTCATCACGACGTCCTGCTCCACATAGCCGAACCAGGCATCCTTACGGGGCGGGAAGGAGCCGAAGTGGGAGTTGTAGGTGTTCAGGTTCTCGGCGGAGCCCAGGAACTTCAGGAACTCCACCGCCTCGGGGATGTGCTTGGAGTAGGCGGGGATGGCCAGCCAGTCGTTGAAGACCTGGACCACCGGCTTGCTATTGGGGAAGTCCGGGTGGGTGAAGCCGGGGAAGAGTTCAATCTTCTCCCAGATAGGGTCGCTGGTCGCCGGGGCACCCCAGAGATTGCCCCACTGGCAGGCCACCAGATCGGAGGCCAGCAGGGCCCCGGTCGTCTCCGGCAGGCCGGCGGTCTGCTCGTTGGGCAGCACGGCCCGGCGCCGGTCGTACATGAACTGGAGCGCGGCTTTCGCCTCGGGGCTGTCAAAGTTGGGGCTGCCGTCGTCCTTGTAGATGGAGCCGCCCAGCGTCCAGATAAGGGAGATGTACTCCTGCCAGTCTTCCAGCGGAGTGAAGCCCTGGCGCTGGAGCGCTCCGCCCTCCACGATGGTGGCATCGCCCGCCAGTTTCACCATCTCGGCGAAGGTCTGGGGCACCCGGTCCCATCCGACCTCCTTCAGGATGTCGGTGCGGCACATGTAGGCGCGCGGGGCGGTCAGCCAAGGCAGACCGCGCGGCTCACCTTCCCACATCACCGTGTCCAGCGTCCCGGGGAGGAACTGGGCCCAGTCCGGCCAGTCCTTGAAGTACGCCCCCAGCGGCGCCAGCCGATCGCCGTACTCCGCCACGTATTCGGAGCCCAGGTTGAGGATGTCGGCCCCTTCACCGGCCGCAAAGTAGCCCTGGACCGTCTCGTCCAGCGTCCCCCAAGTTGACGTAGACGAACTCCACGTTGATGTTGGGGTGCTCCTTCTGGAAGGCCGGGACGACCTCCTCCTCCAGCCACTTGTCGGTCTTGTCGGGGATGTAGTCCACGACCATGACCTGAATGGTGACCTTCTCCGCCGCGGGCGGCTGGGTGGGTTGGGGTGCCGGGGGCTGGGTGGGCTGGGGCGCTGGCGGCTGGGTCGCGGTGGGGGTGGGCCTGGCGCAGGCAGAGAGCAGCACTGCCAGCGCGCTCACCACAGTAGCGAGAATCCACACTTTGCTGCGCATTTCTTCTGACCTCCTTTCTGGAAAATGGGATTGGGTTAATTGGGCAGGTTATACGGTCAAGGGACGGTTTCTCTATCCTCGTGCGTCACCTCCTTTCACAGCAACCCCGCTATCTGCTCCTCCACCTCCCGCGCGAAGCGCTCAATGAGCCCGCGCACGTAGGCCGCGACGTCCAGCGCGGGGTCTTCCAGAAGCGGGGTCAGGTCCATCGCGAAGGTGACCCCACTGCTGACGTCCACCTCATGGGTCGCGCTGTAGGTGGCATTCGCCCGCCGGCGGCCCATCGTCGCCAGATCGTACCGCTTCCCACCGGTAATCTGGGAGTCGTAGAGCCCCAGCAGGGCGGTCTGCAGGTTCTCGCGGGCAGAGACGTCCAGCATCACCCTGTCCGCGTCGGGGAGCCAGTCCAGGTCCCGCCAGACCTCGCACCCGTAGAGGCGACGGGGCCGCATCTCCGGGGGGAGACGCCGCAGGGCCTGAATCGTCCGCAGCGCCACCGCGACGTGGGTGGGGTGCTTGTCGGCGGGGTTGTGGGTATAGACCACCTCCGGTCGGGCCAGTCGGAAAACCGTCTCCAGGTCGGCGACGGGGTCCGGGTTCCGCCCGTCCTTGACCGCCGCGCTGGGCCAGTCCAGCAGGACCAGCGCGCCGTACTCCCCCACCACCGCGGCCTTCTTCTGCTCCCGAATCCGCACCGTGCGCATCTCCTCGTCCGTGTAGTCCCCATAGAGGCCACTGCGCGGGGAGCCGCGCCCGTCGGTCACCACGACGGCGCAGAACCACAGATCGGACCGCTGGAAGCACTGGAGAATGCCGGCGACGGCCAGAATCTCCACGTCGTCCTGGTGGGCACCGACGGCCAGGTGGGTGGTCCGGGCCAGGGCCTCCTCCGGGGGAAGCCCGTCCGGCACGAAGACCTGCGCGGTGGGGTTGCGGAAGTTCATCATCCCTCCCGATGAGCACAAGATGAATCTTGCGCTCCAGGCTTTGGAATCACGGGCAGACTGGCTGCCGCGACGGCCTGACCTACCCGACGGCTCCGCTCATCGGGCAGGTGGACCACAATCCGGTCGGCCAGGTCCGGGAATTCCACCCGCAGCACGTTCCGGGCCGCCTCCAGAAGCACCGGCCCGCCGCTCCCCGATGTGCACCGTCCCAGAATGAGGACGTGCTGCAGGGGATAGAAGTCGGCGTAGTGGGCCATCGCGTAGCCCAAATAGACGCCCATCGTCTCCCAAATGAGACGGGCCCCCTCGTGCCCCCTCTCCAGAAAATCCTGCACGTAGGCCAGTTTTTCTGCTTTGGTCAGGTGCTCCGGGATGCGGATGCCCACCTGCGGCGCCAGCCGGAAGACGGCCTGCTGGGAGAGGTACTGGGAGCCTACCCCCCGGTCGCCGGACCACTCATCGGCGGGGGCCTGGAGACGGTAGTCTATCGGGGCGAAGGCCAGTTCATTCAGCCAGTCCGTCAGAAGCCCCTCAGGGGTCACAAAACCGGCGGCCTCGCTGGAGCCCAGGGCGACCCCCAGGAGCGCCGTCGTCTCCAGAGACATCGCGCCGGCCAGCGCGGCCACCTCGCCGTCGTTGAGGACGACCAGCGGGACGCCCATCGCCTGGCCCAGGCGCAGGAAGAGAGTGCGCACCTGCTCAAACCGCTCCTGCGGGACGCCCCGGAAGAGGGAAGCGACGCGCACCTGGTTCTCCACGTACACGCCCGCCGCGCTCCCACCCACCGCGTCCACCTGCGGCAGGTGCTCCGCCGCCCGCTGCAGGCCCTGGAGAATTTCGGTGTAGTGGTACTGAGGGTCCGTCTGCGTAGTCGGCTCCCAGATCACCTCCTCGCTGAAGACGACCTGGCCGTCCGCCACCGCCGCCACCTTCCGGTCGGACGCGCCCAGGTCAAAGCCGATGCGGTAGCCGTCCAGGTGTCCCCCCAGGGCCTGGTACCGCTCCTGAGCCGGGGGGACTTCGTCGGCCCGACAGAGGACCCAGGTGAAGGGGCGGCCGTACACCGTCTCGCCCATAAACTGATGGTCAAAGGCGTGGGTGCCTCCGGGGGCATAACAGGCCTGCAGGTATCGGCCCACCGCTTCGGGCCCACCGACCCAGGCCCGGAACCCGCCTCGCTGCCAGAGGAAGAACTTGAAGAGCCGCTCAGCGTATCCGAAGTTGGCGCTGGCCTGAGGGTGCGTCTCCGGGAGTATCCGCGTCTCCAGGCGGGAGACGACGCCGCCAGGCCGCTCCAGGGCCAGCACCAGAGGTTCACCGCCCCCGGCCTCCTCCACCGCCTGGCGGAACGCTCGGCTCGCCACGGCGGCGGGCCGGAAATCCGGGTCCAGCGGCGCAGCGACTCTCGGCGGGACGGTGAAAAATTGCATCGGACCTCCTAAAGAAGATCATTTTTCATTGCGGCGGCTTCGCCGCCGCAATGAAAAATATTTTCTTTACATTCTCAGCAGCGAGAACAGCCCCAGGCGGCGGGCCAGGACCAGCGCGGAGGCGCCCAGGATGACCAGTTCGTCGGAGTCAATGGGGGAGAGGTCCACCTGGACCTCCCCGGCAACCCGTTCCAGGGCGCGGGTGCGCGCCTCCTGGCGCACCACGTCCAGCAGCGGTTCCCCGAAGCGGGTGATGCTTCCGGCCAGCACCACATGCCGGATGCCCAGCACACTGACCAGCGTGGCGACGCCGAACCCCAGGTAGCGCCCCATCTGCAGGACCATCTGGCGCGTCGCCTCATCCCCGGACTGGAAGGCCTCCAGGACGGCGTCCAGGGAAATCTGGTCGGGGGCATCGGCCCAGTGGTGGAGAAGAGAGTCGGGGCGGCTCTGGGCGATCGCGGCCGCCTGGCGCAGGAGGGCGCGGGTGCTGACCACCGTTTCCAGGCAACCGGTATGGCCGCACCGGCAGGGTTCTCCTCCGTCCACCACCCGCAGGTGGCCGATCTCCCCGGCGCCGAAGGAATCGCCGGAGAGGAGCCGCCCGCTGAGGACGATGCCCACGCCCAGGCCCCGTTCCACTTTGATGACGGCCAGACTTTCCGCGTCCCGTTCCCGACCGAAGTAGTACTCGGCCAGAGCGGCGGCATGGCAGTCGTTGGCCACGTAGACCGGGAGGTGGTACCGCTGTTCCAACAGCGCGCGCAGGGGCAGGTCCCGCCAGTCCAGGTTGACGGCCTGGTAGACGATCCCCCGCACGGCGTCCACCAGCCCCGGGGTGCCGATGCCGATGCCCAGGAGCGGGCGGTCGGCCAGGGCCATCAGGCGGTCTATCGCCTCCCGGACCAGTTCCAGGGCCCGGTCGCCATCCCGGCTAAGAAGGGGGAGACTGATTCGGTGGCGGACCTGGCCGCGCAGGTTGACCAACGCCCCGCGAAAGGCGTCGCTGGCCAGGTCCAGCCCGATGAGGTAGCGGGCGTCATCCACCAGGCCGAGGAGGATGGGGGGTTTGCCGCCGGAGGAGGGCCGCGTCCCCACCTCCTCCACCAGGCCCTGCTGGATCAATTCGGCGACGACGTCGGAGACGGTGGTGCGGGTGAGGCGGGTGGCGCGGGCGATGTCGGCCCGGCTGAGGGGGCCGTGCTCGTAGATAGTGCGCAGCACCAGGCGGGTGTTGTGGGCCCGGGTCTGCTGACGGGTGGCCTTGGGCCAGCGAGGTTGGGTGGTAGCGGAAGTTGATTGGTCCATTGGAATGAAAAGTCAGTGGATTTACAAAATGGTCTGATGCCGGAAGATGACCCTTTAAAGCGCACATATTATACCACACTCCTGTTAGTTTGTCAAGTGAATTTACAAAGTTGCGTGTTTTAACGGTAGGGGTTTTTGCAGCCTGGCCATTCTAATCTTTTTTCAAGGTATCCATCACCAAACTCTGACAATTTATGGGTAATATAAAAACACAAAGGAATAACATAGGGTCTTTGGCAGGAGGAGAAACTTGGAGGCTGTTCGCCAGGAAAGTCCGGTCGTGCAAAGTAAACGTATCGGGGGAAAGACGGCGCGGACGTTGCGTCATTTTCCTGTCGGACTGGCTGTGGCACCGCTGCCGCTGCTGGATGCGGCATGTATCGGGCTCAGCCTTTGGGGAGCCTATTACCTGCGGTTCCGGGTCCTCCCTTACTATAACCCGGTCTTTCCGGAGTTCTACCTGCGCCTGGCCATGTTGTCTGTCCCAATGTGGCTGGTCATCTTTGCCCTCTATCGGCTCTATCACCCGGAAAATCTCTTCGGCGGCCTGCAGGAATATGCCGGTGTCGTCAACGCCTGCACGGTTGGGCTGGTGGGGATTATCCTCTACGGGTTCCTGGATCGGCAGGGGACTGAGGAGATTTCTCGCGGCTGGCTGGCGCTGGTCTGGGGGCTTTCCGTCATCACCATCGGGACAACTCGCTTCCTCTACCGGCGTCTCATCTACCGTCTGCGGCGACGGGGGCTGTTCACCCGCCGGGTACTCATCGTAGGGACCAACGATGAGGGGCGCTATGTCGCCGAACAGTTGCGGGTAGCGCCTCAGGCTGGGATGGAGATCGTGGGCTTTCTGGATCCTCGGGAGTCTGCTGATCCCCCCGTAGAGGGCTTGCCGGTTTGGAAGGGCCTGAACGCGCTGGGAGAACTGGTCCGGCAACAGGGAATAGAAGAGGTCATCGTTGTCCCCACCTCCCTGCGGCGGGAGGAATTGCTGGAACTGTATCGGGACTGGGGCAGGGAAAAGCGCCCGCGCATTCGCCTCTCCTCGGGCCTCTACGAACTATTCACCACTGGCGTCCAGGTGCAGGAGGTGGGATTTGTCCCCCTGGTCAGCCTGAACCGGACCCGCATCACCGGTATGGATGCCCTGATGAAGGCAGTGTTGGACTACGTCGGCGCGGCGCTCCTGCTGGTCCTGCTCTCCCCGCTTTTCCTCTTTATTGCGCTCTCCATCCTGCTGGATTCACCGGGGCCGATTATCCACCGCCGACGCGTGGTGGGATTGAATGGGCGCGTCTTTGATGCTTACAAATTCCGCACGATGATTGTGGACGCTGATGCCTATCTGGAAAATCACCCCGAATTGAAACGGGAGTGGGAAGAGACGGGGAAGATCCGCAATGACCCGCGCGTCACGCGGGTGGGGAAGTGGCTTCGTCGCACCAGTCTGGATGAGTTGCCCCAACTGGTCAACGTGCTGAAAGGACAGATGAGCCTGGTCGGGCCGCGGATGATTACTCCCGCCGAACTGGCCCGCTTCGGTCGCTGGCAGCACAATCTGCTGACCGTCAAACCCGGTCTCACCGGCCTCTGGCAGGTCAGCGGACGGGCCGACCTTTCATATGAGGAGCGGGTGCGGCTGGATATGTACTATATCCGCAACTACACCATCTGGCTGGATTTGCGGCTCCTGCTGCATACCGTCCGGGTGGTGCTACAGGGGAAAGGAGCGTACTGATAAATCCCACAGGAGGCCCCATATTGATTATCGCCCGGGCGCCGGTACGGATCAGTTTCGGTGGTGGGGGAACGGATATCCCGGCCTATTATGAGCGGCATGGCGGGTTCGTCGTCAGCGCAACCATCAACTATTACGTATACACCATCCTGAGCCCGGGTCCGCCGGACGAGGTGCAGATTTTTTCTGCCGATTATCGTTCCTTCACCCAGCGCCCGATCTGCGAGGACCTGATCTGGAATGGGGACCTGAGCCTGCCGAAGGCCATCGTCTACTACTTCAACATCCGGGATGGGCTGACGGTCTTTCTGGCCTCCCAGGTCCCGCCGGGCACAGGGTTGGGCTCTTCGGGGAGCGTGGCGGTCTCTATGATTAAAGCGCTGGCTTTCTGGTGTGGGCTGGACCTGGGCCCAAAAGAGGTCGCCGAACTGGCCTGTTTCATTGAAATCCACAAGTTGGGTATGCCCGTGGGGAAGCAGGACCAGTATGCAGCGGCCTTTGGCGGGTTAAACTGTTTCACCTTTCTCCGCGACGATGTCCGGGTAGAGCCGCTGCGGATGCCTCCCCAGGCCCGCCAGGAACTGGAACGGGGGTTGATGCTGTTCTTCACGGGCATCTCCCGCCAGTCCTCCACCATTCTGAAGCGACAGCAGGAAGCCAGCCGGAAGGGAGACCGGGAGACCATTCGCCGTCTGACAGCCATCAAGGAACTGGGGCAGGAAATCCGGCGTGCTCTGGAAAACGGGGATTTGTGGACGTTCGGAGAACTGCTCCACCGCTCATGGCTGGAGAAGCGCCGGGTGGCAGAGGGGATCACCAACCCCGAATTGGACCGCTGTTATGAAGTGGCTCGCGAAGCCGGAGCGCTGGGGGGGAAGGTGACCGGCGCCGGCGGCGGCGGGTTCCTGATGCTCTTCTGTCCACCGGCGCACCAGGACGCGGTCACGGAAGCGCTGACAGCCCTTGGACTTCATCGGCGCCCGTTTGCTTTTGAGGACGAAGGAGTCCAGATCATGCAGGGGATACCGTGGACCCGTTCCTCACCCCGTTACCCCTTTGGTGTCCTGCCCCAGCCCGTGGATGCCGGCTCAGAAGGGTTCCTGGCTTAGGGGCAAACTTGTAGTTGCCCAGGGCGCTACCGGCCTCTTCCCTTGTCCTGCAGCCAAGAGAGGTGGAACGAGTAACTTTGTGGGCGGTGAAGCCACCGCCGCAAAATCCCCTACCCCCGGAAAATCAAGTTGCACATGTTGTCTCCCTATTCCCTATCAGGAGAGATGGTCCGTGAAAGAGATTCACCAGTACCTGACCGGGGTTCAGCAAGTTCTGGACCGGATTCCGTTGGATGCGCTGGAAGAGGCGATAGACGTCCTGCTCAGCGCAGCCTATGTAGGGAGCACCATCTTTATTATGGGCAATGGCGGGAGCGCAGCCACCGCGTCCCACTTCGCATGTGACCTGGCGAAGGGGGCCATCGTCCCCGGCGGCCCGCGTTTCCGGGCCATCGCTTTGACGGATAACGTCCCCCTGATCACGGCCTGGAGTAACGACGTGGCCTACGAGGACATCTTCGCCGAGCAACTGTGCAACCTGATAGGCCGGGGGGATGTGGTGGTCGCGTTTAGCGGCAGTGGGAATTCCCCCAACGTCCTGCGGGCGGTCGCTCTGGCCCGTCAGCAGGGGGGCATTACCATCGGCTTCTCCGGATTTGACGGTGGTCAGTTAAGTCGTGTGGTGGATGTCCCTGTCGCGGTCCCATGCCACTGTATGGAGCAGATTGAGGATGTCCATCTGGTCCTCTGTCACCTGATGACCACCGCCCTTCGTCAGCGGCTCCAGCGGATTGAACCGCCTCTCTCGCTGAGCCTTTACTACCCGACATCGCGGGAAACCATCGCTCCAAGCACCGATTCCATGTAAACCACTTCTCAGGTGGCCTCTATGCAACGAGCAGTATTTATTGACCGGGATGGCGTGATTTGTCGCAACCGTAAGGACCACGTGAAATCGTGGGAGGAATTCGTCTTCCTGCCGGGTGTGCTGAATGCCCTGGTCCGGTTGAGCCGTTCGGACTTCCTGGTCATCGTGATTACCAACCAGGCCATTGTCAACCGGGGCATGGTACCTGTAGAGGTTTTGGAGGACATTCATCGCCGGATGGTCCGGGCGGTAGAATCCGTTGGCGGGCGGATAGACCGGGTCCTCTACTGCCCCCATCGCCCCGACGAAAACTGCGGATGCCGTAAGCCGCAGCCGGGGCTGCTCCTCCAGGCCGCCCAGGAGATGGGAATTCATCTTTCCTCCTCCTGGCTCATCGGTGATGCCCTGAGCGATATGGTGGCCGCGCGGCGGGCCGGTTGCCAGCGATATATGGTCCTGACCGGTCGGGGGTGGCAGGAACTGGTTCGTTGCTGGAAAACCGGTGAACGGGGATTCCGGGTGGCCCTGGATCTGAACGGCGCCGTTCGCTCCCTGCTGCGGATGGAACCGGCGCCAGAGCGAGTCCCGGTGCCAGTCTGGGACAGTCGGTAGGTATGAGCCGGGAACTGTTCATTTCCCATGAAGCCGACGCCGCTACTGTCGCCGCCCGGGAAGGCCCTCTCCGCTACTACCTGCGAGGCCAGTCCACCAGTCTGGCCCGGTACATCCTGGAGCAGACGCTCTTCGCCCTTCTGGGCGGCATTCCGGGACTGGTGGGCATCGGGCTGCGCGCGCTGGCCTACCGATTGATCCTCTCCAGCGACGGCCCGCCGATCATTGAGGACCATGTCCGGCTGGCGCTGCCTGCCAACATCCACCTGGGGCGGCAGGTCTATCTGGACCACGGTGTCTACCTGCATGCCTGTCCCCGGGGCATTTTCATCGGCGACCGAACCTTCGTGATGCACGGTTCCGAACTGCACGTCTACAACTTCCGGGGCCTGCCCGACTCCGGCATCTGGGTGGGCGAAAACAGTTTCATCGGCGAGTTCTGCCTGATTCGCGGGCAGGGGGGTGTCCACATCGGCAAATCGGTCCTGCTGGCCCCCCGGGTGCAACTGCTGGCGGTGGAGCACATTTTTCAGGACCCCAGCCGTCCTGTGATGGAGCAGGGCATCATCGCCCGGGGCATTCGGATCGGCGACGGGGCCTGGATCGGTGCCGGGGCCATCGTTCTGGATGGGGTGACGGTGGGCGAGGGGGCTGTGGTGGGGGCCGGCGCGGTGGTCACCCAAGACGTTCCGCCCTTCGCGGTCGCTGTCGGAGTGCCGGCGCGGGTTGTCCGCCAGCGGGAACCGCCGCCTGCCCCGCCGGAGCCCACCGCTCTGCGGCCGGAGTATCCGCCGCATCTGTGGAGATGATCCCCTCCCTCATTCCCCTCCCCTCTCCCACTGTGCGGGAGAGGGGAGGGGCCAGGGGAGGGGTGAGGGCCCCCGCCGCCGCAGGCCTCGGCCCGAGGCCTGCGGCCCGAGGGCGAGCGGGAGAGGGGCACGAATGACTCAGAGATTTTTATGAACCTGGGGGCAGGGGGTGGGGTGAGGGCGCAGCCGGGGAAACCCTGCCCGGGAGCAAGGTAACGGATTGTCGGAATCATTTGTCAAGTTGCAATACGTCCGGGCGATTTGCCCATTTGCTTCAGGAGTTGGAAAATGAACGTACTTTCTATCGTTATACCTGCCTACAACGAAGAGCGAGCCATCGCCCAGATTATTGAGCGGACCCTCGCCATCCGTCCCCGACTGCAGGAGGTCGGGGTGGATATGGAACTGTTGGTCGTGGACGATGGCTCCCGAGACCGAACCGCGGAAATTGCGGCCTGCTACCCGGAGGTCCGCCTGATCCGCCACACCGTCAATCAGGGATATGGAGCGGCCCTCAAGACCGGCTTCAACCATGCCCGGGGGAACCTGTTGGGGTTTCTGGACGCCGACGGCACCTATCCGCCCGAGTATTTCCCGGAACTTTGCCAGGTGGCCCTCCATGAGGAGGCCGACCTGGTCATCGGCTCCCGGATGTCCGGCGCAGAGAGCGAGATGCCGCTGGTCCGGCGGGTGGGCAACATCCTCTTCGCCGGGCTGGTCAGTATTCTGGGTAACCACCGCGTTCGGGATAGCGCCAGCGGCATGCGGGTGATCCGGCGGGAAGTGCTTTCCCGTCTCTACCCCCTGCCCGACGGGCTGAACTTCACCCCCGTGATGAGCACGCGCGCCATTCATGAACAGGTGCGAATGCGGGAAGTGGCCATTCCATATAAGGAGCGGATCGGGCGGTCCAAACTGAACGCTCTGCGGGACGGTGTCCGCTTCCTGCGGACCATCATCTGGACCGCTCTCAACTACAATCCGGTCCGGGTCCTGGGACTGGCCGGGCTGGGGCTGGGAGGCATTGCCGGTCTCATCGGCGCGGTCATCGTCGGCATGCGCCTCTCCGGCATCACCCGCCTGGGCCCCTGGGGCGTCGTTGCCGTCTTCGTTGCCGCGCTCTCCGCCGTCGCCGGGGTCACCCTCTTCTCCCTGGGCGCGACGTTCAATTATCTGGTCTCCCTCTTCCACAAACGGCCCATCCGTCAGGGGCTCTTCGGCAATCCCGTCTTTGACCGCCCGTTGGAGCGACATTTCGGCTGGATGGGACTGGTAGCGATAGTCGCCGGGCTGGCGCTGGGGGTCGGGAGCCTGGGCTTTGCGCTGGGCGGGTGGCCGATGGAGCGGCTCTGGCTCTACCTGCTGGGCGCGGCGATGCTGGTGCTGACCGGCTTGCAACTTTCGGTCTTCTGGGTCATCATGAGGGTCCTGGAGGAACTGAGCCGACGGGAGGTACTGGTGAATCAGGACCTGGAGGGACGACCGTGCAAGGAGTGAACCGGGGCGCCGGTATGCAGGAACGGGTCCATCCACCCGCGTTCCCGGACGCGGACGAGGTGGTGCGGGCCGGTATCGCGGCTCAGCCGGAGGGAGCGGTGGACATCCTCTTCGTTAATCCGCCCGCGCCCGACGGCGGCATCTGGATTCGGAGCCAGCATCGGGTGGGACGCCGGTCCCGTGAGGGGATGGTGTGGCCCCAGGTCAGTCTGGCCCAGATGGCGGCCCTCTTCCCCGACAAACGAGTGGAGGTGGTGGACGCGATCGCCCTGCGGATGGACTGGGCGGCCTTTGAGAAGTTGCTGGAGGAGAAGCGCCCCCGCTACTACGTTACCCAGGTCACCGCGCCGACGCTCCGCAACGACATGTACGGCACCTTTCTGGCCCGCAGCATGGGCGCCACCACCATCGCCTTCGGCACCCACGTGACGCCCATCCCGCGGGAGACGATGCGCGCGTTCCCCACGCTGGATTTCGCCCTGCGGGGGGAGCCGGAACTGACGCTGCGGGAACTGGTGGACACGCTGGACTCGCTGGCGGCGGGCGCGCCGCTGCCGGAGGGCTGGCCCGGGGTAGAGCCGGACGTCCGCGCGCGCCTGGTGCACCTCTTCGCCGACGCCGACCCCGATTGGCGGCCCGCCTGGACCACCGAACCGCTGACCCGGACGTCGGCCCTTTCGGCCATCCGCGGGCTGGTCTGGCGGGACGGGAATGAGATTGTCGTCAACTCTGACCGGCCCTTCATCCGTCACCTGGACGACCTGCCGCTCCCCCGACACGACCTGCTGCCGCTAAAGAAGTACCGCGCGCCCCTGGTCGGGGGCCCGTATGCCTTCATCGTCACCAGCCGGGGATGTCCGGGCGGCTGCCGTTTCTGTATCAAGCACGTCTCCTACGGCCAGTCCGTCCGCTTCCGTTCGCCGGAGAACATCCTGGCGGAACTGGAACTGCTGGTCGGGCTGGGCGTCCGTCACATCCACATGTATGCCGACCTGTTCACCGTCAGCCGGGAGCAGGTGATGGGGCTCTGCGAGGGGATTCTGGAGCGGAACCTGCGCATCCGCTGGACCTGCAACAGTCGGGTGGACTTCGTGGACCCGGAGATGCTCCGGATGATGGCCCGCGCCGGGTGCTGGATGATCTCGTGGGGGATTGAGTCGGGGAGCGAGGAGGTCCTGCGGCGGGCCGGGAAGGGCATCCGGCTGGAGCAGGTGGAGCAGGCGTTGCGGTGGGCGAAGGAAGCGGGCATCCGCAACTGGGGCTACTTCATCATCGGCCTGCCCGGGGAGACGGAGGAGACCATTCAGCAGACCATTCGCCTGGCCCTGCGGCTGCCGCTGGACCTGGCGCTCTTCCACATCGCCGCGCCGTACCCCGGTTCGCCCCTCTTCTTTGAGGTGGTAGAGAAGGGGTGGTTCCGCCCCGGCGTCCGCTGGGAGCAGGTGGATATGGACCGCTCCACGGTGCTGGATTACCCCCATCTCCGGGCGGAGGAACTGGAGCGGTGGGCCCGGCGGGCGTTTCGGGCGTGGGCGCTGCGTCCGGGCCCGGCGCTGACCTACCTGAAGATGCTGCTGAGTTCGCCGTCGCTCCTGAAGAGCGCTGTGGAGATCGGGCTGGAGAGTCTGGGCTGGGCGGCTGGGTAGCCGAAGGGGGATTTTGGGGTCGGCGGCGAAGCCGCCGACCCCAAAATCGCAGGGGGCGGGCGGCTTTGCCGCCCGCCCCCTGCTTTTTTCTCTCACGAATCTGGTTTGGACGGCGGCGCGAGAGGAGACCTGGCCGTCGGATACGGCAGACGGGGGTGGAAGACCCCCTTCAACGTGTAGACGAAGGATTGTTGCACCTCGTTCAGTTCCCTCAAGGTGATCGGACAGTCATCTAATTGCCTCGTCTCCAGTACTTCCCCGAACATCTCCCCCACGACCTGTGCCAGGTCCTCCGGTGTGGTGGGGCGGCGGGCCCGAACGGCAGCCTCGCACCGGTCCGCCATCATCACCAGCGCCGTCTCCCGGCTCCGGGGCCGGGGGCCCCTGTGGCGGAAATTGGCCTCGTTGACCCATGCCGGGTCGCCGGCCTGCTCCACCGCCCGCTCGTACTGGAATCCGGCGCGGCTGGTCCCGTGGTGTTCGGTGATGAAGGCCCGGACCCAGGAGGGGAGGCGGTAGCGGCGGGCCAGTTCCAGCCCGTCCTGGACATGGCCAATGATGACCTGCGCGCTGGTGTGGGGGTCCAACTGGTCATGGGGGTTCGCGCCTTCCATCTGGTTCTCAGCGAAGAAGTAGGGGCGGGCGATTTTGCCAATGTCGTGGTAGTAGGCCCCCACCCGCACCAGCAGCGGGTTGAGGCCGATCCGTTCGGCCGCCTGTTCGGCCAGGCTGGCTACCACCAGGGAGTGGTGATATGTGCCTGGTGCCTCCCGAAGCAGCCGTTGCAGGAGCGGATGGTCTGGACGACTCAACTCCAGGAGCCGGAAGGTGGTGGGCAGGTCAAAGAGAGGGCCGAGGAGGAAGAGGCCGGCCAGGGCCAGGCTGGCGGAGATTAACCCGTTGGTCACCGCTCCTGTCAACGCCAGACCAAAGGAGAGCGGGTCCGGGTGAACCGCGAAGAGGGCGAAGGCCGCCAGTACCCCCATAGTCGCCAGTGCCGAAATGAATCCGGCGCGGAACAGGACGGCCGGGCGGTCTGTGTGGCGGACAGCGAGGGTAGCCACGATGCCTCCAACCGTCGCGTACGTCGCCAGTTCCAGGGACTGGTCCCCGATCAGGCCCGTCGCGGCCCCCACCAGCAGACTGGCGACCAGACCTACGGGGGCACCCAGCGTGGCGGTCGCCAGCATCGCCAGCGCCGGTGCCGGAAACAGATACCGCAGCACGGTCCGGTCGGGGACCATCAGGCGGACCAACGCCAGGAACAGAGCCAGCAGCAGCGTCAGCAGAAGCGATTTCCTCCCCTCCTGCAACACGTCCGGCTGGAAGCGGGCCAAGACGACCCCCATCAGCAGTATGCCCAGTACGGATAGGATGCCGTTGGCAGCGACCTCCGTCCAGCGGGTGCGGGGTTGTTGCAGGCCCAGTTCCTGCAACGCTTCCAGGTCCAGTGCGCTGACCCGCTGCCCCTCCCGCACGATCACCTCGTTGGCCTCAAACGTGCGGATGACCGGGGGGACCGCCTCCCGCGCTTCCTGACGGGCCCGCCAGGTAGCCTCCTCATCGTAAAACGAGTTGGGGGCGATCAGCCGCTGGGCCAGGGCGGTGGTAACGGATACCTCATCGCTGGAGAGGTCCAGTCCGACCAGTACGGCAGCCTGCTGCCGCGCCAGGTCTATACTGTCCTCTCGCACTCCCTGGCGCATCGTCTCCGCAACAACGTTGAGGACTTCCAGTTGCACCCGGTTCCAGGACTCGTCGGAGAGGGCAGGGAGCAGGTCAGCGATCGCAGGAGGCAGGTCTTTCAGTTCAGGCACGGCGACCGTCCAGGCCCGACGCTGGGCGGGAGTGGCATAGGGGTCGGCGCGGACGGCGCTCAGATAATCCAGCACCTGGCGCGCCCGCTCCAGTTGCTGACGGGCCAGGTTGGGGTCCGGCGCCGTATAGACCGGGGGGACGGCGGCCTCCGCCTGCTGTTGCTGTTCGGCAGTCCGGATGGTGCTCTCATAGGTGATGCGGCGCGGTGAGCGAATATCCCGGGGGGCCACATCTCCCTCTTCCAGGACCACGCGGCCAGAGGGGAGCAGAGGAAAAGAGAGCAGGAACGTGCTGACCAATACCAGCAGCAGCGCCAGCAAGGTCAGCCGTCCCCAGAGCCACCATTTCTCTCCGATTGGGTTTGCTTTCATCCGCGCATATTAAACCCCAGAATAGCGGAGAACGCAACCCGGCCCCGTGATGTCATCAGCCTGTAACTTCCCCGTAACGCCTCTATCTGGGAAATGGGATAAAATTGTATCGGTTTATCGCCAGAGTTCATCCGCATCGGGTAGGGGAGTTCCCCAATGACCACCGTTATCGCGATCGGTAACCTGAAAGGCGGAGTAGCCAAAACAACCACCTGTCTCTCTCTCGGGGGATGCCTGGCGGAGATGGGGAAAATCGTCCTTCTTCTGGACCTGGACCCTCAGGCCCATCTGACCCTCTCCCTGGGTCTGAAGCCGGAGAATATCCGCTACACGGTCAGCGAAGTTCTGTTGGGGAACCTGTCTCTGGTCGGTGCCAGCCGGGAAACCGGGACGTTCGGTCTGGATATCGTCCCGGCTAACCAGAGTCTCTCCGTGATCAACAAAGTCCTTTACCGTCAGGCGGGCTATGAATATCTCCTCAAGCAACAGATCAACGCGCTGAAGGACAGCCTGTACGACGTCATCCTGATAGATTGTCCTCCTGCCTGTGGCCCGTTGACCCTCAATGCGCTCACAGCCGCTGACCTGCTGGTGATTCCCCTTCTGTGCGACTACTATGCTGCTCGTTCTTTGCGCCAGACCATCGGGATGGCCAAACTGGTCCGGGAACGGACCAACCCATCCCTGGAGTACCGCATCCTGATCACGATGTATGACCGGCGTGTCCGCCTTTCTCATCTCGTCCTGGAGCAGTTGCAGCAGCAATTGGGGCACCGGGTCCTGCGAACCGTTATAGAGGTGGATGCCCGCTTAAAGGAGAGCGGGGCGGCAGGTAACCCGATCAATCGGTACGCTCCCAGGAGCCGGGGCGCGCACCAGTATCGCCTCCTGGCAGCCGAACTGTTATCCGGGCATGTGGTCGCTGTGCCTGTTTCAAGTGAGTCCCCGATGTCGTTATGAATGCCCGAAATCCCAACCGTGACCTGCGCGGACGGATAGAGGACCTGTTCATGAATGAATGTGTGGAGGCTCCTCTCTCCACGTCCTCCACAGACTTGTGGCAGGCCCTCAATGCCCTTTTTTCTGACAGCGGGAGTGCAATCGCCTCCTCTTCCAGCCTCTCCCCTTCGGTAGAGGTGGCAACGCCCCTGCCCTCCCGGGCTTCTTCCAGGTACGGGTTATGGGGGCTCTTCATAGCGGCTCTTTTTGCGCTCGGTGCGCTGACGATGGGGGGATGGGCGATGGGCAAGGGGGTCTCTCCGGCTGCGGCCATCATTCCTATTACTCCTTTTGCCGGGTCGCCCTCTTCGACTCCCTATTTCCCCCCGACCCTCACTCCCACCTGGACACCTTCTCCAACCGCCACCCCCTCGCCGTCTCCCACACCGACGCCAGCACCCACACCAACGCCAACGCCGTACCTGGTGGTTCTTTCACCGTTCCCGACCCCCAGCGTTTCCTGGCAGATGGTACTCTCTACACCCATACCCATTCCCACTCCGGTGCCTCCTGTCCCAGTTGCTTCCGACGCGATCAATATCGTCGTCCTGGGAAGTGACCAGCGCCCGGATTGGTCCGAGTGGCATACCGATGCCATACACATCGTTTCCGTGCAGACCGGTCGCCCAGCGGTCTCGGTGATTTCCATCCCCCGGGACCTGTACGTGTATGTCCCCGGGTTCTGGATGAGTCGCATCAATTTTGCCGATTACTATGGAGAGGCCTACGGTTATCCAGGTGGGGGAACCGCGCTCCTTCGGGACACACTCCTGTATAACCTGGGCATTCGCGCCGATCACTTCGTGCGCACGAATTTTGACGGATTGGTCGGGATTGTGGACACCCTGGGCGGGATAGATGTCCCCGTCCATTGCCGCTTGAGCGACCACTGGCCGTACCCGGATGAGAACGGAGAATACCCTATCCTGACATTGGAGCCGGGGGTTCACCACATGGATGGGGAGACGGCGCTCTGGTACGCCCGATCCCGTCTGACGACCAGTGTCTTCTCTCGCGAGCGTCGCCAGCAACAGGTGCTTCAGGCCATCTGGCGCAGGGCGCGGAGTACAGGGGTGCTGCGGGAGGTACCATCCTTGTGGGCCCAGGCCCGGCAGATGGTCACCACAGATCTCAGCCTGACCGAAATTCTGCAACTGGCACAGGTCGCCCTTCGGCTGGAGGAGGAGAATGTTCGCTTTTACAACATCGGCCCAGGGCTGGTGGTGCCCTGGACGACTCCCTACGGGGGGCACGTATTTCTGCCTCGCTGGGAGCAGATAGAACCCGTCCTGGCGGAGGCAATGGCTCCAGTGCCAGAAGCCCGCCTGAACCGCTTCTTCAGTCAGGTGGAGGTATGGAATGGAACTTCCAACCCCGATTGGGATGATCTGGCAGTGGATCGGTTAGTCCGCGCTGGATTTCCGGCAACGGTCGGCACCTCAGACCGCCATGATTACCCCCACACCACCCTGGTTGTCTTTCGGGCCTACGCAAAGGGGACCGGTGTGGAGTACCTCCAGGAGATGTTTGGCATTCCCGACGAACGGGTGACCTATCAGGATGCCCTGGACGCCCCGTTCGGTTTCCGCCTCATTATTGGTACTGACTATCAAACCTGCCCATGGCCTTAAAACAGATCAGACCTCTCGCCACCTCCGGGTCAACCCCTTGTAGTACGCTTTGGGCGAAGGCGCCGGGACGATGCCTGCGCTCATCAGCGCATTTCCCACCATCTCCTCCAGTTGCTCCCGTTCCGGCCCGCTGATGTAGGCCAGTTCGTCGGCGCGGGCCAGCACGTAGGGGAAACCGCCCAGGATGCGACACTGGGCGACAATCCCGGCGTGGGTCAGCCTCAGCGCATCCGGGTTCTCCGCGATCCAGCGCGGGATCTCCACCCGGGCGATGATCGGCCCCCTGCCTTCCGCCGCGACGTTCAGATAGAAAAACTGTATCTCATGCCCTGCTGGCTCGTAGTAATTCCGGTTGATCCCGCTGGGCGAAACAAAGAGAGCCGACCGGGCACCGGCTGGCAGGGAAGCGAAGATGGTCCGGTCCGGAATGCGCGCCAGGGGGTTTTTCTCCTCCCGTGCCCGCGCCGGGTCGCCGCCAGTCTGGGCCAGGTGCAGGAGTTTCCCCACTTCGGTGTGGCGCGGCCGGCTGATAAACGCGGCCAGTGCGGCCCCTTTTTCGCGAATGCGCTCCATCTGGCGGAGGTAGAAGGCGATTTTCTCCTTGCGCCCTGCAGCGGGCAGGTCCTCCAGCACCCAAAGGATGAGGGTACCGTCCACCAACGCCAGCGTCGGGCCTGGCGGTTCCGCCTCCACCAGGTCGGCCAGATGGGCAATCTCCGCGCAGTCCCGCCGCACATCCAGCAGGTTGCCGGAAACCAGCATGTCCCCCTCGTAGAGGTCCTCGTCCCGGAAGGCCAGCGTGGGGATGCTGCGAGCCTGGGGTGCTTCCCCACTGCCATGCCGGAAGACCAGACTGCCGATGTTGATGAGATAGTAGAGGGCCAGGCTGTGGCGGTCCGGCCCGATGGTGCTCCCGTCGGCGCCGATGACGGTGAAGCGCTGGGGGATCGGCGGACAGGCCACCACGGTGTTCAGGGGCTCCGCGGTGGGGATAGCCGCTCCGGCCTCTGCAGCGGTTTCCTGAAGGGAGAGACCGGATTCAGCGAACTCCTCCATCCACTGGCGGGCGGCCGCGACCCGGCTTCCGAACTCCTGCTCCTGCCGGGCCAGCGCACGTCCCATCTCATTCGCCGCGCGGGATAGACGGGTCAGGTCCAGGGTCATGGAACTCCTCACCCTCTACTCGCCAGGTGTCTCACCTCAGCGACAATCCGTTCCAGCGCGCGACGGGTCTCCTCCGCCAGGGCCGTCCCATCGCCGTCGGCGCGGGTGCGGACGGAGAGGCGGAGTTTGTCCTCGGTGCCGGAGTAGCGCAGGAGGACCTCCGCCCCATCCCCCGCCCGGGCCCGCAAGCGGTCCAGGACGGCCCGGATTTCCGGCACCTCTGTCAACGGGATGGAAACTCGGGGCGCGTCCAGACTGACCATCGCCTGGGGATAGCGGGGAATCCCGGCGGTCAGGCGGGATAGATGGCCATCGGCCTCATCCACCATCAGCGCGGCGACGACCATCGCGGTGTAGATGCCGTCGCCGGTGGTCTGGCCGCGGTCCAGGATCAGGATGTGGCCCGATTGCTCGCCGCCCAGGACGCATCCCAGCGCCCGCATCCGCTCCAGGACGAATTTATCCCCCACCTTCGCTTCCACGACCTCAATCCCCAGCGGTTTCAGGAACTCGTGCAGGCCGAAGTTGCTCATAGGCGTCGCCACGACGACAGGGACTGATAGCAGGTCCTGAGCATAGAAATGACGGGCCAGGATGGCCAGGATGCCGTCGCCGTCCACAATGCCGCCCCGTTCGTCCACCAGGACGACCCGGTCGCCGTCGCCGTCAAAGGCGACACCCAGGTGGGCGTCTGTGGAGACCACGCGGGCTGCCAGGGTGCGGGGTTCTATGTACTCGTAACTTTCGTTGATGTTGAGGCCGTCGGGCTCGCCGCTGAGGACTTCCACCTGCGCCCCCAGCCGCCGGAAGGTTTCTGGCGCGACAAAAGAAGTAGCACCGTTGGCGCACTCCAGGACAACCCGAATCCCGGAGAGGTCCCGCTTCCCCCGCCAGGAGCGTACCAGGTAGTCCACGTAGGCCTCTGCCAGTTCGGGAGCCGGGCGGGACCGCCCCAGTTGGCGAGTATCCCGGGGGATGAAGGCCCGCGCCGGGTCCAGGACCAGCGATTGAATCTGGTCCTCCAGTGCGTCGTCCAGTTTATAGCCGTCGGGGCCGAAGAATTTGATGCCGTTATCCTCCACAGGGTTGTGGGAGGCGGAGATGACCACGCCCAGGCTGGCCCCCAGGTGGCGGGTCAGGTAGGCGACCGCAGGGGTGGGGATGATCCCCGCGTGGAGGACGTCCATCCCCTGGGAGAGAAGACCGGCAGTGATGGCGCTTTCCAGCATCATGCCGGAGACGCGGGGGTCCCGGCCGATGATGGCGAAGGCCCTCACCCCCTCCCCCTCTCCCACTTGTGGGAGAGGGGGAGGGGGTTCGGGGGTGGGGGTGAGGGCCCATCCCACCGCCTGCCCGATGCGCAGGGCCAATTCGGGCGTCAGTTTGCGCGAGCGGTGTTCGTTGGTGAACTCGGTCGTGCCGCGAATGCCATCGGTGCCGAAGAGAGCGTCCAAGATCATCCTCCAGTGAAAGGGGTGAAGCGTGAAACGTGATTCACGTTTCACGTCTCACGTTCCCGGATCACCCCGCGCGCCATTTCTTCTCTCAGCAGGGCCAGGTCGGCGTCCACCATCATCCTGACCAGTTCCTCAAAGGAGACGGAGGGCTCCCAGCCCAGGACCCGGCGGGCCTTGGAGGGGTCGGCGACCAGGAGGTCCACTTCAGCGGGGCGTATGTAGCGAGGGTCCTGGACCACGTAGTCCCGCCAGTCCAGCCCCACGTGGGCGAAAGCGATCTCGCAGAGTTCCCGCACTGAGTGGGTCTGGCCTGTGCCGACGACGTAGTCATCCGGGGCGGGTTGCTGGAGCATCAGCCACATCGCTCGGACGTAGTCCCCGGCGAAGCCCCAGTCCCTGCGGGCGTCCAGGTTGCCCAGGCGAAGTTCCTTCGCCAGCCCCAGTTTGATCTTCGCCACCCCGTAGGAGACCTTGCGGGTGACGAATTCCAGGCCACGGCGGGGAGACTCGTGGTTGAACAATATTCCAGATACTGCATATATGCCGAACGACTCCCGGTAATTGACGGTGATCCAGTGGCCGTAGACCTTCGCCACTCCGTAGGGACTGCGGGGGTAGAAGGGGGTCAGTTCGTTCTGGGGGACCTCCCGGACCTTGCCGAACATCTCCGAAGAACTGGCCTGGTAGAAGCGGATGCTGGGGTCCACAGTGCGGATGGCCTCCAGCATCCGGGTGACCCCCAGCGCGGTAACCTCGCCAGTGAAAACCGGTTGCTCCCAGGAAGTGGGGACGAAGGACTGGGCGGCCAGGTTGTAGACCTCATCTGGCTGATAGTCCCGCAGGATGGCGATGAGCGATCCCTGGTCCAGCAGGTCGCCGGAAACCAGGGTGATTTGGTCCTGGATATGCTGGATGCGGGTGAAGTTCACCGTGCTGGTGCGGCGCACCATGCCGATGACTTCGTACCCCCTTCCCAGCAAAAATTCCGCAAGATACGAACCATCCTGTCCGGTGATGCCAGTGATTAGCGCTCGGGGCATTCTACCCTCCTGTCTCTGAAGGTTCTTTTTCTCCAAACCACTTTTGCAAAGTCTCCCGTAGACACCGAAAAGCAGAGTCGTTACATGTCAACAATCTCCAAGGTTCCTTCATCGCGAGATCTTTTGCCAGATCCTCGTACAGGGATGAAGAGCGCGGAATACGTCGTGCCTCCAAAAGTTTCTCTAACTCCTCCTTTGGCGCCTCCGGTTTCCCCTGACTCAACATCGCCCGCCATTCTTCTGGGTTGATCTGAAGCAACTGAGCAACCGCAGGAGATCCATTCCAGACCCACATCTCCAGTTCGGGGTCTATTACGACAACTTGACAGCGTTCTTCTTCCCAACCGTTCTTCACCAGCTTTTTCTGGACTTCCGCTTGAAGTTTGCGAGCGGGCGTCCTTTTTCGTCTCCGCGGTTTCCCTTCATCTACACCGCAGCCTTCCCGATCAAATATGACCAGGGCGTGCTCATAATCTCGGGGGTATGGGCGCAGAAACTCGTGGGCACTTCTGTATACCCCTGGATCCCGTAGAGGGTGGACGAAAATGTCCACATCGTCTGCGGTAATCTGAATTCCCAGCGCCCGGGGATGGGTCAACAGGCCCTTTAAAGCCGCTTTCATGTTGCCATCAGCGACCAAGATGATTAAGCGTTTGCGAGCCTGAGTCATCCCAACACCCCCGCTGCGTACAATTCACTCAGATGGATTTCTCCTTTCCAGTCCCGCAGGGCAGGATGTTCATCTCCGCGTACGATGTCAGTTGCCTGTTGCTCCGTACGAGCAAAGCACAGGATTTGTTTCTGCTCCGCCAGACCCAACAGAAGGGGAGAATGGGTTGCCAGCAGGACCTGGCCCTCGTACACCGAGGACAACGACTGAAAGACTCCTTCTATCGCTCTGGGATGAATGCCGTTTTCAGGCTCCTCAATCAAATAAATAGAGTTTTCCGATGGTAGGTACGCCAGCAATGTGAGGGCCAGCAGTCGGAGCGTTCCGTCCGAAAGTAGCCAGGAAGGAATCCAGGCTTCCCCTGATCTTACCATAAGGTAAAGATAACGGTCTTCCTCGCGTTCTTTTACTTCAATGTCCTGAATGTCAGGAAGGATAGTCCGAACGTGCCGCAACCAGAGCCGGAATCGCTCATATTGTTGGGTTCTGAGGCGTCGGACTGCGAGAGGAAGATTAGAGCCATCTGGCTGAAAGGCCTCTGGAGCATCAGGACGGCACGGCCAGCGCATCAGCAAACTGTTCAGAACCAGCACCTGGACTCCTCGGCTCAAGATGGTCCTGGCCCAAGTAGAAACAGGGAACCGCTCTATCTCGTCCGGGACCATCGTGAGCGCAGCCCGCTCTGCTCCCGGGCGGAGCGGGAAGTTCCAGTCGGTCGTTTCCGAACGGAAATAGGCCTGGCCCTCTTCTTGCAAAGAAACTACCTTCCGCCAGCCGGGAGGGGTCTGTTTGCGAGGCGGGCGTACCACTGGTGCGATGGGATGCCTTTCCATTGGAAACAGGAAGCGCTGTATGGGTTTGGGATCCGGAGAGGGTGTCTTTAACAGCCAAAAATTTTCCCCCAGTAACCGAACTCCACCACCCTGTGGATGAACCCCAACGCGAACTTCATAGCGGCAAGCGCGATACTCCAAGTCCCTTTCCTGTAAAAGTGACCCCGGCATCGCCAATTCTACAGCCAGTTCAAACACATCACCTTTTCCCATCCAGACCAACTCCCTGATAGAACGGCACCGCTTTTCCACAGCTCTTTGCGGCCCCTCACGGAGTAAATCCCCCAAAAACGCAATAACGTCCAGAAAGGAGGTTTTCCCGCTGGCATTGGGACCCACAAGAACGTGGAATCGTTCCAGGGGCTGCCGGATATACCGTAAGCACTTGTATTCTTTCGCTTCCACCAATTTGATCATCGGGATCCCTCCCTTTCCGCTTGTACTATATGGCGCCAGTATTCCAGCACCGCCCGCAGCGTCTGCTCAAAAGGAATCTGCGGTCCCCAGCCGGTCTGGCGGCGGAACTTCTCCGCGCTCCCGTAAATGATGGGCACGTCGGCAGGGCGGTAGAGGGCCGGGTCCACTTCTATCCGGACCTCCGCGTCGGTGAAGGAGAGGAGCGTCTCCAGAATCCAGCGGATGGAGCGGGCCAGGCCGGAAGCCAGATTGTAGACCTCCCCCGCCTCCGCCTGGGTTGCGGCCAGATAGTAGGCCCGGACGATGTCCCGCACGTCGGTGAAGTCCCGCGCCACGTCCAGGTTCCCCACCCGCACCACCGGCTCCTGGAGTCCGGCCTCAATACGGGCGATCTGACGGGCAAAGGACGGAACGACGAAGCGGGGGGATTGCCCCGGTCCAGTGTGGTTGAACGGCCGCAGCCGCACCACGTCCATCCCGTAGGCCAGATGGTACTGGAGCCCCATGAAGTCCTGCCCGACTTTGCTGACGGCGTACGGGTTGACCGGGCGCAGCGGGCTTTCCTCCGTGAGGGGCAGGTCCTCCGGGCTGGGCCACCCGTACTCCTCGTTGGACCCGATGACGATGACCCGCGACGAGAGACCGGCCCGCCGCACCCCCTCCAGCACGTTCAACTGGGCCCGCAGATTGTTCTCTAACGTCTCCCAGGGATCGGAGAAGGAAGTGGGGACGTAGGACTGGGCCGCCAGGTGGAACACCACATCCGGCCGAAAGTCCCCGATCAGTTCGCCCACCTGCCCGGCGTCCCGCAGGTCCAGATGGACCAGCGAGAGGCACGGCCGGGGCCGGGGGTCCTCCACTGGCTCCGGATAGACCGTCCCCAGAAGTTCCCAATCGGGTTGGGCCAGAAGATACTCACAGAGATGGCGTCCGACGAATCCCCCGGCTCCGGTAATCAGCGCGCGCATAGACGGCCTCCGAAACGGATGCGGACAGGATGAACGGGTGAATCTCTGGGGGCTCCCCGCCCTCGGCAATGCATCGGGACGTAGAGATTATACCCCAGAGAAGGAGAGTTGCCAAACCAGCCGGGTGGGTTATACTATGCGAGGAGGATACCGGGGATGGCACCGAACGGATACCCCAGGCCAATGGTGACAGTGGATGTCGTCATCTTTACCCTGCGGGAGAACGACCTGCAGGTGTTGCTGGTCCGGCGACGGAACCCACCCTTTGCCGGGATGTGGGCGATTCCCGGGGGATTTGTTGACATAGATGAACCGCTGGAGACGGCGGCATCCCGGGAACTGGAGGAGGAGACCGGCGTCCGGGGCGTCTATCTGGAACAATTCCACACGTTTGGCGACCCCGGGCGGGACCCGCGCGGGCGGACCATCACCGTGGCGTACCTGGCCCTGGTCCGGGCCGATGAGGTTCAACCCCGGGCGGGCGATGACGCCGCCGAGGCCCGCTGGTGGTCCGTATCCGATCTCCCCCCTCTGGCCTTTGACCACGACCGCATCCTGGCCTGCGCTCTGGAGCATCTCCGCCGCAAATTGGAATGCCCGGCGGTCGTCGCCGGACTTCTGCCGGAGACGTTCACCCTGAGCGAATTGCAGGCCGCATACGAGGTCATCCTCGGTGAGAAATTGGACCGGCGGACCTTTCGCCGCAAAGTCCTGGCTGCCGGAGTCCTTCAGGAGACAGGGGGATACCGGCGGGTGGACGGTCGTCCAGCCAAACTGTACCACGTAAGGAGCGCGCGGTGAAGACTCAGCGTGTGGGTGTCTTCATTATACTGGTGATCAGCCTGATCGGGGCGGGGTGCGTTGGGCAACCTCAGCCCCCTTCCTCTCTATCGGCGACGGTTTCGCTGTATGGCGACCTGGAGAATCTGGACCCGCGCGGGGAGGTCATCACCGTCTGGTATCCGGCGTCCCACGAGGACGCCCTGTTGGCGATGCTGGACCGGTTCAACGCGACCAACCGGTGGGGAATCGCGGTGCGGGGGGAGCATCTGGAGAACTCCGCTGCCCTTTACGAGCGCATCCGGGAAGGGACTTCGGTGAAGAAATTCCCCGACCTGGCCATTGTCTCTCCGGGTTATCTGGCGGCCATCGCGGCGGAAGGACTGGCTGTGGAACTGACGCCCTATTTGAAAAGCCGCCAGTGGGGATTCCCGGTGGGGGAACTGGAGGAGTTTTTCCCCTCTGTCCTGGAGGTCGGACAATTGAGCCGACCGTCCGGGCGATACGGTTTTCCCTTTGCCCTCTCGGCCGGACTTCTGTTTTACAACCGGGGGTGGCTCCGCCAGTTGGGTTATGACCACCCCCCGCGCACCTGGGAGGAGTTCCGGGAAATGGCCTGCGCTGCCTCGGACCCGACCAGTGGCGTCTACGGCTACGAATTTACTGCCAGTGACCGCACGTTTATGCACCTGCTCATCGGTTGGGGCGGTCAGATGATGAGTCCCGACAGTACAGGGTACGCTTTCGGAGAGAGCGAGGGCCAGGAGGCGCTGGTGTTTCTGCAGGCCCTGGTACAGGAAGGGTGTGCTCTCCGGGAGGCCCGCTGGGAGCAGGCAGAGGCAGACTTCGGGGCCGGAAGGGTGCTCTTCGTGCTCAGCAGCACGGCGCACATCCCGCACTACTGTCAGGTTGCCGCGCAGCGGGGTGGGCTGGATTGGGCTGTGGCGCCCCTGCCAACCCATACTGGCGCGCCGGTCGTTGACCTTTTCGGTCTCTCCTGGTTCATCCCGCCCACCACTCCCCGGCGACAACTGGCGGCGTGGCTGGTGATCCGCTGGATGAACGAACAACCCCAGCAGGACCGCTGGGTATCTGCGTATGGCCATCTTCCCCACCGCGTGCTTTCCCCCGAGGCTCAGGCTGCGCTGCTGGAGGAGATGCCCCATTATGCCGATGCCCTTGCTTTGCTGGAACTGGACGCGGTGGTGGAGCCGGCCGTTCCCGGATATGAGCGGTGTCGGGGTATTCTGGGGGCCATGGTCAGTGCGGTCGCGGAGGGCGAAGAACCGGCATCTCGGCTAAAGGAGGCGGTGGAATCCTGCCAGGCCACTCTAATGGGGCCATAACATCTGGAGTGTTTTGCCTGGTGGGTGTCAGCCTCCCATCCGAAAGGGGAAAGAAATAGGAGGTTTGCGGCGGGCGGCTTCGCCGCCCGCCGCAACCCTTACTGATAGCGGCCGCTTCGCCAGTGTTCCAGCACCCGGCGGGTGGAGGCAAAGGCCAACGGCGGGAGTTCGTCCGGCGGGAAGAATTCTGCTGATCTGGCGTCGTCCCCAGCCCGAAGGGTGCCACCTATAACCTCCCCCCGGTACACCACGGTGAAACTGGCCTCACCCGGCAATCCCTCTCCGGGGAGAATGTCCAGCAGTCCCGTCAGCCTGACCTCCAGACCCGTTTCCTCCTGGCATTCCCGGATGGCCGTGGTGGCTGGCTGCTCATCATACTCCACGAAACCGGCGGGCAGGCTCCACCGCCCCTTGAACGGTCCGAAGGCCCGCCGGACCAGCAGGACTTTCCCGTCTTTTTCCACCAGCACGGCGGCGGCCACTTTGGGGTCGCGGAAGATGAGGTGGTCACAGGCCGGGCAGTACCGCCGTACCCGACCGTAGGCCTCCCGGTTCTGAAGCGGACCGCCACACTGGGGACAGAAGTTGAGTTCCAGGTATTCAGCCATGGACAGGTCGCATGTCGCAGGGAGCAGGTCGCAAGGAGGGGCGAGGCATGCCCCTTCGGGCCGAAGGCCCTTCGGGGCCGAGGCCTCGCCCGTACTCGCTATCGCGCCCGCCAGGCCCGCAGGGAGAGAACTGCCAGCACCGCGGTCAGCAGAGCCAGCCCCCCCACGGGCAGCCAGGGTATAAGAGGCAACGTCGGCTTCTCGCCCGACGTTTCCAGGGGCACGGGGGCGGGTGTCGGTTCCGTCACGGCCATTGCAACGGGTGTCGTCTCCTCCGCTGCGACCCCCGCCATCTCCGAAGGGGTCGTCTCCGGTGTCGGCGCGGGGAATGTTGCCTCCTCGCCAGGCTCGGTGGGCTCCCAGAGGGACGGCCCCGGCGCCGCCCCTCCGCCCACACCACCCATATCCGGGGGGAAGGGAGCCGCCTCTATCGGAGACGGCGTCCCCTCGCTCCAGGCCCGCATCTCCGGAGCGGGTGTTTCAGTGGCGGTCGCCGCGCTGGATAACAGGTCTTCTTCGGGAAGCGCGGTCTCCGAAACGAGCGGCACCTTTTTTGCTTCCGTTGGCCCCGTCTCCAACATCTGCGGAGTCTCTTCATAAGCAACCATCGGCGCGGGTGCGGCAGCGCCCAACCCGCCCCGTCCAACGGTGAGGAGATTCCCCACCAGCAGGATGACGCAGAGGAGGCCGCTGATCGCGGTCGCGAAGGTCAGCGCGGGGGCCAGGCGACGGGCCACCGGCGCAGGCTGGCGGACCATCGCAGGGGTCAGCAGGAAGTTGCGGGGCGCGGGGACAGAGGGCAGCCCCCGGACCAGCGCCACTGTTCGCCGCAGTGATTCCAGCCGCGCGCGCAGGGCGGCGTCCTGAGCCAGCTGGCCCTCCAGTCGGGCCTGTTCCCGGGGACTCAGCGCCCCGTCTATGTATGCCGACAGCCATTCATCTACCCGTTCCCGGGCTCGGTTTTTCCCCAGCATATCAATCCTCATCTTCAAGACGGTACGCGCGGGGTAAGAGTTCCCTCTGGGTCTGCAGAAGGTCCCGCAGACGGGCCCGGGCCCGCGCCAGGCGGGATTTGACCGTCCCCACGGGAATCCCCACCGTATCCGCAATCTCCTGATAGTTCATCCCCTCCACATCCGAGAGGACCAGCACGATACGCTGGTCGGGAGGAAGAGCAACAATGGCGGCCTGGAGGAAGCGGGCCAGTTCCGCCTGCTGGGCGGCTTCCTCCGGTGTCGGGTGACCGTTGACCAGAAACGGGTTGGCATCCTCGTCCATCTCGCCGAAGGATTCCCAGGAGACGGCAGGGCGGCGCTTGTGGCGGCGGAGTTCGTCGTAACAGCGATTGGCGACGGTGCGCATGAGCCAGGACAGGAAGGAGCCTCCCCGGAAAGTGGAGAGATGCCGATAGGCCGCGATGAAGGCTTCCTGGGTGGCATCTTCCGCCGCGGCCGGGTCGCCCAGGATGCGGTAGGCGAGATTGTAGACCCGATCCTGGTAGGCCAGCACCAGCGTGTTGAAGGCGTCCAGGTCGCCGCGCTGTGCGGCGGCGACCAGTTGCCCCTCGTCCAGATTTCTTCCTGCGCTCACCTCAACACCTTTGCCTTTTTGAGACCCAAAAATCGGTTACCAAATTGTAACGCGGCGGAAATCCCCTTTCGGCTCATTTCTGTGTATGATGTTTACAGAGGTCCGGGGAAACCCCGGACTTCCGGGTAGCCACGATGAAGCCACAAGGAGGTCACAATGGAAATGATTAAGGTCGCTGCCGATTCCCGCTCCACTGCTGTAGCGGGGGCCATCGCTGGAGTCATTCGGGAACGGGGGAAGGTGGATATGCGGGCCATCGGAGCCAGCGCCGTCAACCAGGCCGTGAAAGCCGTTGCCATTGCTCGCAGTTATCTGATGCCGGAGGGGATTGACATCGTCTGTATCCCCTCCTTCTCTGAGGTGATGATTGACGGGCAGGAACGGACGGCCGTCCACCTCACCGTAGAGACCCGATGCAACTCCAGCAAGGCTGCGTAGACCTCCATGTCCACACCACTGCTTCGGATGGGTCCCTGACGCCCGCCGAAGTTGTACGACTGGCGCTGGAGCAGGGTCTGGCAGCCATTGCCCTGACGGACCACGATACCGTAGAGGGGCTTGTTGAAGCGTGGGCTGCCGCTAACGGCACCGGTCTGGAAGTTGTCCCCGGGGTGGAGATCAGTTCAGACTGGCCAGTGGGCGACTTCCACATCCTGGGACTGTATGTGGACCCCTGGGACGGGCCGTTCAATGAGTGCATGCAGTCTATGAAGGTCGCCCGTTTACAGCGGGCTCGGAAGATGCTGGAACGACTGGCAGCCCTGGGGATGCCCCTGGAATGGGATGAAGTCGTCCGTTTCTGCAGCGGAAATTGCATCATCGGGCGACTCCACATCGCCCGCGCAATGGTCCACCGGGGTTATGTTTCCGATGTCCATCAGGCCTTCCAGCGCTATATCAGCCGGGACGGGCCGGCGTATGTACCCCGGTTGCGGATGACGCCGGTGGAGGTCATCGGTTTGATCCGACGGGCGGGAGGTGTGGCTGTACTGGCCCATCCCGCCGCCTCCAACGTGGTGGAGCACATCCCGACCCTGGCTTCACTGGGTCTGCAGGGCGTGGAGGTCTGGTATCCTACCCATTCTCCCGAGGATGTCAGGGTGCTGTTGCGGCTGGCTCGCCAATACCACCTGCTTGTGACCGGAGGGAGCGATTTTCACGGCTTCGGGTTGGGTGCGGGGGCTCCGCTGGGATCGGTGAGTATGTCCCTACGACTGCTCCGGCAACTGCAGCGGGCAGCCGAACTGGCCCGACAACTAGAGGAGAGGTCTGTTTTCGCTATAACGGCGTAGCCGCCAAAATGGTATGGTTATGCTTTTTCGGCGGTGGATCTGCCATCGCCGGAAAATTTCCCGCTACAGGTCAAACCCCAGCAGAACCTCCAGCGTCAACTGGGGGTTGGCGTTGCGGCGCATCCGGTCCATCGCCATCCGAATGGCCTGGATCCGGGCGACGGCCTGAGCGGGCGTGAACCGGGTCGCCATCTGTTCCAGGCAGGCCTGCTGGTCCAGGTTGGTCAGCAAAAATTCCCCTCCCCGGTCCTCCCCGACGCCTCCCGTCAGCAGGAGAATATCCCGCCACCATCCGGCCCAGAGGTCCAGGGCTTCCTGGGCCGCTTCGGGATCGCGCGCCAGTTCCGCCGCGTAGCGGAAGCGGTCCGTCAGTGGCGCCTGGAGCAGCGCGACCATTTCCTGTATTCGTTGCTGCCGCCGCCGGAGAAGGTCGGGTTCGGTGGCGGCCCGCACAGCCCAACCCAATCGTCCCCCGCTGAGGTGTGCCAGCAGGCGCGCTGTTTCGGCATCCACTCCCCACCGCGTCTGTAGCGCACTGACAATCTGCGGCACAGGGATCGGGCGGAGCGGAACCACCTGGCAGCGGGATACAATCGTTGGCAGAAGCGAATCGGTATCGGGGGCCAGCAGAATCAGGACAACAAAATCGGGCGGTTCTTCCAGGGTCTTGAGCAGCGCGTTGGCCGCCGAAGGGGTGGCCTGGTCAAAGCGGTCCAGGATAGCGACCCGGTGGGTGGCCATGTTGGGCGTCAAAGAGAGATGGCGCTGGAGTTCCCGGACCTGCTCTACCTTCAGCCGCCCTGCCTCCGACTCGGGCTGCACCCAGAACAGGTCGGGGTGGTTGCCGCTGGCGGCCAGGCGGCAGGACCGGCATTCTCCGCAGGGGCGAGGACGGCCCTGGCAGAGGAGCGCCGTTGCCAGGGCCTGGGCCAGCGTCCCCTTACCGACGCCCGGCGGGCCAGTGAATAAGTACGCGTGGGAAAGTTCCCCCTCCTCCAACGCCTGCCGGAGGAGGTGGACCGCCCATTCATGCCCGATGATGCCCCAGTTTTCCATTGGAAAACAGAAAAACCAAAATCCACGAAGAACACGAAGGACACGAATTGTTGATTCCTTACGTGATGCTTCGTGTCCTTCGTGGATCAACCTCTGTGCCTATCGGCGTTCTGTTCTTTGAGTCGCTGCCCGCTGTCGCCAGGCCTCATAGAGGACAATGGAGCCAGCAACGGCCGCGTTGAGGGAGGTGACATTTCCGACCATGGGGAGTTGGACCATCCGGTCGCACCGTTCCTGAACCAGCCGGCGCAGGCCCTCCCCTTCGCTGCCGATCACCAGGGCCAGGGGGCCAGTGAGGTCTGCCTGGTCGTACCTCTGGGCACCCCGTACGGCTTCCAATCCAACCACCCAGATATCGCGCGCCTTCAGCCGTTCTATGGTCTCCGGCAGATTGGGCACCTGGGCGATCCGAAGGTGCTCGGCCGCCCCGGCGGAGGTGTGCACCACTGCCGGGGTGATACCGACGGCCCGGCGTTGCTGGATCACCACACCGTGGACGCCGACAGCCTCGGCGGTGCGCAGGAGCGTGCCGACATTTTGCGGGTCCTGCAGGAGGTCCAGCAACAGCAGGAAGGGGGGCTCGGAGCGCCGCGCGCTTTCGGCCAAAATGTCCTCCAGATCGGCGTATGGGTACTCGCTGGCCTCCAGGGCCACTCCCTGATGGTTGGCTTCCCCCATCCAGTCCAGATGGCGGCGGGGAACGCGTTCCACCGGCACCCTGGCCCGTTCCGCCAGGGTCAGGATGTCGTCCACGATGTCCGTCGCGCGGACGGTATCGGCGACCATCAGTCGGAAGAACTGCCGCCGTCTGGCCCGCAGCGACTCGTAGACCGCGTTGCGACCGTAGAGGGTTTCGCGCATATCCTATCGGCTGGTTAGACGCCAATAATGCCCATCGTACGAGATCATTCCCTGCCTTTTTAGAGTTTGCTGAGCATTCCGTACATAATGCTTCCACAACTTGCCAAAATGCACGCCTTTGATGACCCGGTCTATTGTATCGTCGCACAGGTCGGGGTGAATCCGTTGAATCAGTGGATGCATTTGAGCAGTTGTTAACGGGCCATATTTCCTGAGCAGATACACGATAGTATCGGCGAAGATGCCGTTGGTCGTTTTGCCCTCGGCACGAATTTCCATTAACCGGGTCTGGACATCGCTCAGCCGGTGTTGAAGGTTCTTCCGAAGAGTCTCTCGCGTTGCGCGCTCCATTTTCTGACGCAGGGCCCGGATGTCGGCAGCTATTTCCGCAAGCCTTTCCAGCTCAGAGCGAGGGATTACATTTCCCAGTTGCTTGTACTCCAGCAGGTCATCCCGGATGCGCCGGACAATGGAGGGCTCTGTGAGCCGGATGCCATATTCATAGTTGATCGTCAGGCCATGATCGGTGAGATTGGCCGAAGTGATGATGGCCTCCCGTTCATCAGCGATGTAGACTTTTGCGTGAAGTCGCGGCAGATACCATATCCGCGTGTGCGGGACGGCATCCATCAAGGCCACCAGGGCTGCGGGGTCTGTTGCACCCCGCCAGACTGCCTCTAAATCGGTCAGAATATCCAGCTGTATGTTTCGGTTTCCTAAAGTCTGTGCGATCCGCTGAACGGGAGATGCAGAAATATAGGGCGAGGCAAAAAGGCCCCATTGATGGATATTGTTGATCAAGTGATCAAAAACAGATTCCCAACGTGCCGGGATGAGCTCAATCATGCATTCACCTTTGCATTTACGGCATCGTCGGGCACTTCGTCCATATGTTCGCAGGATTTGCAGTAGAGGCGGTCCCTCCACATTTTACATTTCCAATCGCCATGTCGGCCCTTCCGGTCGGTCCTCCACGATGATGCCCAGTTCCGCCAGGCGCTGACGGATGGCATCAGCGTGCGCCCAGTCCTTCGCTGCCCGATACTCCTGCCGCAGGTCCAGAATCAACTGCATCAGCCCGTCCACCAGTCCACTGCGCGCTTCCGGCGGCTCCAGTTGGTCAGGGATGATGCCCAGAATCTGGCCCCCCAGTTCGCTGAACATCTGGTCTATGGCAGCGAGGGTGCCCCGGGCCACCGGCTGTCCGGAGTCCAGCATCCGGTTGACCGCGCGCGCCAGGTCGTGCAGCGCTGCCATGGCTTTCGGGGTGTTGAAATCATCGTCCATCGCCGAGAGGAATGCCTCCCGGTACGGCTCCAGGTCGTTCATATAGGATAGGTCAGCAGTGCCCTCGGGCATTGCCGTTTCCTTCATCCGGGTCCGGACGGCGCGGACGGTGTTGTGGAGGCGGCGGATGCCCTGCTCGGCGGCCTGCATCGCCTCGCGGGAGTAATCCAGTGTCCCCCGGTAGTGGGCGGAGAGAATGAAGGCCCGGATGACTTCCGGACGGTAGAGTTTCAGGGCATCCTTGATGGTCAGGAAATTGCCCAAACTCTTGCTCATCTTGACCCCGTCCACCGTCAGGGAGCCGGTAAGAATCCAGTAGCGGGCAAAGGGTTTGCCGGTGAGGGCTTCCGCCTGGGCGATTTCGCACTCGTTGTGGGGGAAGATGTTCTCCAAACCGCCGCCGTGGATGTCAAAGGTCTCCCCCAGGTATTTGGTGGCCATCACGGAGCACTCAATGTGCCATCCGGGATAGCCCCAACCCCATGGGGAGGGCCAGCGCAGGATGTGCTCCGGCTCCGCGCGCTTCCAGAGGGCGAAGTCCGCCGGGTGACGCTTCTCCTCCCGCACTTCCACCCGCGCGCCTGGCTCCAACTCCTCCACCTTCCGACCGGAGAGTTTGCCGTACTCAGGAAACTTCTCCACCGAGAAGTAGACGTTGCCGTCCACCTCGTAGGCATATCCCTTTTCAATCAGCGCCTTGATCCACTCAATCTGTTCGGGGATATGGGCGCTGGCGCGGGGGGAGATGTTCGGGCGGACAACACCCAGCGCGTCCATATCCTCAAAGTAGGAACGGGTGTACATCTCCACCAGTTCCATCGGTTCCACCCGCTCCCGCCGGGCACCTTTGAGGATGCGGTCTTCCCCGGTATCCAGCAGATGGCCCACGTCGGTGATGTTCTGAACGTAGCGGACTTTGTAGCCCAGGAAGCGGAGGTACCGCACCACCACGTCCATCGCGACGTAGAGTTTGGCATGGCCCAGGTGGGCATGGTCGTAGACGGTGGGGCCGCAGACGTACATGTATACCCGTCCGCGCTCCAGGGGTTTGAAGACCTCTTTCTGACGGGTCAGATAGTTATAGACCTGCAGGGCCATTCGTCTCCTCCTGTTTCTTACTCCGTACTACGCATGTTCCGCCGGGCGGGCAAAGATCATCCGACCCGCAGCGGTCTGAAGGACTTTCGTAACCACTGTATCTATCTCCGCCCCGATGAAGGGGCGACCGTTCTCCACCACAATCATCGTGCCGTCGTCCAGGTAGCCCACCCCCTGGTCGGGCTCTTTTCCTTCCTGGATGATGTGTACCCGGAGACTCTCACCTGGCAGATAGACAGCGCGCACCGCGTTGGCCAGTTCGTTGACGTTCAACACGGTCACGCCCTGAAGTTCGGCGACGCGGTTCAGGTTATAGTCGTTGGTGACGATAGGACAGCGAAGGCGTCGGGCCAGCAGGACCAGTTTGTCGTCTGCTGAACGGGCCTCGGGAGCATCCAGGTCCACAATCCGCACCGGAATGTCGGATTCCTCCCGGAGACGGCGGAGCATATCCAGCCCGCGCCGCCCCCGGTTGCGCCGCAGAGGGTCGGGGGAGTCGGCGATGTGCTGGAGTTCGTTGAGGATGAAGCGGGGCACCAGCATCTCGCTGCGGATAAACCCGGTCCGGCTGATGTCGGCGATGCGGCCGTCAATAATGACGCTGGTATCCAGAAGGACCGGGGGAATCTCTCCCCAATCTTCGGGCCTTTCGGGGAGCCGGCCTCTCAAGAATGCGAAGATTTCCTGCTGTCGGGACGTCATCACCAGTACGCCGATGTAGCCGAATAGCACCGCGCTCAGGAAGGGCAGTATCTGGTTCAGAGGGCGAGGCAGCATGGAGAGGGGAAACGTGCTCAGGGAAGCAACGACCAGGCCGACAATCAGTCCCACAGTGGCAGCCAGCAGTTGCTGAACGGGCGTACGGTGGATTTTCTGGCGCAGGAATCGCAGCGGGCGTACTGTGAGATATGGGGTGAGTGTCAGACCCGCCAGGGCGCCGACCAGCATAAAGATCGTGCCATAAAGATAAGCGGAGGTTTCTGCGAGGGCAGCGAAACGCACACCTAATATCAGTCCTCCAACAGCCAGAACGAGCATGCCCACCATTCGGGAGATGAAATCGGCGCTCATTCCACTCCTCCTTCCGACGGCGCGATAGAGTTGACGGGGCACTGACGTCCGGCTGGTCCATCGGCGGAGGCAGAGAGCGGCGAATGAAGTGGCGAAAAGGCTTAATGATGATTCCGAATGAGACCAGACAATGCTTCTCGCGTCGCCCCGCCGTCCATCGCGGTAACAATCATTTGCAAAAATGGCCGCGAATGGGGACCGGCCATTATCGTTCAGCCCGGAGCGAGAGTATCTTATCACAATCCCCTGAAAAGTCAAAAGGTAAAGTCCGTTTTCCCTCCAGCCGCTACTTTTGAGCCTGGATGCTCTGCCGCCAGGCCGCGCCTCCCAGCGCCAACAGCCGCTTCACGTGTGCCTGCAGGTACATATCCACCAGCCGGGCCCGAAGGATAGGGTCTGCATGGTATTCGTGGATGATGAACTCCAGGACTGTGTTAATCTCAGAGTGCTCCAGTTCGTGGGCATAATAGTACGCGTCATTCAGGTCGTTGATGCCCTGAAGGATCTCCTGGGATGAGAATTTCGAGAAATTCCGGAGTCTCCGCATCATTTCCGGTTCGGCTGGCGCCTGCAGTTGCTCCGGGGTCAGGCAGGCGCGCACCTCCTCCAGGAAGCGGATGTGTTCCTCCTCAATCGCTCCGCATTTCTTCCCAGACCCTGGCCGCGCGAGGGTTGTGGCCGAACAGGCAGAGCAATCCCTCGTAGAACTCCCGCGCCGCCATTTCGGCCTCTATGGAGAGCGTGAACAGGGTGTCAATCGTATCTTCGGGCATTTTCCGTGTTTCCCTAAAGAGTTGTAGGCGGACGGTACTCGCCCCAGACCCGCCGCAGGACGCCGCAAATCTCGCCCAGGGTGCACTCCGCCTCCACCGCCGCGATGAAGAGGGGCATCAGCATCTGGTCGGGGGCGCGGGCCGCCGCCTCCACGCGGGCCAGCATCGCCGACACCCGCTCCGCATCCCGCCGGGCCCGCAGCGCGGCCAGCCGTTCCCGCTGCCGGGCCTCCACCGCCGGGTCCACCACCAGCCGCTTCAGGCGACGGGCCTCCTCCTTTATCTGATAGGCGTTGACTCCCACCACAATGCGCTCCCCCTTCTCCACCGCCTGCTGGTAGCGGTAAGCAGCATCGGCAATCTCCTGCTGGATGTAGCCCCGTTCAATGGCCACCAGGACGCCCCCCATCGCGTCTATCTTCTCAATGTACGCCTGAGCCTGACGTTCTATCTCGTTGGTCAGGTACTCCACCACGTAGGAGCCGGCCAGGGGGTCCACGGTGTTGGCGACCCCCGATTCGTGGGCGATAATCTGCTGGGTGCGCAGGGCGATGCGGACGGATTCCTCGGTCGGAAGCCAGAGGGCCTCATCCAGCGAGTTGGTGTGGAGGGATTGAGTCCCGCCCAGGACGGCCGCCAGGGCCTGAAGGGTGACCCGGATGACGTTGAGTTCCGGCTGCTGCGCGGTGAGGGTACAGCCTGCCGTCTGGGTGTGGAAGCGGAGCATGCAGGAGCGCGGGTCCTTCGCTCCGAACCGCTCCCGCATGATGCGAGCCCACAGGCGACGGGCGGCGCGGAACTTCGCCACTTCCTCCAGAAAGTCGTTGTGGGCGTTGAAGAAGAAAGAGAGGCGCGGGGCAAACGCGTCCACGTCCAGCCCGGCCTCTATGGCGGCCTGGACGTAGGCAATGCCGTTGGCCAGGGTAAAGGCGACTTCCTGGACGGCGGTGGAGCCGGCCTCGCGGATGTGGTAGCCGCTGATGCTGATGGTGTTCCACTCCGGCACTTCGGTCGCGCAGTAGCGGATGAGGTCGGTCACCAGGCGCATGGAGGGGCGGGGCGGGAAGATGTAGGTGCCCCGGGCGATGTACTCCTTCAGAATGTCGTTCTGAACCGTGCCGCGCAGATGCTTCGGGTCCACCCCCTGCTCTTTGGCGACGGCGATGTACATGGCCAGCAGGATGGCTGCCGGAGCGTTGATGGTCATAGAGGTGCTGATCTGGTCCAGGGGGATGCCGTTGAAGAGCACCCGCATGTCGTCCAGACTGCTGATGGAGACCCCCACTTTGCCCACTTCGCCCGAGGCCAGAGGGTCATCGGCGTCGTAGCCCAACTGGGTGGGGAGGTCAAAGGCCACGGAGAGGCCCGTCTGCCCCTGGGCCAGCAGGTAGCGGTAGCGGGCGTTGGACTCCTCCGCGGTGGCGTATCCGGCATACTGGCGCATCGTCCAGAGCCGCCCCCGGTACATTGTCGGCTGGACGCCCCGGGTGAACGGGTACTCGCCAGGGAAACCCAGGTCCTGCAGGTAATCCACCGGTACATCGGCGGAGGTGTAAATGCGGTCCAACGGGATGCCGGAGAGGGTCTCAAACCGTTCCTGTCGTTCGGGGAACCGCCGGAGCGTGGGCTCCAGGGTTCGCTTCTCCCATTCCTCACGGGCGCGGGTCAGGTCGTCCATTGGGCCTCCTGAGGCAAGTTTGCAAACGCCTGCTGCGAATTCTCCCCGTCGCCAGGCCGTAAACGGCCTGGCTCACAGAACCAGGGGCGCTCAAGCGCCCCGTTGGGCGGGGGGAAAGCGCCGCTCTCTGCCAGGGGGCGCTTCAGCGCCCCTTCTCATCTGAGCCGGGTCGTTGACGACCCGGCAAGATGGCGGCCCGGGCCGGAATTCACAGCACGGGTTTGCAAGTGTGCAAGTAGGCAAGTTTGCAAGACAGGTATGGTGGGTCGGTGGATTATGGATAAATATACCGCGAAAGTGGAATCCGGTCAAAAATTGGGAGAGTTGATGCCTCGGGTTGAGGCTTGACATTCTTCCCTTCCAATGGTATAAGCCTCCGTTGAGGCCCCGACCATACCATCTGGGGACGGTCAATATGGTAGACCTTTCTGTCTCCCTGTGCGGTGTTCATCTGCCCAATCCCACGGTGCTGGCTTCCGGCATCCTGGGGCTAAGTCACGGTGTGCTGGTACGGGTGGCCCGCGCCGGCGCCGGCGCCGTCACCACCAAATCCATCAGTCTGGCTCCCCGCGACGGCTACCCCAATCCCGTCATCGTGGAATGGGGTTGGGGTCTCATCAACGCCGTCGGCCTCTCCAACCCCGGGGTGGAGGTCATGGTGGACGAAATCCGCGCCGCCCGGGAGCAACTGGCCCCCCTGGGCGTCCCGGTCATCGCCAGTATCTTCGCCGATACCATCTACGACTTCGGCACCATCGCCCGCTACGTCTCCGAGGCCCGCCCCGACCTGATTGAGGTCAACATCTCCTGCCCCAACATAGACGACCAGTATCTGCGGATGTTCGCCGCCGACCCCTACGTCTCCGCCCAGGTGACCCGGCGGGTGAAGGCGAATACGGACATCCCCGTGCTGGTCAAACTCTCCCCCAACGTGACCGACATCGTGCGCATCGCCGAGGCGGTGGTGGAGGCCGGCGCGGACGGCATCACCGCCGTCAACAGCCTGGGTCCCGGCCTGATTCTGGACGTGGAGACGGCCCGACCCATTCTCTCCCACGGCACCGGCGGCGTCAGCGGCCCGGCCCTCCGCCCCATCGCGGTCCGCTGCGTCTACGACATCTGTCGGGCCGTGGACGTCCCGGTGATTGCCACCGGCGGGGTGACCACCGGGCGGGACGCGGTGGAGATGATCCTCGTCGGCGCGACCGCCGTCGGCATCGGCTCCGCCGTCTACTACCGGGGGCTGGAGGTCTTTGGGGAGGTTTGCCGGGAAATCCAGGAGTACATGGAACGGCACGGCTACCAGCGGATAGAGGACTTCCGCGGCCGTGCCCTGGAAGTGATGAGACACCGATGAACGCACAAGAGAGGTTCACCCCGAAGACACAAAGACCCAGAGAAATGAGGCTTCTTTTCTTCGTGTCTGTGTGTCTTGGTGGTTTCATCCTGCTGACCGCCTGCACCCCCATCGGCCCCGTGCGCGTCACCCTCATCGCCGACGGCCAGACCCGCGCTCTGACCACCGACGCCCAGACGGTGGGGGAACTGTTGGTGCGGACGGGCATCACGCTGGATGAGGACGACCGCGTCGCCCCGCCGGAGACCGTCTTTTTGACCGACGGGATGACCGTCCGCGTGGTGCGCGTGGAGACCCGAACAGAGACCGTCCAGCAGGTCCTTCCCTACGGGCGGGAGACGGTGCGGGACGCCACCATCCCGGTGGGTCAGACCCGTCTCCTGCGGGCCGGGGTGAACGGCGTGGAGGAACTGACCTACGTCATCACGCTGGAGGACGGGGTGGAGGTGGAGCGGCGGCTGGCCCGACGGGTCACCGTCCAGGAGCCCCAGAACGAGATTCTGTTGGTGGGCGCGCGGGAGGAGGTGACGTCCGTCTCCATTTCCGGCACCGTCGCCTACCTCTCCGCCCACAACGCCTGGGTGATGCGGGGGACCACGGGGAGCCGTCGCCGCCTGACGGCGACGGGGGACCTGGACGGGCGGGTGTTTGACCTTTCGCCGGACGGCTCCCGACTGCTCTTCACCCGTACTGCCACCGAGACCAACGTCCTGAACACGCTGTGGATGATAGATACGGTCACCACGGGGGCGGAACCGGTGCGTTTGCCGGAGAAGAATATCCTCTGGGCGGCCTGGTCGCCGGATGGGCGGTGGATCGCCTACTCCACCGGCGCGCCCCGGGAGGCGCCTCCGGGCTGGGAGGCCGCCAACGACCTCTACCTGGCCCGCCCCCAGGCGGACGGGCGGCTCCTGGACCGCCGCCGGGTGCTGGGGCCGACGGCGGGCGGCACCTACGGCTGGTGGGGGACGACCTACGCCTGGGCTCCCGCCGGGGAGGGCAAAGAACCCACCCTGCTGGCCTACGCCCGCGCCGACGAGATTGGCCTGGTGGACATCTCGGCCCGCAAACCGGAGGCCATCCCGCTGGTGCAGTTCCCGCCCTTCCGCACCTACGCCCCCTGGGCCTGGGTTCCGACCATCGCCTGGTCTCCGGAGGGAGCATTCCTGGTCACCGTCCTGCACGGCCCTTCACCCACCGGGGAGGAGCCGGAGGATAGCCCCGTCTTTGACGTCTACGCCCTGGGCGTCGTGACGGCCTCGGAGACGCTCCTGCAGGTGAAACTGGTCCCGGAGGTGGGGATGTGGGCGGCGCCGTCGTTCTCGCCGGATGGGGGCCTCATCGTTTTCGGGCGGGCCCGGGCCCCCTACGCCTCGCAGACCAGCACGTACGACCTCTATCTGATGGACCGGGACGGGTCGGACCGACGGCTGCTCTTCCCGCAGAACGCCGGGGAGCCGGGGCTGGAGTATCCGGCGGTGGCGTGGGACCCCGCGGGTGGGCGGGTGCTGGTGGTCTACCGGGGCGACCTCTGGCTGGTGACGGTGGACGGGCAGGCCCGCCGGGTGACCGAGGATGGCGCCATCACCCTGGCCCGCTGGCAGGGGGAGTAACCCCGATGTTCGCTTATGGTCATCGTTTGTCTTTCCAGTACAAAGACGTTATAATGGGGAACTGAACATCCATTGATGAACTCGCGTTCGGTCCCATTTGCTGGCTGGGATCATGCAGGAGGGCGCGATGAACGGCACAATCCAGGCAACTTCGCCCCCCCCGTCTCTATCAACAGATTCGCACCCTGGTTGCTGAAGGCTGGTTTCGGGACGAGGACGATCTTTTCGTTTTGTTCCGACAATAGCCGAAGAGGTGTTTTGCTTCCCCTCACCCCCCTTGATCCCCCCTCTCCCCTTGGCCTTGCGGCCAGGGGAGAGGGGGGATTGAAGAGGGGTTTTGCGGCGGGCGGCGAAGCCGCCCGCCGCAAAACCCCCTCCTTCATTCCCCTCCCCTCTCCCGCTGTGCGGGAGAGGGGAGGGGCCAGGGGAGGGGTGAGGGCCCCCGCCGCAGGCGAGCGGGAGAGGGGCACGAATGATTCGGAGATTTTTATGAACCTGGGGGCAAGGGGTGGGGTGAGGGCTGCGGCCCGGGAAGCCCTGCCCAGGGACAGGGTAACGGTCTGTCGGAATAATTTGTCAAGCTGCAATAGCCGGGTATAATGTATCCGGCAGGGAAGAATATGTTGTTCGGTGCGGAGAAACGATACCAGAAAACCCCGGCCCAGCGGGACGCCATCATCGCAGCCCTGAGGCAGGTCATTGACAAACTACTGTGAGGAGTTTCCCCGTGATTCACGGCGTTGAGATCAAGCAACTGGTCACCCACACCGACGAGCGCGGCTTTTTCCGCGAGATCATCCGGGCCAGCGATCCCATCTTCCCCGAGGGGTTCGGCCAGTGGAGCCACACGATGAGCCATACCGGCGTCGCCAAGGCCTGGCACGTCCACTGGCGCCAGACCGACTGGTGGTATGTTGCCTGCGGGACGGTCCGGGCGGCCCTCTACGACGCCCGCCCGGACTCCCCCACCTACGGCCAACTGCAGGAATTCCTGTTGGGGGATGGTCACCCTCCCGTCGTCCTGAAAATCCCGCCCGGCGTCGCTCACGGCTATCGGGTCCTGCAGGGCCCCGCCCACATCTTCTACATCACCTCCAACGAGTACGACGGGACCGACGAAGGCCGCATCCCCCACGATGACCCCACCATCGGCTACGACTGGACCCGCTGGCCGGAGATTAAATAATTGAAAAACCACAAAGACACAAAGGCACGAAGTTATTTTTAATTGTTAATTTTTCATTTAACTTTGTGTCTTCGTGTCTTTGTGGTGAACATCTTCATCAGGAGGCGCCGATGACAAAGAAATGGCTGGATGAACTTAAAGACATTGTCGCTCTGGAAGAGCATCGCGTGCGGGTGCTGGACGAGGCCCGCCTGCGCGGCCCGGCAACCGATGCTCTGGTCTATGCGGCGGTCTTCGGTGAGGGAGAGGAGCGGGCATCGGCCCGCGCGCTTCTCTGGGAATTGGGGCAGGCCCTGGGCATCCGCCCGGCCTCTATCCACGACCTCTACATGGCCCGGGGGCGCGGCGAGACGTCCACCAACTGGACCGTCCCCGCAATGAACCTGCGCACCCTTACCTACGATATGGCCCGCGCCGTCTTCCGCGCCGCGTTGGCCCGCAACGTCGGCGCGATGATCTTTGAGATTGCTCGCTCCGAAATCGGTTACACCGGCCAGCGTCCCGCCGAGTACGCCACCGTCATCATCGGCGCGGCCATCCGCGAGGGCTACCGGGGCCCCCTCTTCCTCCAGGGTGACCATTTCCAGGTGAGCGCCAAAAAGTACGCCAGCGCCCCCGACGCCGAAGTGGGCGCGGTGGAAGACCTGATCCGCGAGGCCATTGCCGCCGGGTTCTTCAACATAGACATAGACACCTCCACCCTGGTGGACCTGAGCCGGCCCACCATCTCCGAACAGCAGCGGACGAACTACGAAGTCTGCGCCCACTTCACCCGCCTCATCCGGAGCCTCCAGCCGGAGGGGGTGACCATCTCCGTCGGCGGAGAAATCGGCGAGGTGGGGGGTCACAACACGACCGAGGAGGAACTGCGGGCCTTTATGAATGGCTATAACGGGTCTCTGCCCGCGGGAATGCCCGGCGTCAGCAAACTGAGCATCCAGACCGGGACCTCCCACGGCGGCGTCGTCCTCCCGGACGGCACCCTGGCGCGGGTCAAAATTGACTTTGACACCCTGGAGCGGCTCAGCCGGGTGGCCCGGGAGGAGTACGGCCTGGCGGGCGCGGTCCAGCACGGCGCGTCCACCCTCCCGCCGGAAGCGTTCCACAAGTTTCCCGAAGTGGGAACGGCGGAAATCCACCTGGCGACCGCGTTCCAGAACCTCCTCTACGACCACGCTCTCTTCCCCGCCGACCTGCGGGAGGAGATATACGCTTACCTCCGGAAGGAGCACGCCTCCGACTGGAAAGAAGGCAAGACCGAGGAGCAGTTCCTGTACGAGGCCCGCAAAAAGGCCCTGGGGCCCTTCAAGCGGGAACTCTGGAACCTGCCGGAGGAGGTCCGGGCGACGGTCGGACAGGAACTGGAGGCCCAGTTCGGCTTCCTGTTTGAACAGTTGGGGGTAACGGATACTGCCGACATGGTGGCTCGCTACGTCCGACCGCCGGAAATCCACAAGACCCCTGCCGACTTCGGTGCCGAGAAGGCCCTTTCCATCAGCGAAGGTCTGGCGGACTGAACCATCCACCAATTTATCAGCACCCAATTTACCAGTACCCAATTTACCAGTCTACCAATCTACCAACAACCGAGGTAAAGGAGGAGCCATGTTCCACACCATCATCATCGCAGGGCACCTGGGACGGGACCCGGAGATGCGCTATCTGCCGGATGGGCGCCCGGTGACGACCTTCTCTGTGGCCTCCACCCGCCGCTGGACAGGCCAGGACGGGCAGCCCCAGGAGGAGACCATCTGGTTCCGCATCTCCGCTTTCGGCAAACTGGCGGAGACCTGCAATCAATTCCTGGCCAAGGGACGACCGGTCCTGGTGGAGGGCCGCCTCCGGCCCGACGACCGGGGCAACCCCCGCACCTGGGTTGGTCAGGACGGAATGGTCCACGCCTCCTACGAAGTGACGGCTAACACCGTCCGCTTCCTGGGCCGACGGGAGGAGGCTGCGGCTCCGGTGGTGGAGGAGATTCCGGAGTACGAAGAACCCGCTCCCGAAGAGGAAATCCCCTTCTGAGCGGGAATCCAGGGCTCAGCGCGAGTTCTACCTGCCAGAGTGGACGGAAGAGGGGTTTGCGGCGGCGGCCTCCGGCCGCCGCCCGCAAATCCCCCACTGCAAAACGGATCCCGCAAACCTCTGCTGCAAAACCGATAAGGAGTCACTATGAGCACCCGACCCCGTCTCCCTCCCGGACAGGTGTTGACCCAGCGCTTCCCCGTCCTCCACTACGGCCCCGTTCCCCGCTACGAAAATCTGGATAACTGGGACCTGCGCATCTTCGGCGCGGTGGAGAACGAAGTCCGCTTCACCTACGGACAGTTGACCAGCCTCCCCGCCACCCGCATCGTTGCCGACATCCACTGCGTGACCGGCTGGTCCAAGTTTGACACCGTCTGGGAGGGCGTCCGCTTCCGGGACCTGCTGAACTTCGTCCGGCCACTGCCCGGGGCCGAATACGTCATCATCCACGCCGAGTACGGTTTCACGGCCAACATCCCCCTTCAGCGCCTCCTGGCCGATAACGTTCTCCTGGCCTGGAAATACAACGACCAATCCCTGACCCCGGAGCATGGCTGGCCCCTGCGGCTGGTCGTGCCTGACCTCTACTTCTGGAAGTCGGCCAAATGGGTGCGGGGGATTGAGTTTTCCTTTGAAGACCGTCCCGGCTTCTGGGAGCAGGCCGGGTATCACAACGAGGGCGACCCCTGGCTGGAGCAGCGGTATGCGGAATGAGCGGCGACGCCAGGCACTGAGGGGTGTTATCTCCGGCCTGGTACTTCTTCTGGTGACCTCGTGCGTCGCTCCCATGCCATCTCCGACACCCGATTTGTCTCCGACTCCCGCTCTTCCCCCGTCAACCCCGATAGCCACCCCCTGGCCCGGGCCGTTGATGGTCACCCTGACCATCTGGTTTCCAGAGGAACTGAGCCCCTACGGGGAGGGGGCAGGGGCCAACCTTTTGGCCAGTCGTTTGGCCGATTTCGGAGCCGCCCATCCCGACCTCCAGGTCCAGGTCATCGTCAAAAAGAGTCGCGGGCGCGGGGGAGTGCTGGACTTCCTGAGGACAGCGAGCGTCGCGGCGCCATCCGTCCTCCCCGACCTGGTGGTGTTGGACGAGGCGGACCTGCAGGTGGCGGCCCGATCCGGCTTCGTCCAGCCGATGGACGGTCTGATCCCCCCGGACCTGGAGACCGATTTGTTTCCCTTCACCACCGGATTGGGCCGGGTGGGCGAATCTACCTTCGGCCTGGCCCTTGCAGTTGAATTGCAGCATCTGGCCTACTCTCCGGCCTCGCTTTCTTCCCCTCTTGCCTCCTGGGATGGTGTTCTCTCCGCCGGGCTGCCTCTCTTCTTCCCCGCTGCCGGGCAGAATGGCATTGCGGACGACTTTACCTTTATCCAGTACCTGGGCGCGGGGGGCCGCCTGACAGATGGAGAGGGAAATCCGGTACTGGAGGAAGAGCCGTTGACGGCGGTCCTGGATTTCTACGCTCAGGCGACAGCGACCGGGGTGATTTCTCCTCTGGTGGTCCTCTCCCTCGGAAGCGCCGAAGAATGCTGGGCCCGCTTCCAGGAGGAGGGAGGGATGACGGTAGTGGATTCCCGTTGGTTCTGGACGGAGGGGGAAAGGACAGCCGAGCCGGGGCCGATTCCTACCCGGGACGGCCATCCGGTCGCGCTGGCGGAAGGATGGGCCTTCGCACTGGTGACGGCCAATCCGGAGCAGCAGCAACGGGCCATGGCGCTGGCAGCCTGGCTGCTGGACCCCGGCTGGTACGGGGCATGGATGCAGAGCATCGGCTACTTACCGGTGACCCGGAGTGGCCTGGCGGGGTGGGCGGTTTCTGCGGAGCGACGGGAGGTGCTGAGTGGAATTCTGATCGGGGCACGGGAGCCTTTGCCCCAGTCCTTGCGGGAGCGATTGGGGCCACCCCTGCAGATGGCCCTGGAGGCGGTCCTCCGGGGCCGCCAGAGCCCGGCAGAGGCCGCCGCCCGCGCCGTTCAGTCACTGAGATGAAACGTGCCTGGCACGTTTATATCTCCACCACCAGTTCCTTCGGCAGCGGGGTCAGGTTGTGGACCTGCCCCGCTTCGTCTATCCAAACGACGTCTTCCAGGCGGACGCCGTAGCCGCGATCCGGATCATAGAGGCCCGGCTCCACGGTGAAGACGTGGCCCGGCTGCAGGGTGCGGGTGTTGCTGGGGACGTCGGTGAAGACCGGCTCCTCGTGAATGGCCAGCCCCAGCCCATGCCCGATGAGGTGGTTGAAGCCGACCTCGGTCTCTGGATTCTCCGCGACCGTTGGATAGCCCCGTTCGGCAAAGAAGGCGCAGGCCACCTGCTGGAGGCGCCGGGCCTCCACCCCCACCCGGACCTCGGCGACCACCGCGTCCAGACAGCCCGCCACGTCCCGATACACCTTCTCCACCTCCGGTGGCGCGTATCCCAGGCAAAAAGTACGGGTCAGGTCAAAGTAGTAGCCGCCGGCCCGCTGAGGGAAGATGTCGTAGACGATGGTCTGGCCCAGCCGGATGGGGTCATCCGGACGGCCCTGGCTGTGGGGGACGCCCGCGTCCCGCCCGATGGCGAAGATGAACCCCTCAGGGGATTCCAGCCGCCGACGGGCCAGCAACTGGTAAACGTACTCCTTTACCTGACCAACCGTCAGCGGAGCACCGTCATCATTGATCAGCGTTTCGTCCTTCACCTGGTGGCGGCGCAGAAAAGCAATCGTCTCCTTCACCACCTCGCAGGTCAGCCGGGCGACCTCCCGAATCCGGGCCACCTCGTCGGCGTCCTTCGTCGCCCGGGCGACCTCCAGGAGGTTCTCCTCGTATTCGCCGCGCACGTGAATCTCCGGCAGCGACTCCGCCAGGGCAGAGAGGAACAGGTAAGCGTATCCCTGGTCGGCCACGCCGTAGAAGCCCACCTCTCCCCGCACGTCCAGGTCGGCGAAGATGCGGCGGTAGAGTTCCACCGTCGCCTTCAGACGGTCGCCGGTCTCGCGGAGAATCTCGGTGAACCGGTAGCGGGCCATGTTGACCAGGGGGAGGCCGCTGGCGGCGGCCTCGTCCCGCTCAATGGGGGAGTGGATGAAGACGGGGGACTCGCCCCGTTTTTTGACCACGATGCCCTGGGTGACAGCGGCCCCGTTGAGGAGGTAGACCAGGGACGGGTTCCCGTACGTACGGCCGGAGACGACAAAGGCATCCAGACCGCGCGCTTCCATTAAAGCATCCAGGTCGCGTTTCATGGGAGGCTCCTTTTCGTAGCGCAAGGTTAACCTTGCGCTACAATTTTTCTCCGGAAATACGCCACTGTCTCCCGCAGGCCCTCTTCCAGAGAGACTTTTGGCTCCCAGCCCAGCACCTGACGGGCCCGGGTGATGTCCGGACAGCGCCGCTGGGGGTCATCGCGGGTGCGGTCGTCGGTGGGGCGGACGAAGGCGATCTCCGAACGGCTGCCAGTGATTTCCAGAATCTTCTGAGCGAATTCCAGGATGGTCATCTCCTGCGGGTTGCCCAGGTTCACCGGACGGACCTCATCGGAGAAGAGCAGGCGTACCAGCCCGTCCACCATATCCGAGACGTAGCAGAAGGAGCGGGTGCGGGAGCCGTCGTCGTAGACGGTGAGGGGTTCGCCCCGCAATGCCTGACCGATGAAGTTGGGCACCACCCGTCCGTCGTCCAGCCGCATCCGGGGGCCGTAGCAGTTGAAGATGCGCGCGATGCGGGTGTCCACGCCGTGGTAGCGGTGGTAGGCCATGGTGAGTGCTTCGGCGAACCGTTTGCTCTCATCGTACACCCCGCGCGGGCCGACGGGGTTGACGTTCCCCCAGTAGTCCTCGGTCTGGGGGTGGACCAGCGGGTCGCCGTAGACCTCGGAGGTGGAGGCCAGGAGGAAGCGGGCCCCCTTCGCCATGGCCACGCCCAGCGCGTTGTGGGTCCCCAGCGCGCCCACTTTCAGGGTCTGGATGGGGTAGTTCAGGTAGTCCACCGGACTGGGCAGACTTGCCAGATGGAGGACCGCGTCCAGCGGCCCGGCGATGTAGATGTAGTGGGTGACGTCGTGCTTGATGAAGTGGAACCGTTCATGGCCGGCCAGGTGGGCGATGTTCTCCACGCTGCCGGTGCTCAGGTTGTCCATCGCGATGACTTCGTGTCCTTCCGCCAGCAGGCGGTCGCAGAGATGGGAACCGATGAATCCGGCCCCGCCCGTGATCAGAATGCGCATCGCTTCCTCTCCCGTCTATGGTCTATGGTCTGTGGTCTGTGGTCTGTTTTCCAGCCAGACCTCCAGCACCCGACCCACGCGCTCCAGGCTCGCCGGGCTGACTTTATCGGGCGTGTCGCGGGTCGTGTGCCAGTACGGGTAGTCAAAGTCAATGATGTCCACTGCCGGGATGCCCAGCCGGGCGAAGGGGACGTGGTCATCGTACACTGCCCGGCGGTACTCCGGGATGAAGGTGGTGGTGTAGCCCAGGGTGGCGGCAATCCCCCAGAGTTCCTGCAACAGGGCCGGGTCGGAGTTGCGCTCAAAGTAGAACTGCTGGTCGGCATCGCCGACCATGTCCACCAGGACCATGGCTTCGGGCCGAATGGTCAGGTGAGATGCCATATACGAGGAGCCGATGCACCACTCCCAGCCGTCCAGGTGGCCGTTGTCCTCCGCGTCAAAGAAGACGAGCCAGACCTGCTGGCGCAACCGGTCCTTTTCCAGGGCGCGCGCCAGTTCCATCAGGACGGCCGTGCCGGAGGCGCCGTCGTTGGCCCCCAGGACGGGCTGGGAAGGGTCCTCCTGGTCGGCGGAGCGGCGGGTATCGTAGTGCGCGCCCACGATGACCACCGGCCCCTCGCCGGCCCGCCCGATGATGTTGCGGACGGGGGTGTCCCGGTAGGTGAACTCCTGGGTCTCCACGGCCCAACCCCACCCCTCCAGGTGGGCGATGATGGCGTCGCCGGCGGCGCGGTGGGCCGGAGAGCCGGTGGGTCGGGGCCCCAGGGCACACTGTTCCAGGACGTGGGCGTACGCCTGCTCGCCGCTGAAGGTGCGGGGCGGCGCCGACCCGCAGGCCGTCAGCAGGAGCAGGGCAATAGAGATCAAGAAGGTGCCAGGCACTTTCCAAGTGCTTGGCACCTTTCCAATCTGGCTACACGACAAATTCCCCATTCCGGTAGAACAGTTCCCCGTCTACCCAAACCTCGCCGCCGTCCCGCATGTCGCAAATCATATCCCAGTGGATGGCGGATTCGTTTCGGCTGCCGGTCTCCGGGTACCCGGCGCCCAGGGCCAGGTGGAAGGAGCCGCCGATTTTTTCGTCAAAGAGGATGTTCTTGGTAAACCACTGAATGCCGGAGTTGGTGCCGAAGGCGAACTCGCCCAGGTAGCGGGCGCCGGGGTCGGCCTCCAGCATCTGGAGGAGGTACTCCTCGTTTTTGCGGGCCGTCGCCCGCACGACCCGACCGTCCTCAAACCAGAGTTCCACCCCATCCACCTCGCGCCCGCCGGTAATGGCCGGGTAGGTGAAGCGAACCCACCCCCGGGCGCTATCCTCCACCGGACCGGTGAAGATTTCGCCGTCGGGCATGTTGTTGCGGCCGTCGCAGTTAATGAAGACGCGGCCCTCAACGGAGAGGGTCAGGTCGGCGTTGGGGCCGGTGATGCGGACCTCCCGTTTTCCTTTCAGCCACTCCACCAGCCGCTGCTGGCGCTGGTGGACCTCCTGCCAGCGGGCGACGGCGTCGTCCCCGTTGCAGAAGCACGCGCCGTAGACGAAGTCCTCGTAGTCCCGCAAACTCATATCCGCCTCCTGGGCGTAGGCGGCGGTGGGGTACAGGGTGGCGACCCATTTCAGGGCCCCGGTGGCGCCTCGCTGCAGATAGGTCTTGAGGATGGGGGCTAAGGCCTGGCTGCGGCGCCGCTGGCGGGCCGGGTCTATGCCGCTCAGTTCGCGGGTGTTGCGGTCGGAGCGGACGTTGATGATGGCGTCAAATTGCTCCACGACCAGCCGGTTGAGGGGGGAGACGAAGTCCAGTTGGGCGTCGGAGGCCAGGCGGAAGAAGGCCTCCTCAGCGCCGGAGAGGCCCACCAGCAGGTGGGGGTGACCACCGGCTTGGAGAACTTCTTCGTAGACGGCCAGGAGCAGGGGGGCCGCTTCGGGCGTCCCCTGGATGGCGACCAGGTCGCCGGGCTGAATGGATGTGGAGTACTGTACCAATACAGCGGCAAGTCGTTCTGCACGCGGGTCTGTCATCATTGGCTCCTTGAGAGAGATCACAGGCGGGAAGAGTGTAGCACAATTCCGGGGTTTGGCAAGTAAGCCCGATGGTGAACCATCGGGCTTATTCAGCGAAGCCCCTTCAGGCCGAAGGCCATCAGGGCCTTCGGCCTGAAGGGGCTTCGCAAGATCAGCCCGGCGCTTTTGCAACTTGAAAAATTATTCTGGCAATCCGTTGTTTCGGCCCCAGGGCAAGGCCTCCCGGGCCGCGGCCCTCACCCCACTCCCTGCCCCCAGGTTCATAAAAATCTCTGAATCATTCGTGCCCCTCTCCCGCTCGCCTTCGGCGGGGGCCTTCACCCCTCCCCTGGCCCCTCCCCTCTCCCGCACAGCGGGAGAGGGGAGGGGAATGAGGGAGGGGTTTTGCGGCGGGCGGCGAAGCCGCCCGCCGCAAAACCCCTCTTAAATCCCCCCTCTCCCCCGGCCGCAAGGCCAGGGGGAGAGGGGGGACAAAGGGGGGTGAGGGGGTCAAAACACCTCTTCGGCTATTGTCGGAGCAATTTGTTAAACCACAATAGCGCCGGGCTGATCTCACACCATCTGGAGGGCTTGCAGGAGAATACGGACGGCCCCCTCCACGTCCTCCCCATCCACCATCTCGCTGGGGGTGTGGACGTACCGGCAGGGGATGGAGAGACAGCCGGAGGGGACGCCCGCGCGGACCAGTTGCATCGCCGCGGCGTCGGTGGTGCCCCGCTCCAGGACTTCCATCTGGTACGGCACGCCTGCCGCCTCCGCCGCGTGCACCAGCCACTCCCGCACCGTCGGGTGGGCAATCATCCCCGCATCCTGCACTTTGACCGCCGGTCCCTTGCCCAGTTCCACCGCCATGGGCCGGCTCTCCGGTGTATCCCCCGTCCCAGTTACGTCTACAGCAATCGCCATATCCGGCTCAATCCCGTAGGCTGCCGTCCGGGCTCCGGAGAGCGTGGTCTCCTCCTGGACGCTGAAGACAAAGTGGACCTCATGGGGCGTTCGCTCCAGACGCCGCAGCATCTCCACCAGGACGGCGCAGCCGATGCGGTCGTCCATCGCTTTGGCGACCCGCCGCCGTCCCTGGACGGCGAACGGGCGCTCAAAGACGGCCGCGTCGCCTACCCGCACGGGGCAGTCATCCCGACCGGTGGCGCCCACGTCTATGTACAGTTGCTCAAAAGTCGGGACCTTGTTGGGGTCTTCCCGTTTCTCCGATCCGATGACGCCCAGGGTGCCGTTCTCAAAGCGGACGCGCGCGCCCAGGCAGGTGAGTGGTGAGACGCCACCAATCGGGGTGAACCGAAGGAAGCCCTTCTCGTCCACGTAGGTGACCATCGCGCCGATTTCGTCCATATGGGCCGCCAGCATGATGCGGCGCCCGTTGCCGGTCCCGCGCCGGACGGCGACCAGACTGCCCAGCGGGGTCACCCGGACCTCGTCGGCCAGCGGGGCGACCAGGTCGCGCAGGACGGAGCGGATGGTCTCCTCAAAGCCCGAAGGGCCGTAGGTTTCGGTCAGTTGACGGATCAGTTCGTCCACAATGGCCTCCTTTTGCAGGACAAATCCTGCGCATCTGCAGGAGTAACTATTCACGCCGATGGAAATCGTCCTCCCTGAGCCCTGCGTGCCGGTTGTCGGCATTGGGTGTGTCCCAATTTCGTCGGGCCTGGCCGCTTTGTAGGACAACTGCGAGCAGTTGTCCTACAACTTTGGGACACACCCTCGGCCTTCGCCGACAACCCTTATGGGTGCATCGGAGAGACCGGGTCGGCGAAGGCCGACCAAAGGCCTGCGGCCCAGGAAGGGTGACTTCAGTCAGCGCTGAATAGGGTGACTTCAGTCAGCGCTGATAGTTACCTGCAGGATAAATCCTGCGCTACATTTGCAACGTCTGCTGCGAATTCCCCCGTCGCCAGACCGTAAACGGCCTGGCTCACGGAGCCAGGGGCGCTCAAGCGCCCCGTTGGGCGGGGGGAAGCGCCGCGCGCTGTCAGGGGGCGCTTCAGTGCCCCGTTCCCTCTGAGCCGGGTCGTTTACGACCCGGCAAGATCGCGGCCTGGGCCGGAATTCACAGCACGAGTTGCAACACCTCCGGGGTGAGGCGGGCCAGGCTCTCCCCCATCAGCCGGACGGTGTTCTCCAGGTCCGTCGGTGAGAGCAGACTGACGGGGCTGTGGATGTAGCGGCAGGGGACGGCGACGGTGCCGCAGGGGACCCCCTCCCGGGCCAGGTGGATGGCGCCGGAGTCGGTGCCGCCGATGCCCGGCTGTTTAAACTGATAGGGGATGCCCAACGCCTCTGCCGTCTCCACCAGCAGCCGCAACAGGCCCCGGTGAGCGATGAATGTGTGGTCCATCACTGTAATTGCCGGCCCTTTGCCCAACTCGGATGTGGGGCTCGTGTCCTTCTTTTTGGGCAGGTCGTCGGCGATGGTGCCCTCCAGGGCGAAGGCGCAGTCCGGACGGCTGGCGTAGGCGGCCACACGCGCGCCCCGTAGCCCCACCTCCTCCTGGACGGTGAAAACCGCGTAGAGGTCGTGAGGGAGACGGTCACCGCGCACCAGTTCTGCCAGGACTGCGCAGCCGGCCCGGTCGTCAAAGGATTTCCCCTTGATCAGCGCTCCCACTTCCTCAAAGCGGGTGGCGAAGACCATCGGGGTGCCCAAAGGGGCCAACTTCTGGGCCTCCTCTTTCCCCTTCGCCCCGATGTCCACCAGCAACTGGTCTATCTTTACGACCTTCTCGTCCTCCCCCTGCTCCAGGAGATGGACAGGCTTGAGGCCGATGACGCCGGGGATGCGCTCCGGCCCCACCCAGACCTGCGCGCCGGGGAGGACCCGGTCGTCTATGCCGCCGATGGCCCGCACCCGCAGGCCGCCGGACTCGTCGTGCCCGACCACCATCAGCCCGATTTCGTCCATGTGGGCGGCCAGGAGGACCCGCAGGCGGTCCGCTCCGGTTCCTTCCCGGAAGGCATGAAGGTTGCCCAGCGCGTCCACCCACACCCGGTCGGCGTATCCCTCCAGTGCCCGGCGCAGGACCTGCCGGACTTCTTTTTCGTGGCCCGAAGGGCCGAAGGCTTCGGATAATTCCTTTAAAAGTTCCACGGTTCGCCCACCTGTGGTTTGCTTTGCTCAATCAAGCGGTCGGCCAGAGTCATAAAGAACTGGACGATGGTTTCTCGCTCTACCGGTGGATGTGTCTCGGGGATCGCAGAGATATGCCGTACCTGAAGCAGGGCTCCGGCCAGATAGAAGGGAACCAAACCGGTATCTTTCTGCCGGGCCATCTCCATCAAAGTCTCAAAATTCAATCCTTCTACCAGGATGAAATACAGGTCCACAAAATCTTTGGATTCGCTGCGGCCCAGTATGGCCGTCAACTTGTTGGCTGCGATGTTTTCCAGACTATCCACAACGACGTTCTGACACTGTTGGCGTTGACCAAAATCACCCAGCCACCTCTTCAGGGCGTACTCCCAGAGTTCCCGGTCCCGCGGTGAACGGAAGCGGATGTGCTCAAAGTCCTGGGCAATCTGCCGGGGCGTCAGATATTGCCAGATTTCCTCCCAGGGAGCATATTCCAGGATGCGGCTAATCAGCCAGGCCCGCTCTGTCGGAGTCCCCTGGCGGAGAATCCGCCGCACATCTTCCTCCGAGAGGTCGTAGTCCCAGAGGAACGACAAACGCTTCCCCATCTCTACTCGTCCTCCCAACGGGGCCGGAAGTCCGCCTCCAGCCCTGCCGCCAGGAGCGCCAGCAGCCGCCCGGCTCGCTCCACGTCCTTCAGCGACACCGTCTCCACCGGCTGGTGCATGTAGCGGAGCGGGATGGAGACCAGGCCGGTGGGCACGCCCTCGCGGCTCACCTGGATGGCCCAGGCATCGGTGCCGCTGCGGCCGGGAATGGGGTCTATGTGGTAGGGAATCTCGTTGGCCTCGGCTGTTGCCTTCAGCCGTTCCACCACCGCCGGATGGAAGTTCGGGCCGACGCCGATGGCGACCCCTTCGCCCAGCGGGAAGGCCTGATGGTTGGGCACCCCGGCCTGCCGCCCGAAGGTGACGTCCACCGCGACGGCCATATCGGGGGCGACGCCGTAGGCGGCGGTGGTGGCCCCGTAGAGCCCCACCTCCTCCTGGACCGTTGCCACGGCGACCACGTCCCAGGCATGGGACGCGCGGGCCAGGTGCTCCAGGGCCAATGTCAACACCGCCACGGAGACCCGGTTATCCAGCGCCTTGCCCGCCAGCAGGCCGTTTTTCAGTTCCACGGCCTCCCGCCGGAATGAGATGGGGTCGCCCACCCGGACAAGGGCCTTCAACTCCTCCTCCGGCAGCCCCACGTCCACGAACAGTTCCTCCCAGGGGAGGGTCTTATCCCGCCGGTCTGGGGGGACGACGTGGGGCGGGCGCATGCCCACGATACCGGGGAGGTCCCGCTGCCCGTGGACGATGACCTCCATCCCCGGCAGGATGCGCCGGTCGGTCCCGCCAACTCGGGCGATGCGCAGGAACCCCTTCTCTATTCCCGTCACCCGCAGGCCAATCTCGTCCATGTGGGCGGCGAACATCAGGGCTGGGCGAGGCTCTGGGCCGGAGCCGTGCCGACGGCCGATGAGGCTCCCCAGGCCGTCGGTTTGAATCTCATCCACCAGTGGGGCCCAGAGATCGCGCACCAGCGCCCGCACCGGTTCTTCGTGTCCGGGCAGGCCCGGTATTTCCGAAAGTTGTTTCAGCAGGTGGAGCGTTTCCATAGGGTATCAGGGACTCCTGTTTTTTGACCACTGACGACTGACGACTGACCACTGACCACTAAACGGTGGGCGGCGGAGGTGTGGGGGACACCGGTGGCTCCGTCGGCGTTCCGGTCGGTGTCGGGGTAGGGGTGTCTGTCGCTGTCGGCGTAGATGTGGGAGTTGGCGTATCCGTCGCCGTCGGTGTGGAGGTCGGCGTATTTGTCGTCGTCGGCGTTGGGGTGGTCGTCGGTGTAGCCGTCGGCGTGGGAGTGGAAGTGGGCGTAGGGGTCGGCGTTGCCGTGGCAGTGGGGGTATAAGTCGGTGGCCACCACTGGGTCGGCGTTGCCGTGGCAGTGGGGGTATAAGTCGGTGGCCACCACTGGGTCGGCGTTGCCTCCAGCGTCGGCGTCGGCGGAGCAGGGGGGGAGGTCAGCGTGGGTGTATCAGTGACAATGGTCGGCACCGGCGTGGGACGGGCTGGGGTGGAGTACAGGTAGAGCAACGTAAACCCCAGGCAATAGCAGGGGATGGTCAGCAGGATAATCCCCAACAGGGTCATCTGCAGAGGGGTTAACCTCCGGCTGCTCCGTGGTTCGGCGTCCATACGGCCCATATGATAGCACGAACCGGAGGGGTTGTCAATGGCGCCAGGTACGCAGAGACATGCCGTCTTTCTCCAGGTGTGGTATAATAATAGCAGGAGGGGGATTCTAACACAACGTTAACACTCCTCTATCGGAAATCCAACACGCTGTGGATAAGATAGAGCAGCCGTTCGTCTGGATCGTTGCCTTTAAAGGAGAAACCAATATGATGCGAATGGACCGATTTACCGAGCGGGCGCAGGATGCCGCCCAGCGGGCGGTGGAAATTATGACCCGCTACGGACACACTCAGGTGGATACCGAGCACGTCCTGCTGGCCTTATTAGAACAGCCGGACGGCATTGTCCCCCAGATTCTGGCCCAACTGGGCGTGGACCCGGATTGGATCGCCAACCAGGTGGACGAGATTCTCCGCCGCAGCCCCAAGGCTGGCATCTACGGGCGGGGCAACATGGGGCAGATTTTTATCACCCCCCGGGTCAAGCGAGTGCTGGATGAGGCGAATACGGAGGCCAATCGCCTCAGCGATGACTACGTCTCCACCGAGCATCTCTTCCTGGCCATCATCACCGAGCGGGGCACCCAGGTGGCCCGCGTTATGGCGGAGGCCGGGATTACCCGGGAGCGGGTCTACGCGGCCATCCGGGCCGTCCGCAGCGGACAATCGTTTGCCGATAGCCGCCCCGAATCCCGCTATCGCACGCTGGAGAAGTTCAGCCGCGATCTGACCCGGCTGGCGAAGGAAGGTAAGTTGGACCCGGTCATCGGGCGGGATGCGGAAATCCTGCGCGTCATTCAGATTCTCTGCCGCCGCACCAAAAACAATCCTGTCCTCATCGGCGAGCCGGGTGTCGGTAAGACCGCCATTGTGGAGGGGCTGGCCCAGAAGATTGCCTCCGATAACGTCCCCGAAATCCTCAAAGGCCGACGGGTGATGCAACTGGACCTGGCCGCGATGGTCGCCGGGACCCGCTTCCGGGGCGAGTTTGAGGAGCGGTTGAAGGCCACTGTGGAGGAAATCCAGCGGGCGCAGGGGGAAATCATCCTGTTTATTGACGAACTCCACACCGTCGTCGGGGCAGGAGCCGGGACCGGCGCGCTGGACGCGTCCAGCATTATGAAGCCGTACCTGGCCCGGGGCGAACTTCAGTGCATCGGCGCCACGACGCTGGACGAATACCGCCAGTACATAGAGAAAGACGGCGCGCTGGAGCGGCGGTTCGCACCGGTCTTTGTGGACGAGCCCACGGTGGAGGAGACGATAGAGATGCTGCGCGGCCTGCGGGACCGCTACGAGGCCCACCACCGGGTTCACATCTCCGATGAGGCCCTGGTAGCCGCGGCGCGCCTCTCCCACCGTTACGTCACCGACCGGCGCCTGCCCGATAAGGCCATAGACCTGGTGGACGAAGCGGCAGCCAAAGTGCGGGTGGCCCTGCATACCCTTCCCCCGGAACTGAAGCAGATGGAAGCCGAAATCAACCGTCTCCAGATGGAGGAGGAGGCTGCCAGCAACGGGCGGGATTATGAACGGGCCGCCGAAATTAAAGTCCGGCGGCTCCGCCTGGAGGACCAGTTCAGCCAGCGGCGCGAGGCCTGGCAGCGGGAGCACCAGTTGGATGAGACGGTGGACGCGGAGGACATTGCCCAGGTGGTCGCCTCGTGGACGGGCATCCCGGTGGCCCAGATGCTGGAGACGGAGGCGGAGAAACTGTTGCGGATGGAGGAGGCGCTCCGCCAGCGTATCGTCGGGCAGGATGAGGCCATCGCGGCCGTCGCCGATGCCATCCGGCGCGGGCGCTCCGGCCTGAAGGACCCCCGGCGGCCCATCGGCTCCTTCATCTTCCTGGGGGCCTCCGGCGTGGGCAAGACCGAAATGGCGAAGGCGCTGGCCTGGTTCCTCTTTGACGACGAGGACGCCCTTCTGCGCATTGATATGAGCGAGTACCACGAACGGCACACCGTCAGCCGCCTCTTCGGCGCTCCGCCCGGCTACATCGGCTACGAGGAGGGCGGACAACTGACCGAGGCCGTCCGTCGCCGCCCCTATCAGGTCGTCCTCTTTGACGAGATAGAGAAGGCACACCCCGAGGTCCTCCACGCCCTGCTCCAGGTTCTGGATGACGGTCGGTTGACCGATGGTCAGGGCCGAACGGTGGATTTCCGAAATACCGTCATCATCATGACCTCCAACGTGGGGACGGAGTTTGCGGGCCGGGGCGGCGCGCTGGGGTTCATCCGGGAGGGAGCAGACCGGCGGGAGGAAGAAGAAAGCCGACAGCGGATTGAGCGGGCCCTGAAGGAGACGTTCCGTCCGGAGTTCATCAACCGGGTGGATGAAATCATCATCTTCAACCGGCTGACGCTGGAGCACATGGAGCAGATTGTGGACCTGCAGATGCGGGAGATTGCCGAGCGGCTGGCGGAACAGGGGCTGGAGGTGGAGTTGACCGATGCGGCCCGCCGGTGGCTGGCCCGGGAGGGGTACGACCCTCAGTTTGGTGCCCGTCCGCTGCGGCGGGCCCTCCAGCGGCACGTGGAAAGCCCGCTCAGCGTGCGTCTGCTGCGCGGGGAGTTTCACAGTGGGGATCGGGTGCGGGTGGACGTGGGGGAATCGGGCCTGACCTTCACCCGGATAGAAGCGGGCGAAGAAAGCCCACCGCTTCGGATGCCCGAGCCGGTCCTGCAGGCCCAGGGGTAGGCAGGGCTTATCAATGCTCTGACGAAAATGCTCGTAGTGAGCCACGAAGCGAAGGGGTGAGGCATGCCTCGCCCGTACTGGCATCCAAAAGGCCCAAAACGTACGGGCGGAGCACTGCTCCGCCCCTACCGCTGGCTCTTCGTGCCTGACTATGAACGAACAAGATTAGAGCGCTGATAAGCCCTGAGGGGTAGGGGCAGGGCTTGCCCCTGCCCCAGGGGGCAACCGCAAGGGGGCAACCGCAGGGGGGCAACCGCAAGGGTTGCCCCTACAGGGTGCGTTGTAGGGGCAGGGCTTGCCCCTGCCCATTGGCATCAATTTAAGCCCGACGGTAAACCGTCGGGCTTATTCAGCAAAGCCCTGCGGGCTGTTTTGAGCCCCGAAGGGGCTTTGCAACATAAGCCCGACGCTTTAGCGTCGGGCTTGATGCATGGAGCAGGGCTTGCCCCTGTCCCCTACCGGCAGGGCAGGGGCGGGATGGTCACCCGATATATCTTCCCCCGGGCCAGGACGAAGAGGGAATCCCCTGCCCCGCTGACCGTCAGCGCCTGGAGGCCCTGGAATTCTCGTCCTGGAGGGCGTAACTGGGCACAAAACGCCCCGTCTTCCCGGAGGACCACGATGCGCTCCGCCGCTCCATCGGCCAGATAAACCGGGCCGTTTTCCAAATTCGGATCCACCGCCAGCGCGACGAAGTGGGCCTCCGGAGCCGGGATGCCGCTGATGGCAAAGGGTACGGCTGTCCCCTTCTCGTAACGGGCTACTCCCCCGTCCTCAAAAAGGACGTAGATACTGGAGTTCAGAGCCATATCCCGGGCCCCGCTCAGGGACGGCGGTTCCTCCGATGAGAAGTACCGCTCTATCTCCCCCCCGAATTCCCCGTTCTTTGGCAGATACCGCCAGATTTGTCCTGCCGCTGGATCCAGCAGGTACAGCCGTCCATAATAAGTCGCCATGGCCACCGGTTCATGTCCCCCGGGGGCGGGAGATAATGCCACTGATCGGGCTTCCGACCAGTGGGAGTCGTACGCCCACAGACGCCCCCCGGCTCCCAGGATGAGAAGCCCCAGGGACGGCTGACCGGACTCCGGCTGATGGCAGGTGATGTCTATCAGAGAGGGCGACCCTGGGAGGGTGAGCGTTTCACTCCCGCCGCCGACAAGGACCCGGCGTACCCGATTCTGGCCCTCCAGGACGGCCACGCTCTGCTCCCACGCCACCAGGCGGTTCCGGGAGACCCCATCACCCAGGTCCGCCAGAAGGATGGGCGTCACCCGAACGATGCCATCCATCTGGTCCAGCACGTCCTGGGCCATCGTGCGGAGCGCGTGGGTCTCCGGGTCGTCGTAGTCGGCGGTCAGGGTCAGGATGGCCTCCCAGTGAGGGCGGGCCAGTTCCGGATGGGGGGCCTGCTGAGCGGCCAGCATATGTTCCTGGGCTCGCGAGAGGACCTGTCCCCGTCGGAGGTCCCGACCGTACCGGAACCAGACGATGAGGGTCGTCAGGATGACCAGAATCAGGATGACGATGGCCAGAGCGGCCATGCGGCGGGGGTTCTCCTGGGGGACAGGCCGGGGTGCCCGTACGCTGACCGTCCGGCGGCGCTCCGCGCCGGGGAGGGCGCGCCGGGCAAGGACTCGTGCTCCGTAATAGGCGGATAAAGCCGCAGCCCTCAGCCCTCTGCCTGCTGCCGATACCCCTCTGACCAGTCCCCCACCGACCACTGCCGCGCCGGTGACCAATCCCCTGCCGGCCACGGTAGCGCCCGCTGCCACTGCCCCCGCCAGACGGGATATTCCCTGGGGCCGTTGGGGAGAGACCTCTATCTCCGGAGGCCAGGTACCCGTTTTCCCGACCTCTGTTTCTACCTCCTCCCAGATGCCCTCCCAGGGTGTGGGTTCTTTGGGAGGGGTCTCTTCTTCGGGAAGTAACTCTTCTTTCGGCACTTGCTCCTCTTCCAGCGGGGGAGGGGGCGCAGGGGGCGCTTCTGGTTGAGGGGGCGCTTCGCGACGGCGTTGGGCGGGCGGAGCCGGAGGTGGTGCTGGCTTCTCCTCAGGCCAGCGCAGCACCATGGCCGTCAGCGATTCCTCTCCGACCAGTTGCTCCAGGCCATCCAGTATGTCTTCTTCCTCCCGTCGGAGAACCTGATCCAGGACGTCCAGCGCAACCAGGTTGAGGAGGTTCTGGGTGTTTAAGAGGAGGGTCATGCCGGGCCGGACGGGTAGGTACGAGACCGCCATGTCGGCATAAGGCCGGCTTCCCAGGGGAGGGGAGAGGCGGTCTGGGTACTGCTCATCGCCATCTGTGGAGAGGGCGCGGGACCAGGCAGCACCGACGTGGACCAGGAAAACCTCGTCATCTCGCAGCGCGGCGCAGGCGATACTCCCCACACAACGGCTCTCGGAAGGAAGTTGACGGTTGAAGTGGACCAGGGCCCGGTTCGCCGCGATGACGGCCCGCCGCAGGGCGGCGATTGGGCTTCCGGGAGTGGACCAGAATGCCTGTGCCGCTGCGTCCCGGATTTCCCGGTAGAGGCGGGAAGGGGCCGGCCCGATCAGGTCCAGCACCATTGCGAACCGTTCGCTTTCCCGTCCCGGGGCGGGGTGGAGGGGCGGAGTCAGCCATGCACTGCCTGGATGCCCCCCCGTCTGTCGCCGCCCGTCCGTCAGGCGAATCCACCCAATCCAGGGCTCCATAGCCGCGCCTTTCGTAGAGATGGGGGGAGGGATAGCGGGGTTTGTGGGCGGCAAAGCCGCCCACAAACCCCATCCTTTCCCCCTTTTTGTCCTTTGTACCCTTCGCGGTTCTCCGACAGGCTCTTATAGAATAGCCCAAAATGCCGGGTTGTCAAGTTGAGGGCTGATTCAGGCAGTGACTGGAAGGGCCACGCCGAGGGCTCGCCCGAGGCGTCACCTTTTTGGGCCTGCGGCCAGTGGTCGGCCTTCGCCGACCACCTTTGAAGGGTGTCGGCGGAGGCCGACACCCGGCACGAAGTGCCCAGGGAGGACGATTTCAATCGGCCTGATAGTTACGGGCTGCGGTAACTTCCTGGCGTGAAAAAAGGGGCGAAGCAGGCGGATTGCCGCCTGCTTCGCCCCCATCCAGTAGCGCAGGATGAATCTTGCGCTACCCCACTCAGCGCAGCACCAGCGGCAGGTAGACCCGGTACGGCAGGGCCGCCGCGCCCACCACAGCGCTCACCGGCCCGTGCACCGTCTCCCCGCCGGAGGTATCCACGTCCGCCAGCCAGTACCACCAGGTGCCGTCGTAGGGCACGGTGTCCGTGTAGACGTAGGTCGCGCCGCCGCCTCGCGCCTCGGAGGGGACGAAGGCCACCGCCTGGGCCCGGGCAAAGTCCGCCACCGGCGCGCGGTACAGCCGGAAGCCGAAGGTGTCTATCTCCACCGCCGTCGCCCACTCCAGCCGAACGTGGGGCGGGTTGTCAACCCGTCCTACAAAGTAGAGCAGTTCCACCGCTGTCGGGATGTCCACGATGACTTCGTCATCCTGCGGCTCGTTGGCCGGGTTGTCGTAGACGTCGTAGGGCCCTTCCACATAGGCGGTGTTGACCGTCGTGGTGATGTCGTGGACCACGCGGAAGACGGTGGTGATGCGGAACGATTCGCCCGGCGCCAGGTCGCGCCCAAAGCCGTTCGGCGCCGGCCCGGTCAGGTCGTGCCAGGTCAGCAGGCCGTCGTCGGCGTCCTCCTCGGGGTACGGCTCGGCCCAGAAGAAACTCAGGTAGTACGGGTCGTAGGCGTCCAGCAGCGGCAGGACGTCAATGGTGCTGATGCCGACGTTGGTGATGGCGATGGTGAAAGTGACATAGTTCGGGAAGACGTCGTCCAGGTCGGCGGCAACCAGTTGCTTATCCACTACTACCGCCGGGTCTACGATGGCGACCGGGGCGTCGTCGGTGTCGGTGAGGACGCCGCCGGGATATTCGCCGCCCACCAGTGCCACGTTCCAGTACGTGCCGGTGATGCCTGGCGTGGCGGTCACGGCGAAGGTGACGGTGATGCTCTCGCCGGGGCCCAGCGGGCCCAGATTCTGCCAGACCAGCAGCGGTTCGGCGATGACGTCCGGGTCGGACGGGTCGCCGGAACCGACGACGTAGTAGAAATCGGCGGGCAGCGTGTCGGTCAGCACCAGCGGGTCAAAGGTGACCTGCCCGGTGTTGGTGATACGGACCGTGTAGGTGAAGGGCATGCTCTGGACGGCCTGGCCCGTCGCCACACTCTTCTCCACTACTAAACCTGGCACGGGCAAGAAGTCCACCCAGGCGCTGTCGGAGTCGCTGGCGGTGTTGCTCTCGGCATCCTCCGCTTCGGCGGTGAAGGTGTTGGTGTGGGTGGTGTTGGCCGGGCCGCTGAGGGTGGCGGTGTGGGTGAAGGAGCAGGCCTGGCCGGGCTGGAGCACCGTGCCGACCCCGCAGTCGGCGTCGCCGGAGAGGGTGCCGAAGACGGAGTCGCTCAGGTCCGTGATCGTCACCGACACCGTGCCGGTGTTGGTGACGGTGAAGGTGAAGGTGACCACGCCGCCGGTCTCGGGGACGCTGCCCGGCTCGGCGGTCTTGGCGACGGTAATCTCGGGATAGGCCCGCGGCGTCAGAGTGACCGAATCGTAGTCGTCCTCGGTGGGGACGTTGTTGCCGGGTGTGGAGTCCGGGTCGGTCTGGTCGCTCGTCCAGACCTGGGCTACATTGGTTACGGGCGCGGTCGTGTCCACGGTGACCGTAATGAGCAGCGACGCGCTATTCCCGGCGCTGATGGTTCCGATGTTCCAGACGCCTGTGCCGGGGTCGTACAAACCGTCGCCGGAGTGAGAGACGTAGGTCAGGCCAGCCGGCAGGAAATCGCTCACCGTCACGCCTGTGGCCACAGCGGGCCCGGCGTTGTGGACGGTGATGGTGAACACGACGGTGGAGCCCACGTATGGGGTCAGCGTGCTGGCGACTTTCTCCAGGCTCAGGTCGGCACTGGTACTGGCCGGGACCGTCGCGCTGTCCTCGTTGGAGGCGAGGCCCTCCACCGTGGTGCGGGCGACGTTGGTGACGTAACCGGCAGATACATCGTCTGCTGTGACCGTGTAGGTGGCCGTGCAGGTGATGGCCTCGCCGGGGTCCAGGAAGTTGTCGCCGTCGGGGATGACGGTCGTGACGTCCGGGCAGGTCACCGTCGTGAGGGTGTCCGTCACCACCACCGGACCCTGGAGGGGCGCGTAGCCGGTGTTGGTCACCACATACGTGTAAGTGAGGACTTCCCCTGCGTTGACGAAGTAATCCGGCTCGGCACGCTTCTCCAGCGTCAGGCCGACGGTGGCGTAGGTGGCCGTGTCGGTGACCGGCCCGGTCTCGGTGCTATCCGCCGTGGCGGTGTTGGTGTGCTGGCCGGCCTGAGCCGTGACTGGGCCCAGCACGCAGTAGGCGATGTGCTCCTCGTCCAGGTCCGCCACCGGCAGGGTGAACGGCGCGGTCAGGGGGTTCCCGTCCCCGTCCTGCCAGGAGCAGGCCGACAGGTTCAGGTCCGGATCGCTGACACTCACGTTGGTCAGCGGGATGTCGCCGGTGTTCTCCACCACGAAGCGGTAGTACACACCCTGCCCCACGGTGACCGCCACGAAGTTGCGCCAGGGGCCGCTGGCGGAGGTGGCAATCTGCTTCTGGAAGGCCAGGCCGGGGTTGGGCTGGCGGACGGTCAGGGTGTCGGTGGCGACGTCGGTGCCGCTGGTGATGTTGGCGGTGACTGGGCCGGTGGTGTTGGTGTACACCCCCGCCGGCGCGGTGACGTCCACCCGGGCGGTGCAGGTGCCGCCGGGGGCAATTGTACCGCCAGAGAACGATATAGAACCGGTTCCGGCTATGGGGTTGAACGTGGGCGTGCCGCAGCCGGAGGTGGAAGCGTTGGGCGGAGTCGCCACCACCACGCCGGAGGGGAAGGTATCGGTGAAGGCCACGCTGGTCAGCGGGTAATCTACGTTCGGGTTGATGATGTCAAAGATCAGGGTCGTTGTTGTCCCTGAGACGATGGGGTTAGGGGTGAAGAGTTTCTCAATGGTGGGCGGGGCGAGAGCCACCAGCGTATCGCTGCCGAGGCCGGTCGGGCCGGTGTTGACGCCGGTCTCGGTGGTGGAGATGAAACTGGTGACATTGAGATGCGGCCCGGCGGTGGTCGCGATCACGTCCACGCGAAGGGTACAGGACCCGTTAGGCGGGATGGTACCGCCGGTCAGGGTGATGGCGGTGCTGCCCGCCACTGCGCCGCTCACTGTACCACCGCAGGTGTTGGTGAGATTCGGCGGGCTGGCCACCTGGAGGCCAGCGGGCAGGAAGTCGCTGAAGGTCGCGCCGGTCATGGTGACCGGGTTGGTGTGGCTCAGGGTGAAGGCCAGGGTGGAGGTGCCGCCTACCCCGATGGGGTTGGGGGAGAAGGACTTGACCAGGGTGGGCGGGGCCAGGTTCAGGCGCTCGCAGCCGAAGATGCGGATGTTGTCCAGGTAAGCAACGGCAGTGCCGCTCTGCGCGCCGGCAAAGAAAATCCGGAAATAGACCGAGTCGTTGCCTGTACTGGTTGTCGTTGCTGCAATCCCGGTGCGCCATTGCGATGGGTTGGCGGTCCACGTACCGGTGGCAACTTGAGACCAGTTGGTCCCGTCCGTGCTGAAGTAGATGTACCATGGGCCGCGGTTGGACCAGTTGCCCTCCAGGTTATATGTCATCGTGATGCCAATGCCACCATACGCGCTGGCGCCGTGGACCTCAAACTGGAAATACGGCGACGAGTCCGGCCCGGTCCAGGTGTTGGGCCAGCCACCCCGGATACCCCACGAATTCCCGGTGTTGCCATTGTTGGAAGAAGGGCAGGCCCACCCTGTAGGGCAGGTCGTCGGGTTGGCGATACCCGAGGTACTTGCCCCGTAGGCGCCGTATACCCCTTGCGCGCTGGAAATATCCGAAGCCCGGTAGGAGGCATTGAAGGGGCCGTTTTGGGTAGATGTGCTGGCGGTGTAGTTCTCAAAACTCCACCGCGCCAGGTCCACCGGCGTGGCACAGGTGGTGGGCGGGAGTGGCGGGGGTGGGTCGGCGTTGACCGTCAGCGTGTCGGTGGCGACGCGTCCCGTGTTGGTGGTGCCCACGTAGAGTGAGCCCGTCGTGTTGGTGTACGTGCCCGTGGACGGCGAGGTCACGTTGATGCCGATGACGCAGGAACCGCTGGCGCCCACGGTGATGTTTGTGGCGGTGATGGTGGTGGTCCCGGTGATGGCCGTCACCGTCGGCGAGCCGCAGCCGGAGAAGCCCACGTTGGGCGGGGCGGCAATCACCAGCGGGCTGGGCAGGGTGTCGGTGAAGGAGATGCTGCTGAATGGTGCCGGGTTGGGGTTGGAAATGGTGAAGGTCAGCCGCGAGACACCCCCCACATACACCGGATCGGGAGAAAAGTTCTTGGAGATAGTGATGCTGGTGAGGTCCAGGATGGCGGCAATGCGGTAGTTGGCAGCGTAGTCGGCATTGTAGTGATAACTGCTGCCGGAGAGGTCGTAGATAAGCGTGTGCAGCCGCTCCTGCGTGCCCGCGCCGCCGATGATGGTCACGGTGTAGGTGATGGTGACGTTGCCGCCATACTTGCCGGTACCCAGGCAGGAGCGGTAGTTAGGGGAATTGGGGTCGTTCTCCCAGGTACAGCCGTCGGCGTAGAGTTTGGTGGAAGCCCACGGGTCCGGGCTGACGGTGTCGTGGGCCGTGTAGGCCGTCTGCACGCTGTTAATTCGGAAGATGGTGTTGGGGAAGTTGATGAACGTCTCAATCTGCTCGTAGCCGTTGGTGGCAGTGAAGGCAACCAGGGTGATGGTGTAGGTTTGCCCCACGACAAGCCCCATCATGCCGCCGGGGGGGATGGACTCCCCGTTGAGCCGCACATCAACGGTGGCATTCCGGTTCTGAGAGACGAGATACTCCACAAACAGTTCTCGTGGCTGCGGGGTGGAGATGGAGATGCCACCGTCGGCGGTGACCTCTATGTGATAGCGGCGGGTGTGGTTGTAGGCAGCGGAGTTGCGAGTGACAGAAACCTCGAAGTAGAAGTCCGTGCATTGTCCTGCCGCCAGTGATGGCACAGACAACGTGCCCAGTGAACCCGAGCGCAGGTTTATGTACGGATCGCTTGAATCCCAGACGAACGTGGCGGCGACGTTGGTCGCTGGCTCGTCGCCAGTGTTGCAAACCCGTGCCCCGACTGGGAAGTTGTTCGGTCCGACGTTGACATTGTTACTGTCCAGGCCAATGATGTTCCAGGTGATCGGAGTGATGGTCAGGTTGGGCTGGGCCTGAACCTGGGGGACATTGGTCACCGACAGCAGGGAGGCCAAGATACCGAGGATCACTATGGCCCGCAGGCTGGATTGAAAGGCGCTATAACGGCCGAGGGTTTGCAGGGAGAAGCGAAATAAATTCTGACGAGACATGTCTACCTCCGGGGAGAGGGCAAGCCAGCGGAATGTGTGGATGACCTGCCCGGTGTACGCGAACCCCCAATACCTTATGGGACGTTCGCGATGGCCTTACTCCTTCACGCCTGGAAAGGCTAACGCCATGATTTGCGCCCGGCCAGCCACCCGGCCAGGAGAGCGGCGGCGCCCAGAGCCAGGAGGGGCCAGGGGGAAGGAGCCCTGCCGCCGACCTCGGGCAGAAGGGGGGCCGGCGTGGGGGTTTCCGTCGGCGGCGGAGGTGGAGGCGGAGGTGGAGGCACAGGAGTGGCCGTAGGAGTTGGGGTGGGAGTGGGGGTCTCCGTGGGCGTCGGGGTCGGAGTGAATCCGGCGAAGGCCGGCCGTCCGGTCGTCATCCCGCCGATGAGCAGCAAAGTCGCTGCGATTCCCAGTCCAGTCAGCCGGTACGCTGCGCGGTTTCGGGCCATGGTGCCCCTCCTTTATAAAAACGCTATATACCCAATCGGCAAAATTGTCAAATACGAAACCGGATGCTGTGGATTTTGTAAACCGCAAAGGCCGCAAAGGGCGCAAAGATTCTACGATTTCTTTGCGTTCTTTACGTTCTGCGGTTTGACCCAACTGCAAGGACGCAGAGAGCGCATTGCAGGATAAATCCTGCGCTACGAGAGCAGAAATGCACCGGCGCCCCCCCCGGAGGCGCTGGCGCGCTGTGCCCGAGGCCCTGCGGGTCAGCGGTTCCGCAGCACGATGGGCAGGTAGAGGCGGTATACCGGATCAATCCAGGCCGGGACGTCGCCGTGTTGAAACGGCAGCGGGTTCGGGTGGGGGTAGTTCTCCTGCGCGTCCGGAGTGCCGTCGCCGTCGGAGTCCCGGTCCAGGTAGTTGGGGATGCCGTCGCCGTCCACGTCGTTGTCCCGGCAGTTGGATGTCCCGTCCCGGTCGGTGTCCAGGGAGGTGTTGGTGCAGAAGTAGTCGGTACCGGCGATGTATTCGTTCGCCGTAGAAATACCGTCCCCGTCGTCATCGGGGTCCCGGTAGTCCGGGGTGCCGTCGCCGTCGCTATCCCGGCCCGCCGCCGGGCAGGTCGCGTTGCCGGTGGGCGGCGCGGTGCAACCTGCCTCCATCCAGTCCGGAATGCCGTCGCCGTCGGAGTCGGAGTCCAGGTAGTTGGGAGTGCCGTCGTTGTCCACGTCGCCGATGCCCTCCACGGCATCCGGAATGCCGTCGCCGTCGGAGTCGGTGTCCAGGTAATTGGGAAGACCATCCCCGTCCATGTCACCCGCGCCTTCCTCAGCATCGGGGATGCCGTCGCCGTCGGAGTCGGTGTCCAGGTAGTCGGGCATCCCATCGCCGTCCGTATCCACGTCGCCCCCTTCCACCACGTCGGGGATGGCGTCCCGGTCGGCGTCGTAGGTGAAGTTGACCTCGGCGATCTGGTAGCGGCCGTAGGGGCCGGTCTGGACCCACTGGGGGATGAGGACGTCGCCGGAGATGGGGTCGGTGGCCGTCAGTCCGTCCCAACTGAAGCGGACGGCGCCGGTGTAGATGCCCTGCAGGTAGACCTGGACGGTGTGGGTAAGATGGCGGACCAGGGTGCCGTCCGGGGCGACCTCAAACTCCCGGATCGCGGCCCAGGTGCTGACGTTCGGATACGTGATGCCGCTCTTGCCCCAGATGCCGGAGGAGTAGGGCGCGGCCGGAGCGTAGGCGGGGAGGTCCGCCAGCCAGCCGGTGCCGCTGGCGGCAATGCGCGCGCTGATCCCGGAGGAAATGGGGACAGAATTGGTGATGGTCCCGGTCACCACCTCCACCGCGCCGTACCAGACCTGGAGGACCTTCAGGCCGGTCTGGGTGATGGCATTGTCCGTGTGGAGGGTATAGCGGTCCACCGGGGCCGTGTCCAGCGAGTAGATGCCGTAGGTCCCGTTGCCGAAGAGGGTGTTGTCTTTCAGGATGGGGATGGAGAGGATGTCGTCCCCGGCCTGGGCCGGGCTGTAGGTCCCGCCGAAATCCGGGAGATTGTAGACGCCGTAGGAGGTGTGGTTGGCGATAGTGTTGCCGGTGATGAGGGGCGAGGCGCCCACGTTGTAAATCCCCATCCCGCTGTTGGCGGTGATGACGTTTCCGGCGAAGAGGTTATCGTAACCGCCGGAGAGGGTGGGCAGGTCGCCGGGGGGCTGGTGGGTGCGTTCGTTGACCACCGCGGCCTGAGGGGTGCAACCGGCGCCGTTGGCGCGAATCTCGTTCCCCAGAATCTGGTTGCCGGTCGGCGGAGCGAAAACATCGGTGGAGGTATCGTACCCACCGCGCAGGTGCAGGCCGTAGCAGCCGTTCCCGGCGATGAGGTTGTTCCGGACGATGTTGTCGTGGGCCCCCCGCTGGATGATGATGCCTTTGTTGGTGTTGTTCAGGATGACGGAGTTCGCGATGGTATTTCCGTAGGCCGGGGTGACGACCCTTGTGGGCTCGGTGAGGAAGCGGGCCGACACGAGAATCCCGTCGTCCCGGTTCCAGGCCACCAGGCAGTGGGTGATGAGGTTCCCCGAAGCGCCGCCGGTCAGCAGGATGCCCGTCGTGTTGCTCACGAAGCGGGAGTTGCGGATGACCCCGTGGCTCCCCCAGGTGTCCAGCCCCCAACAGCCCGAACAGGTCATATTGCGCACTTCCAGCCCGTCCACGAGGACGCCGTCCGCCTTGATGTAGAGGCCCGCCGCGCCGGTCTGGGTGATGTTCTGGCCGTTGATGACCACGTCCGGCACCCCGTCATCGTTCCGGTCGCCGTCTATGTGGACGCTGGCCCGGGTGATAACCGGGAGGGACCCTTTCGTGAGGGTGATAACGTAATCGTCCGCGAAGGTGATGGTGACCGGTGCGGTGCCCCCTGTGCCGTTGGCCTGAGCGATGGCCTCCCGAAGGGAGCAGTAAGCATCCGCGCAACTGCCGGTCCAATCATCCTGGTCGGTATTGACGGTAATGACGGTGCCCTGGGCCTGGGCGGGAGAATGAAAACCGACAATCAGAGCGATGACCAACAAAATGGCCCCCACCGTGGGCCCCAGGGCCAGCCATAAAGAGTATTGCTTCATCCGCGCCTCCTTTCTGCGCTGACCGAAGTCGGCCTTCCTGGGCTGCGGCCGATGGTCGGCCTTTGCCGACCTCAGAATGTCGGCGAAGGCCGACACCTGGCACGAAGTGCCCAGGGAGGACGATTTCAATCGGCCTGAATAGTTACGTTCCAGGCACTTCTGAATGTGCCAGGCACTTCTGAAAGTGCCTGGCACGTTCACTGAAGGGGTAATGAAAGCCCTCACCCCTCCTTGTTCCCTCCCTCTCCCGCAGATAGTAGAGGCAGTAGAGGAGGGGAATCAGAAAGAGGTGAGGGCCCCCGCTCCTTCAAGAGATGTCTATCAGGGAACGTTTCGGGCGACGAAGGGGAGATAGACCCGGTAGACCACTCCGGCTGGACGGGGCGTGTCGTCCGGGTCCAGGTAGTTGGGGATGCCATCCCCGTCGTCGTCACCGGTGCCCTCCACGGCGTCCGGCTTGCCATCGTTATCGGAGTCCAGGTCCAGGTAGTTGGGGATGCCATCCCCATCCACGTCGCCGGTGCCTTCAACGGCATCGGGGATGCCGTCGCCATCGGAGTCGGTGTCCAGGAAGTTGGGAAGCCCATCCCCGTCCACGTCGCCGGTGCCCTCTACGGCGTCGGGGATGCCATCGCCGTCGGAGTCGGTGTCCAGGAAGTTGGGGAGGCCGTCCCCGTCCACGTCGCCGGTGCCCTCCACGGTGTCGGGGATACCGTCGCCATCGGAGTCGGCGTCCAGGTAGTTGGGGAGGCCGTCCCCGTCCACGTCGCCAGTGCCCTCAACGGCGTCGGGGATGCCGTCGCCATCGGAGTCGGCGTCCAGGTAGTCCGGCGTACCGTCGCCATCGGTATCGCCCGCGCCCTCTACCCAGTCCGGGATGCCATCGCCGTCGGAGTCGGCGTCCAGGTAGTCCGGTGTGCCGTCGCCGTCGGCATCCCCGGGCTCAGTGGGGATGATGCCGATGGTGATGCCTGCCGAGTCCTCCGTCTGGCCGCCCAGGGGATCAGTGCCGGTGGCGCTGGCAGTGTAGGTGGTCTCCTGCTCGGGCGCTACGGGGACCTGGCACTGCACGGCCTGGCCCACGTCCAGATTCTCCACCACGCAAAGAATCCGGTCGTCATTGGGGTCATCCGGCGTGCCGTTGTCCCACCAGAGGACCACGTCCGAGAGCGGGACGTCGCCGGTGTTGGTGACCGTATAGGTCAGGGTGACGACGGTCCCGGGATAGGTTGTGGGAATGGACGCGGCCGCGCGGACATCCAGGGTCGGATGGAGGATGTCGGTGGTCACCGTCGCCGAGGCGGAGACGGTGCCGCCCAGGGCATCCGTGCCGGTGGCAGTGAAGGTGAAGGCCGTCGGGTCACCGGAGACGGGGCCGGTGGCGGTGAAGGACGCGCTCGCCCCTGCCGCCAGTGTGCCCGTCCAGGTCGTCCCGTCCGGCAGCGGGACGGAGACCGTCAGGGCTGCATCGCCGGTGTTGGCGACGGTCACCTGGTAGGCCAGGGTGTCCCCCTCGTGGGCCAGCGCCGGTCCGCTGGCGGAAATCGTAACCGCCGGATGCAGGACCCGGACAAAGGCGTCGTCCGAATCGGAGACGTCCGGCCATCCGGCGATGGGGGTGCCGTCGGCCAGGGTCGGCGTGCCGATGGCGATGCCTGTATTGGCGACCGAATCGGCGACCGGGGTGGTAAACCGACAGGTCATCCCCTCGCCCGGCGCCAGGTCGGGGATGGTGCAGATGGAACCGTAGCGGTCGTCCGTCACCCGGACGTTGCGAAGGTAAGTGTTCCCGGTATTGGCCACCTGGTAGGTGTAGGTGACGGAATCGCCGCTGTGGATGAGGTCGGGGGAGGCATCAACACTCAGAGAAACCGCCGGGGTGGGCGGGAAGTTCCCCAGGTACTCCTCGTGAACATCGCCGCTGATCAGGGTGAAGGACCGGGAGATGCCGGTCGTGGCGTACCAGCCATCCGGCAGCATCTCCCGGATGTAGTACTCTCCCGGGATCAGGTCGGGGGGATTGCGGGCCGGGTCGTTGCTGAAGTAGACCCAGCCGCTGTCGTCAGTCGCCCGGTTCCAGCCAGCGGCCTGGGACCCGTCCGCCCGGTAGAGGCCCACGGTCCAGCCGCTCAGCGGGAGGTCGCCATCGGTGAGGCTGCCGCTGAGGTCGGTGTCGTGGAAGAGGTAAACTTTCACCACCGGGAGTTTGATCTGGCCGAAGAGGACCTGGATCACGTCTCCCGGCGCCAGAGTAACCGTCTGGGTGAGGGGGGTGGTCGCCAGCCAGCCGCTCTGCTGGGTCAGGACGACGGTGTAGGTGCCTGGCGTCAGGGACCAGGTGGCGTTGCCGGTGGCGTTCGTCGTCCTGCTGCTCTTTCCGATCACGGTGACGGTCCACCCGCTCTGACCCCGCTCGCCATCCTGCGGGAGGCCGTCCATATTCAGGTCGTTGAAAACGGTAGCGACCAGCGAGCCGCCGCTGACCCAAGTGGCGCTGGCGGTCGCCACAACGGGCCCTTCGGTATACTGGCCCAGGACCAGTTTCTGCTTGTTGGGATTGACGCCGACGAAGATGGTGCCGACGGGGAGGGGCATCCGGGTCGTGGCGGTGATGTACGAAGTCCCGGCGACCGCCGAGGTGAGGGTGAAGGTCGCCTCGCCGTTCTCGTCGGTGGTCACCACAGAGGGGGTGACGGTGCCCAGGCTGACGGTCAGGGTGACGGTCTGCCCGGCGATGGGCTGGCCTCCCCGGGTCACCCGGACCGTGAAGGGGGCCTCGTCGCCCGCGGCCAGGGCGGCGTTGGAGGGGGTGATGGCGATGTTGTGGGCATCCGGGGCGCAGGCGTCGGCCAGGGCCTGGACGGCGGCGATGATCTCCTGAGTGCGGGTGTAGACATCGGGCGGCGTGGGAGATTTGTTCAACAACACGAAACCGTCGGAGAAGTACCAGACCGCGGCCTGGCGGGCAGCCATCTCCTTTTTGACATCCGGCAGGCGTCCCGGGGCAGTGTCGTTCTGGTAGTCGGCGGCGTCGGCCCGGGGCGGGTAGTGGAGAAGCAGCCAGCGCACCCGGCAATCCATCTCCTCGTCCGAGGCCACCACTTTGTCCCCGTTGGAAATGGAGTGCAGGAGATCCGTACAGAATGTATTGACCCGAGGGCCATCGGTAATCTGGAGGTAGAGGGTGCCGGCCCAGACCGTTTTGGCGGTTCCACCGACCGTCCCTTTGATCTGGAGGAGCGGATTGGACGAATTCACCACAACGGTTCCGGTCTCTCCATCTGCCCAGACGATGGAGGTCAGCAGTGCCAGCATCAGGGCCAGCGCCAGCAGCGTCCCGGGTAAGCGACGGATACGATTATTCATCATTTCTCCCTTCTCCCGCCACATAGACCAACTACTCATCGTCTTCTCTTGCTTAATTGTAACCTCTGAAGGTTGGAATCTGGTTTGAGATTTTCGGGCATAAAGTGGGAAAAAGGTACTACGTGGGGGAGCGGGAGAGTCTGCGCTGCGATGCGCGGCCTGATGGGTCTGTTCTGGAGAGGAAATGGGATCAGCGGGGGAGATCAATGCCAGTCCCGCGCCATCCGAATTTTCTCAGGAGGCGCCTGCGACTGGCCTTCTGGGGCATCACGATGCAGTCAATCTGAGGAGTTAGAGCGGCAATAGAAGGAGACTTGAGCGGATGTCTGCCAGGTTAATCGGGTGCAAAATAGTACCCCCGGCCCCGGTCTGTGCAGATGAATCGGGGATGAGAGGGGTCATCCTCTATCTTCCGCCGGAGCCGCCAGATGTACCACTTCACCTGATTGAGATCTGTATCGCCATTCGGTCCCCAGACGGCTTGATAGATGGCTTCCGGGGGCAAGATATGTCCTGCCCGTTCGGCCAGAAACAGGAGAAGGTTGTACTCCAGCGGGCTGAGGGGGACCTCCTCCCCGCGGAGAAAGACGCGTCCCAGGTCGCGGTTGATGACCAGTTCGCCCTCCCGAAAGCGCAGCAGCCTTTGGGGAGCCGTATGCAGTCGGGCACGCCGCATCATCGCCCGAACCCGGGCGACCAGTTCGGAGGGGTGGAACGGTTTGGTCATATAATCGTCCGCCCCCCGGTTCAATCCATCCACGATAGAATCCACCTTGTCTATCGCCGTGAGGAAGAGGATAGGGACAGGGGAATGGCGGCGGATTCGCTGACAGACCTCTTTCCCGTCCAGCCCGGGCATCAAGACATCCAGGATAATCAGGTCGGGAGCGGCCTGATGTAAGCAATGGAGCGCCGTTGTCCCATCGGAGGCTGTATGGACGGCGAAGCCGTGGGACTCTAAAAGCGCCCGCAGGAGGGCGAGGGCTTCCGGATCATCGTCCACAACGAGAATCCGCTCTTTGTCCATTGGAGAAATTATCACTCTCACAAGATCACACTCATCGGAGTTAGCCGAAATCCGGCTTTGCCCAGCAGGGTTTGGATTCGGGATATCAGTTTCGCGGGGGAGGAATTTTGGTGCAGATGGCCGTTTCCGCCATTTCCCCGCTCCTTCGCAGCGGCTTTGACTCCGCCCTATGGGTTGAGGATCAGGATTGGTACGGGGAAAACCTGCCGGATGCCGAGGGGCAGCCTGATCCCCTCGGTTTCTATCATCCGGATGTCCAGAATAACCAGGTCGGGCGTGATCTCCTGGAGTAAACAGAGAGCGGTTCGGTTATCGTTGGCAGTGAACACGGTGAAGTCCCCGCCGGTTTGCAAAACCTTACGAACGGTTGAAAGAAGTTCTGGGTTATCCCCCACAACAAGGATACGGGTGGTGTCCAAAGGTACCCTCCTTCGCAATTGGGAATGTGCTACGAAGTTGCTGATGATCCGTCCTCCTAATTATGTAGTCGCTTTTGGAGGCTGATTTCCCGCGCGGGGAAGAAGGGATTTTACAGCTCTCTCCGCTGGGTTGCTATCCCAATGGCCAGGGAGACCAGCGCCATCAGGATGAGCAGGACGGCAACCCGGATGGTGGAAGAAGTTTGCCCCGTCTCAGGGACCAGAGGACATATCGGACGTTCTGGGGTGGGTTGGGGGAACTGGCCGGTGCTTCGGCCACCGTCATACGAAGCCACTGCGACGTTCTCCACCGCGGTACCAGCGGGCACATCCGCCCGTGCCCGCGCCTCTATCGTAATGGTGACCTGACCGCCCGGCTCCAGCGTCCCCACGGAGACCCTCACCGTCTGGCCGGAGATGGCGGGGATGCCCCGCGTGGAGCGGACAGTGAGAATTTGCAGATAGGCCGGAAGGGTGTCCTCCACAACCAGGCGGGACACCGGTTGTGTACCTGGATTCCGGACCCGGATGGTGATCCGTACATCCTGTCCCGGGGAGATGATGGGCGGGCTGACCCATTTCTCTACAACGATGCCGGGTGCCTCGGGGGTGGCAGTGAAGCACCAGGGGGTGGGCGATGGTCCCCGCGTGGGGGTTCGCGTGGGCCGCAGTGTGGCGGTGGGAGAAGCAGTCGGCGTCTCCGGGGCCGGGGGAGGTGGCGGGGGTGGGGGTGGCGTTACGGGTGTCTCGGTGGGGGTTGTGGTAGGTGTTGCGGTGGAGGTCGCGGTGGGGGTTGTGGTAGGTGTTGCGGTGGAGGTCTCCGTGGGGGTTGGGGTGGGGGTGAAACCCGCCATCGCGGATTCCAGGACGCCTGCTCCCCAGAGCAGCAGGCCGCCGATCAGCACCAGGCCTGCCAGCCACCATTTTCGCATCATGAGCCGTTCGCCCGGACTTGGTGGTTACCGCCGGACCAGTACAAACTCCAGGCGGGTACAGTTGCCTGCCTTATCACAGGCTTCCAGAGTCATCCGATTCTCCCCGGGTTGCAACGTCCAGCGCGTCGCGAACGCGCCGGTCGGGTCCACCGGAACCAGTTCCCCATTTAACCGGACTATTGCTTCGGGCTCCGTCTCCCCCCGGATGGCGACCGTCTCCCCGGAGACCTCAGGTAGGGCGGGCTCCAGCAGGCGCAGGACACTGGGGGGTGTCGTGTCGTAGCGGTAGGAAAGGGGAACGCATGGGCTACGGGCGCCATCGGGGGTCTCTACCGCGATGCACAGAGTGTACTCCCCCTCTGCCGGCGCCTGGAAACGGAGATGAAAGTCCCCCTCCGGGGTGACAGGTGCCCGGTCCACCAGGCGATTTTCCAATATCAGCAACGCATCGCCCGGTCCGGCGTCCGTCTTCCCAAAGATTCCCAGCGCAGGCTGGTTGGAGGCCAGGACAACCCCTGCCTCCACGGTCACGCCATTCAGGGTCAGACGGTCTATATGGGGGGCCTGGGGGCGGACCTGCAGTGGCTGACCGATGACGGCGTCCACCTCATAGCCCGCGGGGACGTCCACCGATGGGTAGCCCAGGGCCGGGTCCAAGAGCGTCACCCGGGTGGTGCCTTTATCCGTGGCGCTATAGGTATGGTCGACAGCGACGACCCGGACGCGGAAAATCGTGCCGCGCGCACTGACCGTCGCGGCGGAGGTTTTCACCTCAAAAACCAGGCGGCCTGGCAGCGAAGGGATATCCGTTCCTACTTCCCCGGCCTCCACCTTCAGCCGGGTGACCAGTCTTGCAAAGTCTATCTCCTCCAGTATCAGGATTGTACCGCCAGCCAGATGTAACTGACCGCCATCCTGGAAGACAACCCTTCCGTCGCCGTCCTCGGAAAGGGTGACCCGGTCCCCCTCGGTCAGGTGGAATTCGCGACCGCCGGGTACGGAAGTGATCCCTGATCGGCTCCAGTGGAAGTAGAGGGGACGTTGCCAGAAGACCTGGGCTTCTCCCTTCTCCACGATGAGGGTTGCCCATTGAGGTGCGCGGGGAGTCAGCACCCATCCGATGACTGCCAGCAACAGCAGGATGGCCACCCCGGCAAGAGCGGGACGCCACCACAGGAGACGCGGGCGCAACGCCATTGCCTCTATCAGCCGCTCCGTCAACTGGACGGTAAACGCGGGCCGCGGTCGGACGCTCTCCCGCGCCAGCGCCCGGAGCATCTCCTCAACATTCATCGGCTCATAGGTCATCCGTTCCCCTCAAACTCTGGGTCAACATCTGTTTGGCGCGGATCAGGATGGACTCCACGCTCTTGGGACTCCGCTCCATTACCCGAGCCATTTCGGCCACCGGCATGTCCTCCACGTACCGGAGCACCAGGGCGGTCCGGTAATGGGGAGGCAGGGTCAGAAGGGCAGCACGCACCCGATCCCGGACTTCGGTCTCCTCAAGAAACGTGGGAGGGGACGCATCTTCGCCCGTGGTTGGGTGCCAGTCTTCCAGAGGAAATTCGGGGGGCTGTCTGTGGCGGGAGCGCCAGTGGTCGGCGATTTTATGGGTGGCAATCCGGAACAGCCATGTGCGCAGACGGCTATCTCCGCGGAACCGGTGGGCGCTCTGGAGCGCCGCCAGAAATGTTTCCTGAGTAAGGTCCTCCGCGTCTTCCACAACACCCTCTACCTGATGGTAGATGAAACGATAGACAATATCTGCATACTCCCGGACCATTTCTGCTGCTGCGTCCGGATCGCGGCGGGCCAGCCGTCGCATCAGGTCTTGCTCAGATGGCGTGGCGCGCTGGCCTTCTCTATGAAAAATGTCGCTGGAGAAGGCCAGAATCCCGCGCCAGAAACGAAAGAATCGGGTAGGGGGCAGGACAATCATGGCATATTGAATTTTAATCCCAGGTGGGGAAATGTCAACCGATGCGAGGGGGCAACTGAAGGCCGCCGCAACCCCAGGTCCCCCGCGGGCGCATCGCCTCCGGAAAATGCGGCAAAATCGCCGAAAAAAACTATTTTTCATGACTTGACAAAAATTAAGTTCTATGTTAAAATCTTTTAGTGTTGGATAAAAATTTTTGGGAGGCATCCTATGTATCCGGCACCTGTCCACTGCCCTCTCTGCCATGATGAACTACGCATTGCCCGCATGGTCTGCCCGACCTGCGGCACCGCCCTGGAGGGCCATTTCGCCCTGGGGCGCCTGGCAACTCTCACTCCCGAACAGGCGGACTTTGTGGAACTCTTCCTGCGCTGTGAGGGGAAACTGAACCGGGTCCAGGAGGAACTGGGTCTTTCCTACCCCACCGTCCGCAGCCGTCTGGAGGAGGTCATCCGCGCGCTGGGGTACGAGGTGCGGGAGGAGCGGGAGGACGCCGAGAGCCGCCGCCAGGAGGTCCTCCAACGGCTGGCCCGGCGGGAGATCACCGCCGAGGAAGCCCTGCGACTGCTGCAATGAAACGCAGAGAAGATAACCACGAAGGACACAGGAACACAGAGGTTTTGTACACTTCGTTCGTAGTCCCAATCTTGGCGCCCCTTGCACCCTTATGAACTTTCAAAAATTAACCCGGACATAAACTGGCATACTGGCCGCCCGACTCTCTGGGCTCACCCCTCCCCCCGACCCCCAAGTTCATTGACGCTTCTGAATCATTCGTGCCCCGCTGCCGCTGCGCGGCGCGGGGAGGGGGAGAACAGAGGGGGTTTGGGGGCGGCGGCTTCGCCGCCGCCCCCAAACCCCGCCTTCTTCCCCCCTTTCTCTCCCCGCTGCGGGGAGAGAAGGGGGGCCAGGGGGGATGAGAGGGGTCAATGGAAGCCTTGCCCGACGGTGAACCGTCGGGCTCAATCTGCAAAGCCCCCTCTGGGGGCTAACCATAGCCCGAAGGGCTTCGTATGGTGAGCCCGGACGTTTACGTCCGGGCGACCTGGCCGAAACACACACAAGGTGGTTGTGTCCGAACTAATTTTTTAAAGTTCATTAGGGTGATAAAGAGTGAGTTGGCACGTCAACACAACATTACCCATTGAGAGGTGAATCATGAAGAGATGGCTGATTTTTCTGTTTGCAGTGGTGATCTATTTCATCGTGCATGAAGGAATGCACGCATCAGTAGCGATGTTTTATGGTGAGTATGAGGCGTTTCGCATCATACCTATTGGTCCTGAGGTCCAGTACAGAACGCCTGTTGAGGAGAGAGAGGGCATCCATTGGGCTTTCATCTCTGGGGCAAGCAATCTGGTCACGATACTGATAGGGTACTTACTGCTGTTTTTGGGTGATAGGCTGGCCCGCTTGCGCAGTTGGTTTTTGAGGGCGGCCTCCTTTTACTTGACTTTGATTTTTCTGCTGGCTGATCCTCTAAACCTTTCAATAGGCCCGCTGATTTATGGCGGAGATGCTAATGGAATTGCCTTCGGCCTTGGCCTCAACCGATATATTATCCAGATGGTGTTCCTTTTTATCCTCCTGGTGAATCGCGATCTGATAGCACAAAAACTATTCCCAATGTATGAAGTGCAAGTGAAACACATCCTGTTCCAACCGCTGATACCGTGGGCAAGAAGAACCAAGGATTAGCATAATGGCGTGCTTTACACATTTCAAATGGCATGCCAACACGCGCTTCCACGATGCCGCTCCGCTGCGCTCCGCGGCGCAGGTGAAGCGCAGGCTGATAGGAGGTGAGACGATGACGTGGCTGGAAATGGTCGCTCACTACAAGGGATACCAGAACCTGCTGCAGGAGAACGAAAGGTTTCGGATTCCCCCGCGTCCCCTGAGCCCGCGGGATTCGTTACACCGCCGGGCGCTGCGAGGATTGGGGCGCCGCATGGCCCGGTGGGGGCAAACGTTACAGGAACGCTACCCCGCCCCAGCGTCCTCGCCGTCCTGGCAGGTTCGTCAGACCGGCTAAAAGGTGGTGAGGGTTATGTGGACTCAAACCGTAGAGACCACTCTTTCGCCCACTATCGTTGTTGAGGAATGCCTGGGCGACCTCTCCGTCCAGGGGGTGGATGAGCCGCGCCTGACTCTCTCCCTGCGCAACGGCGCCGACGCCCTCTCCCTCCGCCGGGAGGGGGAGGACGTCTTCCTGACCCTGCGCGCCGATGCGCACCTCACATGCCCGCGCGGGGCCCGCCTGACCCTGTGGGCAGTGCGGGGCGACCTGCGGGTCCGGGACATCTCTGGCCCCCTGACGGTCGGCGCGGTCTCGGGGGATGGCCTCCTGCGCCGGGTCGGCCCTCTGACGGTCGGCGAAATTTACGGTGACCTCTCCCTGCAGGGTGCCGCTGGGGAGGTCCGCATCCGCGAGGTCTTCGGGGACGCCCGGTTGCAGGAAGTGGATGGTCCCCTCTCCGTCCGCGCCGTCCGGGGCGACCTGCGGGCCGCCGGTCTGCGGGGCGGGGCGGCGGTGGAGAGCGTGGGGGCCGACCTGCGGCTGCGCCCGCCCTACGTCTCCGGCGCGGCATACTGTTTCGGGGTCGGCAGCACGGCCCGCATCGTCGTCCCTGCGGATGCCAATGTCCGCTTTGCCCTCCGCGCGGGCGGACGGGTCCGCTCCTCCGTCCCGGGCCTCTCCCTCGCCGAGGCGGGGGGCGTGATGACCGGCGCACTGGGAGACGGGGAGGCCGTCCTGGAAGTCACTGCGGGTAGCCACATTCTCCTGGTGCCGGAAGTCGCCGAAGAGGCCGAATGGGGCGCCTGGGCCACAGGGATGGAAGACATCGGAGCGGTGGTGGAAGCCCGCGTCGCAGAGGCGATGGCCCTTCTGGAGGCCCGCCTGGATGAGACCCTCCGCTCCGTGGATAGCGAGGAAATCCGCCGACGGGTGGAGCGGGCCGCTGAGCGGGCCCGCCAGGCCGCAGAGCGATATGCCCGGGAGGCCGGGGAGGCGGCAAGGCGGGAGGCGGAACGGGCCCGCAGAGAGGCGGAGCGGGAGGCGGAACGGGCTCGCCGGGAAGCGGAACGGGCCCGTATGCAGGCCGAACGGGCCGAACGGCGCTGGCAGCGGGCCAGCGGCCGTCGCCCCGAACCCGCTCGTACCGCCACCGCTGAGGCGGAAATCCTCCGTGTGCTCCGTCTGGTGGAAGAGGGCAAACTTACCCCCGAGCAGGCCGCCGAACTCCTTGCCGCGCTGGAAGGGAAATAGGGAGTAGGGAGTAGGGGGTATGGGAGCACTCACCCGCCAGTTTCGCCGCGCGGCCGGCCTGAGCCGGAACGCCAGACTCTTCCTGGCGATGGTCTCCGTCAGCGCCCTGGGGAGCGGCATGTTTATGCTCTTCATGAACCTCTTCGTGCTGGCCCGGGGCAACGACGAAGCTTTCCTGGGCCTGCTCATGTCCAGCATGAGCCTCTCTGCCCTGTTCCTGGGCCTGCCCATGGGGGTCCTGGTGGACCGGATGGGGCGCAAGCGGGCAATGGTAGCCGGATCCACCCTTTCTGTTGCCGCGACGTTGCTGCTGACCCTCCCCCCGGCGGACTGGCCCCTGCTGGTGGCGGCGGTCTTCTACGGGGCGGGAAACGCGCTCTTTATGGCCTCCGGCCCAGCCTTCATGGCCGAGAACGCCACCGAGGACGAACGTCCGACGCTCTTCAGCCTGCAATCGGGCCTATCCCTGCTGATGGGATTTCTGGGGAGCGCCGTCGGCGGCTCCCTCCCGGCCCTCTTCGGTACCCTGCTGCGGGTCCATCCGGAGAGTGTGACGGCGTACCGGGCGACGCTGCTGACCGCCGAGGGGATGATGGCCTTCGCCCTGATTCCCCTGTTGATGATTCGGGAGGAACGGGCCCGCCCGGCAGGGGAACGCCGTCCGCCCTTCACCCTGCGGGATTTCCCCTTCCGCCGGGACGTCGTCGCACTGCTGGTTCCCGAACTGGTCATCGCGCTGGGGGCCGGACTGCTCATCCCGTACCTGAACATCTTCTTTAAGCAACGGTTCCACATTTCGGATAGCGTGCTGGGGCTGACCTTCGCCGTCTCCCAGTTGCTGATGGGGGGCGCCACGCTCCTGGCGCCGATTCTGGCGGAACGGTGGGGCAAAATTCGCACCGTCGTTTTCACCCAACTGGCCTCTCTGCCCTTCCTGCTGGCGCTGGGGTTTGTCCCCGTCCTGCCCGTTGCCGTCGGCGCGTTCTGGCTGCGGGCGATGCTGATGAACATGGCCGGTCCCCTCTACACCGCCTTCGCGATGGAGCGGGTGCGGGAAAACGAGCGGGGGACGGTGGGGGCGATGATCGGCGTCGCCTACTCGGTGGGACAGGGGATTGGCCCGGGCATCAGCGGGTTCGTCCAGCGCAGTTTCGGCTTCCCGCCGCTCTTCCTGACGACGGGGAGCACCTATCTGGTCGCCGCGCTGCTCACCCTGGCTCTCTTCGGTCGGGCAGAGCGCCCGGCGGCGCAGCCGGAATCCCTTCCCGTGGGCGGTGAATCATGATCCAACAGAATCTTCCTTCCAACTGGGCCGCCCGGTTCTTCACCATCTGGACCGGTCAGGCCTTCTCCCTCTTCGGGAGCATGCTGGTGCAGTTCGCCCTGGTCTGGTGGCTGACGAAGACCACCGGCTCGGCGACGGTACTGGCGCTGGCGACGATGGTCGCCATGCTGCCCCAGGTCTTCCTGGGCCCCTTCGTCGGGGCGCTGGTGGACCGCTGGAACCGGCGGCTGGTGATGATCATAACCGACAGCCTCATCGCTCTGACCACCGTCGTGCTGGCGGCCCTGGCCGCGATGGGGGCCATGCGGGTGGGGCATGTCTTCGCTGTGATGTTCATCCGTTCGGTGGGGGGCGTCTTCCACTGGGCGGCGATGCAGGCCTCCACCTCTCTGATGGTCCCCGATCGGCATCTGGCGCGCGTCGCGGGCCTCAACCAGACGCTGAACGGGGCGCTGCAGATTGTCGCGCCGCCGGTGGGGGCCTTGCTCTGGGGCATCCTCCCTCTTTACGGCATCCTGGCGATAGATGTGGGGACAGCGCTGCTGGCAGTTCTCCCCCTTTGCTTCATCCCCATCCCGCAACCGGCCGCGCGCGGGCGGGTCGGTGCCCCGTCTTCCCTGTTCCGGGACGTGCTGGAAGGGGTGCGCTACATCTGGCGGTGGCCGGGGGTGCGGGCCCTCCTGCTGATGGCGACGGCCATCAACTTCACCATCAACCCCGGTTTTGCCCTGATGCCCATCCTCATCACCCGCCACTTCGGGCGGGGGGCACTGGAACTGGGGTGGATGGAGTCGGCGTGGGGGATTGGCGTGGTCGTCGGCGGGCTGGTGCTGAGCGGGTGGGGCGGTTTCCGCCGCCGCATCCTGACCACACTGATGGGGCTGATCGGAATGGGGCTTGGCGTGCTGGTTCTGGGGTTGGTGCCGCCGGAGGGCTTCGTCTTGGCGCTGGTGGCCATGTTCTTCGCCGGGACGATGAACCCCATCACCAACGGGCCGGTGTTCGCCATCATCCAGGCGCGGGTGGCTCCTGAACTCCAGGGGCGCGTCTTCACGACCATTGGGAGCATTGCCGGGGCGATGATGCCCCTGGGGACCGCTATCGCCGGTCCCGTGGCCGACTGGCTGGGCGTGCAGGTCTGGTTCCTGGTCGGCGGCACCGTCTGTGCCCTGATGGGGGTGGTCTCGTTCTTCGTTCCGGCGATTGTGGATATGGAAGACCAGATGGCAGTTTCTTCTGCGTCGGGAGGGCTGGCAGAGGGGGTTGTCCTGGCGGATTGACCCGCGATCAGTAATCATAACGATGTTTTCACTGCGGCGGCTTTGCTGCCGCAGTGAAAACATCATTCTTACCCTTTCGTTGGAGGCGATTTGATGACGACAGAAGAGCGGCTGAAGATTCTCCAGATGCTGGAAGAGGGAAAAATCACCGCAGAGGAGGCGGCGGCGCTTCTGCGGGCGCTGGGGAGCCGCAAACCCGGCCCCACTGGTCCCACTCCTCTCGGTGAGGGGCGCTTCCTCCGCGTTCGTGTGACCGACATCGGGTCCGGGAAAAATAAGGTGAACATCACCATCCCGCTTCAGTTGGTGAAGGTCGGCCTGCGCATCGCGGAGCGCTTCGCCCCGGAGACTGAGGTGGACTGGCAGGGGCTGGCGGAGGCCATTACCGGCGGCGCCATCGGGAAAATTGTGGAGATAGAGGACGTGGAGGACAACGAGCGGGTGGAAATATATGTGGAGTAGAGGAAAACGTGCCAGGCGCTTCTGAAAGTGCCTGGCACGTTCACCCCGTTCACGGCGCGCTGGTCAACAGGGCATGAAGGGCCCGTCCGGCCTCCCCGCGCACCAGCGCCAGCACCTCGTCCCCCGGTTGGAGCAGCGTATCGCCCCGAGGGACCAGAATTTCCTCCCCCCGTACCACTGCCATCACCAGACAGTCGGACGGGAGGGAGAGGTCGACGATGCGCTGACCCTCTGCTTTCGCACCCCGCTCCAATTTCTCCGTCACAATCGCCAGTTCCCCCCGCCGCAGCCGGACCAGCGTCATCATATCCCCCAGGGACATCTCCTCGGCGATCAGTTTCGCCAGCAGGTCCGACTGGTTCAGGGCCACATCTACCCCTGCCTCCGGGGTGAAGAGCCAGGCGTTGCGGGGGTTGTTGACCCGGGCGATGATACGCGGCACGTTAAAGATGAACCGGCCCATCATCGCCACCGCCAGGTTGACCTCGTCGTCGCCGGTGACGGCGACCAGAACATCGGAGGAGCGGATGCCAGCCTGTTCCAACGTGCTCATCCGGGTTCCGTCGCCATCCATCACTGCCTCTGTGGGGAGTTCCCGGTACAGCCGGGCCAGCACCGAGGAGCGGTTCTCCACCACGCAGACCTCGTACCCATCGGCCAGCAGAAGAGAAGCCAGATGGGAGCCGACCTTTCCACCACCGACAATCAGGACGCGCATTCCATCCCTCCTGCCTGAGCCAGGCGGGCCCGTAAGTCCTCCAGGGCATCCGTCGCCACGCTGAGGCGGATGATGTCCCCAGCCTCCAGCGGGACATCCGGGGTTGGAATGCGGGCCGCTCCTCCGCGAATCAGCACCGTGGGGATGGTCTTTTCCGGGATGAACAGGAATGAGAACGGCTGACCTGCCCATTCCGCCGGAACCCGCAACTCCACGATCGTCACCTCCCCGTTCCCCAACGTGTCCACCACGTTCAGCGCGGGCTGGCAGAGCAGTTGCTCCAAACGGCGGGCCCGCCACTCCGCCGCGGTGACGACCGGGACGCCGATGGCCTGATAAATGGCGGCCCGCTCCGGCTCAAAGAGACGGGCGACCACGTTGGGGACGTTGAAATGGCAGCGGGCGATGAAAGCGACCAGGAGGTTGGCCGTCTCGTCGCTGGTGACGGCCGCCACACCCTGGGCATGCTCTATCCCTGCCCGCAGAAGGACGTCCCGGTCAAATCCCAGGCCGGTGATGGTACGGCCGCGAAAATCCGGCCCCAGCCGGATAAACTGGTCTGGATTCGGGTCCACCACGACGACCTGATGGCCTCGTTCAACCAGTGTACGGGCCAGAAAGGAGCCCGTTCGTCCGCAACCGACGATGATGATGTGCATAGTTCTCCTACAACCTCGGCAGGACCTGACCGTACCCCTGGAGCCGCAGGAAGAGCGCGGCCAGGAAGAGCACCGTCAGAAATGCCAGGGCCAGGTAGTCCGCCCGGCGCATCTGGGGATTCAAGTACCAGGTCCGCGGTTCTCCAGGGTTGAAGCCTTTAGACTCCAGCGCCATCGCCAGCATGTTGGTATGCCGGACAGCGTAGATGAACAGCGGGACGCCCAACGGGATGAATTTACCCGCGCGCTGGAAGATGTTCCCCGACTCCACGTCCAGCCCCCGGGAAATCTGGGCCTGGACGATGGTCGCCCCCGCCCCGGCGAAGGTCGGCACCAGGCGGAGCGCGGTGGAGAAGGCGAACGCGACCGGATACGGCAACCCCAGCCGGATCAGCCCGTGGGTGAACTCCTCGTTGGTGGTGGTGGAGAGGAAGATGAGCCCTGCCGCCACGAAGGACGCCAGCCGCAGCCCCATCGCGACCGCGTACATCAGGGACTCCCGGCTCACCTCCAGCCGCCCCCACGACCAGAGGGGGGTCGGCCCTTTGGCGAAGAACGGCCACAGCACGGTGCTGAATACCACCAGCAAGGCCAGAATGTAGCGCATCCGCCAGAAATTGGGCAACGCCTTCGCCGCCGCCCCCAGCACCAGCAGCCCCAGAGCGACCGCCGCCATGTAGAGGGGGTGGTTGAAGACCATAATCAGGCCGAAGAGCAGCAGAACCCCGATGATTTTCATCCGGGGGTCCAGCCGGTGAAACCAGGTGTTCTCGTCCAGGTAGAGGAAGATGTTCATCGGAGTTCCTCCACCATCGCTTCCAGCGTGAGCCCCGAAGTCCCCAGCCAGTTCCCCAGCCTCAGAAGGGGTGGAGGACGCAGGGACGCCTCAGCCAGAATCGGTTCCTGGGCGAAGGCGACCCGGGTGGGGGCATCCAGCAGAACCCGACCGTCCTTCATCACCACTGCCCGCTCTGCGTATTCCGCTGCCACCCACATGGAGTGGGTGATGATGATGACCGTATGCCCTCGCCGGTGCAGGTCCCGGAGCATCTCCATCATGCTCCGCTGGTGGCGGTAATCCAGCCCCGTCGTAGGCTCATCCAGGATGATGACCTGCGGCTGGGCGGCCAGGACGGATGCGACCGCTACTCGCTGCCGTTCCCCTTTGGTCAGAGTGAAGGGTACCTCGTCCTCATAGCCTGAAAGCCCCACCACCGCCAGCGCCTCGGCGACCCGCTCCTCAATCGTCCTGGCATCCATCCCGGCCACCCGCAAACTGAACCCCACCTCCTCCCGCACCGTGTTGGAGAAAATCTGATGATCGGGGTTCTGGAAGACGTACCCGACGTGGCGGGCCATCTCCGTGCGCCGGATTTCCTGAAGGGGCCGTCCGCGGAAGAGCACCTCTCCCCGGGTAGGCTTCAGCAGACCGTTCAGGTGCTTGGCCAGCGTCGTCTTGCCGGAGCCGTTCTGGCCCACGAGGGCCAGAAACTCCCCCTCGCGAATCTGCAGGTTGACTCCGCTCAGGGCCTCCACCGCGCGGGTGGGATAGATATAGTCCACGTCGCGGAGTTCCAGGATGACCGGGCGGCCGTTCGTCAGCGCGGCCGGGCTCTGCAGGGGACGGGGTTGAGCCAAGTTGTGTTGCCGGATCAGCGCGATGGCCTCCTCTACGGTCAGCGGCTGGCCGGGCCAACCCAGCGCCTGGAAGAGGGCGACGGTCGGCGGGGGCTGGACGCCGCAGGATTCCAGCAGGGCCAGGTCCGTGAGCACCTGGCGGGGCGGCCCCTGGGCAACCATTTCCCCCTCCCGCATCAGCCAGACCTGGTCGGCGTCCACTGCGGTATCCGGGTCCTGGTCCACGACCACGAGCGTCCGCCGCTCCTGCCGCAGCAGATCGGAGACGGAAAACACCTCCTCCCGCCCGACGGGGTCCAGGTCGCTGGTCGGTTCGTCCATGACCACAATCGGGGGCTCCAGCGCCAGGACAGAGGCGATGGCCAGCCGCTGTTTCTGCCCGCCGGAGAGGCTGGCGGGCTCCCGGCGGCGCATCTCCGCCAGCCCCACAAAGCGCAGGTAGTGGTCAATCCGCCGCTCTATCTCGTCCCGGGACAGGCACAGGTTCTCCGGCCCGAAAGCGACCTCCAACTCCACGCTGGTGGAGAAGAGTTGCGCCTCAAAATCTTGGAGCACCAGGCCCACCCGCCGGGACATCTCGGCGACCCGGGCCCTGGCGACCTCCACGTTGTGGACGACCACCTGACCGGCGTACTCTCCCCGGAAGAAACGGGGCACGAGAGCGTTCAGGGAGTAGCACAAAGTGGACTTCCCTGCGCCCTCGTGCCCCATGATCACCACGAAGGTGCCTTCTTCCACCTCACCGTTGATGTGTTGAAGTGCCGGACGCGTGGTTTCCGCGTGGGTGAAGGAGAGGTCCTGGATAGAGATGGCGACACCCATCGTGGCATCCAGTGCGTTACATCAGGAAGGCGCCCACGAGGATCAGGATGGTGCAGATAATCCCGATGACCAGGGCCTGTCCGGAGAGGATGTAGGCGCCCAGAATCCAGCCTGCCAGTGCGCCGATGACCACCAGCCAGGCGCCCAGGACGCCGGTCTTGGGCTTGCCGATGTCCTCCGGCTCCATCACGTCCCACCAGATCAGCCGCAACTGCCGCCGGACGACGCCGTAGACCGCCAGCAGGAGCAGGCCGCCGATGAGGCTACCAAACGTATCGTTGACCGTGATGATGGTGACCAGGACCGGATAGGGGACCAGCCCCAGCACCTCCAGCCACATCGCGATGACCACGCCGCAGGCGGCCGAGGAGATGAGGGCCAGCAGGACGTAGAGGACCCACGAGCGCCAGTTCTGCAGGGCCAGTTCCCGCTTCCCGTCGGCGATGGGCTTCAGGGTGGTCCACATCGCATAGGGGAGGTACCCCAGCAGGAAGTTGCCAACGAAGCCGAAGATGCTCCCCAGGCCGAGGGTGCCCCCGAAGATGTCCCCGATGAGGTTGCCGATGGCCGACCCCCAGGCCGCTGCGGGGCCGAAGAGCAGGCTGAAGACCATCGGGAAAATGTTGGCGACCCGGACTTCGGTGATGCCGGGGATAAGAGGGATGGCGGTCTTGAAGGCGATCAGCGCCGCCGCGTAGATGGCTGCACACACAGCCACCAGGATGATCATACGGGTATTTTTCCACATTGTGATGACGGCTTTCATTGAGGGTTCCTCCTATGGATAGACGGGATGAAATGGTTGATAATGTAAGTGATATGTGGGGGGTCCGGGATTCCTCACCGATAGGCACCACCTCCTCTCCGCTTCCTATGGACACAGTTGCCCGTTAATAACAACACCACAATGTGGTTTTTGTATCGGCGGCTTCGCTGCCGATGCAAAAACCACGTTCTCTTCATCCCACCTGCAGCAACACTTTCAGCACCCCCGGTTCCGCCGCGCGGGTGAAGGCCTCCACCCCCCGGGCCAGCGGATAGACCGCGCTGATGAGGGAGCGGACGTCCACCAGGCCATGCTGGAGCAGGCGGAGTGCGGGCGGGAACGGCCCGCAGCGGGAGCCGACCAGGGTGATTTCGTCCACCACCAGCCCGGTCAGGTCCGCCTCCACATACCCGTAATAGGTGCTCTTCAGGACCAGCGTCCCGCGAGGCCGCAGGATGCGCCGGGCGGCAGCGAACCCCTCCGGCCTGCCCGTGCACTCCACGACCACGTCCGCCGCCAGACCCTCCGCTTCGGCCTCCAGCAGGGTCGGGATGCCCCGCCGGGCCAGGATGGCCAGTTTCTCCCGATGGCGGCCCACCGTCAGCAGGTCGCAGCCTGTCAGGGCCAGTGCCTGGGCCACCAGCAGGCCCAGTTTGCCGTCCCCCAGGACGACAACCCGGTCGGTGGGGCGGAGATGGACCTGCTCCAGAATCTCCAGCGCCGCCGCCAGCGGCTCGGTGAAGACGGCCTCCTCATCGGAAATGCCGTCCGGTACCGCATGCAGGTTGCGGACAGGAAGGGTCAGGTATTCGGCGAACGCCCCGTCCCGTTCCCAGATGCCCAGGGTGGTGCGATGGGGGCAGTGGGTAGGCCGCCCGGCCCGACAGGTGGGGCATTCGCCGCAGTAGGCGTTGATCTCCCCGACCACCCGCTGCCCGATGAGGGAGCGGTCCTCCGCCTCCTCCACCGTCCCGACGAATTCGTGCCCCAGCACCCCCCGGAAGCCCATGTAGCCGCGCACGATTTCCAGGTCGGTGTTGCAGATGCCCGCCAGGCGGACGCGCACCAGCGCCTCCCCTGGCGGTGGGACGGGCCGGGGGTAATCCTCCCGCAACTGCAATGCTTCACCGTCGTAGACCAGAGCCTGCACTTTCTCCTCCCCTATTTTGAATCCATCATCCCACGCAATATGGTTAACGTTTCCTCCCAGCCGGTGTCCCGACTCTCATTCCCTGCAACCCGCATCTGGATCAACTGTTCCACCCAGCGCGGGTATTGGGGCTGAAAGACCACGAAGCCGTTCGGCAATCTCCGCTGTAACGTCTCGGCCAGGAACAAACGGAGACCATGTCGGGTCCTGGTTTCCGACGTTCTTGCCCGTTCCACATTCGTTCGGATTTCCTCAGGTAGCGCAATCGTATAAGGCACTTCCAGTGTCCAGTGCGCGTATCTCTGACGCTGGGCGAACCTACCGCCCTCACGGGCCTCTGACCTATAGGTCTCTTTCTTAACCTGAAGGGCTACTGTTACCTGACCACAACGTACGAGGCCGTCAATGCCTCTCATATCCAGTTCTGCCGATGCTTCAAAGGGCAGGTCGCAATGGGCCCGCCACAGGTAGCCGAAGTGAAATTGGGTGAGCACAGAAATCAGCGTACGATACAGGCGGGCCTTCAAGCCCAGAAAAACGAACTCGTGGGAACATCCCCAGAAGTATTTGCGGATGAACGCATCCAGGGGTACCAGGTGGCCGCTCCACCAATTTTCAAAAAACGCTTCATAGTCCGAAAACGGGACGGGTTCCTCTACCCAGAAGGCCCTGTATATATCGGGCAGCGGGTTCAAATCAGGTGGCAGGTCCTGTTCCACTGTTTTGACAGGCATTAATTCCTGACGATACCGTTCCAGCGGAATGGATTCCAGGAATTGCTCAAACGCCGATAAGGCCTGGAATGCTCTCTCCCTCAAGGATTTCCTCCCACAGATTCAATTGACGGGCCCGCGAGAGGGCCGGGACCAGTTCTGGCGGCACAGGCACCCGACGGAGTTGGGTCATCGTCAGATGGGGCACAATGTCCCGATACAGGGTGCGAACATACCGCTGGACCGGTTCGCTGTTCAGGTACTGGACCATCTGCACCTCGTCCAGCCCGCTGACCTTCGGTACCAGATGAAACTCCTCCCGCCAGGGATAGCAGCGCTCATCCCGCGCGGCCACCACACGAGCACCTTTGGTATGACCGACAACGATATGAGGAAAAGCGTAGAAAAACCGTAGCGACGGCGCTTCCTCCTGCGGCATCCAGAGGCCGGAGTAACACCTCTCATAATCAATCCAGCCGGGCTTCAGGTTGCGACCGGTCAGAATGGGCACCAGGCCCTCTCCCGGCTCCGAAGCGACCGAAGGATGGCGGCGGATTTCCGGACTTCGGGCGGCGAAATAAACATCCACCAGTTCCCCCAACGGAATGCCTCCCCGCTCAAAAGCGAGGGCTTCGGGAGTCTCAAACCGGATCAGTTCGCCCCCATAAGATGCTTTCCGCACCACCGGCGTCCGGCTCTCCCTGTCGTACAGGGCCAATCCTCCCTTCCCCCGCTCCAGGACCAGGACAACCGCGACCACGTTTCGGTCCGGGAAAGGACGGCCCATATAGTACACATCCAGACATCCCTCGCGGGCCAGGAATCGCCGGAGTTGGACGAAGTCGTCCAGCACCAGCCAGGTCGCCGGAACAACGAAAACCAGCCTGCCGTCGGGGCGGAGTAAACGGACGGCGTGCTCTATGAAGGCCCCATAGATGTTAAACTTGCCGCGCCAGGTCTGAAACTGTCGCTTGTACAGGCGTTTCCGCTCCTTAAGGACGTGGATGGGATAATGGGAGGCATCGCCGATAATCCCGTAGGGAGGATTACCGATGATGAGATCAAACGGTTCAGAGGGTTGCCAGAGCAGAAAGTCCGTTTCCAGAATCGTGGCGGAGGGAATTCGCCGCCGGGCCTGCTCCACAGCCGCCGGGTCTATATCCACCCCGACCAGTTCATGGTGGGAACCGTACCGTTCCGCGAACGCGCCGAGGAAGGGTGCGTCGCCGCAAGCCGGCTCCAGCACCCGCGCGCGGGGGCGCGACGGCGCCGCCAGGGAGACCATAAAGTTCACCAGGTCCAAAGGCGTCGCGATGGCCCCCAGCGCCCTTTGTCGCTCCGCGTCGCCCTGCACCCGCCAGGCCATTTGGTCATTGGTCATTGGTCATTAACTCATTTTTCCTGCCCCACCCCCTCCACTGCCCGGCGGGCCTGCTCCAGTGCCTGCTTCTCTTCATCGGTGAGGGGGTACGAGGAGTTCCAGGCCGTCAGGGGTTTCCCGTAGAAGCGGGTCCCCTCCCGCAGGTAGAGGGCGGAGAGGACGACGCCGTTGCCGCTGCCGTCCACCAGCGCCAGCGAGAAACTCTGGTCCCCGCCGACGTCGGGCAGGGCCCGGAAGCGCACCATCCCGACCCCCCGGACCGCGTGCCCGAGGGTGGCCTGGGCCTGCCGGGCGATGTTCTCCAGTTTCTCCACCCGATCCCGCACCGAATCAATGCGGGCCAGCAGTGTCCCCACGCCGACCTGCGGTCCCGTCTCCTCCACGCTGGCCCCGGAAAGGCGGCGGTACCGCTCCTCCAGCCGCTTCAGACGCGTCTGCAGGTCCAGTTGCCAGACGATGTTGAGCAGGGCCAGCAGGGTAACGGCGATGATCCAGATCAGTTGAGTTGTCTCCATAGCCATTCTCCGTGAAGAATCAGGGCAACGGACAGCAACTACCGGGCGCTGATGGGAAATCCGCCTCCATGGGCACGTTGTGTCCAGCGTCGGTCCACGCCGATGCCCCCGGTTGGCGAAGTGGGCCAGCCCGTAAACGGCCTGGCTGAGGTTGCGCAGGGCACTGGAAGCGCCCTCTCCCTTCGGGGGTCTTTCGGAAACCCGGGTTGCCTGGGTGGAGAGGGGCGCTCTCGCGCCTCGTCTTTGCCTGAGCCTGGCCGTTGACGGCCAGGCGGAAAGGCTGGGACACCCCCAAGGCCTGGGGCGAGCGACTTCAGTCGGCCCAGACCACTACGGCCGGCGGCCCAGTGTCACCGGGATGGCTATCTCCCTCCCTTCCCGCTCTACCGTCAGGACCACCCGGTCGCCGGGGCGGTAAGCGGAGAGGACGTCCGCCAGGGGGCGGCTGGGGCTCACAGGCCGACCGTCCACTTCCCGGATCAGGTCTCCTACCCTGAGACCTGCCCCTTCGGCGGGACTCCCGGGGATGACTTCCTGCACCTCCGCCCCGCGCGGCCGCTGGATGTACCGGATACCCAGGTACGGCCGCTCCTCCGGGACCGGCGTGACCTCCGGCGGGAACTCCGGGGTGGGGATGATGGGCACCGGGATTTCCCATTCCGGCGTCGCTTCCGGCCGCGCGGTGGCGCGCCCCAGGCTGAACCCGGCCGCGCCGCCCACCACCAGGCCCAGCGAGCAACAGACCAGCCCCAGCACCAGAATGCCGACCGCGATTGCGATCATCTGCCATCCGGTCCATCTCACCCGATTCTCTTCCATAGTTTCCCTCCTTTGCCCCCTGCCCCCCCGCTCCTCTGCCCCCCTGCCCCCCTGCCCCCCTGCCCCCCTGCCCCCCTGCTCCTCTGCTCCTCTGCTCCCCCGCTTCCCCGCTCCCCTGCTCCCCGTCCTACCGCTCCGCCTGCTGCCATACCCGGCCGTACTCCCCCAGAAAGGCCTGGGCGACCTCCGCATTGTGGATGATGAGCAGGTTCTCGTCGTTGTCCTTCTCGGCGTTGCCGCTGAAGTTATACGAACCCAGGACAACGGTCTCCCCGTCCACGATGAACACTTTGTGGTGCAGGAGATACGGGTTCCCGTCCTTCCACACAGGGATGCCCGCCTCCTTCAGCCGGTCGTACTGCCCGTACGCGGCGTCGGCGCTCCGCCCTTCCACTACGCCCTCCACAGAGACCCCGCGGCGGGCCAGGCGGATCAGCGCGTCGGCGATGTCCGAACTGGTGAACGAGAAGGCCATAAAGCGCACGCTCTCCCGCGCGGCGGAGAGGACGGGGATCAGGCGGCTGGCGACTTTGTCTTCCGGTGCGAAGTAGACCTCCAGGGGAACCCGGAGCGACTTCTCCGGCACTTCTATCATCACAGCGGGATACGGGGTATTCTTCGGGGATCGGGGGCCGAACTGCCCGTTGAACAGTTCCTCAAACTCTGTGGCGTAGTTTACCGCCAGATGAGACGACGCGATGAGGACGGCATTGTTGTTGTTCCGATAAGTGCAGTTCACGGTGAGGTTCCAGGAGCCGGTCCAGACCCAGGTGTCGTCCACGACGACGAACTTGTTGTGCATAATCCCGCCGTCCTTCGGCCGAACGGTGACGGGTACCCCGGCGCGGCGTAACCGGCCCACCATCTCCTCATCTTCGTACTCGCCGTCGGTGACCAGGCGGACCCGGACGCCCCGCCGGTGCGCCCGCAGCAGAGCATCGGTGACCGTGGGGAGGTTCAACTGGTAGGCCGCCACGTCCACCCGCCGCTGGGCCCGGTCTATCAGGTCCACCAGTTGCAGGTCCACACTGCCGGTATGGAGGGCGGGGTCATCGGGATAGCGGGGAGTGGTGAAGTAGACGGCAATCCAGTCCCCGGCGACGGTGTCCGTGATCCCCTCTCCACCCCCCAGCAGGTCAATCCCGACGAACTCCCGCAGCGCCCAGGCCAGCAGGAGGAAGAGAATCAAAATGAGAACGCTCCGCCACGTCCAGTTTACGGTTCGGGTGCGTCGTGCCATAGCTCCTCCTCGGTCAACAGTCTTTGAAGGGCCGCCGCCTGCTCCTCCGGCAGCATCTCCCCGACCCGACGGGCCAGGGCCCGCATCTGCTGGCGCAGCGCGGCCAGGCGGGCCTGGGCCTCTGCGGGGGACGCGCCGGCCTCCCGCACAATCGCTGTCGCCCGCGCGATGCCCCAGTCCAAGAGGTGACGGGCTGCCGGGTCCACCAGGTCGGCCGTGAGCGCTTCATCCTCCAGCAGGCGCTCCACGGCGCTCTGCAGGACCTCATCCAGTGCCGCATTCCGCGAGGGCCCCACCGGCGAGGCTTCCTCGGCCGGGGGTACCTCTGCCGGAGGGGCCGATGCGGCTGGAGAGGGCATCTCCCGCCGACGCAAACAGCGAATCATTTTCTGCCAGAACCGTACCGGAGACACAGCGAACTCCTGAATTCCTCACACAAAGACACAGAGACACAAAGATTTTGAGTCTTTGATTCTTCGTATCTTTGATTCTTCGTGTCTTTGTGTCTCTGTGTGAGATTCATCACCCCAGATAATCCCGCAGTTTGCGGCTGCGAACGGGGTGGCGCAACTTGCGCAGGGCTTTGGCCTCAATCTGACGGATGCGCTCCCGGGTGACCCCCAGTTCCCGTCCAACTTCCTCCAGGGTGTGGGACCTCCCATCCCGCAGGCCGTAGCGCAGTTCCAGGACAGCCCGCTCCCGTTCGTTCAGCACATCCAGCGCGCTGCGAATCTGTTCTTCCAGCAGGTGTCGGGAGGTGGCGTCGTCGGGGGGAGGGATGCTTTCGTCCTCAATGAACTCGCCCAGGTTCCCGCTCTCTTCCTCCCCGACCGGTGTTTCCAGAGAGACCGGCTCCTGGAAGAGGCGGAGGATGGCGCGGATTTTGGCTGTGGCCTGCCGGAGGTGATGCTGGACGTTCGCCGGGAGGGGTTCGCCGGTCTCCATCGCCCGGCGGATGATACGGGCGTCCTCCTCTTCCAGCATCCCCATCTCCAGTGCCAGTTCTTCTGGCGCAGGTGCCCGACCGTACTGCTGGGTCAACTGCTGCTGCAGCCGGGCCATCCGGCTCATCGTCTCCACCATGTGGACGGGAATACGGACGGTGCGGGATTGGTCGGCAATCGCCCGGCTGATGGCCTGACGGATCCACCAGGTGGCGTAGGTGGAGAACTTGAAGCCCTTGGTGTGGTCAAACTTGCGGATGGCCCGCAGGAGGCCCAGATTGCCCTCCTGGATGAGGTCCAGGAAGGCGATGCCCCGACCGATGAACTTTTTGGCGATGCTGACGACGAGCCGGAGGTTGGCCTGGATGAGGTTCTGCTGGGCCTCGGCGGCCCGCCCGTCCACATCGGCCCAGGCCAGGGCCAGGGCCTCTTCGGGAGGGGCAAACCGGCGCATCCGGCGCGCGCTGGGCAGACGGCCCTCCCGGACCCAGTGGTCTCGCAGAAGGTCCAGCGTGGCCTCCGGGAGGAGCAGGAGGTAGATCAGCAATTCCATCATCAGACGGGTCAGGTCGCCGCCCTGCCCGTCCTTCACGGAGGCGTCGGTCGCTTCCAGGAACTCATAGGTATACGACCGGATGGGCGGCAGTGATTGGTGATGAAGGGTGCGCGCTTCCTGGATAATATTTGCGAAGTCCGGCGGGGAGATGCCCGCCGCCCGGCATGCCTGGACGATGTCGTCCCATATGGCCAGCCCATTGCGGACCAGTTGCCCCCATACGTCCCGGTGGGTGGGGGGGCGGCGCAGGCGCTTTCGGGCCCGCTCCCGGGCATCCGCCAGAAACGTCGCGGCCTCCCGGATGGTGGAGAGCCACATCTCCTGGTGCGGCTCCAGGAGGGCCACCTGACCAATATCCCACAGGTAGGCCCGGACAGGGTCCGCTGCCGGTTCCTCCGACTCCATCAGCGTTTCCAGTTGGTCCAGGTCTTCCAATTCTTCCACCGTTGGCTCCTCTTCCAGGGCCAACTCGTCCAGAACCAGGTCGTCTGGCAGGAAGAGTTTCTCGTCCTGCGTACTTTTTGGGGAAGATGAGGCCCGATTCATCGGGGTCATCGGGATTCTCCTTCAATGAAGGGCGTCTCCACCCCGGTGGATGAGAGTGCCCAGCAGCGATTGTACAGAGCCTGTTGAACCCGCAGGAGGGCGCGGGCGTTTTCCTCCAGCGCCTGACCGTATCGGTCCACCTCCAGCGGCGGGGCCTCTTCGGTCAGTGCCCGCAATTCCGCCTTGCGACGCCGGAGGTTCCGTTCCCGGAGTCGCAGGGCAGTCTGGATGCCCTCCCGCAACCATTGTTCGTCGGAGAGGTCGGACGGCGGCTCTGGGAGACCGTCCAGCCGGAATATAACGGCCCCCGGCAACCGCTCCCGCAACAGGGACAGGTCGGCAATGCCTTCTACCAGCATCTCCTCCCAGGCCTCCAGCGCGGCCCGGCAGGCCGGGTCGTTGAAATCGCCGGGCCGGAGGGGCGGGATGTCCCATTCCGCCAGGGTCCGGTTGACCGCATCCAGCAGCCAGGGCTGGTGCAGGAACGTCGCCAGACAGTAGCCCTCCAGGTCGGCGATCATGCCACCCCGTTGCCCTTCGGGGCTCACCACGACCGGTGTGCGCTGGGCGGCCTGACGTTCCGCCTCGTAGAGGCGGGCCAGCACCGTACGGGCATCCAGGCGCAGCGCGCGGGCCACTTTCTGGGCGTAGGTCTCCCGCTCCACCGGGTCGCCCACGTCCCGCAGGAGAGGGAGCATCGCCTCCACCACCCGGGCCCGCCCTTTAGCGTCCTCCAGGTCCGTCTGGCGGAGGAGTTGTCCCAGGACGAACTCCACCACCGGCAGGGACTCCCGGATCAGGACGGGCCACCGGTCCGGGTCCTGGCGGATCAGGTCGTCGGGGTCGTGACCGGCGGGGAGGGTGAGGACACGGATTTCGGCGCCCAGCCGTCGCTCAAAGCCCACCAGCCCCCGGGGGTTGAAGATGGGGGTCAGTTCCCGGTCCATGGCCTCCCGCGCCACCTCCAGGCCGCGCAGGGTGGCCTGGACGCCCGCCGCGTCCGGGTCCAGCGCCAGGATGAGGCGGCGGGTGTACCGCTTCAGGAGGCGGACCTGGGTCTCGGTGAGCGCGGTGCCCATCTGGGCGACGACATTCCCGAAACCGGCCTGATGGGCCTGCATCACGTCCATGTACCCTTCTACGACGACGACGCACTCCTCCCGACGGATGGCGTCCCGGGCCATATCCAGGCCGAAGAGCAACCGTCCCTTATCAAAGAGGGGGGTCTGGGGGGAGTTGATGTACTTGGGGACCCCGTCGGCTTCCAGCGTGCGGGCGCCGAACCCAACGGTCGCTCCGTGGGGGTCGCGAATGGGGATCATCAGCCGGTCACGGAAGCGGTCGTAGGTGGAACCGTCCTCCCGCTCCACCAGCAGGCCGGCACGAATCAGTTCGTCCGGAGTGAAGCCGCGCCCGGTCAGATAGGCCCGCAGCGCGTCCCAGGCCGGCAGGCTATAGCCCAGTTGGAAGCGAAGAACGGTCTCTGAGGAAAGGCCGCGACGGGCGAGATACTCCCGCGCCCGGGCCGCCTCGGGGGCGTGGAGGAGCAGGTGGTGGTAATAGCGGGCGGCCTCGGCGACGGCGGCCTGCAGGCGGGTGTTTTTCTCGTCCATCCGGGCCTGTTCCGGGGTGCGGGGCCGCAGGACGACTCCGGCGCGGCGGGCCAGTTCCTCCAGGGCGGTGGCGAAATCCCAGCCCTCCCGCTTCATCACAAAGGTGAAGATGTCCCCACCCTCGCCGCATGCGCCGAAGCAGTGCCAGCGCTGGGAGTCGGGGAAGACGTAGAAGGAGGGGGTCTTTTCCGCGTGGAAGGGGCAGAGGGCGCGGTAGTACCGCCCCGCCTTCTGGAGGGGAACGTAGGCGCCGATGACATCCACGATGTCCAGACGCTCTTTGATTTCGTCCACCACGCCCATAGGGTCTCCCCCTGCCGCCTGTATTCTACCTGATAGCGGCAAAGGAGGCAAGTGAGGTTCTGAGGGGGGCGGCGGCGGCCGCAGGCCGCCGCCGCAAAATCCCCGGGTGCTCTTGACATCAGCCGGGAATGGGAGATAATGTACCGTGGGATGGTCAGCGGCGGCTGTGCTACGAGCCGGGGGACGGTTCAGTACGTCGCGGCCCTGCCGCAAGCCTGGTCGTCTTCAGGAGGAGAATGCCATGAAACGCGCGGTCAGCATCAGCCTGGGGAGTTCTTCCCGCGACAAGCGGGTGATCGTCACCTTTCGGGGCGAGCCGGTCTCCATAGAGCGAGTCGGCACGGACGGCGATGTGGAGAAGGCGCGCCGCCTCTTTGCCGAACTGGACGGCAAAGTGGACGCTTTCGGCGTTGGCGGGGTGGACCTGTATATCCGCCTGGATGACCGGGAGTACCCGCTACGGGCCGCCTTCTACCTGGTCCAGGACGTCCGCCAGACGCCGGTGGTGGACGGCCGGGGGCTGAAGCACACATTGGAGCGGCGCGTTTTTGAGCGGGCCCGACCGTTCCTGGAGGAGGCCCCCCGCTTCCGGCGCGCGTTCGTCCCGGTGGCGGTGGACCGCATCGGGCTGGCCCAGGCCGTCAGCGAGGTCGCCGACGAGGTCATCTTCGGCGACCTGATGATTGCCCTGGGCATCCCCATCCCTATCCGCGGCCTGCGCAACTACAAGCGGGTCGCGCGGGTGCTGATGCCCTTCGTCAGCCGCTTCCCGATGAGCATGCTCTTCTACGGCAGCGAGGGGACGGAGAAAGAGCACGAGCCGAAATACCGTCGCTTCTGGGAACAATCGGACCTGCTGGCCGGAGATTTTATGTTTATGAAGAAGTACCTGCCCGAGAGCCTGGAGGGGAAGTGGGTGGTGACCAACACCACCACGGCCGACAACGTGGAGATGCTGCGGGCGCGCGGGGCCCGACTGGTCATCACCACCACGCCCCGGTATGAGGGGCGCTCCTTCGGCACCAACGCGCTGGAGGCCGCCCTGACGGCCTACGCGGGCAAGGGTCGCCCCCTTACCGAAGGGGAACTGAACGAGTTGATTGACGAGTTGGACCTGCGGCCGACGGTGGAGTGGCTGAACCGGTAGGGAAGTGGAACACGCCTGACGCAGTTTGCCAACTTTTCTCTTTTCTGCTACTATTGGAAAAAGCGCACCTGAACTGGCAGGGAAGCAGTCTCTCAGGGGGAAGCCCTTATGAGCGCAACGATAACCGTAAAACTGGAACGCGAGTTGTGGGAACTCTTCCGGCCCTTTTACCAGTACCCTGACCAGGCCGTGAAAGAGATTGCTGTGCTGGAATTATACCGTCGGCGGGAAATATCCAGCGGCAAGGCAGCGGAACTGCTGGGTATGGAACGGACTGAGTTTATCCGCTACGCGGCCCGTCTGGGAATCCCTTTCTTCGAACTGGATGAAACTGAATTGGCCGAAGAGATCCGTAGGGCGGAGATGTAAAAAACATGCTCGTCGTTGCGAACTCCAGCCCGTTCATTGCTTTGGAAAGAATAGGGTATTTGCATCTGCTCTCCGCTCTGGCCGAAAAGGTGCGCATCCCACCAGCAGTTCGGCGGGAAGTCTTCGGCTCTGAACCGCTGCCAGCCTGGGTTGAAGAGGTCTCCCTGCAGCAACCTTTAGCCCCGCTAATGGCTGCTATGCGTTTAGGGCCTGGCGAACGAGAGGCCATTGCTTTGGCTGTAGAGTTGGGTGCTGACGAGATTATCCTGGATGACCTGTCCGCCCGCCGAATGGCTACATCTCTGGGGATACCCGTAATTGGCACATTAGGATTGCTGTTACGGGCGAAGAAGCGTGGCCTGGTTCGCGAGGTCAGGCCGCTGATAAAGGCACTACAGTCACAAGGTTTCCGAATCTCAGAGCGAGTTCTCTCCGGCATATTGGCTGCTGCTGGAGAAGAGACACGGGAGGAGGTTAGATGACACCGATTCGTACCCTTCGGCTGATCGCGCTCCAGCGCCAGCAGCGCCGCCGCACCCGCGCCCGTACCGGCACCGGCGCTCTGGTGCGGGTCGTCGGCGTCATTGTGCTGGCCGCCATCACCCTCAACCTGGCGGCCTTCTCCGGCGTCGTCGGCGGCGCGGCGGCCCTCTACTCCTCCATCGCCCGCGAGTTGCCTGACCCCGAAAAGATTGAGTTTGTGGAGCAGGAATTTGAGACCACCCGCATCTACGACCGGACCGGGCAGGTCCTGCTATGGGAGATTATTGACCCTCACGCGGGCGACAGGGTCTGGGTGCCGCTGGAGGAGGTGCCGGAACATCTCATCTGCGCCACTGTCGCCATAGAAGACCGGACGTTCTGGGAAAACCCCGGGATCAACCCGCGCGGCATCCTGCGTGCCTTCTGGGCCAACATCCGGGGCCAGCAAATCCAGGGCGGATCCTCCATCACTCAGCAGTTGATCAAAAACGTCCTCATCCCGCCCGAGGAGCGGGTCGTCAGCAAGGAAGGGCCGAAGTGGCGGGACTATGCCCGGAAGGTCAAAGAAGTCCTCCTGGCCCTGGAAATCACCCGCCGCTACGACAAAGAGAAAATCCTGGAATGGTACCTGAACACTAACTTCTACGGCAACCTGGCCTACGGGATTGAGGCCGCCGCCCAGGTCTACTTCGGCAAACATGCCAGTGAACTCAACCTGGCAGAGGCAGCGACGCTGGCCGCGATCCCCCAGTTCCCTCAACTGAACCCCTTTGATGACCCGATTGAGGCCCGCAGGCGCCAGAACCTGGTCCTGGACGCGATGATCCGGCAGGGATGCATTGCCGAGGCGCAGGCGGCAAGGGCCAAGGTGGAGCCCTGGCGGCTGGCCTCTCCCACCGAACAGTTTAACTTCAAGGCCCCCCACTTCTCCGTCTACGTCCGCAATGAACTGGAGAAGATGTTCGGCGCAGACATGGTCTACCGGGGCGGCCTGCGGGTCTACACCACGCTGGACTATAATCTCCAGCAACAGGCGGAGTGCGTCGCCCGGGCCCAGATTCGCCGTCTCTCCGGCGAGGACGAGCAGAAGGTCATAGAAGAGGCGCTGGCCTCCGGCTGTGAGGCCGCCCAGTACCTCCCGCCCCTGCGGGCCGCCAGCCGGGGCAAAGACCACCACGTCACCAACGCCGCCGTCGTCGTCCTGCGGCCCGGGACGGCGGAGATTCTGGCTATGGTGGGCAGTCTGGACTACTGGAACGAGGCCATCGCCGGGCGGTACAACGCCGCGCTGGGCCTGCGCCAGCCCGGCTCCTCCTTCAAACCGTTCACTTACGTGACCCTGCTCTCCCAGGGATACACCGCCGCGCAACTTTTCTGGGATGTCCGGACGGCCTTTCCGCAACCGGGCCAGCCCCCATACGTCCCCGAAAACTACGACCGGAAGTATCACGGCCCCCAACGGCTGCGGCTGGCCCTGGCCCGCTCCTACAATATCCCCGCCGTCGCCGCGCTGCAACTGGCAGGCGTGGATAACGTCATCCGCACCGCGCACAAAATGGGCATCAACAGCCTGGACCGGGGGACCGAGTACTACGGCCTCAGCCTCACCCTGGGCGGTGGCGAGGTGAGCCTGCTGGATATGTCCTACTCTTTCTCCGTCTTCGCCAACTACGGGAAGATGATCGGAAAGCCCACGACCCCTAAGGGGCCCGGTTACCGGGACCTGGACCCGGTCGTCATCCTGCGGGTGGAGGACCGGAACGGTCGGGTGCTCTATGAGTACAAGCCCGAAGAGCGGCAGATTCTCTCCCCGCAACTGGCCTACCTGATGATCAGCATCCTCTCCGACCGGCAGGCCCGCTGGGCCGCCTTCGGTCACCCGAACTCGCTGGAACTCTCCGGCGACCGTCCAGCGGCCGCGAAGACCGGCACCACCAACGACTTCCGGGATAACTGGTGCATCGGCTTCACGCCCCAGATTCTCACCGGCGTCTGGATCGGCAACTCCGACAACTCCGAAATGGCCAACCTCCCCGGCTCCGAGGGCGCCGCGCCCATCTGGCACGCCGTAATGGAATACGCGCATAAAGACCTGGAGATTCTCCCCTTCCAGCGTCCCGAGGGGTTGGTGGAGCGGGAAATCTGCGCCACCAGCGGCGAAATCCCCACTGCGGATTGTCCATGCCCTCGCACCAAGGAACTCTTCATCCCGGGCACGGAGCCCGAGCCCAGTTGCAACTTCTACCAGAAACTGCGGGTCAATCGGGAGACGGGGCGGCTCTGCACCGTCTTCACCCCGCCCGAACTCTGTGAGGAGCGAGTGTACGAGGTCTATCCGCCGGAAGCGGCCGACTGGCTGGCGAGCCTCCCCGAGGACCAGCGTCCCCCGCTCCCACCCACCGAGTACGACACCGTCTACGGCCCCGTCCTGGCGGACGCCGATGTCATTATCACCGAGCCGCAGCCGTATGCCTACGTGGGCGGCGACGTCATCACTATCACTGGAAGCGCCAAAGGCGGCGATTTTGCTTTCTACCGCATTGCCGTTGGCCAGGGGATGAACCCCACCGAGTGGGTGCAGATCGGCCCCGACCACTACAACCAGGTGGACCACAACGTCCTGGAGTACTGGTACGTGGCGGGCTTTGAGGGCCTCTACACCATCCAGTTGACGGTGGTGGACCACAGCCAGGCCGTCCGCCAGTATGCCATCCAGGTAACGGTGGACCACACTCCGCCGACGGTGAAACTGACCAACCCGGAGCCAGGCAAAGAGTACACCTTTGGCAAGGACGAGTGGGTCAACGTTAACGCCGACGTCCAGGACAACTACGCCATCGCGCGGGTGGAGTTCTACCGCAATGACGAGGCAGAACCCTTCTCCGTCCGCACCATCCCGCCCTACAACGTCAACTGGTGGATCAAAGAAGTGGGCGAACAGCGCTTCCGTGCCGTCGTCTACGATGCGGCGGGTAACCGCGCGGAGTCCGAGGTGGTGAAGATAAAGGTGAAGCCGAAAGAAGGACAGCCGTAACTTTTTATCCGTTCGGAGTCCGGCATCGTCTGTATCTTTCAAATGGAACACGGATGGACACGGATAATACGGGTTTTCACGGATTTTGCTCCGTGCCGATCCGTGAAACCCGTGTTTAGCCGTGTCCGATTTCCAAACTGTCCGGGAGACGGCACAACGGGCGGTGGAATATGGGAAGGCCATCCTCCAGTTTGTCCAGCAAAACCTGGCGTGACGCGCCTCAGTGGGGTTCGGTGGAGCGCTTTCTGGACAAGGTGCGTTTGTTGAATCCCCGGCTGGTGTTGCTCTTCGGTTCTCTGGCGACGGGGGATTTTACCCAATACAGCGACGCTGATGTCCTGGTGGTTCTGGAACAGCCCGCGGACTGGCAGACCGTCTACCAGTGGAGCGACGGGGTTGTCCAGCCCGTGGTGGTGACCTGGGAGGAGGCCATCGCTCGGGTGGAGGAAGGAGAACCCTTCTTCTATGAAATCCTGACGGAGGGGAAAGTGCTCATGGACCGGGGCGGGGCCTTCCGCCAGTTGCGCCAGCGGTCGGCCATTGCGGCCCGAAGGCGGGGGTTGGAACGCACCCCCTACGGCTGGCGCTGGAGGGAACAGAGATGATCACCCGGGTGCGGATTCAAGGGTACAAGTCCCTTCGGGACGTGGAGATTCGGCTCCGGCCTCTGACGGTCATTATCGGACCGGTTGCTATTTCCTTTCATCATCTAACGGAGTGAACACCATGCCAGCCATACCCCCTGCAATCCTCAAAAAACTCTACGTCAAAAACTCCTTGCGGGCCGAAGGGGACGGTTTCGTCCTCTCCCTGCAGAACACCATCGCCCCCGGCGTCATCCAGGGCTTCAAGGGGTTGACGCTGGACGGGAAGGCGGTGCCGCTGGAAAGGGTGAGCATCCACCAGCCCGACGGGACGGTCGTGTCCGCCGGGGCCATCTCGGAGCAGAACCCCGTCCTCTTCCCCCTGGGGGCCATCGTGACGCTCCGGATCAGCGGGGTCCCGCTGAGCCCTGGCAACCACCAGGTGGGCATCCGCGTGGTGGTGAAGGACGTGGGCCCGCTGGAAATCCCCGTCGCCGATAAGGTAGAGTAGACCGCCCCCCTCAGGTGACCGTCACCTGCCAGGTGACGGTCACCTGATTCCTGATTCCTTGCCCGTATCCCCTTTGACAAATCTCCTCACTTGTAGTATAATTTCTCTAAACTAAACACCCGTAGACTATTTTTCCCGATGTCCGTCCGCTATGCTCTTCTGGGACTGCTGGCCCAACAGCCGCGCCACGGCTACGAACTGCGCGCCGCCTTTGAGGCACTGGTCGGCGGCCGGGACACCTGGGAGGTCAAGCCAGGCCAGGTCTACGCCACGCTGGAGCGGCTCGCCGAGGCCGGGCTGGTGGCCGAGGTCGGTGTGGAGAAAGAGGGCGGGCCGGAAAAGCGCATCTACGCCCTCACTCCGGCCGGGCGAGAGGCTCTCCATGAGTGGTTCCGTGCTGGCGTCGTCGGCGATCACCAGCGGGATGAGTTCTTCGTCAAACTGATGGTCGGTCTGCTGGTGGAGGGGACCGACCTGCACCGCCTGATCCAGGTCCAGCGGGCCACCCTGTACCAGGAACTGCACCGCTTCACCCGCCAGCGGATGGAGGCCGACCCCCAGAGAGAACTGGCCTACGTCCTCTTCCTGGACAAGGTGGTGATGCACCTGGAGGCCGACCTGCGCTGGCTGGATATGGTGGAGGCCCGGCTGGAGGAAGTCCGACAGCAGCCTGTCCCGCAGCCGGAGCCCCGCCCCCGCGGCCGCCCACCCAAAACCCGTTCGTCATAGCCACGAATTTACACGCATTTCTTGCAAACTTGCACTCTTGCATCCTGCATCTTGCATCCTGCATCCTGCATCTTGCATCTTGCATCTTGCATCCTGCATCCTTAAAGGAGTCACCCATGCCCATCATCCAGACCGAAAACCTGACCAAAATCTACGGCACCGGAGATACTGCCGTCGTTGCCCTGGACCACGTCAATATGGCTGTGGAGCAGGGGGAGTTCCTGGCTGTGATGGGGCCCAGCGGCTGCGGCAAATCCACCCTCTTGCACCTCGTTGGCGGGCTGGACCGCCCCACCGGGGGGCGCGTCCTGCTGGATGGCCGCGACCTGACGGGTTTGCGGGATGACGACCTGGCCGCGCTCCGCCGCCGCCGCATCGGTTTCGTCTTCCAGTTCTACAACCTCATCCCGGTGCTGACCGCGCTGGAGAACGCCGCGTTGCCGCTCCTGCTGGACGGGGTGAGGCCCGCAGAGACCCACCACCGGGCCGCCCAGTGGCTGGAGCGTCTGGGGCTGGGCGACCGCCTCCACTACCGTCCGGACCAACTCTCCGGTGGGCAGCAACAGCGGGTGGCGATCGCCCGCGCGCTGGTCGCCGAGCCCGACCTCATCCTGGCCGATGAGCCCACCGGCAACCTGGATTCCCGCGCCGGCGACGAGATCGCCGCGCTCCTGCGCCGCATCGCCTCGGAGTGGGGGCGGACGATTCTGCTGGTCACCCACGACCCGCGCGTCGCGGCCCACGCCGACCGCATCCTCTTCCTGAAGGACGGGCGCATCATAGACGAGACGCGCCTGGCCGGGACCGGCGAGGAGGAGGCCCAGACCCTCCGTGCCCGAATGGAGGCCTTGTGAAACCGCAAAGGCCTTGTGAAACCGCAAAGAACGCAAAGAGCGCAAAGAATTTTTGGAATCTTTGCGTCCTTTGCGCCCTTGCGGTTGATTGATTTCAGGGAGGAAAGTATGCGCGTGCAACTGATGATGGCTCTGCGGTACCTGCGCGGCCGGAAACTCCGCTCCGCGCTGACCACTCTGGCGGTGGTCTTCGGCGTGGCCGTCCTTTTCGGGATGAACTCCCTTCTGCCCACCCTGACCCAGGCCTTCCGCCAGACGGTGCTGGCGACGACCGGCAAGGTGGACCTGATCTTCACCAGCGTGACGGAGGGGACGTTCTCCGCCGACTGGATGGAGGTGGTGCGAGGGGTGGACGGCGTCGCCGGGGTGACGGGCTCCCTGCACCGCAATGTCCTGCTGCCGCCCGCGCTGGCGGGCCGGGCCGGGGTGAACGCCCTCACGCTGGTGGGGGTGGAGCCGGAGGTGGCGGCGCGCCTGCGCCACTACCCGCTGCGGGAGGGACGCTTCCTGACCCCCGACGACGGCGACGCCATTGTGATCTCGCGGGGACTGGCGGACAAACTCGCCCTCTCCGTCGGCGACACGTTGACGCTTCCTTCGGCGACGGGCACGACGGACTTTGAGATCGTCGGCGTTCTGGACGTGCCCTCCCTTCCGGGGACGGAGGAGGTCTACGTCCCCCTTCCGGCGGCCCAGCGACTGCTGGGGATGCCCGGCCAGATCAACGTCATAGAGGCCGTGGTGAAGCCGGGGGTGGACCGGGAGGGGGTGGAGAGGGCGGCCCTGGCGGCCCTGGGCGACACGTTCAAGCCCGAGCCGCCGGAGATGGGGGAGGAACTGCTGGCATCGCTGCAGATGGGTGAGATTGCCTTCGCCCTCTTCGGCGTGATGGCTCTGGCCATTGGCGCGTTCATTATCCTGAACACCTTCCGCACCGTCGTGGTGGAGCGGCGGCACGACCTGGGGATGCTCCGGGCCGTCGGCGCGTCCCGGCGGACCGTCGTCGGCCTGGTCTTGGCGGAGAGTCTGCTCCAGGGGGTCTTCGGGACGGCGTTGGGGCTGGTCGGCGGCTACGGGCTGGCCTGGCTGCTCTTGCTGATGGTCCGGCCAACGATGCAGCAGTACCTGCGGATGGAGGCGACCACGCCGGTCCTGACCCTGCCCAACCTGCTGACCGCCGTCGTCCTGGGAATCGGGGCGACGCTGGCGGGGGGGCTGCTGCCGGCGCTCTCGGCGGGGCGGGTGACGCCGCTGGAGGCGCTCCGGCCCGTGGTCCCCGGCGCCTACGAGCGCGCGGCCCGCAGGCGGGGCATCGCGGGCGCGGTCCTGCTGGTCCTGGCGGCCCTGGCGCTCCTCATCGGGGACTTCAACCTGGCCGCGCTGGGGACGTTGCTCTTCCTGGTCGGGCTGGTGCTGGTGGCCCCCGCGCTGGTGAGCCCGCTGGCCCGTCTCTTCGGGCGCCTGCTGGCCCTCCTCTTCGCCCGCGAGGGACGGCTGGCGGAGGGGAACCTGGCCCGGCAGCCCAACCGGGCCGCCGTCACCGCCTCGGCGCTGATGGTCGGTCTGGCGATGATCCTGGCCCTGGCCGGGATGGTCTCCTCCCTCTTTGACGGCTTTATGAATTACCTGGACCACTCGCTGCACACCGACTTCCTGCTGATGCCCGCGTCGCTGGTGCTGGGCGGGGGGAACGTCGGCGCGGGGCCGGAACTGGTGGAGGCCGTCCGGGCGGTCCCCGGCGTGACCGGCGCAACGACCCTGCGGCTGGGCACGGCGGCCGTGGACGGTGCAACACTGCAGGTGGTCGGCGTGGACCCGGAGACCTACCCCCGCCTCTCCGGCCTGGTCTTCCGCTACGGCGACCCCCAGGAAGCCTTCGCCGCGCTGGGTCGGGAGCGGGCGATCATCGTCAACGGCGTCTTCGCCGCTCAGTGGCAGGTCCGGGTGGGGGACGTCCTGACCCTTCAGACGCCGGAGGGGAAGCGGGAGTACCGGGTGGTCGGCGTCGGCTCCGATTACCTGAACGCCAAGTTGGCCACGGGCTACATCTCCCAGGCCAACCTGGAGCGAGACTTCCACCAGACGGCGGACTTGCTGGTGATGGTGGAGGCAGCGGAGGACGCCGACATGGCCGCGGTGGAGGCGAAGTTACGGGAAATCGTCGGGCGGTACCCGTCCTTCGTGCTGACGGAGTGGCGGTCGTTCCGGGAGGAGCAGCAGCGGGCCTTCAACCGGAGCATCTCCCTGCTGAACGTGATTATGGTGATGTTCGCGCTGCCGTCGCTTCTGGCGATGGTGAACACGCTGACAATCAACGTGATGGAGCGGACGCGCGAGATCGGCGTCCTGCGGGCGGTGGGGAGCACGCGGCGGCAGGTGCGGCGGATGATTGTGGCGGAGAGTCTGCTCCTGGGCGCGCTGGGGACGGCCTTCGGGATTCTGGCGGGCCTCTGGCTGGGGTACGTCCTGATGCAGGGGATGGACGTGAGCGGTTTCGTGATGCCCTACTACTTCCCGTATGCGGGCATTCTGCTGGCGGTGGCCGTGGGGCTGCTCATCGGCGTTGGGGCGGCGGTGCTGCCGGCGCGGCGGGCGGCCCGGCTGGATATTGTGGCTGCGCTCCGATACGAGTGATGGGGAGATGAGGGCCGGGGCGGGCCATTGGCCCGCCCCGGCCCATCCTGCCCGGCGGTGAAGAAAAGTTAGAGATGGGGTTTTGCGACGGTCAAAGGCCGCCGCAAGACCCCATCTCTCTATCATGGCGCGGTCAGGTAATCGCACGGGTGGAGAACATCCTTTAGATAGGCCCTTGGGATTGGCGCGAAGGAAAGGGGATGGTATAATACCTGCCATCACCGGGGAGAAACCTGAGTACCCCACCCATTCCCAATCGCGGTTGGTGCCATGAAAATCGGCATCCTATCCGATACCCACGACAATCTGAACGCGGTCCGGAAAGCCTGCGACCTCTTCGCTGCCGAGGGCATCTCCCTTCTGTTCCACTGCGGCGACGTCTGCGGGCCCGCCGTGGTGCAGGCACTGGAGGGCTTCACCGTCTACTTTGCCCAGGGGAACCGGGAGCGGATACCCGCCCTGAGGGAGGCAGTGGATGCCCTGCAGGGCGGACGGCTGGCCCTTCTGCACACCCTGACGCTGGACGGCCGCTCCATCGTTCTGGTTCATGGCGATGACAGCCACGCTCTGCGCTCTCTGATCACCTCCGGCACGTACACCTACGTGTTCCACGGCCACACCCACCGGCACCGGGATGAACGCCGCGGGCCCACCCGGGTCATCAACCCCGGCGCGCTGGGCGCTATGCGGTGGGAACCCTCTTCGGTCTGCACTCTGGACCTGGATACCGACGAGGTCAACTTCTACATCATCCCCTAAGGAGTTGAGTATGCCTGAACCGTCGTTCCGTTTCTCCACCACGCTGGAAGTGGTCTGGCGCGACCTGGACGCGCTGGGCCATGTCAACAACGCCGTCTACTTCTCCTATCTGGAATACGCCCGGATGAAGTACCTGCAGGAACTGGGCCTGGCCTTCCAGAGCCTTCAGGACGTGGGCATCATCCTGGCGGAGGCCGCCTGTACCTACCACGCTCCCCTTTCCCTGGGCGAGCGGGTGACCATCTGGGTACGGGTGAGCGAAATGCGCAATTCCAGTTTCGTCTTTGAGTACCGGATGGAAGGGGGCGACGGGCGACTGGTCGCCACCGCCCGCACTGTCCAGGTCTGCTACGATTACGCCGCCGGCCGCTCCGTCCCCATCCCCGACCGCTGGCGCGCTGCCATCACCGCCTACGAACCGGCTTTCCAGGAGGGGACATGACCACGACGCTGTTCCTTATCCGGCATGCCAGCAACGACTTGCTGAAAGAACACCGAATGGGCGGCCGGATGCCCGGCGTCCATCTGAACGAACAGGGCCGGGCGGAGGCAGCGGCGCTGGCAGACCGGCTGGCCCGCACCGACCTGGCCGCTGTCTACTCCAGCCCTATGGAGCGAGCCCAGGAGACGGCCCGGTTCATCGCCGACCGGCACGGACTGGAGGTCCGCATTCACCCCGGTCTGCACGAGGTGGACTGCGGCCAGTGGAGCGGTCAGCCGACGGACCGCCTGCGGGAAGACCCGTACTGGCTTCCTCTGCGCATCTACCCGGCCTGGGTCCCGTTCCCCGGAGGAGAAACCTCGTGGCAGGTACAGATTCGCTTTCTCTCCGCGCTGGAGGAGATTCGGGCCACCCACCCCGACCAGACCGTCGCCGTCGTCTCCCACGCCGACCCCATCCGGCTGGCGGTGGCCCATTACATCGGCCTGCCGGTAGACCTCTTCCGTCGGTTGCCGGCCTCGCCGGCCTCGCTGACGGTGGTGGCCTTTGACCCGTTGCCCCAGGCCCCGCACATCACCCGCCCTCGCCTGGTGTGTATCAACGATACGGCCCATCTGGAAGGGATGTAGGGGGTGTGTCCCGATTTTGTCGGGGGCGTCCGATTCAGCCCGGAGGACAGAAAAGAAGATTTTAAAGACGCCCCTGGCGGGCCGACGGGAATAAAAAGAATATATTTTTCATTGCGGCGGCGAAGCCGTCGCAATGAAAAATATATTTTCTTTATCCCTACGGGCGAAAAGGCCAGGGGCGAAAAGGCCAAATTTTAGGAAAGGCGAGCGAGGGCGCAGCGAACCCCTGCAGTGGGGTTGCTCGACAATTCTGGGACACACCCATGTAGGGGCAGGGCTTACCCCTGCCCCAACACGGAGGGAGCGATGAAAATAGAATGGACCGACGACCTGAGCACCGGCATCCCGGAAATGGACGAACAGCACAAACAGTTGATTGCCCTGCTGAACGAGTTCTACGACGCCGTGGAGCGGGGAGAGCGGGAAGAGGGCATCCGCCGTCTTTTTGACGGCGTAGACCGCTACACCGTTTTCCACTTCTCCGCCGAAGAAGCGTTCATGGAGCAAATCGGGTATCCCGAACTGGCGTCCCATCGGGAGACCCATGCCATGTTCCGGCGGGAGTACACGGCCGCGATGGAGAGGCACAAAGCGGGCGACCGGAAGGCCGTCCGGGACCTGGTGGCCTTCCTGTTCTCGTGGCTGTACACCCACATCAGCAAGACGGATAAGCGGTACGGCGTCTTCGCCCGTCAGGGCGCGGCCCAGAACTGACCCGCTGGAGGTTGTCATGCCAGAAGCGACCTTCCACTTCCCCGCCGACTTTCGCTGGGGCACCGCCACCGCCGCCCACCAGGTGGAGGGGAACAACACGAACAACGACTGGTGGGCCTGGGAGCAGGAAGAGGGCCGGATCAAAGAGGGGCACAGGTCGGGGCTGGCCTGTAACTGGTGGGAGAACGCCGAGGCGGATTTTGACCGCGCCGCCGAACTGGGCCAGAACGCCCACCGCCTTTCGGTGGAATGGTCCCGGGTGGAGCCGCGCGAGGGGTATTTTGACGACGCCGCTCTGGACCGCTACAGGGCCATGCTCCGGGCCCTGCGGGAACGAGGGCTGGAGCCTATGGTCACCCTGCACCACTTCACCAACCCGCTGTGGCTGGCCGAAATGGGCGGGTGGGAGAACCCCCGGGCCGTCTTCTTCTTTGAGCGCTACGTCGCCCGGGTGGTGGAGGCGCTGGGGGAGTTCTGCGACCTCTGGTGTACGGTCAACGAACCCAACGTCTACGTCTACATGGGCTACCTGGCGGGGGTCTTCCCGCCGGGGAAACAGGACTTCCGCGCCGGGATGCGGGCCGGGCGGCACCTGATGCGCGCCCACGCCCTCGCCTACCGCCGCATCCACGCGCTCCAGCCCCAGGCCCGGGTGGGATTCGCCCACAACCTGCGCATCTTTGACCCCGCCAACCTCCGCTCCCTGCTGGACCGCTGGGTCGCGGGCCTGCAGGACCGGGGGTACAACGAGGCCTTCCTGGCCGCCCCGACCCGGGGGCGCTGGCTCTTCCCCCTGGGCTTCGGTTTCGCCTGGCGACTGCGCGGGACCCTGGACTGGATTGGCCTGAACTACTACACCCGCGACCTGGTCGCTTTTGACCGCCGCCATCCCGAGTCTATGTTCGGCCGCAATCTCCATGCCCCGGACGCGGAACTGCTGGACGGCGGCTACGGGGAGTTCTACCCGGACGGCATGGCACGCGCGCTGAAGCGGCTCTCGTACCTGGGGCTGCCCATCTACGTCACCGAAAACGGCATCCCCGATGCCGACGACGACCAGCGTCCCCGTTACATCATCCTGCATCTACACCGTCTTTGGCGTGTCCTGCAGGGGTGCGTCCCCATCATGGGCTACTACCACTGGACGCTGGTGGATAACTTTGAGTGGGCGGAGGGGTGGACGCTGCGCTTCGGGCTGATAGAACTGGACCCGGAGACCGGACGGCGAACGTACCGCCCGTCGGCCCACCTGTATCGGGACATCTGCCGGGCCAACGCCATCACGCCGGAGATCATAGACCGGTACGCTCCCGCCTTGCGTCCGGTCCTGTTGCCATAAACGGTGGCGATCCAAACGTGCCAGGCACTTCCAGAAGTGTCTGGCACGTTCTTCTTGCCATAAACTGGTGGCGATAAACGGAGGCGGTCACCCCCGGGTTGACCGCCTCCGTCATTTCCCGGCCATTTCCACCACGCCGTCAGGGGCCACCGGGCAGACCCGTCCGCAGTGCGGGCAGCGGTACGCCCGGTCTGCCTCCACCATCCCCGTCTGGCCGCAACCCGGGCAGCGCAGGACCTCCCCCAGCGGCCGGACGCCGCCCCCTACCGGCCTCCCCGTTTTCCGCGCCCAGACCAGGTCGTAGTCCACCTGCCAGTACTGAGTCCGGACGTTCTCCAACGGCAGTCCGTCCAGAAGAGCCGCGAACTTCTGGCGGGGGAAGGCCCGGCCCGGCAAGAACAGGGCATCTCGACCCACCCGGTTGGTCACCAGGAGGACGCCCCCCGGCCGCAGGACGCGCACCATCTCCCCAAGCACTTCGCGTGGGTTGGGGGTGAATTCCAGCATCTCCAGAGAAGTGACCGCGTCAAAAGTGTTATCCGGGAAGGGGAGGACCCGGGCGTCCTGCCAGATGAGGGTCACCCGGTCGGCGTAGGGGCGGAGCAGGTGGACGGCGTGGGCCAGCATCCGGCGGGAGAGGTCCACCCCCACCACCTGCCCCTGGAAGCGGGGCTGGAAACAGAGTGCGCGGGGGAGCCGCCCGGTCCCCGTGCCCACGTCCAGCACGAACGGCTCAGGAATTCGCTCCAGGGCCATCGCCAGCGGCAGGCCCAGAAACCACTGTTCCGTCTCGGGGTCAAATCCCTTGATCCGTTCGTACGCGGAGGCAGCCCAGTCGTAGAGCAAGGCCACCACCCGGGGGCCCAGGTAGGACCCCTCGGCGATGACCAGTTGCCAGTAGAGGAAGGCCGCCAGCAGGATGACGCCGATCAGAATCCAGAGCCAGGGCATGCGAGAATGCAAGATTGCAAGAGTGCAAGAGTGCAAGAGTGCAAGAGATTGAATGGGACACGGGTGGACACGGATGGTATGGGTTTTTACGGATTTTTATCCGCGCTGATCCGTTAAAACCTGTGTTCATCCGTGTCCCGTTTTTACAGCGCCGATGCGGATAGGAGCATGGCGGCAGCCAGCCAGAATCCATACCGCCGGAGCCAGCCGGGGGCGCCCTCAGTAGTATTGGTCAGGAGTGGCGGCAGGGCCAGAAAAGCGACGAAGGGAACCGCCAGGGGGCGGTGGATCGCGATCAGGAGGAGCAGTGCGGCCAGGTAGCCGCCGACCCAGAGGGCCCGGCGGAGGGTTCTCGGAGAATCCTCTGTGCCGGATGCGGCCAGGGAGAGCGCTCCCGCCAGGGCCGCCGAGGGAAGGGCGAGGGGAGCGAAGACCAGGTGGCCGGCCAGCCAGCCCAGCCCCACCCGGAAGGCCAGCCCCGCGCCGGGACCAGCCCCCCCATGCCCCCCCGAGGCGAGGGCGACCAGTTGGGCAGAGGCCAGGATGCCCAATGTGAGCAGGAAAAAATCCCGGCCCAGTACAGCCGAGAGCGCCAGGGAGAGCAGAAGGCCGACCAGCGCGCTTCCCAGAGCCGGACCCGCCAGGGGGAGGAGGACCATCCGCCCCCAGGAGGTCAGTTGGGCCAGCCAGCGACCCAGATGGTCTGCTGGGGAGCCGGGGCGGGCATAGGGGAGGGCGGGTTCGTTTTCCCTCCCGGTAGCGGCACTGCTGGTGGAGGGGTGGGAAGGCTCATGCTTCCACCGCTGCCAGCGGCCCAGCGGGGTGGCCCAGTCAGTCGCCACCACGGCCAGCCAGAGTTCCCCCCAACCCAGTTCCACCAGGAACAGCGCCAGCATCAGCCGCGCGATGCCGACCAGGGTCGGCGGGTTGGCAGCGGCGGCCACCGCGCCGCAGACCGTCGCCCAGAGGGGGAGGAACCACATCGGCGGGGAGCCGGGGTGAACGGAGAGTCGGAGCAGTTTTCGGGTATGCGGATTCATCGCAGAACCAGTAGGGGCAGGGCTTGCCCCTGCCCCCTGGGGCGACCGCAAGGGCGCCCCTACACCGGGCAACCGCAGGGCTTGCCCCTGCCCCCTGGGGCGACCGCAAGAGTCGCCCCTACACCAGACGCCCGCTCTCAATAATCCGGGCCAGGAACTGGCGGGTGCGGGGATCCTGAGGACAGGTGAAAATCTGGTCTGGCGGGCCCTCCTCCACCAGCATGCCCGCTTCCATGTAGATGACCCGGTCGGCGACTTCGTGAGCAAAGCCCATCTCGTGGGTGACGATGATCATCGTCGTCCCTTCCAGGGCCAGGTCCTTCATCACTGCCAGCACTTCGCCGATGAGTTCCGGGTCCAGCGCCGAGGTGGGCTCGTCAAAGAGCATGACCTTCGGCTCCATGGCCAGGGCGCGGGCGATGGCAATCCGCTGCTTCTGCCCCCCGGAGAGGCGGATGGGGTGGACATCCTGCTTATCCAGTAGCCCCACTTTGCGCAGCAGTTCCCGGGCCTTCTCTACTGCCTGCTCCTTCGGCATCCCTTTTACAACTACCGGTGCCTCAATCACGTTCTCCAATGCCGTCTTGTGGGGGAAGACGTTAAAGTCCTGGAAGACCATCCCCGTCTTCAAGCGCAGGTCCCGCGCCCGGGCACGGGATTCGGGGAGAAGTTCGCCGTTAGCGGCCTCCACAGCAATCCCATCAATCTCTATCCGACCGCTGGTTGGCTCCTCCAGCAGGTTGAGGCATCGCAGGAAGGTGGACTTGCCGGATCCGCTGCGGCCAATGATGACCACCACCTCCTGCGGGTAGACCTCCAGGGAGATGCCCCGCAGGACGTGGAGGAGGCCGAACCACTTGTGGAGGTTCTGGACACGGACGATGGGGTTACCGTTCGTATGCATGGGCCATCCGTTTCTCCAGACGACTTTGCAGCCAGGAGGAGACGACGGTGAGAATCCAGTAAAGCGTCGCCGCCACCAGGAGCATTTCAATGAATTTGGCGTCCTTACGGGCCAGGCGGTTGGCCCGGAAGGTGATTTCCCAGACCCCCATCAGGGAGACCAGCGCCGAGTCTTTCTGCATGGCGATGAACTGGTTGCCCACATCCGGGATAATGATCCGGATGGCCTGGGGGAGGATGATGCGGCGGAGCATCTGCCAACGGGTCATCCCCAGCGCGGCGGCGGCCTCGTACTGCCCGTGCCCCACCGCCTGCAGGCCGGCGCGGAAAATCTCCGTCATATACGCGCCGTAGTTCAGGCTCAGCGCCAGGATGCCCGCTTGAATCTCGCTCAGGGTGAACACGTCGGCCAGTTGGGGGTACCCCAGGGCCTTCAGTTGCTGGCCGATTTGGGGCAGGCCCAGGTAGATGAAGTAGACCTGGATGAGGAGGGGAGTCCCCCGGATGACCGAAATATAAAAACCGGAGATGCCCTGGGCGATGGGGTTGCGGGAGAGCCGTCCCAGGGCGCCGAAAAGGGCCAGCACCGAAGCGAACAGGATGGAAACCAGGGAGACCCCGATGGTCGTCCCCACTCCCTGAAGGACGAAATTGGCGTGCCGGAAGACGTATTGGGGTTCAAAGCGGAGTTGCAAGAGCCCGGTGGTTAACATGGCCAGGAGGACCAGCCAGACGACGCCCACTTTGGCCGTCTCTATCAGGCGGACCCGGCGGGCTTTGCGGACCAGCGCCAATCCTACGGCCAGGTCCGGGTCGGATTCCGGGGATAATGGCACGTTTGTAACTTCCATAATGCTTCTCCTGAGTGATGGCTACCCGCCCGCCGCGCGCAGAGGGGAAATCAACCCTCCTGGGCACGCCTCACCGCGCTGATTGGAAATCAGCCTCCCCGGGCACGCCGTGCCGGGCGTCGGCCTGCGCCGACGCCTCTGGTCGGCGCAAGCCGACCAGAGGCCGAAGGCCTGCGGCGGGCGACTTGAGTCGGCACAGGAGTTGGGGTTTGCGGCGGCGGCCGAAGGCCGCCGCCGCAACTCCCCTACCACTGCTTCAGCGCGTTCAGGTCAAACCCGGCGGCCGGGCTGGCCAGGTCCAGGCCGTAGAACTGCTGGCTGAGTTTGGCCAGCGTGCCGTCGGCGTGCATCTGCAGGATGATCTCGCTGACCTTCTTGACCAGCGGCACCGGGTCTTTCCCGGCGGCCTTGTCCACCGCGGCGGCCAGGTACTCAAAGAAGACCGGGTCGCCCAACTGCTTGATGGGCAGGCCGTCGGCGATGGCGCCGGCCCCCGTGGGCTGGGCCGTCAGCACCGCATCCAGCCGCACGCCGTCCCCCAGCGCCAGGTCCTGCAGGGCGAAGAGGTCCGTGTCGTAGGGCTTGAGGACCGGGTTTTGGACCACCACTTCAAACTTCTCGCCGGGGATTTCCAGAATCCCCTCCAGGTAGTACTCGTAGGTGGTGGCGGTGCCGAAGCCGATGCGCTTGCCGGAGAGGTCGGAGGGCTTCTGGAAGGTAGTGTTGTCCTTGTGGACGAAGAAGGCCGCCGGGGTGGTGTAGTAGGGCTGGCTGAAGTAGAGCTTCTCCATGCGGGAGGGGGTGATGGTCATGGAGCCGATGCTGATGTCCCAGCGGTCGGCCCAGCCGCCAGCGACGATGAGGTCCCAGTTGGGGGTGACGAAGCAGGCCTCCACCCCCAGCCGCCGGGCCACCTCTTTGGTGACCTCAATATCAAAGCCACTGAGTTCGTTGGCGGTGCGCTGGTCGGAGGTGCACTTGGTGTTGGCCAGCCGCTGGGCCCCCTCCACCAGTTCCGACTGCGGCGGATACGCCGGGTCGGTGGAGACAATGATCGTGCCCCGCGCCAGCACCTCGGCCAGTTTGTCCGCGGCCGGGGTGGCGGGGGGCTTGCAGGCCGTCACCAACAGGACGGCCATCAGCACGAGCAGGACAGGCGACAGGCGTTTCATGATTTCCCTCCTCCTAATGTGGATTAATCAGGGAGATTTTTCTGCGGCGGCGAAGCCGCCGCAGAAAAATCTCCCGCCTCATCCGCTTGCCGGCGGGCGACGGTCAAACCAGGGGCGGGCCCTCTCCAACTGGGCCGCCAGCCGGAAGAGCGTCGCCTCCTCCCCGAAGCGGGCCACGAAGTGCATCCCGATGGGCAACCCCGCGTCGTTCCACACCAGCGGCACCGACATCGCGGGCTGCCCCGTGACGTTGAAAACGGGCGTGAACGGGATGAAGGCGAAGACCTCCTCCGCCAGCGCCTCAATCCCCGCCAGTTTGTTCAGCAGCGCGCCCGCGTTCAACGACCCCAGCAGTTTCAGCGCGAAGGCCTTCACCCCCGTGGGCTGCAGCCATCCGATCTCCATCGGCGGCGTCGCCAGCGTGGGGGTCAGGAGGACGTCGTACGTCTCAAAGAACTGTCCCACCTGACGGGCCGCGCGCTGAAGTGCCCGCAGGGCACAGGAATACTCGCCTGCAGAAATCTGCCGCCCCAGAAGCCCCAGCGCCCAGGTGGCCGGCTCAAACTCCCCGTAGCGGGCCTTCCGCCCGGTGAGAGGTTCCCCTTCCTCAATATCTGCCCGCGTCTCGGCGCAGACCATGGTCAGAAAGTCGCGGGCGAAGGTGTGGCCGTCTATCTGGGGGGCCGCCTCCTCCACGATGTGGCCCAGGTCCTGGCACAGCCGCGCCGTCTCCTCCACCCCGCGGACGCAGTCCGGGTGGACGGTGCCGGGGAGGAGCGGCCGGGCGGTGAAGGCGATGCGCAACCGACCGGGGTCCCGCCCGACCTCTTCCAGGAACGGGCGCTGGGGCGGCGGGATGATGTAGGGAGCACCGACGTCCGGCCCGGCGGTGGCGTCCAGCATGGCCGCGCTATCCCGCACGGAGAGGGTGAGGACGTGGTTGATGGCCATCCCGCGCCAGGCCTCGCCGATGTCGGGGCCCATGGGGGTGCGGCCGCGCGTCGGCTTGAGCCCGAAGACGCCACAGCAGGAGGCCGGGATGCGGATGGAGCCGCCGCCGTCGTTGCCGTGGGCGACCGGGACCAGGCGGGCCGCCACTGCTGCCCCCGAACCCCCGCTGGACCCGCCGGTGGTGCGGGAGAGGTCCCAGGGGTTCCGGGACGGCCCGAAGAGGACGGGCTCCGTGTAGGGTACCAGCCCCAGTTCCGGCGTGTTGGTCTTGCCCAGGACCACCACCCCGGCCTGGCGGTATCGCCGGACGATTTCGCTATCGTGGTCGGGGACGAAGTCCCGAAAGAAGCGGCTGCCGCTGCGGGTGGGGACTCCGGCGTAGTAGACCAGCAGGTCTTTCAGCAGGAAGGGGACGCCCCGGAACGGCCCCTCAGGCAGCCCCTGCTGCACCTGCTGGCGGGCGAGGTCGTACATGGGGTGGATGACGGCGTTGATCTGGGGATTGACCGTCTCTATGCGGCGAATCGCCTCTTCTACCAGTTCGGCCGGGGAGATTTCTTTTCGGCGGACCAGTTCGGCCAGTCCGAGGCCATCGTAGCGGTCGTATTCATGGAAACCGTCCATGCTCCCCCCTTTTGTGGAAATTGTATCCCAAAGCGGGGAAAAGTCAAATTTGGATCCACGAAGAACACGAAGGACTACAAAATCATCCTTCGTGCTCTTCGTACCCTTCGTGGAGAATCCCATTTGCTCCCATCCCCCAATCCGGTTATAATTCTGACCGTGAAACGAATACGGCGTCTCTGGCTGACCGTCATCATCCTGCTGGCCGCCTGTCGCGGGCCGGTCTCCCCGACGGGCGACCCGACCCCGGTTCCGCCCACCCCAACCCCCACGTCGGTCCCCGAAACCCCCGAGATGGTGGCAGCGACCTTCCTGGCGGCCTGGGAGCAGGGGGATACCGGCGGGATGTACGCCCTCCTCTCGCCCGCCGTTCAGGCCGCTGTCCCCCCGGACCAGTTTGCCGCCCGCTACCAGGCCGCCGTCCAGACCGCCACCGTCCTCACCGCCACCGCCGTCATCCAGGCTGTTTTACAGGACGGCCCCCACGCCCAGGCTGCCGCCCGCCTCTCCTGGGAGACCGCGCTGGTGGGAACGCTGGTCACCGACACGGTCATCTCCCTGACCCTGCAGGACGGGCACTGGTGGGTGGAGGGCTCCGGCGACCTCATCTGGCCCGGACTGGGGGAGGCGAATTACCTGTATATGGACTACCACATCCCCGCCCGGGCCAACATCTACGACCGCAACGGCCGGGCGCTGGCGGCGGAGGGGAAGATTGTCACCGTGGGCGTCGTCCCCAGCCGGATTCGGGACGAGGGGGCGGTCCTGGCCGTCCTCTCCCGGCTGACGGGGCTTGCGCCCGAAGCGATTCAGGCCCGCTACGCCGGACGCCCCGCCGACTGGTGGACTCCGGTCGCCGACATCCCGGCCCAGATCAGCATAGACAATGCCGACCTGTTGCTGAGCACGCCGGGGATTGAGGCGCGGGAGAAGCCGGGACGGGTCTACTGGGGAGACGGTATCGCACCCCACGTCGTGGGCTGGGTGGGGCTTATCCCGGCCGAGCAGGCGGAAGCGTACCGGCGCCAGGGCTATCGCGGCGATGAGTGGGTAGGTGTCGCCGGGCTGGAGGCGTGGGGGGAGATGTACCTGGCCGGACGGCACGGCGGCACCCTCTACCTGATGTCCGCCACGGGCCAGACCTTGGGGATTCTGGCCCAGCGGGACGCCCTTCCCAGCCGGGCCCTCTATACGACCCTGGACCGGGAGTTCCAGCAGAAGGTGGAGGAAATTCTGGGGGACCGGCGCGGGGCCATCGTCGTCCTGGACGTCCATACCGGGGCGGTGCTGGCCATGGCCAGCGGTCCGGGCTTCAACCAGAACGTGTTTGTGGGACCGGGGAGTATGCTGGAGCGCGTGGCCGTCCTCTCCAACCGTGACCGTCCCCTCCTGAACCGGGCCACCCAGGGGGCCTACCCCACCGGCTCGGTCTTCAAGGTGGTGACCATGGCAGCGGGTCTGGAGAGAGGCGGGCTGACGTCGGAAAGCCCATTCTGGTGCCCCGGGTACTGGGAAGGGATGGGGGCGGCATACCAGAAGCAGTGCTGGAAGGCCCACGGGAACATCAACCTGAAGGATGCGCTAACCGCTTCCTGTAACACGACGTTTTTCACTGTGGGGCAGGCGCTGGACCGGATGGACCCCAATCTGCTCCCCTCTTTCGGGCGGGCGTTTGGGTTGGGGGTCGCCACCGGTCTGGTGGGCATCCCGGAGACGCCGGGCCTGATGCCCGACCCGGCCTGGAAGCAGGCGGCGTATGGGACCTCGTGGTGGCCCGGGGACTCGGTCAACCTGGCCATCGGGCAGGGGGATCTCCTGGCGACACCGCTGCAGGTGGCGCGGATGATGGCGGCGGTCGCCAACGGCGGCACCCTCTACCGGCCCTACGTGGTGGCCCGCATCGCCGCGGCGGGGACGGAGCCGGAAGTGGTCTTTCAGCCGGAGGCGATGGGCACCCTTCCCGTCTCCCCGGAGAATCTGGCGGTCATCCGGGAGGCGCTGGCGGGCGTCACGACGGCCCCCATCGGCACGGCTACCCATCGGTTCTTGGGGATGAGCATTCCCGTCGCCGGCAAGACGGGGACGGCGGAGAATCCAGGGAAAGAACCTCACTCCTGGTTTACGGGCTTCGCCCCGGCGGATAACCCCCAGATTGCCTTCGCGGTGGTCGTGGAGAACGCCGGGGAGGGCTCCACGGTGGCGGCGCCCATGGCCCGGCAGGTGGTGGAGGCGTACTTCGGCCTCCCGCTGACCCCGCTCCCGCCCGAGGCCCTGCCCACCCCGACACCCCAACCGTGAACAGTGCGAATCGCGAATCGCGTATCGCATATCGCGAATCGCGTATCGCTTATCGCGAATCGCGAATCGCATATCGCATATCGCATATCGC